>Ga0209783_1000002_pt1 | contig 170002 bp, 174 predicted proteins | sample WorMetfiPIANOSA1_FD_187395 | JGI IMG/M metagenome (GOLD analysis project Ga0209783, IMG submission 187395) | Marine gutless worms symbiont microbial communities from Max Planck institute for Marine Microbiology, Germany - Olavius filocauda... | ecosystem: Host-associated > Annelida > Digestive... | reverse complement strand
GCAACGCCCTGGTCAAGCAGTACCGGCGGCTGTTGGAAATGGACAACGTCAAGCTGGAATTCTCCGCCGACGCGCTGAAGGCGATCGCCCAGAAAGCGATCCGACGCAAGACCGGGGCCCGCGGCCTGCGGTCGATCATGGAGAACATCCTTCTGGACCCGATGTACGACCTGCCCGACCTGAAGGGCGTGGAAGAGGTCGTGATCAATTCGGAGGTCGTCGAAGGAAGGGCCAATCCCCTGCTGATCTATGCCGAGCAGGGCGACGTGGAGACCGGCGCCTAAGGCCGTTCGAGGCGATTGGGTCCCCACCGGCTGTCCGGTCGTTAGCGGAGAATTAACCCGTCCGTGGTGCTGTAACCCGCGAACGATCAGGCGGGATTTCCACCGATATGGCCGACGACGACATTCAACTGGAAGAAGATGCGCCCGCGGATGCCGGCGACGGCGCCGAGGAGCAGAACCGGCGCGCGGTCCACGACATCAATGTCGAGGTCTATGCGGTGCTGGGCACCGCCAGCATGCAGGTCAGCCAGCTTCTCAAGATCGGCCGTGGCGCCATCATCGAACTGGACACCGGCGTCGGCGACCCGGTCGACATCCTGGCCAACCAGCACCTGATCGCCCGCGGCGAGGTCGTGGTCGTCGACGATCATCTGGCGGTTTCGCTCACCAAAATAATGAAATAGGCCCTCGCCGGGCTCTCCTTCTGTGCTAGGATCGGAGCCGGCGCCAGTGGCGGCGCCTGCTAACGCGTGGCATAGGGAGAGCGAGGGCGGTGATCACGCTGTACGATCTGGTCGGCAGGGACGACAGGCGGTTCAGCCCGCATTGCTGGCGCGCCAAGATGGCGCTGGCCCACAAGGGCCTGGAGTTCGAAACCCGGCCGACCCGGTTCACCGAGATCCCGGCGATTTGCGGCGGCGGCCATAAGACCGTGCCGGTTCTGGAGGACGGCGACGTCGCGGTCGCAGACAGCTGGGCGATCGCCAACTACCTGGAACAGACCTACCCGGACCGGCCGAGCCTGTTCGGCGGCCAGGTGGCGATGACCCTGTTCGTCCAAAGCTGGGCGGCGAGCCGCCTGCATCCGGCGCTGATCGGGCTGATCGTGCACGACATCTACGAGCACCTCGATCCGGCCGACAAGGACTACTTCCGCGAAACCCGCGAGAAGCGTTTCGGACGGTCGCTGGAGGAGATGCAGCAGGGCCGCGAAGAGGCCCTGCCCGCCTTTCGCGCGGCGCTGGACCCGTTGCGCCACACCCTGCATGCCCACGACTACCTGGGCGGCGACGCGCCGCTTTATGCCGACTACCTGGTTTTCGGCACCCTGCAATGGGCGCGCTGCATCAGCCCGTTCAGGCTGCTGGAAGAGGACGACCCGGTCCGGGACTGGTTCGAACGATGCCTGGACCTGCACGGCGGGCTGGGTCGGGCGGCGCCGGGATACGACTGAAGGGCGGGCCGGGGGCGGTCCCCGGTCGCGGATCTCCAATCAGAAAAGCGTTCCCATGCCCGTCTCCTTCTGCGACTTGGGCTCTTTCGCATCGGGCGGCTGCTTGGCGGCTTCGGTGATCACCGGGGCCAAAGGCGCCGCGCGCGGAGCCGTGGCGGCCCCGGACGGACGACGGCCGGATTCTCCCCTTTTGCTCAGATAAGGGCTGGCCACGTAGCCGGTCATGCCATTGTCGAGGCGAACCTGGGTCCAGCCGTCCACCAGCGGATCGCTGATCGCCAATACCTTGGTGCCGCGAGCCATCTGCTGCATCACCGGGAAGTCTCTGCCGGGCCCCGTCCTGACATTGAGCCGCTGAACCGTCACCCCTCTGGTTTCGGGCGAAACCAGCCGCCGCTGGGGAGGACTCGCCGCCACGGCGGGCGGTCTACCGGAAGGACCGTTGGCGGTCCGAAGATGGGGCGACGGCGTGCCGTCGAAACCCGGGATGGTTGCAACCAACCGCCGTGCGAGGTTCGCCGTGACCCGATGGATCTGCTCGTCGCGCGCGTTGCTGGATGCATCGAAGATCTCGGTCACCACGCTGAACGGCGACAGAATCAGGCCGCCGCCGTGGCTCTCCGCAACGTGGCTTGCCTGCCACAGCTCGATGCCGTCGCGGGTGCGCATCACTTTGACCCGCGCACCCACTTCGACCCGGGAATAGACTCCGTAGAAGCCTTTGCTGCAAGCGGTGACCTGGCCAACCAGATAACTGTCGCAGCCCAGCAGCAAGGACGCGCGGCGATACCGGTTGCCGTCTCGCCGGTGCTGGCCTGACAGAACCTCGTCGACCTGTTCCAGTTCGACATCCAGTCGATCCGACGGAGCGAGACTGGCATAGAAGGCCCGGCGCACAAGCTCGACGTGCTGGTCGGAGAATGCGGGCGCGTCAGCATCGTCATCCCAGACCGAAGTGAACGGCATCACCGCGATGCAGTGTGGCGGTTCGTCGAAGAACGCCTCGCGCACGGCATAGGTCACCGGGTCCATCATTATGGCGCCGATATCGCCCTTGGGTTGCTCCAGGTCGCGCCCGTCGCCGCGGTTGATATAGGCAGGCGAAAGGCAGGCGCCCAGCAGCACCGGGGCCATGACCGAAAGCACCAATCCGTACAACGCCCGTGCGCCGGGCGGGCACCAAACAACAGCGACCATGGGACCAATCCCCCAACGATGGGACGTCGCCAGAGTCTAGGGGGCGACCCTTCCACAGGCTACAACTATCGGTTAAGAAGCAATCCTAATTCGATGATCTCTTTAGAAAAAAAACCAATCGAGAACCCGCGCGGATCTGGTCAATTAAACATGCTGTTCGGCAGGAACAGGGCGATTTGCGGAAATGCCACCAGCACCGCCAGGCAGACCCCCATCGCCAGCCAGAACGGCAGGATGCCGGCGAAGATCCGTCCCATCGGAACGTCGGCGGCGATCCCCTTGACGACGAAGACGTTGACCCCGACCGGCGGGCTGATCAGCCCCATCTCCAGGACGATCACCATCACCACGCCGAACCAGATCGGGTCGAATCCAAGCTGAACGATCAGCGGAAAGACGATCGGCAAGGTCAGCACAAGCATGGCGAAACCTTCCAGGAATGTGCCCATGATCACGTAGGCCACCAGCACGATCGCCAGAATCCCGAACGGACCGATATCAAGCCCGATCAGCAAGGCGGCCAGATCGCCCGGAATATGGGTCAGGGCCAGGAAGGGCGAAAAGATGTGCGCCCCGATCAGGATCATGAACGACATCGCGGTGGTTCGGACGGTCTGCAACAGCACCCTTTCCAGGCCGCTCCAGCTCAGCGACCGGCGGATCAGGGCGACAACCAGCGCCAGAAAGGCCCCCACCCCGGCCGCTTCGACGGGCGTGAAGACGCCGCCATAAATGCCGCCGATCGTCACCAGCACGATCGCGACGATGGCGCCCGCCCGTCTCAGGCTGGTCAGCTTTTCCGTCAGGTCCGTGGCCGGTCCGGCCGGACCTGCGGCGGGCTCCAGCCGGGTCAGCAGGTATATCGTCAACATGAACAGACTGGTCAGGAGTAGTCCTGGCAGGATCCCGGCCATGAACAGCCGGCCGATGGATTCTTCGGTCAGGATCGCGTAGATCACGAAGCCGGTCGACGGCGGGATCAGGATGCCAAGGGTGCCGCCTGCGGCGATGCAGCCGGTGGCCAGCTTGTCGTCGTACTTGTAGCGCCGCATTTCCGGCAGCGAGACGCGCCCCATGGTGACGGCCGAAGCGATGGACGAACCGCTGAGCGCGGCAAACCCCGCACAGCCCACGATCGTCGACGAGGCGAGCCCGCCGCGCCAGTTGCCGACCCAGGCATAAGCGGCGGCGTAAAGGTCCCGGCTCATCCCCGAAACCGCTGCGAGATTGCCCATCAGCACGAAAAGGGGAATGACGCTGAGTTCGTAGAAACGGGCGATTTCGAAGGTCTCGCCGCTGAGGGTCGACATGGCGGCGGGCCAGCTGTTGAGAAGACCGGTTCCGATGAACCCGACAACGATCATCGCGATCGCAACCGGCACGCGGATCGCCAACAGAACGAACAGGCAAAGGATGCCGACGATGCCGGTTTCCGTCGCCCCCATGGTCAGCGCGGGCCGCCGGTCCCGGGACGCCCGATCAACGACAGGGCCTCCAGAACCAGCACCGCCACATAGACCGCAAAGCCGGCCGACAAGGCGAAATAGGCAGGCAGATAGGGAATATTGGGAAGGTTGGAAGCCTCGCCATAATCCGCCGCGTCAAGACCGTTGACGAAACAGCGCCAGACGATCACCGACAGGATGCCGGCCGACAACAGGCGGACGAAGACATCGAGAACCCGCTCCACGCCCCGTGACAGAATACCGCCGATCAGGTCCACGGCGACATGGCCGCCGGACCGGCCGCAATAGGCGACCGCCAGGGCCACGACCGACAGCAGGGCAAGCTCGGCGATGTCCTGGCCGCCGAACAGCGGCGCATTGAACACGTAGCGCAGGGTGACGTCGACGACCGTCAAACCGGTCATCGCCAGGAGAACGCCGCCGCTGAGCAGGGCCAGGCCGCGCAGGATCCTGTCGACAAGCCGTGTCAGGGGACGCCCATCCTCGCCTTCCCCCGCCATCTCTTGCTACTTGCCGGCCCGGTTTATGGCGCCAAGGATCGCGGCCGCGTCGATGCCTTCCTCTTTCAGCTCGTTCACCACGTTGTAGATGACTTTCTGGTTCGCCGCTTCGAACTCGGCAAACGCCTGGGGCGACAGTTCGATGATCTCCCGTCCCGCGTCCTTGGCGACCTTGAGGCCGCCTTCCGCCGCCTTGCCGTAGACCCGGGCCGCCTTGAGGCTGAACTCGAAGCCCGTCAGCGCCTCGATCTCGGCCTGTTCTTCCGGCGTCAGCCGGTCCCAGCTGTTCTTGTTGGCGATCAGGTAGAAGGCCGCCACCGTGGACGGCAGGCCGGTGGTGAAATAGTTGCCGATCTCATGCAGCTTGAAGGAGCCGATGCCGCTGGCGCCGATCATGATGCCGTCGACCACACCGGTGTTCAGCGCATTGTAGATCTTGCTGACCGGCATATTGACGGGCGTGCCGCCCCAGGCCTCGATCGCCTTGGCGCCAACGGCATCGGGCGCGCGGATCTTCAAGCCCTTGACGTCCGCGATGCCGCGGATCGGCTTGTCCTTGGTGATCAGGACCGCCAGGCCGTTGGCCCACAGGCCCAGCATCTTGACCCGTGCGAACTCGTCGGCGAGGTGGGCATCGTAGACGCTCCACAATTTCCTGGTCGCATCTTCCGGCCCTTCGGTCACGCCGGGAAGCGCGATCAGCAGGGTCTTCGGGAACTGGGTGGAGGTGTAGCCCGGAATGCCGAACACCAGGTCGGCCACGCCGTCGACGGCGCGCTTGTACTGCTGGACGGGGCCCTTGCCCAGCTCGCCGGCCGGAAAGATCCGGATCGTCAGATTGCCGTTGCTGGCCTTCGCCAGTTTTTCCGCCATCGGGCGCATCACCTTGGAATCCATGGGATGCTTCGGCGACATGAAATGCGCCAGCTTGAGCTCGGTCGCCGCCGCGGGTGATACGGCCACCGACGCCGCCAAAACGGCGGCGGCGCAGCCAGACGCAATGCGGGTGATCCAGGATCCCATTTTCGATTCCTCCCTCAGGGTCTTCTTCTTTGGCGGCCGTTGGAGGCCCCGGTTGGGGATCAGTCTAGATCAGTTCCCGGGCCATGACCAAGGCACAGTCGCCCCCGTTCTCACATCGGTGTGATCGTCGACGCTAGTACTTCAAAGGGAATAATTCGCATGGTTAAGTTGTCTGGCAGGGGTGGCGGTGCATATCCATCGCCAGTGTGGGGACCATCGAACACTCAAGGGAGGCTCATATGAGACGTCTGACATTGCTGCTGGCCGGACTGCTGGTTGCCGGAAACATAACCGCCGCTCAGGCGGACAGCCACGCCGAGGCGGCGGTCAAATACCGCCAGGCCGTCATGAAGGCGATCGGCGGTCACACCGGCTCGATCGCCGCGGTGGCGAAGGGCCAGGTCGATCACGGCGACCACGTGGTGCACCACGCCGTTTCGCTGGCCGAAATGGGCGCAATCGCCGCGGATGTTTTCCCAGAAGGCAGCGGGCCGGACGCCTATGCCGATACGGGCGCGCTGAACGACATCTGGAGCAAGCCCGACGAGTTCAAGGCCGCGGTGATGGCGTTCCAGAACCAAAGCGCCAAGCTTGCCGAAGTCGCCAAGGGTGGGGATATGAAAGCGACGATGGCCGAATTCCAGAACCTGGGCAAAACCTGCGGCGGGTGCCACAAGCCTTTCCGCAAGAAGAAGTGACGACGAAAAGTCGCTCCGCCGTGGCGATGGTCCGATGCCTTCTGGCCGGCCTCGCCGCGGCGGCCGCGCTTTCGGGTGCCGCATTCGCGGCAAGCGAAGACGATCCGGTGTCCCGCGGCGCCTATCTGTTCGCCGCCGGCGGATGCCTGGGGTGCCATACAAAGCCGAATGACGGCGTGCCGCTGGCCGGCGACCGGCCCCTGGAAACGCCGTTCGGCACCTTCATCAGCCCGAACATCACGCCGGATCCCGACCACGGCCTGGGTGGCTGGAGCGAGACCGATTTCGTGCGCGCCATGCGCGAAGGCCGGGCGCCCGACGGCGGCGCCTACTATCCGGTCTTCCCGTTCACATCGTTTGCCGGCATGACGGACGCGGACCTCAAGGACCTGTGGGCCTACCTGCAATCGGTGCCGCCGGTCGCCCAGCCCAACCAGGCGCACGAGGTCTCGTTCCCCTTCACCACCCGGTGGCCGGCACTCGCCTGGCAATGGCTGTTCTTCGAGCCGGCAGCGTTCCGGCCGGACCCGGCCAACAGCGAGGCCTGGAACCGCGGCGCCTACCTGGTCCGGCATCTGGGCCATTGCGGCGAATGTCACACTGCCCGGAGCACGTTCGGCGCGATGGAGGAGGCCCGCCATCTGGCCGGCAACCCCATGGGACCGGAAGGCAAGAAGGTCCCCAACATCACGCCGGACAAGAAGACCGGCCTGGGCGATTGGGCCTCGATCGACATGACCTATTTCCTGGAAACCGGTTTCCTGCCGGACGGCGACTTCACCGGCGGCGCGATGGAGGAAGTGGTGGAGAACACCACCAGCAAGCTTACCGGCGAGAACCGGGCCGCAATGGCGGAATACCTGCTATCGCTGCCGGCCCTGGAAGGGCCTTAAAGGACGACCTGCGGTATGACCGCGCGTTGCGGCGGCCAGACCCCCTTCGACAAGCTCAGGGCAGGCTTTCGAGACGGCCGTGTTCCACGGCCTCCTCAGGGTGAGGGGAAACAAGCGCCCTCATGCTGAGGAGGCGGCATGGCCGCCGTCTCGAAGCATCCGGCCACAACCTGCACTGCGCTGCGCGCAATTGGCGAAGGGCTATTTGGTGTCTTCGGTCAGCGTGACCTTGAGGCCGTCGAGTTCGGGCGAGAACTCGATCTGGCAGGACAGGCGGGAATTGTCCTGGACGATCATCGAGGCGTCCAGCATGTCGATTTCCTCTTCCTCCTGGTCCTTCAGTTTCGGCAGCCAGGCCTCGTCCACATAGACGTGACAGGTGGCGCAGGAACAGCAGCCGCCGCAGTCCGCCTTGATCGGCAAGTCCGCCTCGCGGATGATCTCCATGACCTGCCAGCCGTCGGTGGCTTCGATCTTGTGTTCGTTGCCGTCGTGGTCGACCACGAAAATGTGCGGCATGGTGCCCTCGCTGTCCTTCTTACGGTAAGCCTCAAAAACCGGTGGTTCATATCGCGGCGCTTTGCACGAGTCGAGCGCGGAAATAAACCCATGCCGGGACCGTAACCCCCTCACCCCAATCCCTCTCCCCCTCGGGGAGAGGGGCTATTGTTCCCTTCTTCCCGGTGGGGAGAAGGTGGCCCGAAGGGCCGGATGAGGGGTTACCGTGCCTTTCGCGAGAGCGCCATGGCCTGGTCATAGGCAGGCATGACCTCGTCGCGGTAGAGCGCCTCGTATGTCTCAGCAAGCGCAGAATCGCGCGGCACCTCGCGGCCTTCGATGCCGATCGCGTCGACGCCGGCGTCCGCGTCCGGATAGATGCCCGCGGCGACGCCGGCCAGGATCGCTGCGCCTTGGCTGACCGCCTCGGGCTGGGACAGGGCCACGATCGGACAGGGCGCCAGCGCCGCCTTGATCGCCATCAACAAGTCGTTGCGCGCGCTGCCACCGATCGCCCGGATCACCGCCGGCTGCCTGCCGCCGGGCAGGTCCGCCATGGCATCGGCCAGGCGCTGGACGTCGAAGGCGATGCCCTCCAGGACGGCGCGGCACATCTCCGCGCGGGTGACGTCCGGATGCAGTCCCCAGAAGACGCCCGTCGCCGGCTTGGACCGGCACGGCGGCGTCGCATAACGCAGATGCGGCAGGTACCGCACGCCGCCGCTGCCGGGAGGCGCGGCGGCCGCGGCCTTGGACAATCCGTCCGGACCTTCCGCATCGAACAGGCGCTTGCTCCATTCGACCGACACGCCCGACGTCATACAGCCGCCGACGCGGAAGTAGTTGGGCCGCTCGGTGAACAGCACCCCATGGTCCATGCCGAGCGCCGTCGCGTCGAAATCGTCCGGGCAACCGCTCAAGCCCTGCAGGATCGCCTCGGCCGACCCCATCGAGTCCATCGTGACACCCGGGCGAAAGGCACCTGACGCGAGCGCACCGCAGATATGGTCGTGGCCGCCTGCCGCCACCACGCAGTCACGCGGCAATCCCGTTGCGTCGGCAACATCGGACGTGATTGCGCCCAACGGCGCACCGCTGGGGCGAAGCGGCGGAAACAATCCCGCATCGATACCCGCCCCACGGATCATCGAGTCCGACCATTCCAGCTTGCCGAGATCCAGGGCATAGGTGCGGGACGCCAGGCTGTAGTCTGTTGCCGCCACGCCGCACAGGCGAAACGCCGCATAGTCGGCCATGTTCAGCCACGTCTTCGTCCGTGCGTAGGCTTCCGGCGCGTTTTCCTGGATCCACTTGACCTTGAAGATGCCGAAGATCGGCTCGACCGACAGCCCTGTGATCCCCGCCATCTCCCGCCCGCCGATCTGTTCGGCCAAGGCGCGGCACTGGGGTTCCGTCCGTTTGTCGAACCAGGCGATCGCCGGATGGGTCGGCTGGCCGTCCGCATCGACCGGCACAGCGGCTTCGCCGACACTGGCCGCGGCGATGCCGACGACCCGGTCGCCGGGGCCAAGGCCCGCCAGCGCGGTCCGGATCGCCTGGACCACGGCCCCCCAGGTTTCATCCGGTTCGTAATGGGCGTGATCCTCGCCGGTCCGGTGAACCGGTGTCGGCACGCTTCCTTCCGCAAGGCAGGTGCCGCTCGCGTCGAAGGCCAGCGCCCGGATCGAGGATGTGCCCAGGTCCAGGCCCATCAGGACGGGGCGTTCAGCCATCGCGCCCTACCCGCCGATCATCAGCCTGATGACCTCGTCGCCGTCGGTCTCGATCGCGCGGCGCTCTCCGGCCGCGATTCCCCGCCGCAGGACCAGGATCCGGTCGGAGACCGCGAAGATGTCCGTCAGGTTGTGCGAGATGAAGATGATGGCGACGTTGCGTTCCTTCAGCCGGTTGATCAGCTCGATCACCTTGCGCTGTTCCGGCACGCCCAGCGCGGCGGTCGGCTCGTCCATGATCAGAAGTTCGGCGTTCCAGAAGATCGCCCGGCCGATCGCCACCGCCTGGCGCTGGCCGCCCGACAGCATCCCGGCGGGCTGTTTCAGTTTGCTCTTGTCGATGTCGATATCGAGTACGCCGAGAACGTCGTGCGCGTCCTTTTCCATGCTTTTGCGGTCCAGCGCCGGCAGCAGGCCGAACCGTTTGAAGATCCGTTCGCGGCCCAGGAACACGTTGGCGCTGATGTCCAGGTTGTCGGCCAGCGCCAGGTCCTGATAGATCGTCTCGATCCCCGTGTCGCGGGCTTCGCTGGGGTTGGCGAACCGCACCTCCCTGCCCTTGTAGGTCAAGGTGCCGCCATCGGGCGGATAGACGCCGGAGATGATCTTGATCAGCGTCGACTTGCCGGCGCCGTTGTCGCCGGCCAGCGCCAGCACCTCGCCGGGCCACAGGTCGAACGAGACGTTGTCCAGCGCCAGGACGCCGCCGAACCGCTTGGTGATGCCGCGGCCCGAAAGGATCGGGTCGTTCATTCCTTGCCCCCTCCGCCCGGCAGGCGTCGCCGGCTCTGGTCGATCAGGACCGAAACGATGATGACCACGCCCACCGCGACGAACTGCCAGAACGGCTCCACATTGATGAACACAAGCCCGTATTGGATCACGGCTATGATCAACGCGCCGATGACCGTGCCGATGATGGTGCCCGACCCGCCGAACAGGCTGGCCCCGCCGATCACGACCGCGGCGATCGAATCCAACAGCAGCGGTTCGCCCGCCTGAGCGGCACCGGCGGAAAAGCGCGCGGTGTAGATCATGCCGGCAACACCCGCGCAGCCGCGGCGATCAGGTAGATCATCATGGCGTGCCGACGCACTTTGATGCCCGCGCGAATGGACGCCTCCCGGTTGCCGCCGATGGCATAGGTGAAACGGCCGAACCGGGTTTCGGACAACACGTAGTGCATGATCAGCACCAGGACGATGGTGATCAGCACCGGCACCGGAAGCCCGAAGATCTTGCCGCTGCCCATCCAGAACAGCCAGTCGTTGTTGACCGGCACCGTCGTGCCGTCGGCGGCCAGGAATCCGGTGCCGCGGGCGACGCCGTACATGCCCAGCGTGCCGATGAAGGCGGGCACCCGCAGATGTGCGATCAGCCAGCCGTTGATGAGCCCCGGGGCCATCGAAACCGCAAAGGCGCAGAACAGGCCGACACCCAGCGCGATCCCGGCAAGCGCCGGGTCGAACTGCTGCATCACGCGGGCCATGATCACCGCCGCCAGGCCCATCACGAAACCCACCGACAGGTCGATCCCGCCGGAAATAATCACGAAGGTCTGGCCCAGCCCCAACAGCAACGGCGCCGCGGCGAACAAAGCGATGCTCTGCACGTTGAACGGATTGAGCAGGAACGAGATATCGTAGGCCGCCTGCGCCCAGGTCTCGAAGAAGATCAGCAACAGCGCGAGGAAAAGCCAGGGCCACGCCACGCCCAGAAAACGCAGCCACGCGCTCGCTTTCTCTTCCACCTCGTCCAGGCTCAGTTCTGCGGCCACGGGCCTCTCCGGAAATGCGTCAAAGACTGCGCCGCGGAGACGCGGCGCAAACATGGCGTGACCGGGACGGCGGGCCCGATGGGCCGCCGTCCCGGCTGAGTTTCATGCCCCGACGATCAGTCGGAATAGACGTACTTCTTGATGTCCGGCTCGTCGATGTTGGACGAATGCATGACCGTGAAGCCCGTGCCGATCGCCACCGGCGCTGACTGGCCGGTCAGCAGTGCATAGGCGGTCATCACCCCGTAATAGCTGATCTCGGCCGGATGCTGGGCGATGGCCATGTCGATCAGTCCCGTTTTGATGTCGTCGACGATGCGGCCCGGCGCGTCGAAGGCGACGACCTTGACTTCGCCCGACTTGCCGACCGACTTCACGCCGTCCGCCGCGCCGATGGCGGAGAACAGGTTGGCGCCGAACACGCCCTTCAGGTCCGGGTTGCGGGCCAGAACCGCCTGCAACTGCGCCGACGCCTTGTTGGCGTCATCGTCGTTGAACTGGGTCTCCAGAACCTGGATGTTCGGGTAGTTCCGCATCGCCAGCTTGAAGCCTTCCTCGCGCTGGTCGGTGGTGGAGATGCCGGGCTTGACGTTCGAGACGTAGACCTTGCCCTCCTCGCCGATCGCCCGGGCCAGCGCCCGGCCGGCCATGATGCCGCCCAGCACGTTGTCGGACGCGATATAGGACATCGGGAAGTCGCCCGGGCCGGAACCGGTCTGATAGTTGCCGTCGTCGATGAAGGTGTCGACGGTGATAACCAGGATGCCTGCGTCGTGGGCGGCCTTCAGCGGCGCGATCAGCTGTTGCTTGTCCGTCGGCGCGTCAGGATCGCGTCAGGCTTGCGGGCGATCACCGCATTCAAGACCGGCACCTGCAGCGTCGGGTTGAATTCCGGTGCTCCCTGGAACAGCAGCTCGACTCCCAGGGAATCGGCGGCATGCTGCGCGCCCTTGCGCATGGTGATGTAGAACGCGTCGGTGGTCAGCCCCGGGATCAAGGCAATCGTCAATTTCTTGCCGTGGCTGTCCGCGCCGGCCGGCGCGGCAAGAACGGTCAACGCAAGTATGACTGCGCCGATGGCAGCGCTGAACAAACGTTTCATTGTCTCCTCCCCTGATATGCCTCCTGTGGCATTCGTCGTGAATTGTCTTAGAGATGCGCGGCGCGCGCAATCCAGAATTGTTGCGCGTCCAAACCGGGCCGGGGTCGGAACGCGGCTTGACATCGCTTGCCGGGCGCGAGAGGAAAGTGCCCAAGGCTGGCGCCGTCACAACGGCGCCCGGATAACAACCTGATTTGGTTAACGAACGCGGGCCCCGACCACTGGCCCGGAGACAAACACTGGGAGGCAACTGGGACATGAAACGGGTATTCACGGGCCTGGCCGCGGCCGCGGCGCTGGCCGCCGCGGCTGGCACGGCTGCGGCAGCCGAGGTCAAGATCGGCATGATCACCACGCTGTCGGGCGGCGGCGCGTCGCTGGGCATCGACGTGCGCGACGGGTTCCTGCTGGCGGTCAAGGAGGAAGGCGGCATGCTGGGCGGCCAGGCGGTCGAGATCCTGGTCGAGGACGACGCGCGCAAGCCCGACAAGGCCAAGCAGATCGCCGAGCGCTACCTCAAGCGCGACAAGGTGGACATCGTCACCGGCATCATCTGGTCCAACCTGGCGCTGGCGGTGGTGCCTTCGGTCACCAAGGCCGACACCTTCTATCTCAGCCCCAATGCCGGCCCGTCGCAGCTTGCGGGCAAGGGCTGTCACGCCAACTATTTCAACGTCGCCTGGCAGAACGACAACCTGCACGAGGCGATGGGCCAGTACGTCAAGGACCAGGGCTTCAAGAAGCCCTACATCCTGGCGCCCAACTACCCGGCCGGAAAGGACGCGCTGACCGGGTTCAAGCGTTTCTACGGCGACGCCGTCGCCGGCGAGGTCTACACCCAGCTCGGCCAGAAGGACTATGCGGCAGAGATCTCGGCGCTGCGGGCGGCGGATCCGGACTCGGTTTTCTTCTTCCTGCCAGGCGGCATGGGGATCGCCTTCCTGAAGCAGTACAAGCAGGCCGGCCTGACCGACCAGATCCCGGTCTTCGGGCCGGCGTTCTCCTTCGACCAGGGGATCCTGAAGGCGGTCGGCAATTCGGCCGTGGGCGTGAAGAACAGCTCGCAATGGTCCCGGGACATCGACAACCCGGCCAACAAGGCCTTCGTGGAGAACTTCCAGAAGGAATACGGCCGCCTGCCCTCGCTTTACGCCAGCCAGGGCTATGACACGGCGCGCCTGATTTCCAGCGCGATCAAGGCCGTGGGCGGCGATCTTTCCAACAAGGATGACTTCCGCAAGGCGCTGGAAGCGGCCGATTTCGCGTCGGTGCGCGGGGCGTTCAAGTTCGGGCCGAACCACCACCCGATCCAGGACATCTATGTGCGCGAGGTCTATGTGGACGACGCCGGCGTTCTGACCAACAAGATCGTGGCCAAGGCCATGACGGACCATTCCGACGCCTACGCAAAACTCTGCAAGATGTAACCACCCCTAGCCGCGCCACCCCGGATGATCCGTCCGGGGCGGCAGCGCATTCGGTCCCATGTCCGGCCTCCTGATCCTCGAACAGGTCCTGAACGGTCTTCAGTTCGGCGTCACGCTGTTCCTGATGGCGGCCGGGCTGACCCTGGTGTTCGGCATCATGGGACTGATCAACCTGGCACACGGCTCGCTTTACATGCTGGGCACGTATTTCTGCGCGGTGTTCTCAGGCCTCACCGGGTCGTTCCTGGCCGGGCTGGCGCTGGCCCTGCCGGCGACCGCGGCGGTCGGCATCGTCATCGAGATCGTCGTCTTGCGCCGGCTATACGCGCGCGACCATCTGGACCAGGTGCTGGCCACCTTCGGCCTGATCCTGTTCTTCAACGAGATCACCAAGATGATCTGGGGAGCACAGCCGCTTTACCTGGACGTGCCCGAGGCGCTGGCGACGACCGTCGAGATCCTGCCGGGCGTGCCCTACCCCGCCTACCGCCTGGCGATCATTGTCGTGGGTTTGCTGGTGGCGGCGCTGCTTTATCTACTAGTCGCACACACGCGCATCGGCATGTTGATCCGCGCGGGCGCCTCCAACCGCGAGATGGTTGCTGCCCTGGGAGTCGACATCCGCCTGCTCTACACCCTGCTGTTCGGCCTGGGTGCGATGCTGGCCGGGCTGGCCGGCACCATGGTGGGGCCGCTGCTGTCGGTAGAGGTGGGCATGGGCGACGGGATCCTGATCACCACCTTCGTCGTCATCGTCATCGGCGGCATCGGCTCGATCAAAGGCGCGTTCGTGGGCGCCCTGCTGGTGGGGCTGGTCGACACCCTGGGCCGGGCCTTCCTGCCCGCCCTGTTCAAGCTGGCCTTCGACCCGGCGACCGCGACCGGCGTCGGGTCAGGTCTGTCCTCGATGAGCATCTATATCCTGATGGCCGCGGTCCTGGCCTTCCGCCCGCGCGGCCTGTTCCCGGCGCATGGCTGACGGGCCGGCATACCGCCGGTGGACGCCGCTGATCGGGGTCATCCTGCTGGCGCTGGTCCCGCCGGTCGCGGGCCTCCTGGACCAGCCCTACCTGGTCAGCCTGTTCAACCGCGTCGTCATCCTGGCCATTGCGGCGATCGGGCTGGACCTGATCCTAGGCTTCGGCGGCATGGTCAGTTTCGGACACGCCACCTTCCTGGGGATCGGCGGCTATGTGGCCGGCATCCTGGCGCACCACGCGTTCGAGGAAAGCGCGGTGTTCGCCTGGCCGTTCGCCCTGCCGGGGGCGGACAGCGCGCTGGTGCTGTGGCCGGCGGCCGCGGCGGGCGCCGCACTCGCGGCCGTTGCGATCGGCGCGATCTGCCTCAGGACCGGCGGCGTCTATTTCATCATGATCACGCTGGCGTTCGCGCAGATGCTGTTCTTTCTCGCCGTGTCGTTTCAGCGCTACGGCGGCGAGGACGGGCTCAGCCTGTTCCAGCGCTCGACCCTGCCGGGCCTCGACCTCGGCGACGACGCCACGTTCTATTACGTCTGCCTGGTATTGATGGCCGGCTACCTGTTCCTGTGCTTCCGGATCGTCGGCTCCCGCTTCGGCTGGGTCGTACGCGGCTGCCGGCAGAACGAACAGCGGATGCGCGCGCTTGGTTTCGCGACCTATCGCTACAAGCTGGCCTGCTTCGTGATCGCCGGCGCCGGCGCCGGGCTTTCCGGCGCGCTGATGGTGGACCTGGACAGCTTCGTCAGCCCGGCACTGTTGACCTGGACCCGCTCGGGCGAGCTGTTGATCATGGTGATCCTGGGCGGCATGGGCACGCTGTTCGGGCCTGTGCTGGGCGCCGCGGCGCTGCTGCTGTTGGAAGAAGTGCTGGGCGCCTATACCGAACACTGGATGGCCGTGCTGGGGCCGGTGCTGATCGTCGCCGTGCTGGTGGCGCGGCGCGGACTTTACGGCCTGATCGACCGCGGCGTGCGCCGCCATGCCTGAGCCGATCCTGCGCATCGAAAATCTCAACAAGCGGTTCGGCGCGCTGCCGGCGTCGGAGGACCTGTCGCTGGACCTGCGCGCCCGCGAGATTCACGCGGTGATCGGCCCGAACGGCGCGGGCAAGACCACCCTGATCGCCCAGCTTGGAGGGCAGATGCTGCCCGACGGCGGACGCATCCTGCTGTCGGGCCGCGACATCACCCGTGCGACGCCGGAAAACCGCACCCGGGCCGGCATCGCACGCTCGTTCCAGGTGACCTCGGTCTTCCCGGAGTTCACCGCAGAGGACAATGTGGCCCTGGCGGTACAGGGCGCGTCCGGCCAATCCTTCTCGTTCTGGCGGTCAGCGGCAACAGACGAACGGCTTCGCGGGCCGGCGCGCGAGGCGCTCGACCAGGTCGGGCTTGCCGGCCGCGCGGCGACCACGGTTTCGAATCTCAGCCACGGGGAACAGCGCCAGCTCGAAATCGCCATGGCGCTGGCCACCCGGCCGCGCGTGCTTCTACTAGACGAGCCGATGGCCGGAATGGGACCGGAGGAATCGGCGACCATGACGGAGCTTCTCGCGACGTTGAAGCGGGAATACGCAATCCTACTAGTAGAACATGATATGGACGTGGTCTTCGCGCTTGCCGACCGGATCACGGTCCTGGTCTACGGCCGGGCGATCGCGACGGGACGACCGGACGAGATCCGCGCGGACATGGAGGTGCGCCAGGCCTATCTGGGGGAAAGCGCCTGATGCTGCGGGTCGACGGGATCGAGACCAGCTACGGGCAAAGCCAGGTCCTGTTCGGCGTCTCCATGGAGGTGGGCGCCGGCGAGGTGGTGGCGCTGATGGGCCGCAACGGCATGGGAAAGACCACGACGGTGCGCTCGATCATGCGGCTGACTCCGCCCCGGGCCGGGCGGGTGGTGTTCGACGGTCTCGATCTCACCGCCGCGCCGGCACACCGGGTGGCGCGGGCGGGACTGGGACTGGTACCGGAAGGACGCCAGGTGTTCCCGACACTCAGCGTGCGGGAAAACCTGGTCGCGACGGCCCGCAGGCCAAAAGGCGCAACCGCCGGCTGGACGCTGGAGCGGGTCTATGCCCTCTTCCCCCGCTTGCAGGAACGCGCCGGCCAGATCGGTCGCACCTTGTCCGGCGGCGAACAGCAGATGCTGGCCATCGGCCGCGCCTTGATGACCAACCCGAAGCTGTTGATCCTGGACGAGGCGACCGAGGGCCTGGCGCCGTTGATCCGCACGGAGATCTGGAACTGCCTTGAGACCATCAGGGCCGAAGGTCTGGCGATCCTGATCATCGACAAGAACCTGGACGACTTGAACAGGCTGGCGGATCGGCACTACATCCTGGAAAAGGGCCGCGTGGTCTGGGAAGGAACTTCGGCGGCGCTGACGGCGGATACCGAGGCGGCGCACCGGTATCTGGGGGTTTGATCGCGCCCGGACAGTCGGACCAGAGCAAGCCGGCCCTTGAAGAACCATGCTAGTATCCGCGGCACCGTTTGTCGTCGACGGGCGCACCGCGACGGTATCGAGGCGCGTCCTGGTATGGCCAATTGGCAGCGGAGAAAGCGATGAAGTTCCGGGTCGGCTACGAACTGCAATACGCGTTCCCGCAACCGACGCCGGTCATATTGATGCTGAACATTCACTTCACACGCGTTTCCGACCTCGCGATGCCCGACCAGATCGTCTTGAGCCCGTCGGTCCCAATCTCCGGCTACCGCGACGGTTTCGGCAATTGGTGCAGCCGGATTCTCGCGCCAACCGGCAGCATGACCATCTCCTCCGAATTTGTCGTGCGCAACAGCGGTCGGCCCGATCCGGTGGTTTCGGACGCCAGGCAGGTTCCCGTTGAAGAGCTTCCGGAAGACACGCTTGTCTTCCTGCTGGCAAGCCGGTTCTGCGACAGCGACCGAATGCTGGACCTGGCCTGGAGCTTGTTCGGCAAGACCGAGCCGGGGTGGACGCGGGTTCAAGCGATCTGCGATTTCGTCCATCAACATGTCACGTTCGGCTACGAATACGCACGCGTGACCAGGACGGCGTCGGAAGCGTATGAGGAACGCCGTGGCGTGTGTCGCGATTTCGCGCATCTGGGCGTGGCGTTCTGCCGCGCGCTCAACATCCCCGCGCGTTACTGCACCGGGTATCTCAGCGATGCCGGCACGCCGCCGCCTTATCCGCCCGGCGATTTCGCGGCGTGGTTCGAGGCCTATCTCGGCGGCCATTGGCATACGTTCGACCCCCGGAACAATGTTCCCCGGATCGGCCGGATCCTGCTGGCGCAAGGACGGGACGCCGCGGATGTCGCCATGACGACAACCTTCGGCCCGAACACGCTTGAAGGCTTTCGCGTCTGGGCCGACGAGATCGCCGAGCGGGCGTGACATCCTGGAAAAAGGCTGGGTAGTTTGGGTCGGGATTTCGGCATCTTTGAAAGTGGATTTCGAGGCGACGTATCGCCATCTGGGGAGTAGGCGACGTTGGCCGGCGCGACCAACCGCCGGCAACAAGGAGAGGCACAGATGAACATTCAGAACCGCAAGCCGCTGACCTTCGACGAGCCCGGCCGCGGCCGAGTCTATGACAGCATTCTGGAGACGATCGGCAACACGCCGCTGCTGCGCATCGGGCGCCTGGCGCAGGAAGCCGGGTGCTTGGCCGACGTGCTGGCGAAGCTGGAGTTCTTCAACCCGATCTCCAGCGTCAAGGACCGGATCGCGGTCTCGATGCTGGAGGCGATGGAGGCGGACGGCACGATCGGTCCGGGCAGCGTCATCGTCGAGCCGACGTCGGGCAACACCGGCATCGGGCTGGCCTTCGCCTGCGCCGCCAAGGGCTATCGCTGCATCCTGACCATGCCAGACAGCTTTTCGATCGAGCGGCGCAAGCTGATGAAGTTCCTGGGCGCGGAACTGGTGCTGACGCCGCGCGAAAAAGGCATCCGCGGCGCCACCGACAAGGCGAACGAGATCATCGCCGAAACCGACAAGGCCGTGATGCCCTGGCAGTTCGGCAACCCCGCCAACCCGGAGATCCATCGCCGCACGACGGCGGAGGAGATCTGGCGCGACACCGGCGGCAATGTCGATGCGGTCGTGCTGGGCGTCGGCACCGGCGGCACGCTGACCGGCGTCGGAGAGGTTCTGAAGTCGCGCAACCCCGAGATCCGCGTCATCGCCATCGAGCCGGAACTGAGCCCGGTCCTGTCGGGCGGCACCCATTCGCCGCACATGATCCAGGGCATCGGCGCCGGTTTCGTGCCGGAGATCCTGGACACCGACCTGATCGACGAGGTGCTGCTGGTCAGCAACGAGGAAGCGATGGAAACGGCGCGCAGGGTCGCCGTGCTGGAGGGCATTCCCGCCGGCATCTCGTCGGGCGCGGCGCTGGCCTGCGCCATGCGCGTCGCCCGGCGCGACGAGATGAAGGACAAGACGGTGGTCACCGTGCTGCCAAGCTGTGCCGAGCGCTACATCTCCACCGCCCTGTTCGAGGGCTACGACGCGGAGTGAGACGCGGCGCGGTTCGCGATTGTTGATGCGACACAACCGTGCACTTCGGCAGCCAGACCCTTCGAGACGGCCGTGTTCCACGGCCTCCTCAGGGTGAGGGTTAGCGCTATCACTCAAGCATTTGATAATCCTCACCCTGAGGAGCGCCCGAAGGGCGCGTCTCGATGGGTCTGGCTGAAAACGAACACTGCCCCCTGCAGGACTCAAACACGCAGGCCCAACGCTAGCGCTGGTACCGCCGGCGCGTTTCGACGGCCGCCGGGCGGGCGTAGCATCGGGCCAGCCAGTCTTGGACATGGCCGTCGGTCTTCAGGTCCAACGACGCGGCACGTGACGGTGACAGCACCGCCGCGACGTTCAGGTCGGCGACGGTGAAGTGATCGCCTATCAGCCAGGGACGCGTTTCCAGGGTCCCGTTCAGAAGCATGAGCGCGGAGCCGATCACACCGTTCGCCCGGTCGCCGATCGCCACGCGCAGTTCCGACAGATTGAGATCGCGCTGGACCCACGGTTCCAGATGCGCCTGGGCCCAGAGGCTCCAACGCCAGACCTCAGCCTCGCCTTCCAGCGTGGCCGGGTAAAGCGGCGCGGGGCCGTCGGTGCCGTGTTTCTTGGCCAGATAGAGGATGATTGCCAGCGATTCCGACAGCGCGAAGCCGTCATCGACGATCGCAGGGACGGACCCGGCGGGATTGATTGCCAGGAAATCCGGTTGCTTCAGCGCCGGATGGTCCGATTCCAGCGGAACGTGCTCGTAATCGAGACCCAGCTCGGCCGCCGCCCAAAGGACGCGCATGGTCCGTGACCGGGGTGAGCCGTAGATGGTGAGTGCCATCGGGTCTTTTCCCGCGTCGATTGAGAGTTTCAAGTGGGCGGTGCCGGCGCAAGGGGTGCGCCGTCCGACACCGCCTTGAACCAGTCCCACGCCACGTGCGGCGCGGCGCCGTCCACGTTGGGCGCCCCCCGCCCTTCCCGCACGTCGTCCGACCAGACGGTGCGCAGTTCCAGGCTGAAGCGGCCCCGAGGTGTGCGATTGGGAACCGATGCGTGCAGATGCGCGCCTGAGAAGCACAAGAGGTCGTCGGGCTCGATCGCCAGGCGAAGCTGGTCGGTCTCGTCCACCGGTTTCAGCGGCCGGGGAAGCACCGGGTAGTCGTCGGACTTCGGGCGCGCCCGCGCATCGACCGGGTCTGCGCGGGCCCGGGCGCGCATCTCCTGCAGGTCCCAGTCGGCGCTGGAGTTCTTTAAAGGCCGGGTCCAGTAGCCCGGATAAAGCGCCATCGACCGGCCCTCGGTCAGCGGGAACAAGGTCACCCACCAGTTGTGTTGGGCATAGAGGTTGGAGCACCAGGTATCCCGGTGCGGGCCCAGCGGCCGGGTGGCGCGCGCGGAGTTGCCTTCGCCCGGCGGCAGCGACCGCAGATGGCACCAGTCCCAGAAGAGCGCGTCCAGCACGCAGCCCGCCTGCCCCAACACGGATTTCCACGCGGCCCGGATCGCCGGATCCTTGCGGTGACGCATCTGCAGCCCGGCGACCTTCAGGGCATAGTCCTGCGGCGCGATCCGCAGATGCGCCGTGGTCGGATCGTCGTCCTGCAATGCGTCGCGGACCATGCCCGCGGACAGGTCGCGCAGGTCGGACAAGGCCGCGATGCCTTTGAACAGGATCACGTCGCCGCGGAAGAGGATTTCGCCGCGGGCGCGGTCGCCCATCGGATCGGATGTTTCGACGATCACCGTCATGGCGCCGACCATGCTAAAAAGAACGCCGACCATGAGCCAGCTTCCCGACACCATGCACGCGATCCTGCTGACCGGCCATGGCGGCTTCGACCGCCTGGAATACCGCACCGACGTGCCCGTCCCCCGGCCGGGCGGGGGGGAGGTTCTGGTGCGGGTCGGCGCGGCGGGCGTCAACAACACCGACATCAACACCCGCATCGCCTGGTACTCCAAGGAAGTCACGGTCGGCACGACGGCGGAAGGCGGCGCGGCCGGCTTCGCGGGCGCCGGCGACGCCGATGCCGCGCGGCGCTGGCCTTTCCCCGCATCCAGGGCGCCGACGTGTGCGGCCGGATCGTCGCGGCAGGGGACGGAGTCGACGCAGGCCGGATCGGCGAGCGGGTCCTGATCGAACCCTGTTTCCAGTTCCCGGACCGGGTGGTGTATCTGGGCTCGGAATGCGACGGCGGTTTCGCGCAGTTCGTGGCGGTGCCGGCCGACTACGCCTGGAAGATCGAAAGCCCGCTGAGCGATGCGGAGCTTGCCTCCTTCCCCTGCTCCTATTCCACCGCGGAAAACCTGCTGACCCGGTCGCGCCTGTGCGACGGCGAGACGGTGCTGGTGACCGGCGCCTCGGGCGGCGTCGGCTCGGCCGCGGTGCAGCTTGCCCGGCGCCGCGGGGCGCGGGTGCTGGCCGTGGCCGGCGCGGCAAAGGCCGACAGCGTGCGGGCGCTGGGCGCCGATGCGGTGATCCCGCGGGGAGACGACCTGACCCAGGCCGTCGGGCGGAACCGGGTCGACGTCGTCGTCGACCTGGTCGCCGGCGCTCAATGGCCGCAGCTGCTGGAGGTGCTGCGGCCGGGCGGGCGCTATGCGGCCTCCGGCGCGATCGCGGGCCCGATCGTCGAGCTGGACGTGCGGACGCTTTACCTGAAGGACCTCAGCCTGTTCGGCTGCACGGTCCTGGACAGCCAGGTGTTCGGCCACCTGGTTCGCTATATCGAGCAGGGAGAGATCAAACCCGTCATCGCGGCGACGTTCCCGTTGAGCGAGATCGTCAGGGCGCAGGAGGCGTTCCTCAGCAAGCAGCACACCGGCAAGATCGTGCTGGTGCCGCCGGCGTAACGGCGCCCATGGCTGCCAGATGCTCCGAGACGCGGTGCTTCGCACCGCTCCTCAGCATGAGGGTCACTTGGTAGCCAGCGCCAGCCCAGTCCTCACCCTGAGGAGGCCGCGCAGCGGCCGTCTCGAAGGGTGTGGCAGCAACCGGCACGCCCCCTCAACTCTCATACCGCGTATTACCCCGGCGCTTGGTGTCGATGGGCAGTTCGACGAACAGCGGCTGGTGCGCGCGCTGGGAGCAGGCCTGGCGCGGGCAGAGATGGCAGTTGATGCCGATCGGACTGAACAGTGCGTCGTCTTCCATGTTGAACGGCGCGGCATAGCCGATGCGATGCGCGTGCTCCAGCTCGCAGCCCAAGGACAGCGCCAGCCGCCGGTCCTGGGTGTCCTTGCTGAAGACCGGGCGTTCCGTGGTGCGGCTGATGGTGAAGAACCGCTCGCCGTCGGGCAGCTCGACGAACTGGGGCACGATCACGCCGGGCGTGCGGAACGAGGGATGGATGTTCCAGACCGGGCACGCGCCGCCGTGTTCGGCAAGGGTGAACGAGGTCGCGTTGAACCGCTTGGTGACGTTGCTGGCCTTGTCCACCCGCAGAAAGAAGAACGGCACGCCCCGCGCGCCCTCGCGCTGCAGCGTGGTCAGGCGGCGGCAGACCTGCTCGAACGAAACGCCGAAGGCGGCGGCCAGCCGGTCGATGTCGTAGCGGTTCGCCTCCGCCGCGGCGCGGAACGGCGCATAGGGCATCAGGAAGGCCGCGGCGAAATAGTTCGCCAGCTCCACGTGGCAGCGCGCCACGCCCGTCTCGGTCAGGATGCCGCTGTCGGCGGTGATCTGCTGGAGGATGTGCGGCAGTTCGATCAGGCACAGCACGTGGGTAAGCTGGAACACCCGGTTCTGGTGGTCCAGCGCCTCCGACAGCCGCACCACCGCCGCCGCCTCGTCGTGAATCCTGAGCGCCTGGCTCATCTCCTCCACCGGCGCCGTCTGCACGGCGATCCCGTGTTCGTTCTTGAGGCGGGCCTTCAGGACCGCGTAGACATCGTCGGCGTCGCACGGCTCGGCCGCGCGCAGCCCCTCCGCCGCCGCCTCCAGCGCCGGGAAATAGTTCGCATGGTCGCGGAAGAAGTCGTGAATGACGGTTTCAGGCGACGACGCCAGAATGTCGCCGGGCATGCCCTCGCTGCCCAGCCGCGTCATGCGTTCCAGCGCGGTGCGGTGGGCGCGGTGGAGCTGCAGGAAACGGCCGACCAGCCCCGGCGCGTGATCGATCGCCGCGCGCAGTTCCTGCAGGTCGGGCGGGCCGCCCGCAAAGACCGGGTTCTGGACCGCGTTCCTGAGGTCGGTCAGCAGGGTCGAGCTTTCGTCCTTGATCAGGTCGCGCCAGTCGACGCCATAGGCATCCGTCAGGGCCATCAGCATCTGCACCGACAGGCTGCGCTGATTGTTCTCCATCAGGTTGACATAGGCCGCGCTGACGCCCAGCGCCTTGGCCATTTCCGCCTGGGTCTGCTTGTGCTGGCGCCGAAGCTGGCGCAGGCGCGGTCCGATCAGGGTCTTGCGCATGGGGCGCCCGGTAATTAACAAGTTTACAAATTATGGTACTAGTTGTGTGAACAGACAACACATTAACGCGATTTATCGTGCGTCGCCCCTACGTTCGCCCTAGCCTGGTATACCACAGACATCCAGCAGGTCCGGCGGCGGTCGCCGGACCCTCAAATGACGGGGCGATACACATGGCCAAGAACATCCTCATCCTGGGCGCATCCTACGGCTCGCTTCTGGGCACCAAGCTCTTGATGGCAGGGCACAATGTGACCCTGGTCTGCCGGCCGCAGACGGCGCGGCTGATCAATGAAGAGGGCACCGTGGTGCGGATCAAGCTGAAGGACGAGGATGAGCACCGCGCGATCCGCTCGGCCGACCTGCCGGGCCGGCTCGACGCGAAGACGCCGGACGACGTCGATCCCTCGGCCTACGACCTCGTCGGGCTCGCCATGCAGGAGCCGCAATACAGCGTACACGCCATCTGGACCTTGATGGTCCGGATCGCCGAAGCGCGGGTGCCGTGCCTGTCGATCATGAACATGCCGCCCCTGCCCTATCTGAAGCGCATCCCGGGCCTGGACACGACGCGCCTGGAGGCGGCCTACACCAACCCGCGCGTCTGGGACCGGTTCGACCCCGACCTGGTGACGCTGTGCAGCCCCGACCCGCAGGCCTTCCGCCCGCCGAAGGAGAAGAACAACGTGCTGCATGTGGGCCTGCCGACCAACTTCAAGGCGGCCCGCTTCGGCGACCCGGCGTTGAACGCCATGCTGGAGGAGCTGGAGGCGGACATCGCGGCGGTACGGCTGGACGGCAAGGACGTGCCGGTGAAGCTGCGCGTCTTCGACTCGCTGTTCGTGCCGCTGGCCAAGTGGAGCATGCTGTTGACCGGCAACTACCGCTGCGTCACGACAGGCGACGCCCGGCCGATCCGCGCGGCGGTGCACACCGACCTGGAGATGTCGCGGGAGATCTACGACCATGTGGATGCGATCGCCCGGCGGCTGGGCGCCGACCCGGCCGACCAGGTGCCGTTCGACAAATACGCCCGGGCAGCGGAGAACCTGTTGAAACCCTCGTCCGCTGCCCGCGCCATCGCGGCCGGCGCGCCGGTGATCGAACGGGTCGACATGCTGGTGCAGCTCATCGGCCAGTCGCTGGGCATGAACCACCCCGGCGTCGACCAGACTGTGGCGATCGTGGAGTCGCAGCTTGCGCTGAACCAGCGGATGACCGCCTGACGGAGGACCAACCGGGCACGTGCTCTGGCACGCGCCCGCGCCTCGCCGGATTCGGACTCCATTGCATCCTTGGGTTCGCCGCCGGCCCGGCGGATTGCTAGACTGCGGCCATGCTAGATTTCGAGACCTGCAACGCCGCGCGGCTGCGCCGCGACCCTACCTATGACGGGGTGTTCTTCATCGCCGTGGCGACGACACTGATCTATTGCCGCCCGGTCTGCCCGGTGCGGCCGCCTAAGACCGAGAATGTCAGCTTCTATCCCAGCGCCGCGGCGGCGGAGCGCGCGGGCTTTCGGCCTTGCCTGCGCTGCCGGCCGGAAACGGCGCCCTTCAGCCCGGCCTGGAACGGCACCCGCACCACGGTCGGCCGCGCGCTGAGGCTGATCGAGGACGGCGCGCTGGACGCCGGCGGCGTCGAGGATCTCGCCGCGCGGCTGGGCATCGGCGCGCGCCACCTGGCGCGGCTGTTCAAACGCCATGTGGGTGCGAGCCCGGTCCAGACCGCCAACACCGTGCGCCTGCAGCGGGCCACGCGCCTGCTGGACGAAACCGATCTGCCGATCGGGGAGATCGCGGCCCGGGCCGGCTTCAACAGCCAGCGCCGCTTCAACGCGGCCTTCGCAGGCCTCTACAAACGCCCGCCGTCGGCAGGCCGACGGCGGCGCGGCCCGCGGCCCGCGACGGACACTGCGAATGCCAACATTTGAGCTGGGCCTGCGCTACGGCGTGTTCGAGAGCCCGGTCGGCCCCCTGCTGGTCGCCGGCGATGCGGACAGCCTGCACCTGATCGCCTTTCCGAAGGACCGCTACGCAGCCCGGCCCCGGGAGACCTGGCGGCGGGACGATGGCGCTTTCGCCGAGGCGTTCCGCCAGTTGCGCGCCTATTTCGCAGGCGCGCTGACCCGGTTCGACCTGCCGCTGCGGTTCGCCGGCACGGACTTCCAGAACACGGTCTGGCGCGCGCTCACCGACATTCCGTATGGCGAGACGATTTCCTACGGCGCGCTCGCGGCGCGGATCGGCAACTCCACCGCCAGCCGCGCCGTGGGCGCCGCCAACGGCGCCAACCCCTTGCCCATCGTCGTGCCCTGCCACCGGGTGATCGGCGCGGACCGCTCGTTGACCGGGTTCGGCGGGGGCCTCGAGATCAAGCGTTTCCTTCTGGACCATGAACGGCAGGTGGCGCCGGCAGCAGGCAACCAGCACGCGCTGCCGCTGTAGGCGGGCCGGCCTTCGCCGGTCTGGCGCGGGCTATTGCCAACTTTTGCCTCCCATTGCATGCAGCCCGGCTAATTTGTCGGTAAAATCATACCGTTAGGACTACTTTTTCAGGTCCCGTTAATCAATCTTTGCGATGTTTCGCCGCAGCAACTCTCCGTCGCCGCGCCGCAACGACCCGGGCGCCATTCCGGCCCACCGAGACCGGAACCCGGACCGGGATGCGTTTTGACACGGCGCCCATGCGCGACGGCCATGTATGTAGCCAGAGGATTGTGACATGCACTTTTTGACCCTGGGGAAGCGCGCGAGCTTAACTGTCGCGCAGAAGATTTTCGGCATCGTCGGTGTGTGCCTGGCATTGTTGGTCGGCGTGGTCGTTACCGCGTCGATACAGATGGCCAGTATCGGCGGCGAGATCCACGCCATCACGGCGCGGGACATCCCTATGACCGAAATCCTGACCAAGATCACGACGCACCAGCTTGAACAGGCGATCAGCTTCGAGCGCACCCTGCGCTATGGCGAGATCCTGGACCGCGACGACCACGCGCCGGAGGGCTTCAAGAAGGCCCGGGCCCAGTTCGACGCGCTCAACGAAATGGTCGACAAGGAAATCCTGGAGGCCGAGGCACTTGCCGAACAGGCCTCCCATGACGCCGCCAACGACATGGAACGCAAGGAATTCGAACACATGCTGTCGGCGCTAAAGCATGTGGAGACCGCCCACGGCACGTATGCCGGCCATGCCCACGAGGTCTTCGAAATGATTGCCGCCGGCGACCTGAAGGCCGCCCTGGGGGCGGCCGAGGCGATCGAGGCCGAAGAGGATGCCCTCAATCACGAGGTGGAAGGCCTTCTGGAGGAGATCGAAGTCTTCACCAAACATGCAGCAGCAACCGCCGAAGCGCACGAGAAGACGGCGCTGATCATGCTGGTGGCGCTGGGGATCATTGCCGTTCTCGCAGGCATCGTTATGAGCCGCGTGCTGATCCGAAAGTCGATTTCCCGGCCCCTGGCCGACGTGGTAGACGGGTTGCATGCGCTGGGGGAAGGCGACACGACCGTCACGGTCCCGGTGCATGCTGACGACGAGATCGGCGAGGTCGCCAAGTCTTTCGGGTTCTTTCGGCAAAAGATGCAAGAGGCGGCCGAGGCACACGAGGCCCAGGAAGCCGAGAACGAACGCAACCGCCGGATCCGCGAGATCGCCGAGGCGTTGGAAACCAGCGTCAAGGACGTGATCGAGGCCGTCGCCGGCGCCGCCGACGAACTGCAGGCGACCGCCAAGACTATGTCCGCCACCGCCGAGGAAGGCAGCACCCGGTCCACGGCGGTCTCGGCCGCAACCGAACAAGCCTCGACCAACGTGCAGACCGTGGCCTCGGCGGCCGAGGAGCTTTCCTCTTCCATCGAGGAGATCACCCGCCAGGTCGCCCATTCAAGCCAGATCGCCCAGGATGCGGTCCACAGCATGCGCAAGACCAACGAGACCGTGACCGACCTGCACGGCGCGGCGGAACGGATCGGAGACGTGGTCAGCCTGATCGAGGACATCGCCGAACAGACCAACCTCCTGGCGCTGAACGCCACCATCGAGGCGGCCAGGGCCGGCGATGCCGGCAAGGGTTTTGCCGTGGTCGCAAGCGAGGTGAAGACGCTGGCCTCCCAAACCGGCAAGGCGACGGAGGAGATCTCGGGTCAGATCGCCGGGATGCAGGGCGCCACATCGGAGGCCGTCGACGCAATCAAGGCCATTGGCGAGGTGGTCGCCAAGGTGAGCGAGATCGCGAGCGCGATTTCCGCGGCGGTGGAAGAGCAGAGCGCGGCCACCAGGGAAATCGCGGACAACGCCCAGCAGGCCTTCACCGGCACCCGCGAGATCGCGGCCAACATCTCCGGCGTCCAGGAGGTCGCCCAGGAGACCGACCGTTCGGCGAACGACGTTCTGACGGCCAGCGGCGGCGTGGCCGAACAGACCGACGCCATGCGCCGGCATATCTCGGACTTCTTGGCACAGATGCGGGCGGCTTAGACTGGGCCGGCTTCAACAGCCAGCGCCGCTTCGACGCAGCCTTCGCGGGTTTGTACAAACGCCCGCCGTCGGCCTACCGGCGTCGCGGGGCACGCCCAGGTCCGCACCGACGTAAGGCGCGAGGTCGATCTTGTTGATCACCAGGAGGTCCGAACGCGTGATGCCCGGGCCGCCCTTCCTCAGGATCTTGTCGCCCGCACTGACGTCGATCACATAGATGGTGATGTCGGCCAGTTCCCGCGAGAAGGTGGCCGACAGGTTGTCGCCGCCTGACTCCACGAACACTAGGTCCAGATCCGGGAACTTCTCGCCCATGTCGCGGACGGCGGCGAGGTTGATCGAGGCGTCTTCGCGGATGGCGATGTGGGGGCAGCCGCCGGTTTCGACGCCGGCGCTGGCCTCGGCCATGCGCGTGGCAAAACGGGACGAGATGAAAGGCAAGACGGTGGTCACGGTGCTGCCGCGCTGTGCCGAGCGCACTATCTCCACGGCCCTGTTCGAGGGCATAGTCGTCGGAGGGAGAGCAAATGGGGAATCCCGGTTCATGGACGCTCGACGGGGTTCGTTTTAAACACTCCGACCGCTTGATTTCAGAGGAGACGCAGCATGGACCGATTCACGGGCGGTTGCCTGTGCGGCAATGTCCGAATTGTGGCGTCGGGACTCCCATACCGGGTCGGCCTTTGTCACTGTCTCGACTGCCGCAAGCATCATGGAGCCCTTTTTCATGCTTCCGCGGTGTTCCCTCAGGATGCGGTGACGATCGATGGCGAAACACGCGACTACGCCGGACGGTTTTTCTGTCCCCGCTGCGGCTCGTCCGTCTTCGCACGCAGCGCAGACGAAATCGAAGTGAACTTAGGATCTCTGGATGCCCCTGACCAACTGATGCCAACCTACGAAAGCTGGATCGTCCGTCGCGAGTCCTGGTTGCCGCCGTTTCCGCTCACGAGGCGATACGACCGCGATCGTGACGCCACGGGTCGCTATGAGGAGTAGGTCGCACGAACGGTGCGAAGGCGCCGTTACGAGGTGACGAGAGGGTCTTGACGGGTCTTGCCCTTCGAAAGCACCGCCGCGCCGATGGGTGCGGCGTCATTTTCGCCGCGAAGCGGCAAATCGGGGTTCTACAACAACGCCCTAACGATCCTCATGTTGGTTTTTCGATCGCATGATCGACCCCACCATGCGTGAGAAGTCCCGCTCCCGGCTGCGCCGTTCGGCAAGGCTTTCGCGGTTGCGCCGTTCCTCGCGCGCGAGTTTCCGGTAGCGGTCCAGGCGGATCCGGTCGAGGTCCCCAGCCTTGATCGCCGCCTGCACGGCGCATCCGGGCTCGGTCTCGTGGCCGCAGTCGGCGAAGCGACACCGGGCAGCAAGCGCCATGATGTCCTCGAAGACCGTCTCGATGCCGGCGCCGACATCGACCAATTGCAGCTCGCGCATGCCGGGCGTGTCCAGCAGCCACCCGCCCCCGGACAGGCGGAACAGCGCGCGGCCGGTGGTGGTGTGCCGGCCCCGGTCATCATCGGCCCGTGCGGCCGCGGTGCGCAGGCCGGTCTCGCCCGACAGCGTGTTGATCAGGGTCGATTTGCCGACCCCGGACGAACCGAGCAGGGCCACGGTCTGTGCGATGCCGCACCACGCCCCGAGACTTTTCTTCACCGCGGGATCGCGTGCGTCCACCGTCTCGACCAGGAGCCCGGGAACGAGGTTTTCCGCCCGGCGCCGGTAGTCTTCGGGTTCGGTGCATTGGTCCGCCTTGGTCAAGACGACCACGGGCGTCACACCGGTTTCTTTTGCCAGCGCCAGGTACCGTTCCAGGCGGGCGATGTTGAAGTCCTGGTTACAGGACGACACGATGAACAGGGTATCGATATTGGCCGCGATGAGCTGTTCCGTGCGGTCGGTGCCGGCGGCGCGCCGTTTGAACACGCTCTTGCGGTCGAGCATGCGTGAGGGGCGGCCGGAATCGGCGTCGAGCAACAGCCAGTCGCCGGCAGTCACCCCAGCCGCGGCAGGGATGCGCATGGTTCCGTCGGGGCCCGCCACGTCAAGCGCGCCGCGGTGGACGGCAAGCACGCGGACCGGGCGGCAAGTATCGATCTCGGTCAAGTCAAGCTGCGACTGGAAGAAGGCGCTCCAGCCCAGATCGGCAAGCGCCGGGAATGTTTCGGTCATCGGTTAATTTCTCTCGTCCCTGCGGCAATAGGCAACGCCAGCCCCGCACGTCGCAGGGGCCGCCGGTCTATGGCTGGTCGAGAGAGCGTGGTCTGGCGCGGCTGCACATGCCGCCTATATCCAACGGGCATTGAAGTTGGATGGGTTGGCAAACACCGAACTCCTACCGATTATCGCTCGGTCAATTCTTGAGTAAACGGACGTCCCGACTATGCAGCGCCCTTGCGCCGACCGACCAAGCCACCCGCCTCGACAATGAACCCAATAATCGCCTCCAACCCCTCCCCCGTCTTCAGATTGGAGAACACGAACGGCCGTTCCCCGCGCATCTTCTTCGCGTCGCGCTCCATCACGCCGAGGTCCGCGCCGACGTAAGGGGCAAGGTCGATCTTGTTGATCACCAGCAGGTCCGAGCGCGTGATCCCCGGCCCGCCCTTGCGCGGGATCTTGTCGCCGGCACTCACGTCGATCACGTAGATGGTGATGTCGGCCAGTTCCCGCGAGAAGGTGGCCGACAGGTTGTCGCCGCCCGACTCCACGAACACCAGGTCCAGGTCCGGGAACTTCTCGCCCATGTCGCGGACGGCGGCGAGGTTGATCGAGGCGTCCTCGCGGATCGCGGTGTGGGGGCAGCCGCCGGTTTCGACGCCGGCGATGCGGTCCGGCGGCAGCGCGCCCGAGCGGGTCAGGAACTCCGCATCCTCGCGGGTGTAGATGTCGTTGGTGATCGCGGCGACCTCGTAGGTATCACGCATGGACTTGCAGAGGGCGTCGACCAGCGCGGTCTTGCCCGAGCCGACCGGGCCGCCGATGCCGACGCGCAGAACGTTTCTCATGACCGGAACAACCTCGTGTATTGGGTTTCGTGGGTGGCCGACGTCCAGTCGACCATGGGGACCGCGGCGCCGAAGTCCGCCGTCAGGGTTTCGGGATCGGTGGCCAGCGTGGTGTCGACCAGCGCCGTCACCGGGGCCTCGAGCATCGCCAGCACCCGCTGGCCGTCGGTCTGGCCAAGCGGGATCAGCCGCACGCCGGCATTGACCAGATTGCCGGCGAACGCGGTGAGATAGGCGCCCAGCGCCGCGCCTTCGCCGATCCCCGCCAGCGCCGCGACCAGGGCGACGGCGACGGGATAGCTGGTGGTATCGAGCAGTTCCTGCCACGCCGCAAGGCCGGGCTGCGGCCAGGCAGCGGCCACCGTCGCCAGGAAGGCCTCACCCTGGGCGTTCGACTCCAGCGCCAGCTCGGCGGTGCCACGGTAGAGCGCGCCGCGTTCGGCCGCATCGGCGAAGGCGGCCGCGTCCCCGGCCGCGACCGCGGCATAGGTCAGGTGGAAGACCGCCGCATCCATACGCCCTGCCCCGTGCCGCACGACGGTTTCCACCCACCGGGAAAGCGTCCCGGCATCGCAAACCAACCCCTCCTCTACCGCCGTCTCTATCCCGTGGGAATAGCTGTAGGCGCCCACCGGGAAGGCCGGGGACAGCCAGGTCATCAAACGGTAGAGGCCGGCGTCAGTGGTCATGGCCGTGGCCGGCATAGGCGCCGGGTTCAGGAGTGAAGGGCGCGGTCAGTTGGGTGACCTCCGCACCGAGGCCGATCAGCATCGCCTCCAGCACGTGGTCGGCGCGGATCCTGAGGCGCCCGTCCTCCAGCACCTGCAGCGGCACGTGCCGGTTGCCCACGTGCCAGGCGAGCCGCGCGGTATGCGCGGGATCCTGGCCGGCGACGTCCAGCACCGCTTCGGGGGCGGCGCGCACGGCGATGACCCCGTCGCCTTCCAGCCCGAGCCCGTCGCCGTCGTTGAGCAGCGTCGCCTGGGCCAGGTCGAGCAGGAACGGCTCGCCGGCATCGTCGGTCAAACGCACCCGGCGGCGGTGCCGGTCGTCGAAGGCGAGCGTCACCGTGGCGACCTGGCGGTCGCCGGGCCAGGTGTCTTTTGGCAAGGCAGTGACGGCGCGGCGCATGGTTTTCAACGTTCCGAGCGGTGGCAGCCATGCCCTTCGAGGCGCGCCCTACGGGCGCTCCTCAGGGTGAGGTTTAGTTTTCCCCTCATGCTGAGGAGCGGCGCGCAGCGACGCGTCTCGAAGCATCTGGCTGCCATCTTCTCCGAACTATCCACTAGTAGATTCTCCACTAGTAGAGAAAATACTTCTGCGCCATGGGCAGTTCAGCCGCCGGCTCGCAGGTGAGCAGTTCGCCGTCGGCGCGCACCTCGTAGGTCTCCGGGTCCACCTCCATCTTCGGGCAGGCGCCGTTCAGGACCATGTCCTTCTTGCCGATCGTGCGGGTGCCGGCAACGGGAACCGCCTGCTTCTCCAGCTCCAGCGTTTCGTTGACGCCGTGCTCCAGCGCGAAATGCGAAACGAAGGTCACCGAACTCGCCGTCAGCGCTTTTCCGAACGCCCCGAACATGGGCCGGTAATGCACCGGCTGCGGCGTCGGGATCGAGGCGTTGGGGTCGCCCATGGCTGCCGCGGCGATGGTGCCGCATTTCAGGACCAGGTCGGGCTTGGCGCCGAAGAACATCGGCTTCCACAAGACCAGGTCGGCCAGCTTGCCGACCTCCACGGAACCGACATGTTTCGCGATGCCGTGGGTCAGCGCCGGGTTGATGGTGTATTTGGCGATGTAGCGCCGGGCCCGGAAATTGTCGTTGTCGCCCGTCTCCTCCGCCAGACGGCCCCGCTGTTTCTTCATCTTGTCGGCGGTCTGCCAGGTGCGCAGCACCACCTCGCCCACCCGGCCCATCGCCTGGCTGTCGGACGCGATCATCGAAAACGCGCCGAGGTCGTGCAGGATGTCCTCCGCCGCGATGGTCTCGTGCCGGATCCGGCTTTCGGCGAAGGCGACGTCTTCGGGAATGCGCGGGTCCAGGTGATGGCAGACCATCAGCATGTCGAGATGCTCGTCCAGCGTGTTGACGGTGTAGGGCCGCGTCGGGTTGGTCGAGGACGGCAGCACGTTCGCCTCGCCGCACAGCTTGATGATGTCGGGCGCATGCCCGCCGCCGGCGCCTTCGGTGTGGAAGGCGTGGATGGTGCGGCCCTTGAACGCCGCGACGGTGTTCTCCACGAAACCGGACTCGTTCAGTGTGTCGGTGTGGATCGCCACCTGCACGTCGGTCTCGTCGGCAACCGCCAGGCAGTTGTCGATGGCGGCCGGCGTGGTGCCCCAGTCCTCGTGCAGCTTCAGCCCGCAGGCCCCGCCATTGACCTGCTCGTGCAGCGCCTCCGGCAGGGTCGCGTTGCCCTTGCCGAAAAAGCCCAGGTTCATCGGGATGCCTTCGGCCGCCTGCAGCATGCGGCCCAGATGCCAGGGACCGGGCGTGCAGGTGGTGGCGTTGGTGCCTTCGGCCGGGCCGGTGCCGCCGCCCAGCATGGTGGTGACGCCGGAATAAAGCGCGTCGTCCACCTGCTGCGGGCTGATCCAGTGGATGTGGGCGTCGATGCCGCCTGATGTGAGGATCCGCCCCTCGCCGGCGATCGCTTCGGTGCCGGGGCCGATCACGACATCGATGCCCGACTGGATGTCGGGATTGCCGGCCTTGCCGATGCCGGCGATGCGGCCGTCCTTCAGCCCCACGTCGGCCTTGACGATGCCCCAGTGATCCAGGATCAGCGCGTTGGTGATGACGGTGTCCACGGCGCTGATCGCGTGGGCGGCCTGAGACTGGCCCATGCCGTCCCGGATCACCTTGCCGCCGCCGAACTTCACCTCCTCGCCGTAGGTGGTCTTGTCGTCCTCCACCTCGATCACGAGGTCGGTGTCGGCCAGCCGCACCTTGTCGCCCACCGTCGGGCCGAACATGGCGGCGTAACTTCTGCGGTCGATGCTGTATGCCATGGTTCAGCCTCCCACCGGCCCGTTGACCAGGCCGTTGAAGCCGAAGATGCCGCCGTTGCCGGCGTATTTCACCAGGGTCACCTCGCGGGTCTGGCCGGGCTCGAACCGGACTGCCGTGCCGGCCGGGATATCCAGGCGGAAGCCCCTGGCCTTGGCGCGGTCGAAGTCCAGCGCGGTGTTGGTTTCGAAGAAATGGTAGTGGCTGCCGACCTGGACCGGCCGGTCGCCGGTGTTGGACACCGTCACGGAGACGGTCTCGCGGCCTTCGTTCAGGACGATCTCGCCGTCGGCGACCATCGTCTCGCCCGCCACCATGCCGGCCGCCCCCTCGCCGCGGATCGGTTCGTGCACGGTGACCAGCTTGGTGCCGTCGGGGAAGGTCGCCTCAACCTGGATCTCATGCAGCATCTCAGCGACGCCGTCCATCACCTGGTCGCGGGTCAGCGCGGTCGCGCCCGCTTCCATCAGGTCGGCCACGGCTCGCCCGTCGCGGGCGCCTTCGACCACGAAGTCAGAGATCAGCGCCACGGCCTCCGGATAGTTCAGTTTCACACCGCGCGTCAGGCGGCTGCGGGCCACCATGGCCGCCATCGCGACCAGCAGCTTGTCTTTCTCCCGGGGCGTCAGATTCATCGCAGGTCTTCCCCTCTGTTATTCGTTCAAACCGACCACAGCCGCGGCAGCACCGCGGGCCAGCCGCCCGCCCGGTTCCGGAACCAGGCCCAGAACCCGCCGAACGCCGTGCGCAAGGCCAGCGCATCGGCCGCCAGGAACCGCACGACCATAATTCCGTTCACGACGGTGGCGCCGACACGGACCGGCGCGCCTGTGTCGCTCAACCGATCCCGCACCGCGGTCAGGTGTTCCGCCGGATCGGGGCCAGCATAGACCACGGTCGCCGCGGCGACAGCGCCGTCGAATCCGGCCGGCGCGGCCAGGATATCGGTGAAACTTCCATCGATATGCAGCGCGTCGGCCCAGACCGCGCGGCCGTCGCGGGCGATGCGCCAGCGGTCGTTCAGCAGGCCCCGGCGCACGGTCTCGCCCATGGCGGTGCGGCCGAAGACGACGATCTCGCCGGCCAGCACCTGGGCGTCGGCTTCCACGGCAACGGTGGTCGCCCGCCTGAGACGGGCGCCGTCGAACAGGATCGTCTCCTGGGGCAGCCATTCCAGCCAGGCGCCCGGCGCGGCGGCAAGCTCCACGTCGATCGACACATCCGGGCCGGCTGAGCGGTAGACCTTTTCCGCGGCCTGGCCCGCGACCTGGGCCGCGGCGGCCGGGCCGGCGGATGCGGCGATGTGCAGGCGGTCGCCGCCGACCAGCCCGCCGGACGTGGTGACCAGGGCGGCGCAGGGAATGTCGCCCGCGCCGGTTCCCGGAAACAGGACCCGCAAGGGATCGGTCTGGTAGAGGCCGGCCAGCCGGCTTGCCGCGCCGTCGCCCCGATAGGCGATGCGGGCCCGGCCGAAGACGTGCTGGCGATGGGTCGGCGCGGTGGCCGCGGCCACCGGGGCCGCCGCCGTTTCAGACCGTAAGATAACGCCTGACATCCGCCTCCACCATCTGGTCCGCCCGGCCCGCCAGCACGACCTCGCAGCGGTCCATGACCGCGAAGCTGTCGGCCAGGTCGCGGGCGAACTCAAAATACTGCTCGACCAGCAGTATCGCCATATCTCCGCGCGCCGCCAGCGTCCGAATGACGCGCTCGATATCCTTGATGATGGAGGGTTGGATGCCTTCGGTGGGTTCGTCCAGGACCAACAGGCGCGGGCGCATCACCAATGCGCGCGCGATGGCAAGCTGTTGCTGCTGGCCGCCGGAAAGGTCGCCGCCGCGCCGGCCCAGCATGTCGCGCAGCACCGGGAACAGGGTGAAGATCTCCTCCGGCAGGGTCTTCAGCGCACGGGCCAGCGGCGCGAAACCGGTGCGCAGGTTCTCCTCGACGGTCAGCAAGGGAAAAATCTCCCGGCCCTGGGGCACGTAGGCGATGCCGCGAGCGGCGCGCCGGTGGGGCTGCGCATCGGTGATGTCGGCATCATCCCAGGTGACCGTGCCGCTGGAGACCGGGTGCTGGCCGACGATGGCGCGCATCAGGGTGGTCTTGCCGACGCCGTTGCGGCCCAGCACGCAGGTGACGCCGCCCGGTTCCGCCTGAAGGGACACGGATTTCAGCGCCCGGCTGGCGCCGTAGTAAACGTCGATGTGGTCGACCCTCAGCATGTTCCCCCGCCCCTACCGGCCCAGATAGACCTCGATCACCTTGTCGTTTTCCTGGACGCTGGCCAGCGTGCCGTCGGCCAGCACGCTGCCTTCGTGCAGCACGGTGACATGGCAGTCCAGGGCGCGCACGAACTCCATGTCGTGTTCCACCACGATCACCGAGCGGGTGGCCGCGATCTCGCGCAACAGGGCGGCGGTCTGTTCGGTCTCAGCGTCGGTCATGCCCGCCGCCGGCTCGTCTACGAGCAGGAGTTGCGGATCCTGGGCCAGCAGCATGCCGATCTCCAGCCACTGCTTCTGCCCGTGCGACAGCGACCCGGCCAGGTCGTCACGAAACGGGGCGAGCGCGATGGTTTCCAGCACGCCTTCGATCCGTTCGGTTTCCTGAGCGCTCGGGCGATGGAACAGCGTCGCCCAGGGCGTGCGGCTGGCCTTCAAGGCCAGATCCAGGTTCTCCCAGACCGTGTGGTTCTCGAACACCGTGGGTTTCTGGAACTTGCGGCCGATGCCCAGCTCGGTGATCGCCACCTCGTCCAGCCGGGTCAGGTCGGTCGCTTTTTTATACAGGATGGTGCCGACGTCGGGCCGGGTCTTGCCGGTGACCACGTCCATCATGGTGGTCTTGCCGGCGCCGTTGGGCCCGATGATCGCGCGCAGCTCGCCTTCCAGCACATAGAAGCTGAGCCCGTTCAGTGCCTTGAAGCCGTCGAAGCTGACCCCGACCCCGTCCAGGTAAAGCAGGGTTTCGGGCGGCCGGGTTTTTGTCACCGTTTGCATGACCCCTACTCTCCCGGCGCCGGCGCGTGGGCGCGGACGAGGCGCGGGCGCAGACGCAACGACAGCCGCGGCAGCGTGCCGACGATCCCCTTGGGCAGGAACAGGGTGACGGCGATGAACAGCGCACCCAGCACGAACAGCCAGATCTCCGGGAAGGCGGCGGTGAAGTAGCTCTTGCCGTAATTGACCAGGATGCCGCCAAGGATGGCGCCGTGCAGATAGCCGCGGCCGCCGACGGCGACCCAGACGACGATCTCGATGGAGTTGGCCGGCGAAAACTCGCCCGGATTGATGATGCCGACCTGGGGCACGTAGAGCGCGCCGGCGACGCCGGCGATCGCGGCGGAGACCACGAACACCGCAAGCTGGTAATGCTCGACCCGGTAGCCCAGGAACCGCGCCCGGCTTTCGGCGTCGCGCACCGCGATCAGGACCCGGCCGAACTTCGACGCGACGATGAACCTGCACAAAAGATAGGCACCCAACAGCGCCAGGGCAGACGCCGCGAACAGCCCGGCGCGGGTGCCGTCGGACTGCAGGTCGAATCCCAACAGGTCCTTGAAATCGGTGAGGCCGTTATTGCCGCCGAAACCCATGTCGTTGCGGAAGAAGGCGAGCAGCAGGGCGAAAGTCATCGCCTGGCTGATGATCGACAGGTAGACGCCGGTCACCCGCGAGCGGAAGGCGAACCAGCCGAACAAGAAGGCGAGCGCCGCGGGCACCAGCGCCACCATGAAGGCCGCAAAGACGAAATTGTCGAAGCCGTACCAGTACCAGGGCAGTTCCTTCCAATTGAGAAACACCATGAAGTCCGGCAGTTCGGGGTGGCCGTAGACGCCGCGATCGCCGATCTGGCGCATCAGGTGCATGCCCATGGCATAGCCGCCCAGCGCGAAGAAGGCGCCGTGGCCCAGACTCAGAATCCCGCAGAAACCCCAAATCAGATCCACGCTGAGCGCCAGCATGGCGAAGCACAGATATTTGCCCAACAGCGCAACCATGTAGTTGGGCACATGGAACAGGCTGTCGGCCGGGACGGCCAGGTTCAAGACCGGCACGGCGACCGCCGCGGCGGCCAGCAGGCCGACGGTGAGAACGGCGCCCGGGCTGCGCAGAAGCACCATGGCTCAGCTCTCCACCGCGCGGCCCTTCAGCGCGAACAGGCCGCGCGGGCGCTTCTGGATGAACAGGATGATCAGCACCAAAACCAGGATCTTGCCCAGAACCGCGCCGGCATAGGGCTCGAGAAACTTGTTCAACAGGCCCAGGCTGAAGGCGCCGGCCAGGGTGCCCCACAGGTTGCCGACCCCGCCGAACACCACCACCATGAAACTGTCGATGATGTAGGACTGGCCCAGGTTGGGGCTGACATTGTCGATCTGGCTGAGCGCGACGCCCGCCATGCCGGCAATGCCCGACCCCAGCCCGAAGGTCAGCGCGTCGACCAGCCCGGTGCGGATGCCCATCGAGGCCGCCATCCGGCGGTTCTGGGTCACCGCGCGCATCTGCAGGCCGAAACCGGTCCTGCGCATCAACAACATCAGGCCGGCCAGCACGCAAAGGCTGAAGACGATGATCCAGATCCGGTTGTAGGTCAGCGTCAGGCCGCCCGAGACCTCGATCGCGCCGCTCATCCAGGAAGGATTGCCGACCTCCCGGTTGGTGGGCCCGAACACGGTGCGCACCAGTTGCTGCAAAATCAGGCTGAGGCCCCAGGTCGCCAACAGCGTTTCCAGCGGCCGGCCGTAGAGGAACCGGATGATGCCCCGTTCGATGGCGATCCCCACCGCGCCCGCCACCAGGAAGGCCAGCGGCACGGCGACCGCCAGGGAATAGTCGAAGGCGCCCGGCGCGTGGGCGCGGAAAAGCTCCTGCACGACGAAGGTGGTATAGGCGCCCAGCATCACCATTTCGCCATGGGCCATGTTGATGACGCCCATCACGCCGAAGGTGATGGCAAGGCCGATCGCGGCCAGCAGCAGGACGGAGCCCAGGCTGATTCCCTGGAACACGGCGCTTACGCCGGACCAGAAGGCGAAGCTGCGTTCGATGTCGGCCAGCGTCTCGGCCGCGGCGCCGCGCACGGTGGCGTCGGACTCCACCGGCTCGCCCTTGTCGTTCTTGCGCAACAGGCCGTTGATCAGCGCCCGCACGTCCGGGTCGGGAAAGCGCGCCAGCACGCCCAGCGATGCCACGCGGAGCTCCGTGTCCTTTTCGGCCGTCAGCCGGGTCGCGGCCAGCGCGCGCTCCATCCGGGCGACGACCGCGCCGTCGGCTTCCGCCGCCAGGGCGGCTTCCAGGATGGGGACCATATCCCCGGTCCGGGTCTTGAAGACCGCGTCCGCCGCCTCCAGCCGTTTGTCGCGGTTGGGATTCAGCAGAGACAGCCGCCCCAAAGCGCCGCGCACAAGGCCGCGCAGCTTGTTGTTGATCTTGATCTTCTTGAGTTCTTTCTTGCCCGCCTGGCCCAGCGCGGCCAGGGTCAGCGGATCCTGCAAGGCGTAGACCTTGCCGGACTTCTCGCCGATCACCAGCCGGTCGTCGGCCTTCAGCCGGAACAGCCGCTGTTCCAGATAGGCGCGCAACACGGGCACAACCCGCGCATCGCCCGACGCCGCCAGCTGTTCGACCGCGACACCCTTGGCCTTGTACCCCTTCGCTGCAAGCGCGGCGACGTCCTCGCCGATGTCGGCGCGCGCCGGCGCCGTACACAAGGCCAGGCACAGTCCGACCCAGAGAATCAGGGCCTTGAGTCTATTTGCTTGCATCACGCTTCGAATCCGAAGGCGACCGGGGTGCCACGACAAGACACCCCGGCCTCCGCCCCGATAAACCGATCAGAACAACGGCTTTTCGCAGTTGCCGCAGACCCAGGGATAGGTCCAGTCCGCCTTCAGCTTGGCGCTTTCGGGGATGTAGTCGCTCCAGGCGTCGCCCACGATCAAGTCGTCGGTGGACCACACCGTCTCGATCATGCCGTCATCCTGGATCTCGCCGATCAGGACCGGCTTGGACAGGTGATGGTTGGTGTTCATAACCGCCCGGCCACCGGAGAGGTTCGGAACCGACTGGCCGTACATCGCCTGGCGCACCGCATTGACATCGGTGGTGCCGGCCTGCTTGACCGCCTGCACCCACATCTTGAAGCCGATATAGGTCGCTTCCATCGGGTCGTTGGTGACGCGGTTCTCGTCCTTGATGAACGCGTGCCACTTCTCGATGAAGGCGTCGTTGGTCGCGGACTCCACGCTCATGAAGTAGTTCCAGGCCGCGAGGTGGCCGACCAGGGGTTCGGTATCAAGCCCGGCCAGTTCCTCTTCGCCGACCGAGAAGGCGACGACGGGGATGTCCTCGGCGCTGATGCCCTGGTTCGCCAGTTCCTTGTAGAACGGCACGTTGGCGTCGCCGTTGATGGTGGAGACGACGGCGGTCTTCTTGCCTTCCGACGCGAAGTCCTTCACCTGGGAAACGATCGTCTGCCAGTCGGAATGCCCGAACGGCGTGTAGTTTTCCATGATGTCGGCTTCGGCCACGCCCTTCGACTCCAGGAAGGCGCGCAGGATCTTGTTGGTGGTGCGGGGATAGACATAATCGGTCCCCAACAGCACCCAGCGCTCTGCGCCGCCGCCGTCTTCGCTCATCAGGTATTCGACGGCCGGGATCGCCTGCTGGTTGGGCGCGGCGCCGGTATAGAACACGTTGCGCGAGCTCTCTTCGCCTTCGTACTGAACCGGATAGAACAACAGGCCGTTCAGCTCCTCGAACACCGGCAGCACCGACTTGCGCGACACCGACGTCCAGCAGCCGAACACGACGTCGACCTTTTCCTTCTCGATCAGCTCGCGGGCCTTTTCCGCGAACAGCGGCCAGTCGGACGCCGGGTCCACGACCACTGCCTCGACCTGCTTGCCCAAAAGGCCGCCCTGGGCGTTAAGGTCGTCGACCATCATCAGGACCGTGTCCTTCAGGGTGGTCTCGGAAATCGCCATCGTTCCCGAAAGTGAATGCAGAACGCCCACCTTGATCGTCTCGGCTGCGTTTGCTGCGCCGGCCAGCAGCGCGGTTGCGGCCACGACCGCAGCCGCTGCGTTGACTCGCAATCCTGTCATGTTGAATTCTCCGCTAGAGGTTGTTGTTGCACTGCAACAGTGTTGGCCAAAGCGGCGCGCGCACGCAAGCGGAAAATCCAAACTTTCGTCATAAGTAATGAATATGTTATAGTGGTTATTTGACAACAGCCAGCGTCCCCGCGGCCGCTCGGTGGGCCCGCAGGGTCGATGTCGGTTGTCTGTCGCCTTGGTGGCCTGTCCGTCCGCCGGCGTCAGTGCTGTTGACCTTGCCCGTTGCGCGTCATAGTGCTGTGCGGTGGAGGAGTGACACGTTCCTCCGCATGGAGGTTGTTGTTGCACGCATAAACCTCCTGTCCCCCGTGCACCCGGGCGGTGTGCGGGGGACTGCTTTTTCCGCGCGGGTGTGCGCTTTCATTTGATTGTCGGCGGCGGTGATATCTCCCTGACGCAATAATCAGCGCTGGTCTCCGCAAACGCCGTGCCAGCCGACCGGCATCGGCCCGCTCGCGTTGTTTCGCCCGCGGATCACCGCGTGGCATCAACACTTTACAGGCGATTCTTGCGCCGCCGTGCGGTCCGGGCCGTTGCCGCCGTGGTCGTCGTCCCGCACGCCGGCTGCTCACTTATTGTGCAATTGCGGCATGCCGCGGCAGTTGCCTCCGTGGTCCATGCGGGTCCAGACTGCGCTGAAATGAGATGGCCTAACCGACCGGAATTGCAGATGGCGAATACGTGGCACCAGCGGGCCTGGTGGCAGATCCTGTTTCTTGCTGCGGCGGTCGTCTTGCCGGCGCAGCTTGCCGAGGCAGCGCCCTCCCCGGGCTGCCGGGATGTCTTCCGCGCCGAAACCACGCTGACGCTTTCCGGCAAAACCATCCAGGGTGCTAAGAACGCATTCTCCGACACGATCGCGCTGGAGCTGACGGCGGGGCCGGCCTCTGCGACCGGCGTGCCGATCGTGGCCGGCACGGTGCGTTCCGAGAGGCTGAAGGGCGGCGCGGTTTCCTGGCGGTCTCGGACCGGCTCGCGGTGGGGCAACCTGTGCATGGACGTGGTCGCCCCCGACGGGCGTCGGTGGTCGTTCCTGGCGCTGACCTGGGAGGATGACAACGCGCATCCGAACCTGCATGCCGCGATCGACTGGGCGGCCGGCGACGATGCGGAAATCGTCGGCTTCATCGACACCAAGGACGGCGCCTACCACGAGGCACAGGCCATCCTGGAACGGGGCACCCGTGCCGCGGCGCAGATACCGGCGCCCCAGTCCGGGGAAGCGCCGGAAACCGCGCATGGTTCGCTGTGCGATGTCCTGTTCGGGGGAAACGCGGGTCACTTCTTCGTCGGCAGGGGTTATGCGACGCAACCGGGAACCAGCCCGGGCCATCTGGCGATCCATCTCAACCCCGGTGCGCGTAAAGGCAATGCAACTCCGCTGACGGGCCGGTACATCGCCACCGAGGGGCCGCACGAACTGGAACGACATGTCGTCACCGCGGAAAACAGCGCCTGCATCGACATGCCGGATCCGCGCTACGCGATGCTGCAAATCAAAGATAGCCGCGGCGCGGCGATGGTCCTGTGGCTGTGGGGAGAAGACAACGTCCCGCAGAAGGACGACCGCATGATGGGCTATCTGACCTTTCCGAATTCTTCCGTTGTACGCAGCAAGATTGCGCTGTGGCGGCTGTGACACCGCGCAGGTCCGTCAGGCCGGCGTGATCACCACGTTCCCGTCCTCCACGTGCACAGGCACCGGGTCCAGGTAGCAGTTCTCCGCAGCGCCGGCGACGCCGAAACCGTCTTCGAAGCGGAACTCGGCGAAATGCATGGGGCACCGGATCAGCGAGCCGTCCTCGTTGACGAACTCACCCTCTCGGAAGTTCAACGGCAGGCTGGAATGGGGGCAGATGTTGAGATAGCCCCGGACCTCGTCGCCGCGGCGGACGACGAACATGGAAAAGGCGTTCTTGCCCGGACCAAAGGTGTATTCCCGCCCCTTTCGGTCCGGGATCTCCTCCAGCGGCCCCAGCACCGTGCCAGGCGCCGGCGCGCGCGGCCTGCGCCGCCAGTAGGTCGGGTCACCGCCCGTCGTGTCGTTCATTTCTTTCCGGAAGGCGGATGCAAGCTCCACCCGTATGGCCTGATTTCGACGCGTTCAAAAAGCTGGGCCGCGAGATAGGGGATCTTCGCGACGAAATGGCGCACGGTCTCCAGGTCGGCCGCTTCGACCAGCATCAACGAGCCCACCATCGTGGTGCCGTCGTCGGCGAACAGCGGTCCGGCGACATGGACCGTCACCGGAAACTCCGTCTGGGACCGCACAAAGCGGCGATGCGCCCCGCGGAGCCGGTCGCGCGCCGGCCTCTGGTCCGGTTTGTCAATCGCATAAATCGCGAAATACACGGCCGCCCCCCGTTTGAGCCGTCATCAGACAGGAATTGAAGCATATTTCACGCAACGATTGTATAGCAGCAGCAGCGGCGAAAGCTTCGCCAGCCGTGACCGACGCCCCCGCCTTATTCCGGTGCCAGGTTGAAGTCGAAGTCGACCTTGTAGAACGGCGCCTTGAGGCCGACTTGTTCCGCCTTGGCCTGGTCGTCGACACGCCGGAACGGGACCACCAGACTGTCGCGGACGCCGAACACCGCGTCTTCAAGCACGTATTTGTCCGCGTCGTCGAAGATCTCCGTCACCAGGGGGTGGTAGCCCGGCTTGGCGACCCTGAAAGAATGTGCGCCGGGCGCCACGGATGCCGGCCAGACGCCCGCAGCACGTCGCCGACGGGCCCGTCGTCGGGCACCGTATAGGCCCTGGGCCGCACGGTGGTGACGCGATAGGCGCCGTTCGCGTCGGTCTGCATCTTGCAGCGGAGATTGTTGCCGGTCAGGTCGGGATCCTGGGAATCGTAAAGGCCATTGTCGGCGTTCTGCCAGATGTCCAGGTGCGCCCCCTCGATCGGGTCGCCGGAGGTGGACAGGACGCGCCCCGACAGCAGCACGGGGTCGCCGGCATTGTCGCCGATCATATCGCCGCCGACGGGCAGCGTTTCCGCCCCTTCGACGAAGAACGGGCCCAGCACGCTGGTTTCCGTGCCCGCATTGTGGGTGTTGACGATGTCGACCAGGGACGAAACGCCCAGGATGTCGGACAGGAGAATGAACTCGTTGCGCTTGTCGTCGGTGATATGGCCCGTGCGCACCAGGAAGCCGATCGCCGCGTCCCACTCCGCATGGGTCAGGTTGGTTTCCTTCACCACGGCGTGGAGGTGGGTGATCAGCGACGACAGGATCTCATGAAAACGCGCATTGCCGTTGCCGGCAATGGAGTCGATGACGGCGGGCGTGATCGTGTCCCTGGTCAGTTTGGTCATTGGTTATCGTCCCCTGCGATTGCATCCGGCCCGTTCAGTCGGTCACAGCAAGCCGATGCTGAGCTGCGGGTAGACGATGAGCAGAACCAGCACCAGCAGCATGATCACCGCAAACGGGAACGCGCCGGAGAATATATCGAACAACGAGATCGAAGGATCGTCGATCGTGCTTTTGATGGCAAAGCATGAAATGCCCAAGGGCGGCGTCAAGAGCCCGATTTCCGCGCCGACCACCGTGACGATCCCGAACCAGACGAGGTCCACGCCGTAGGGCTCGACGGCGGGCAGAAACAGCGGCACCACGATCAGGATGATCGATGCGGTGTCCAGGATCGTTCCCAACGCCACCAGCAGCACGACATAGACCGCCATGGCCACGGCGAAGCTGAGATTCTGCTCCTGCAGCCATTCCCCGAACATGCTGGGCAGGCCGGCGACACCCAGCATGCGGCTGTACATCGACGCCGTGATGATCAGGAACAGGATGGCGGCCGTGATATGGCCGGTTTCGACCAGGACCTCCCAGAAACCTTTGAGCGTGATCCGTCGTTTCACGACCGCGATGATCAGCGCGCCGAGGGCACCGATGGCGCCGGCCTCGGTTGGCGTGACCACACCACCGTATATTCCCCCCAGCACCAGCATGATGAGAATAAGGACCGGCAGGAGCTTTTCGCCGATCTCTGCCACGTTAAGCGGCGCCGGCTCTTCGGCGCCGGCGGGTTTGTTCGTCACGCCGCCGACAAATTGCGGGCGACCGTATGCCATGGCGATGATTGCCAGGATATAGGCAACCGACAACACGATGCCCGGCACGATGCCGGCGATGAACATGGCGCCGATCGACTGTTCGGCGACGACGGCATAGAGGATCAGCATCACGCTGGGCGGGATCAGCATGCCGAGGACGGAGCTGCCGGCGACGACGCCCACGGAGAAACGCGAGGTGTAGTGGAAGCGCCGCATTTCCGGCACCGAGACACGGGCGAAGACCGACGCCGAAGCGATCGAAGACCCGGTGACGGAGGCGAAAATGGCATTCGCCGTGACCGTCGCAATGCCCAGCCCGCCACGCAACTTGTGGAAGAAGTGGTTGGCCACGTCGTAGATGTCGCGCCCCATTCCCGCCTTACTGACCAGAAGGCCCATCAGCGCGAACAGAGGCGCCGTCGCAAAGATGTAGTGGGCAACCGTGTCGGCCGTGGACAGCGCCAATAGGCTGATCGGAACATCTAGATTCCCGCGGATCAGCCACACGCCCAGAAAGGACACCAAGCCAAGCGCAATCGATATGTAGAGGCCCGAATAGATCAGGCTGATGATCAAAAAGACCGACAGGAGGCCAACGACGGTCCCGCTCATCTCAGCCGATCTCGCTGCCGGTGAGCGGGTCTTCCGGGCCGACACGGCGGGCGTGCAGGTGCCGGAACGCAAAGGCGACGAACTGCAACAGGGTCACAAGACAGCCGATCAGAATGACCAGCTTGATCGGCCAGATAGGCGCCGTGAAGATCCCGATATTTCCGGCATAGTGACCGCGCTCCACCGATTCGATGAACAGCGGCAGGCTTCCGTAGAAGATCAGCGCCATGAAAAAGGCGCCCAGCAGATCGAAGGCCGCCGCCAACAGCCGCCCGCCGGAGGGCCAAGACCGTATCAGCTTGTTCAGAAGCCCGTCGGAACGCGTCAGCCGTCCGCAGCGCGCGGCATCGCCCAATTGCAGGAAGACGATGCCGACGATCGACAGCTCGATCATCTCCGGAACGCCGTTGATGGGCGCGGCAAACAGCGTGCGCCCGAAGGCATCGATATTGATCAACACCAACAGCGCCAGGATCCACAGCGACCCGAGCGCATTGAGCGGCGCAATCACCCGGTTGAGAGTGGCCGAAAAGCCGCCCTCGGCAGGCGATGCCGATTGCGGCTTCTCAGACAATGCGGGTGCCTCGTCCTAGCCTAGGACCCTTCGTCCTTGTCCCACTGCCGGGGAAACTCCTGACCGCTGGCGCGCATGGCGTCCATTTAGGTCGACAGGATCTCGTTTCCGGGAAGGCCCTTCTTGTCCAGTCCGGCAGCCCATTCCTTTGCGATCGGAGGAATACCCTTGGCCCATTCGTCCCGGGCTTCCGGCGACATCTTGACGATGGTTCCGCCCTGCGCCGTGAACGCCTCGAGACTCTTGCTCGCACGCTGCATGGCCACCTCCGAAACATGGTCGCGGTAGGCGATCGCTGCGGAGGCAAAGACCCCCCTGACTTCGTCGGGCAAGTCATTCCACCGGTCGGCATTGACCGTGATGGCCTTGGAATTGACGGTGCCGATGTTGGCTTCCAGCATGTAGGGAGCGACTTCGGCGATCTTGAAGGTCACCGCCGCCGCCGGCCAGATTATCGCGGCATCGACAACACCGGTCTTCAGGTTGTTGTAGTAGGTCACCAGGCTTCCACCCACACCTGCGGAACCGACCCCCTCGAGATAACGCAGGTTCGGGCCGGCGCCGTTCACTTTCAGGCCCTTCAAGTCCGAAAGCTTCTCGACCGGCGTCTTGGAGAACAGCTGATAACTGTCCCGCACCACAAGGTTGGTCAGGTAGACCTGGTTGTAGTCCAAGAATGCCTGCTTCATCGCAGGATACTTCTCGGCAAGGTCGTCGATGGTGCGGGCCACCAGGTCCGGATTGGTCGTGACGAACGGCGTCATGTAGGCAACCGCCTGCAACGGCACCTTGTCCGGATGGAACACAGTGGTGACGACGCCGATGTCGCCAAGCCCGCGCTGCAGCCCTTCCAAGACGCCCTTGGGTTTCACGATCTGCCCGCCCCAGGCCTGGTTCCACTTGATCTTGTAGTTGCCCTTCTCGGCCAGGCGGCGGTCGATCTCGGGGATGTAGAAGTCGATGAACTCCTTCACCCACATCGACTTGGGCAGATACCCGTCGATGGCGGTCAGTTCGATCACTTCCTGGGCATCGACCGCGGTGCCGGCGCCGAAAGACAGAACGGCGGCAGCCGCAAGCGCGTTTCGACGCCATGAACGGAAGATTGTGTTGCGCGACATGAGCTCCTCCCTGGAGGATTTATTGTGGTTCGTTTCCGGCGAGATCAGGATTGTCAATGATCCGGAACCTGTCAATCGATATTCGATTTTTCGGGCAGTAAACCCTGAAATTTGGTTTTTCCGTTGTCTTGCGCAGATGCGGCTCAGGCAATCTCGCGCCCGCCGTCGGAGAATGTCACCCTGAGCGAGATCGATCCTTCGTTCAACATCCAGGGCCGAACCGTGAAGCTGCGGGCGCCGCTTTTGTGCATCGGATCGGACGCAGCGATTTCGCGCGCTTCCTGGACCGAGCCGGCCCGCACGATCACCATGCCCTCGCCCGTCCAGGCCTGCTCCTCCTCGTCGGCCAGGGGGCCGGCGCCGAACATGATGCCCTTTGATTCAAGCTCTTTCTGAAAGGCCAGGTGTTCGGGGAGGTGCTGTTTGATCTCGTCCAGCCTGCCTGTCGGCCTGGTGAAGATCACGTAGAGTTGCATGGCCAGAACGCCCTTCTCGCGAACATGGGCCAAGTGAGCCTTCCAGGAGTTTTCTTCGGTTGCCATGTCTGCTTTCCCCTATGACTGATGCGACGCGACGGCCGCCCCGGACCCCTTTGGAACAGCGCCCCGGCATCGACGATGATAACGACCTAAATCGAAAAAATAAGCACTTAACTGTAAAAATCGAAAATCATTGACAAGCCGCCGACAGCGCCGCCATATGAAAGCCGGAACCAAACTGGGGTGAAAAACAGGGAGCGTTTAAGATCATGCGCCTCGTCGTCTTCGACAAGAACAACGTTCCGACACTCGGTTTGCGCGACGGCGAGGAAATCGTCGACCTGAGCGTCGCGGCCCCGGATCTTCCAAGCGATCTCAAAGGAATGCTGCAGGCCAGCGCGCCGGCCTTCGAGCGCGCGAAGCAGGCAGCGGCATCGACCGCACGGGTCGACGCCGGCGGCGTGCGCTTTCACCCATTGATGCGCAATGCTCCGAAAATCATCTGCCTGGGCCTGAACTACGCCGCGCACGCCGCCGAAGGCGGTTTTGAGGTGCCGAAGTTCCCGACCGTCTTCCTGCGCGCCGGGACGTCCCTGGTCGGCCACAACGAGCCAATTGTCAGGCCGCTCGCGTCCGAGCAACTGGACTACGAAGCCGAGCTTGCGCTGTTCATCGGCAAGGCGTGACGCCACATCGAAAAGCAAGACGCCCTCACGCACGTGGCCGGTTACGCGCCGTTCAACGATGCGTCGATCCGCGAATATCAGCGCATGACGACGCAGTGGACCGTCGGCAAGAACTTCGACGACACCGGGGGATTTGGCCCGGATTTCGTCAGCGCCGACGAGTTACCGCCGGCGGCTGCCGGACTGGGGATCCAGTGCCGCCTCAACGGCAAGATCCTGCAGGACGACAACACCGGAAACATGATCTTCGACGTTCCAACCACGATCGAGTTGCTGTCGCGCTGCATGACGCTGGAACCCGGCGACGTCATCGTGACCGGCACACCCCAGGGCGTCGGTCACGCGCGCAAGCCGCCGTTGTGGATGCGCGACGGCGATGTCTGCGAGATCGACATCGAAGGCGTTGGGGTGTTGCGCAATCCGATCAAGGACGAGATCCGCGCTTCGATATCGGACGGCGCACGGGTGCCCGCCTAGGCCGCGGCACGAAACCGCGGCATCGCATGGAGCGGGGACAGATGGCACAGGCGGGACAGACCGAACTCGATCCGGAGACGCTGGCACGACAGGCAGCCGCCCAGGCCGCCATCCGCGACCTGCGGACACGCGTCGGTCAACTGGATGACAACGGTCTGGATCTGCTGTTCCGCTGTGCCCGGTCCTACAACAGCTGGCAGGACCGGCCGGTCAGCGACGATCAGCTACGCGCCCTCTACGACATCATGAAATTCAGCCCGACCAGCACCAACGGCAATCCCGCCCGCTTGGTCTTCGTCAAAAGCAGTCAGGCAAAGGATCGTTTGCGCCCGGCCCTGCACGCGGGGAACGTGCCGAAGATGGATGCGGCGCCGGTGACGGCAATCGTCGCATACGACCTGGCCTTCTTCGAAGCCCTGCCCCGGTTGTTTCCGCACCGCGAGGTCGCCGGCTCCTACCGCGCCGATGCCGGGAAGGCGGGAAAGACCGCATTCCGAAACAGCAGCATCCAAGGCGCCTTTCTGATCCTGGCTGCCCGTGCCCTGGGGCTGGATGCGGGCCCGATGTCGGGATTCGACAACAAAGCCGTCGATGAAACCTTCTTCGCGGGCACGACGCTACGCACAAACTTCCTCTGCAACTTGGGCTACGGCGATCCCTCGACATTGTTCGGGCGGCTGCCGCGGTTCGACTTCGACGAGGTCTGCACGATTCTCTAGGGCGGCCCACACGCACAACAGGGAGCTCCGTTCCATGGCCAACGTGAAACCAAAGACGTTCATCAAGTTCAAGGTGGACGGCACCTGTCCAAGCCACTCGCGCACCGATGTCAGCGTCCGTGACGTGTCGGTCGCCATCGACGAGCCGGTGGAGCGCGGCGGCACGAACCAGGGCCTGTCGCCGACGGAGACGCTGCTGGCGGCACTGGCCGGCTGCACCAACGTGATCACCCACAAGGTGGCGGAAGCACACGGCGTCGAAATTGTCGACTGCCACGTCGAAGTGGAGTCGTCGTTCGACCGACGCAGCGTTCTGCTGATGGAGGACATCGACCTGCCGTTTCCGGAGATGACCGTCACCATCGACCTGGCAACCAACGCACCGACCGAGGCGATCGAGAAGGTCAAAGAGGACCTGCCGCGCTTCTGTCCCGTCAGCAAGGTCATCGCCCAGTCGGGAACCAGGATCACCAACGTCTGGAACGTGCGCCCGGCTTAGGTTCCGTCCGCTTGCAGCCATATACTTCGAGACGCGCCCTTCGGGCGCTCCTCAGCATGAGGGACTATAGAAACACCTCACCCTGAGGAGCGGCGCGAAGCGACGCGTCTCGAAGGGCATGGCTGCCACAGCGCACCGTGTTACTGCAGTTTCGCGCCGGATGCCTGGATGATCTCGGCGGTCTTGCGGTAGTGCTCCATCAACAGCCGAACGGCCTCGTCGGCATCGCCATCGATGGCGGCGTCGAAGATCGCGCGATGCTCGTCCAGTTCGTTCCGCTTGGGATAGATCGCGCGGATGGCCAGTTGCCGGTATCGCTCGGCCTGATCGTTGAGCTGGCCGCAGAAGGCGAGCAGCCAGCGCGACCCGCTGCCGCCGATCAGGGTCATGTGGAATTCCCGGTGCAGACGTTCCCATTCCGGGTTCTTCTGATAGGCCTTTTCGCTGGACGAGCGCGGTGCACGCGACAGGCGGTGAAAGGCCAGCACCAGCGCCTCTTCCCAGGCGACGGTCCGGTTGGCCATGGTTTCCCTGAGCGCGATCTCTTCAAGCCAGCAACGGGTCTTGGCCAACTCTTCAAGGTCCTCGCGGCTGGCGTTGGCGACCCGAAAACCCTTTTGGTCTTTGCGCAGGACCAGACCGTCTGCGGCCAGGCGGTTCAGCGCCTCGCGGACCGGGCTGTTGCCCACCTCATACCGTTCGCGCAAGAACTCCGCACGGAGTTTTTCGCCCGGCGGCAGTTCGCCCCGCATGATGTCGTGGCGCAGCCGCTCGTAAACGGTCGACGCCAGTGTCGCCCGTTCGCCGCCGTTCTTGTCGGTTCGGTTCACGTCCAGCCTCCCCACTTCAGGGCAGATCGCAGCCCAGCCTTACAGCGATGGCAAAGCTATAGCGCGCCAGGCGCAGGCGAACCAGAACATTCGACAATCGGTCCGAATTCGCAGATTACTCGATATTCCCGCCTCCGCGGGAAACGGCGACCGTCTTTCGCCGCTCAGACCCGTTCGACGATCATGGCGATGCCCTGGCCGACGCCGATGCACATGGTGCACAGCGCATAGCGGCCCTGGCGCCGTTCCAGCTCGTAGAGCGCGGTGGTCACCAGCCGCGCACCGCTCATGCCCAGGGGGTGGCCCAGCGCGATGGCACCACCGTTCGGATTCACGTGTTCGGCATCGTCGGGCAGACCCAGGTCGCGCGTCACCGCCAGCGCCTGGGCGGCAAAGGCCTCGTTGAGTTCGATCACGTCCATGTCGCCGATCGACAGGCCGGCCTTTTCCAGAACCCGGCGGCTGGCCGGGGCGGGCCCGAAGCCCATGATCCGCGGCGGCACGCCGGCGGTGGCGGTGGCGACGACGCGGGCGCGCGGCGTCAGCCCGTGGCGCTTTGCCCCCTCCTGCGACGCCAGGATCAGGGCACAGGCGCCGTCATTGACGCCCGACGCGTTGCCTGCCGTTACCGACCCGCCGTCGCGAAACGGGGCGGGCAGCTTGGCTAGCGCCTCGGGCGTGGTGGTTGGGCGCGGATGTTCGTCGGTTTCGACCAGGATCGGGTCGCTGCGCCGCTGCGGTATGCTCACGGGCACGATTTCCGCGGCCAGCGCCCCGTTTTCCATCGCCACCTTGGTCCGCATCTGCGAGCGGTAGGCGAATGCGTCCTGGTCGGCGCGGGTCACCTGGAAATCCTCGGCCACGTTCTCGGCCGTCTCCGGCATCGAATCGACGCCGTATTGCTTCTTCATCAGCGGGTTCACGAAACGCCAGCCGATGGTGGTGTCCTCGATGGCCATGGCGCGCGAGAAAGGCTTGTCGGACTTGGGGATGACGAAGGGCGCGCGGCTCATGCTTTCCACACCGCCGGAGACCATCAGGTCGGTTTCGCCCGCCTTGATGGCGCGTGCGGCCACGCCTGTGGCATCCATGCCCGACCCGCACAACCGGTTGACGGTGGACCCGGGAACGCTCTCGGGCAGGCCCGCCAGCAACAGCGCCATGCGCGCAACGTTGCGGTTGTCCTCGCCGGCCTGGTTGGCGCATCCGAACACCACGTCCTCAACTGCCTCCCAGTCCACGCCCGCATTGCGCGCCATCAGCGCCTTCAGCGGCACCGCGCTAAGATCGTCGGCCCTGACCGGCGACAGCGCCCCGCCGTAGCGCCCGATCGGCGTGCGCACCGCATCGCAGATGAAAGCCTCCATCGTCAGTCGTTTCCTTTCAGAATAACGCGCCGCTGCACCGGGAAGAACCGGATGTCATAGCGCTTGGCGATCAGTCCCCAGACGCCCTGGGGCGCTAACAGCATCACGCAAACCGCGATGACGCCCATGATCACCAGGTACCAGCTGCCCCAGTCGGCCAGCAGTTCGCGCAGCGCGAAAAAGATGATGGTGCCGACGATCGGTCCCTCGATGGTGCCGATTCCGCCGATAACGACGATGAAAATGACATTGGCCGTCCAGTCGCCCAGAGAGAAGCCGGCATCGGGCGAGATCCTCAGCTTCTGCAGGAAGATCAGCGCGCCGATCATGCCTGTCATGGCGGCGGCGGAGATATAGACCGCGATCTTGGTCCGGAAGTTGTTCACGCCCAGGCTTTCCGACGCCGGTTCGGAATCACGGATCGCGGTCAGCGCCAGGCCGTTCTTGGACCGGAGCAGCCAGTAGACCACCGCGATCGTCGCAAATGCCAGCGCCAGCGCGATCAGGTAACTGACCAGGTCGCGTGCGAAGGTGGACCGCACGTCCAGCGCCACTTTGAAGAACTCGATGCCCCAGGTCTCTTTGGCGATCTTGCCGGGCAGGCTCATGCCCGAGCCGCCGCCCAGCGTGGTCGCCTGGGCGAAGGCGAGCCGGTAGACCTCGGCCACCACCCAGGTGCCGATAGCGAAATAGGCGCCGCGCAGCCTGAACACCACGAAGGCGGTCGGCACCGCGAATACCGCGGCGGTCAGGCCGGCCAGCGGGATTGCCAGCAACGGATTGATGCCCAGCGTCGTTGCCATCACGAACAGCGCATAGCCGCCCAGGCCGACGAAAGCCTGCTGGCCGATCGAGACCAGCCCGGCATAGCCGGCCAGCAGGTTCCACATCTGCGCCAGCGCCAGGTAGTAGGCGATCTCGACGATCGTGCGCATGGCGGCCCGGCCGCCGAAAGGCAGCATCGGCAGGGCCAGCAGCAGTGCGATCAATAGGATCGCCGCGACGACGCCAAGCTGGCTGGCCCGGGTGGACCGCTGGACGGCATAGGTCGGGATTACGGCCATCGTCTCGCCTCCCTCAATCCACCGACCGGGGGAACAGGCCGCGCGGCCGGAACACCAGGATCAGGAGGAACGCGATATGGCCCGCAAGGATCTGCCAGCCCGGATCAATCTTGCCGCCGATGCTTTGGGCGACGCCCAGGATGATGCCGCCCGCCAGCGTGCCCCACAGGCTGCCGAGACCGCCGATGATCACCGCCTCGAAGGCGTAGAGCAGGCGCGCCGGCCCGATGGTCGGGTCGACATTGGTGCGGATCGCCAGGAAGACGCCGGCAATGGCGACGACGCCCAGCGCGATGGCCATGGCAAGGCCGAAGATATGGCGGTTGTCGATGCCCATCAGCTTGGCGATGTCCTGGTTGTCCGAGGTCGCCCGGAAGGCCCGTCCCAGCTCGGTCCGGTAGAACAGCCACTGCAGCGCGGCGATCACCGCCAGCGCCGTCACGAAGATGGTCAACGGGAAGACGCCGACGGCCATGCTTTCGCCCAGTTGCAGACTGGCCGTCTGAATGTCGCCGGCCTGCAGCTTGCGGCTGTCGGCGGTGAAGATCTCCAGCAGCAGGTTCTGGATGATGATCGACAGGCCGAAGGTCACCAGCAGCGCCGGCAGGATGTCGGCGCCAAGGGTGAAGTTCAAAAGCCCGCGCTGCAGCACGTAGCCGAAAACACACATCGCCGGCACCACGACCGCCAGGCTCATCAGCGGATTGAGGCCCAGCCCCTCGACGACCGCAATGGCGATGAAGGAGGCGAGGATGATGAGGTCGCCATGCGCGATGTTGACCAGGCGCATGACCCCGAAGATCAAGGACAGCCCGGTCGCGAACAGGGCGTAAAGCCCGCCCAGGAGGACGCCTTGAACGATTGTGCCTACCCACTCCGCCATGGTTTTTGCCCTACATCCCGAAATAAGCGGTCTTGATCGGGTCGCCGGTGAGATCGGCGGGACGGCCCTCCAGGGACACCCGCCCCTCCTGAAAGCAATAGATCCGGTCGGCGATCGCCATCGCCTGGTTGATGTCCTGTTCCACCACCAGAACCGTGGTGCCGCCTTCGCGGATCCGCGGCACGGCTTCGTAGATGTCCTTGATGATGATCGGCGCCAGGCCCAGCGAGATCTCGTCGCACAGCAACAGCTTGGGGTTGGACATCAGGGCGCGCCCGATCGCCACCATCTGCTGTTGCCCGCCCGACAGGGCCGTGCCGGGGTTGTTGCGGCGTTCCTTCAGGATCGGAAACAGGTCGTAGATCCGCTCCAGGGTCCAGTCGCCGCGGCGCCGGGAATAGTTCCCGATGCGCAGGTTCTCCTCCACCGTCAAAGATGGGAACAGTTGCCGCCCCTCCGGCACCAGGGCGATGCCCAGCTTGACGATGTCGTAGGCCGGCCTGTCGCCGATGGCCGCGCCGTCGAATCGGATGCTGTCGGCGGGCGAGGCCAAAAGGCCGGTGAGCGCCCGCATGAAGGTGGTCTTGCCGGCGCCATTGGAGCCGATGGTCGCTACCGTCTCGCCCTCGCCAATCGAAAGGTCGATGCCGAACAGGGCCCGGAAGTCGCCGTAGAACGCGGTCAGGTCGGAGGTCTCCAGCAGGCTCATTCGATGCTGGCCCCCATGTAGATCTCCTGGACCGCAGGACTGTTCATCACCCGCTCCGGCTCGCCTTCTTCGATCTTCTGGCCGAAATTGATGACGATCAGCCGGTCGACGACGGCAAGCAGCGCGTGCACGACATGCTCGATCCAGATGATCGAGGTGCCGGCGCGGTGGATGTTCTTGATGGTCTCGACCAGGCTGACGCATTCGTGCTCGGTCAGCCCGCCGGCGATCTCGTCCAACAGCAGCACCCGCGGCCGGGTCGCCAGCGCCCGCGCAAGTTCCAGCCGCTTGCGTTCCAGCAATGTCAGCGATCCGGCCAGCACGTTCGCCTTCGGCAACAGGCCCGTCTCGTCCAGGATGTGCACGCAGTCGTCGTAGCAGTCGGCCTCGCTGCGGTCCGACCCGTAAGTGGCGCCGACCAAAAGGTTCTCGAACACGGTCATGCCGATGAAAGGATGCGGGATCTGGTAAGAGCGTCCGATTCCGGCCTTGCAGCGGTCGAACGGCGGCAGCGTGGTGATGTCGCTTTCGTCGTACGTCACCTTGCCCTCGTCCGGCTTCACGCCGCCCGCGATCAGGTTGAACATGGTGCTCTTGCCGGCGCCGGCCGGCCCGATCACCCCCAGCGCCTCGCCGTCGTCGAGATGCATGCTGAGATTATCGGTGACGCGCAGAGACCCATAGGTCTTCGAGACGTTTTCCATGCGCAGCAATGCGGACATGGGGTTCTCTCCAGCCAGTTCCGGTGAGGTCGCGGGCGACGGTCGGAGAGGCGGGACGCGCCCCCCTTCCCGGCCGTCGCCACCCTCCCCCTCAGGAGATCGCTTCCATTTCGCCGCCGGTGGGTACGAACGGCGCGGTCTGGTTGTCGGTGATGACCAGGTCGTACTTGAATTCGCCCCCTTGCCGCCACTGGCCGCCCACCAGCGGGGTCTTGGAGACGTTCTTGACCGGCCCGGCACCCCAGCCGACGTCGCCGACGACGGTCTGCAGCTTGGTCTTGGTCAGCGCGTCCAAGGTCGCCTCGGGATCGCCGACCTCCTCGGACCGTTTCATCACGTCGACCGCGAGCTCGAACAGGGCGTGCACGAACCCGATCGGCTGGGTCCATTGCTTGCCGGTATCGGTTTGATAGGCGCGGGCCACATCGCCGGCGGACTGGCCGGTCAGCGACGAGGAGAACGGATGGTTGGGGCTCCACCAGACCTCGGAACTGAGATTGTGGCCCGCATTGCCCAGCGCCTCGACCGCGACCGGGAACAGGATCGCCTTGCCAATCGACGCCGCCTTGGGCGCGAAGCCCTGCTGCTTGGCCTGGGTCCAGAAGGTGGTCCAGTCCGGCGGGATCACCACGCCGGTGACGATCTCCACGTCCGCGCCCTTGAATGCGCTGATCTGGGCGGAGAAATCGTCGGTGAGGTTCTGGTAGCGGCCCGGATCGGTCAACGTGTAGCCGTTCTCGCTCAGCACCGGCGGGAAGCCCAGCTTGGGATCGCCCCAGGCATTCCCGTCACCGTCGTTGGGGAACAGGCCGCCCACGGACTTGTTGGTGTCAAGCTGTCCCCACATGTTCAGGAACACCGCGATGACGTCCTCCAGGCCCCAGAAGAAATGGTAGGTCCAGTCGAAACCCTCTGCCGGGTCGCCGCCGCGGGTGAAGAACCAGGGCTGCCAGGGGGCGATGGTGGAGATGCAGGGGATCTCGTTCACCTCGCACTGGTCGGAGACTGGGTTGGTCGTTTCGGGAGTCGAGGCAACCAGCATGATATCGACCTCGTCCGACAGGATCAGGTCGGACGCCACCTCGGCCGCGCGGTTGGGGTTGGACTGGCTGTCCTTCACCAGGATCTCGACCGGGTGGTTCTTGCCGCGGATGTCCAGCCCGCCCGACAGCGCCTTCTGCACGCCGGCCAGCACGAAGTTGTCGGCCTCGGCAAACGGGGCCAGCGGGCCGGTCTGCGGGCTGACATAGCCGAACTTGATGGTGTGGCCGTCGGCGATCGCCGGCATCGGAAAGGCGCCCGACAGCGCCGCGGCGCCGGCACCGACGCCCGCGGTCTTGAGAAACGCGCGCCGATCCAGCGGCAACGCGCCTGCGCCCTTCTTCGGTTTTCTGGTTTTTGTCATTGGGTCCTCCCTCCGTGTTCGTTGTTGTTTTTCAGACCGCCGGCCGGCGACCATGATAAGCCTGTTCCAACAGCGCGCGCACGCCGTCTCGGGTGACGGGACGCGGATTGTAGTAGGGATTCTGGGTGGCGAGTTCAGCCGCCCTGTCCAGGTCGGCTTCGGCCATGCCGATGTCCTTCAACGCCAGTTTGGCGCCGACCGCCTTCGCAAGATCGTACAGCGCACCCGGACCGTCCTCGGTTCCCAGCGCTTGCGCAAGCCGCGCCATCGCCTCGGGCGCGGCGTCCCGGTTGTAGTGGGCCGCGTGCGGGATGATCACCGTGTGCACGTCGGCATGAGGCAGGTTGAAGCTGCCGCCCAGCGTGTGGCACAGCTTGTGATGGATCGCCATGCCGACCGCGCCCAGCGAGGCGCCCGCCAGCCAGGCGCCATACAGCGCCTTGGCCCGCGCGTCACGGTCGTCCGGCGTCGCCACCACCACAGGCAGTGCCTCGCCCAAGGCGCGGATGCCCTCTTCCGCCATCAGCGAGACGATCGGGTTGGCGTTTTCCGAATAAAGCGCCTCGACGCAATGGGCGATGGCGTTCATGCCGCTGGGCCCGGCGATGAAGGCCGGCAGGGTCAGGCTCAGCGTCGGGTCGTAGATCACCGTCCTGGGCAGAACCCGTTCGTCGCGGCCCGTGCGTTTGAGGCCGGCTTCGGTCAGACCCCAGATCGGCGTCATCTCCGAGCCCGCATAGGTGGTCGGTACCGCGATGATCGGCAGGCCGCTGTCCAGCGCGATCGCCTTGCCCAGCCCGATGGTAGAGCCGCCGCCCACGGCGACACAACAGTCCGCGCCGCGGGACCGCGCCTCTTCGCGGGCGGCCCTGGCTGTTTCGATCGGCACATGCATGACCGCGCGGTCGTAGGTTCCGGCGGACCGGTCGCCCAGCCGCGCCGCGACGTCTTCGGCCTGCGCCACCTGTTCGGGCGCGCTCAGCACCATCGCCCGTTGGGCGCCCAGGCGTTCGACTTCTTCGGGCAGCTTGTCCAGCGTGCCGTAGCCAAAAATGACGCGCGACGGCAGGGCCTGATAGACGAAATCCAGCATGTCAGGCGTCCCCCGCCTGCGCGGCCGCGGTTCGCGCGTTCAGGTCGCGCAGCGCAGCAAGCTCCGCCGCGCCGGGCGCCTCGGTCGTCGCCAGCGGCTCGGCGACCTTCAGGTCCCAACCGGTCGCCTCGCGCGCCTGTTCGACGGTGGCGCCCGGATGAAGCGACGTCAGCGTGAACTCCCTGGTCTCGGGATCAGGGGTCAGGATGCCCAGGTCGGTGATGATGCGGGTCGGGCCCTTGCCTGGAATATGGAACGCGTCCCGGCTGTCGCCCCCTTTGTAGTGCCCGATCGAGGTGATGAAATCCAATTCCTCGACGAAGGCCCGCTTGGACTGACGCAGCATGACGAAAACTTCGCCCGACGAGGTTGCGATCTCCGACGCGCCGCCGCTGCCCGGCAGCCGCACCTTGGGGCTGTCATAGTCGCCGATGACCGTGGTGTTGATGTTTCCGTATTTGTCGATCTGCGCGGCACCCAGGAAACCCACGTCGATCCGGCCGCCCTGCAGCCAGTAACGGAACATCTCCGGCACCGAGACCACGGTGCGCGCGGTTTCCGCCAGTTCGCCGTCGCCGATCGACAGCGGCAGAACGTCCGGCTTGGTGCCGATGGTACCGCTTTCATAGATCAGCACCACGTCAGGGGCATGGGTCAGACGCGCCAGGTTGGCCGCGGCCGACGGCAGGCCGATGCCGACGAAACAGACGGTGTCGTCGGCAAGCATCCGCGCGGCCGCAACCGTCATCATCTCGTCGGCGGTGAACGGAAGGTCAGACAAGACGGTCCTCCTTCAGCTTGCTCCAGGTACCGGCCCAGTCGGAAGCACCCAGGATGTATTCTTCAATCCAGGCGCGAAACGTATCCCGGTCCCGGGAGATCGGATCCCATGCCTTGTAGAAGGCATTGTGCCGCTTGTAGTAGCCGTGGGCATAGGACGGATGGGCGCCGCCCGGCACCTCGGCGATGGCCGTGACGGTCCAGCGCGGCAGCACGATCGAGTTGGGCTTCGCGGTGTCGAGCTCGTCGACGATCTCCTCGACCGTGACAACAGAGCGTTTTGCGCCCAACACCGCTTCTTTCTGGACGCCGACGATGCCGGAGATGTGCACGTTGCCCTTGCGGTCGGCGCGCTGGGCGTGGATCACCGCCACGTCCAGGTCCAGCGCCGGCACCGCGGCCAGCACCTCGCCGGTGAAGGGGCAGGTGATGCGTTTGATGTTGGGGTTGACCCGTTCGTGGTCGGTCCCGAGATAACCCCGGAACGCGGCGAACGGCAGGCCAGCGGCGGCCGCCTCGTAGGCGTTGGCCATCGCCGCGTGGCTGTGTTCCTCGACCTCCAGCGGCTGCGGCCAGCCGTTCTCGATCGCGTCCCGCAACCGGTGCAGCGAGCCGACGCCGGGATTGCCGCCCCAGGAGAAGATCAGCTTCCTGACCGCGCCCATGCCGATCAGCTGGTCGTAGATCAGGTCCGGTGTCATGCGGACCAGCGTCAGGTCCTTGATCTCCTGGCGGATCACCTCGTGGCCCGCAGCGTGCGGGATCAGATGCGTGAAGCCCTCGAACGCGACGGTGTCGCCGTCGTGGACGTTCTCGGCGATCGCGTCTTTCAGTGACAGGAAGTCGGCCATGACGCCTTTGCCCTAGCGCGGATAGTAGGGCGGGATCTGCGCATCGACGTTCACCCACACCGACTTGGGCTCGGTGTATTCGCGCATCACCTCGAAACCCATCTCGCGCCCGTAACCGGACATGCCGACGCCGCCGAAGGGCGAACCGGGATTGACCCGCTTGTAGCAGTTGATCCAGACCATGCCGGCATGCATGTGCCGGGCGACCTTGTGCGCGCGCGCCAGGTTGGAGGTCCACAAACCGCCGCCCAGCCCGTACTGGGTGCCGTTGGCGATCTCCATGACCTCCTCGTCGGACGAGAAGGTGCTGACCGACACGAACGGCCCGAATACCTCTTCCTGACAGACCCGGTCCTGGGGCTGCGCCTTGACCACGGTGGGCTTGACGTAACAACCGTCCTTGAGCGCGGGGTCGTCCGGCACCTTGCCGCCCGTTAGAACCTCGCCACCCTCCTGCTGCGCAATCTGGCAATAACTTAGCACCCGTTCTTGATGCATTCTCGAGGTCAGCGGCCCCATCTCCGTTTCCGGATCCAGCGGGTTGCCGAGCCGGATCGAATCGGCCAGCGAGACGAACCTGTCCAGGAACTCCTCGGCAATGCGTTCGTGCAGGATCAGCCGCGAGCCCGCGATGCAGGCCTGGCCCTGGTTGTGAAAGATCGCAAAGGCGCTGCCGCCGACGGCGGCCGGCAGGTTGGCGTCGTCGAAGACGATGTTCGCCCCCTTGCCGCCCAGCTCGAGCTGCACTTTCTTGACGTTGCCGGACGAGGCCTGGACGGTCTTTTGGCCGACCGCGGTCGAGCCGGTAAAGGCGATCTTGCCCACATCCGGGTGTTCCGCCAGGTGCTGGCCGGCGGTTTGACCGTAGCCGGGGACGATATTGACGACGCCGTCGGGAAAGCCCACCTCGGCCATCAGTTCGGCGATGCGCAGCGTCGACAGCGGCGTCAGTTCCGACGGCTTCAGCACGACGCAGTTCCCCGCCGCCAGCGCCGGGCCCATCTTCCAGCTGGTGAACATTAAGGGGAAGTTCCAGGGAACCACCTGTCCGACGACGCCGATGGGCTGGCGCAGGACGTAGTTCAGGAACCCCTCCTGCACCGGCACGACGTTGCCTTCCAGCTTGTCGGCCATGCCGCCGAAATAGCGGAAGGTCACCGCGGTGCGCGGCACGTCCAGGATCTGGGTGTCGCGGAACGGATGGCCGGTATCGGTAGCCTCCAGGCGGCCCAGCGCCTCTTTCTCCTCTTCGATCCGGTCGGCGAGCTTGAGCAGCAGCCGGCCGCGTTCGGCGGCGGCCATGCCGCTCCATTTCGGGAAGGCCTGCTTCGCCGCGGCGACCGCCTTGTCGACGTCCGCCGCCTTGGCTTCGGCGATCTCGGTGATCAGCGAGTTATCGTGCGGGTTCAGCACGTCGATGGTCGCGCCGTCTTCCGCGTCGACGAACTGCCCGCCGATGAACAGCTTGTTCTGCATGGTCAGAACGCCTCCCCTACCGCGGCCCGGTCGCGAGCCGCGTCGTCGTTTTCGATAGCCGTTCCGCACCGGGACGCGTGCACGCCCCGGTGCGAAAAGGACCAGATCAGAACTGGACCGGCGTGACCGGCGCCTTGCCTTCCTGGATCAGCGCCGGGATCTTCGGCGAACCGTTCTCCCAGACCAGCAGCATCGAGCGTTTGGTCGAGAAGCCCTGGTGGCGGATGTCCGCCGGCATGCAGGCGCAGTCCCCCGCCTTCATGGTCACCACGGCGCGGTCGCGGCCGGTTTCCTTGTGCTTGATGGACCAGATGATCTCGTCGGACAGCTGGACAAACCACTCGACACGGTCGTTGCCATGCTCGACCGGCAGGATGAATTCCTCCGAGGTCGGGCAGAACAGGCTTTCGCGCAACACCGAACAGACCGAGGGGTTCCAGGTCGCGTCCGAGCGGGAGAGATAGCCTAACAGGTTGAAGGCCGAGACCTCGTCTTCGAAGCCGGGCTCGGGATAGACCTCGGGCTGGTCCTGCGGCACGTCCTGGAACATCCGGTTGACCGGAAAGCCGCTTTCGTCGGTGCAGATAGGCGTGTCGCCGGGCAGGCCGACCATGCGTTTCGCGGTCACGCGCTTGCGGGTGACGGCCTCTTCGTTATTGCCGCTCTTGGTACCCCAGGGCGCGCCGGTTTCCATCGGCGCGGCGAACGGGTCGTAGCCATCGTTCGTCCAGTCGCTGATCATCTCCTTGAAGATCGCCATCAGGTCGTCGGATTTGAAGCGTTCCTGATGCTCGCGCCCAACCGCCCTGAAGGACTCGTTCATGGCACCGGCGAACATGTCGACCTGGCCGTACAGGTTCGTGGTCCCGAAGACATTGTCGAAGTTCACTGTGCCGTAAAAGAATCCCCATGCCACGTCGCGCATCAGGGCACGCAGGAAAACGTCGATCGCCATCTGGTGGCGGCCGTTGGGCCAGGTGATGTGGGCGAAGTACTCGTCGCGAGCGAACGTGAAGGACCCCGCCTTGAAGCTTTTGTAGCCGGTCTTGTTATTGACCGGATGTACTTCGAAATCGCTCTGCAGGTCTGTGGTGACAGTCATTTGCTTTGCGTCCCTGTTGATCGGTTATGTCCAAGCGCCGTCCGAGGTGTCGGCGTCGCTACGCGGTCTGGCAGATTTCGCCCCACTTGTGCACGGTGACTGGACCGTCGATTGTCTGGATCATCAGCGTCGTCGGCGTGCTGGCCTGGAAGCGGTAGGCCGACCCCACCGGCAGCAGCGCCATGTGGCCGCGGCGCAAAACGATGCGCCCCATCTTGCGGCCGTCGGGCAACTCTTCCAGCTGGTGCGCGCCCTCGCTTTCGGGATCGACCACGCTGTCGGGATCGTCCAGCTTGACCAGGTGCACCTCGACCTCGTTGTCCATGCAGGTCACGAACTCGTCATGCGCCGTCGCGTACCAGGGCGATGCGCCTTCTGCGCGGGCCGCCTCGATCACGTATTCGAAGTTCTTCGCGACCGCGACGCGCTCGTACGGCTCGGAGGTCTCTGCAACTTCGAACATGTTGGAAAAGACGTAATTCTTCGGGTCGTCGTCGATGATCTGGACGCCGCCCTTGGTGTAGTCGTCGATGGACCCGAATACGGTCGTATAGTCGGCCACGTTTCCCTCCGTCTGTCTTTCGGCCGCGGTCTTCAGACTGTTCCGCATGCCTCTATGGGGGTTGACAATGTTCGCCACACGAACGTATGTTCTTATTACGAACAATTAGTCATATATCGGCCGCCATGAGTCAAGCGGATTTTTCGAAGCCGGCCGCAGCCAAAGGACAAGGACCGTGGAAAAGACGCTGATCGAAGGCCAGTCGGACCGGGAGTTCGTCTCGTCCTTCGCGAAGGGACTGTCGGTCATCTGCGCCTTTGGACGGGAAACGCCCGACATGACGCTCAGCGAAGTGGCCCAGAAGACGGGCATGACCCGGGCTGCCGCCCGGCGATTTCTGTTGACGCTGGAGGCGCTGGGCTACGCCTGTGCGGACGGCAAGCGGTTCTCGCTGACCCCGAAAGTCCTGGAGCTCGGCTTTTCATACCTCTCCTCGATGGACGTCTGGGACGTGGCGATGCCGTTCATGGAACAGGTCACCGAGGAGATCCGGGAAAGCTGTTCGGCCTCGGTCCTGGAAGGCAACGATGTGGTGTATGTGGCGCGCGTGCCGACGAAACGCATCATGTCCGTCTCCCTGCACCTGGGCGCCCGCCTGCCCGCCTTCGCAACCTCGATGGGCCGGGTGCTGTTGGCGGCGCTCAGCGACGAAGACGCGCGCGCGATTATCCAAGGCAGCAACCGCACGCGCTTCACGCAGGCCACGGTGACCGGCCTGGACGATCTGATGGAGATCGTGCGCACAACCCGCACCCAGGGATATGCCCTGGTCAACCAGGAACTGGAGGAAGGGCTCTGTTCGGTGGCCGTGCCGCTGGTCAACTCGTCCGGCCGCGTGCTGGCGGCGCTGAACGTTAGCGGGCATTCCAGCCGCACGACGCCCGCCGAGATGATCGAGAGCTACCTCCCTGCCCTGCTTCGTGCGCAGGAGGGCATCGCGAAGGCGATCGTTTGACGCCTGGTTGCCGAGTCCGCCACGACGCTGGTGGAGGCACCTGCAGAATAATATTCTACTAGTAGTAGTATCAGCCCAATCCATACTTTCTGTTTCGATCTCTTTGGCCCATTCGTGTTCGTGTTATGCTTCGCCATTCCCAGCAGGAGACGGGAATGGACGTTGGTACGTGGTTGCGAAGCCTTGGGTTCGATCAGCACGCGGTGGCATTTGAGGAAAACGGCGTCGATGCCGCCCTGCTTCGCGAACTGACCAACGAAGACCTCAAGGACCTTGGCGTCACGCGTCTGGCGGAACGGAAACGACTGCTGAAGGCCATTGCGGACCTGTCGGCGCTGACCGACGAAACCTTTGGACCGGCCACCTCCCTGGATCACCTGCAAGGCGCCGAACGCCGGCATCTGACGGTCATGTTCTGCGACCTGGTCGGTTCCACCGAGCTTTCGACCCGGCTGGACCCTGAGGATTTCGCCGATCTGATCGGCAAGTATCAGGAAACCTGCGCCCGTGTGGTTGCAGAGCATGGCGGCACCGTTGCCAAATACATGGGCGACGGCGTTCTGGTCTATTTCGGCTATCCGCAAGCACACGAGGACGATGCCGAGCGCGCCGTGCACGCCGGGCTCAGCGCAATCGATTCGATCGGCGCGCTGGATTTCGACGGCACTGCGCTGCGCGCACGCATCGGGATCGCCACGGGTCTGGTCGTCGTCGGCGAACAGATCGTCGCCGGCGAAGCACAGGAGCAGGCGGTTCACGGCGAAACCCCTAACCTGGCGGCGCGGCTGCAAACCCTGGCCGAACCCGGCACGGCGGTCATCGCGGATACGACCTATCGGCTGACGGCGCAGAGGTTCGAAGCCGAAGACCTCGGCCGCTCAGATCAAGGGATTTGCCGACCCGGTCCAGGTCTGGCGCGTCACCGCGGTCGACACCGATGCCAGCCGCTTCGAAGCGACACGGGCCGCCGCGGGATTGACACCGCTGGTGGGGCGCGAACGCGAGCTGGACGTGATCCTGGATTCCTGGCGCAGCGCCCGCGCCGGCCGAGGACAGGTCGTTCTGCTGTCCGGCGAGGCTGGAATCGGCAAGTCGCGCATTGCCCAGGCCCTGCAGGAGCATCTGGCAAAGGAGTCCCATATCCGCCTGCGTTACAACTGCTCGCCACGGCATACAAACAGCGCCTTCTATCCGATCATCACGCAATTGGAGGCCACGGCCGGATTTGCGCGCGAGGATACGGTTGAAACCCGCTTAGACAAACTGGAGGCGGTGCTGGCGCAATCCTCCAACGTCGATGCAACCGCGAAACCGCTGTTCGCCGCCTTGCTGTCGCTGCCGACTGAACAGCGGTATGGCCCGCTGGAGATGGATGCGAAGGCGCAGAAAGAGGCGACTTTTGCGGCCCTGGCGGCTCAGCTCGACAGACTCGCGGCCCGCGACCCGGTGGCCATGTACCTGGAAGACGCCCACTGGATCGATCCGACCACGTTGGAGCTGTTCGACCGGCTGGTCGCCCGCATCGCGACGGTGCCCATCCTGCTGATCGTTACTTTCCGGGCGGAATTCGAGGCGCCATGGGCGCGCGACGACAATGTGCATCGGGTGGCGCTGGAACGCCTGGGGCCGGCGCAGGTCGCCCGGGTCATCGACGGCATCACGGGCGGGCGGCGCATGCCTGACGATGTCGTGGCAGAGATCGTCGCCAAGACGGACGGCATTCCCCTGTTTGTCGAGGAACTGACCAAGGCGCTGTTGGAGTCGGGTCTCTTGCATGACGACGGCACCCAATTTGTCGTCGATGGACCGTTGCGAGACCTCATGGTTCCGGCAACGCTTCAGGAATCACTGCTTGCACGCCTGGACCGGCTGGCGGCGGTCAAGGAAGTGGCACAGATCGGCGCCGCGCTGGGCCGGGACTTCTCCCACGCCGTGCTGGATGCGGTTGTCGGCATTCCGGATGCGGAATTGCGCGATGCGCTGGTTCAACTGGAAGATGCCGAGCTGTTGTTTCGGCGCGGCCGGCCGCCGGAGGCGACCTACCGGTTCAAGCACGCACTGGTTCAGGACGCGGCGTATCAGTCGATGCTGCGCAGCACCCGGGCACAGTTGCACAAGCGGATCGCCCGGGTGTTGCAGGAACAGTTCGCCGACACCGCCGATGCGGCGCCGGACCTGCTGGCGCATCACCTGACCGAGGCGGGCGAGACGGAGACTGCGATCGCCGCGTGGCGTCGCGCTGCGCGCCGCGCCATTGACATGGCGGCAGATGTCGAGGCTGCGGTCCACCTGCGCCGGGCGCTGGAACTCCTGCAGGGCCTGACCGCGAGTCCATGGAGCTGGATATCCGCATCGAGCTGGGCCAGGCGCTGATGGCGACGATCGGACCGCCGGCGCAGGAGACCGAACAGAATTTCGCGCGTGCCCTTGAGCTTTGCGAAGACGTCGGCGCGACCAGGCGCATGTTCCCCGTCCTCTATGGAAGCTGGGCCGTGCTTTATGCCAGCGGCCAGGTCTTGCGCAGTCAGGAACTGGCCGGAAAATTCCTGCGGCTGGCGGAACAGCAGGACGATCTCGGCGCCCTGGCCGTGGTGCACCGGGTGACAGGGACTGCCCAATTGCTGTGCGGCAATCCTGGCGAGGCTAAGGGGCATCTCGAGCGTGTCCTGGATCTCTACGATCCGGGCACCCATGTGCCACTGGCCAAGTTGTACGGGCAGGACATCGGCATCACCGGACTGTGCAGCCTGTCGCTGGCATTGTGGTCGCTGGGCAACGCGGACCAGGCGCGCGACCGTGCCGAGGAGGCGATTGGTCGGGTACGGCAACTCGGCCACACCAATACGCTGGCCTACGCCCTGGGCCATTGCGCCTGTACGCTGCCGCTCAAGAACCAGGACTGGGACACCGCCGCGCAGGGCGCGGAAGAGCTGATTCGGCTGGGAAGCGACCACGACATGGTGCTGTGGCGGTTGTTGGGCGGTGTCTCGGACGCCGCCGCCCGCGCTTTGAAGAGCCCCTCCGCGGCGCATTGCGTCGCGTTCAGGGAAGCGATCCAGGAGCTGGGAGATCAGATCCAGTTCGGGTTGTGGGTACCGTTGTTCCTGTGCTGGCTTGCCGAGGCGCATGCCGCGGCCGACCAGGTCTCCGAGGCCTTGCGGCGCTGGATGAGGCGCAAGACGTGATCGATGCCTCCGGGGAAGTCTGGGCCCTGCCCGAGCTGCATCGGCTGCGCGGCGCTCTGTCTCTCAAGCAGCAGGAAAGCGATCCTTCCGAGGCTGAGGCCTGTTTCCGCCGCGCCATGGAGATCGCGAACGGGATGGATGCGCGCCTCTACGAGTTACGGGCCGCGGCCGGCCTGGCCGGCCTCCTGCGCGATCGGGGTCGGGCGGACGAGGCCCGCGACACCCTGGCGCCGGTTTATCAGTGGTTTACCGAAGGATTTGACCAACCCGACCTAAGGGACGCCCGAGCCGTTCTGGAAGCCCCGTCTTAGTCCCGACGGATTCCGCCGCCATCCGGCCGAATCGCACTTATCCCTCGCCGCTCCATCGACGCCTCATGCCGTGGTATGATTACATCGATCCAGGGGGAGACGGGGATGGACGTCGGCACCTGGTTGCGAAGCTTCGGTTTCGACCAGCACGCAGCGGCATTTGAAGAGAATGGCGTCGACGCCGCCCTGCTGCGCGAGCTGACCAACGAAGACCTCAAGGACCTTGGCGTCACGCGGCTGGCTGAGCGGAAACGGCTGCTGAAAGCCATTGCGGATCTGTCCGCTCTGACGGACGAAACACTGGGCGCTGCCTCTTCGGCAGAACGCCGGCAGCTGTCGGTCATGTTCTGCGATCTCGTCGGCTCGACGGAACTGTCGACCCGACTGGACCCCGAGGAATTCGGCAACGTCATCCGCAGCTACCAGGACGCTTGCACAAATGCGGTCGCGGGCCATGGTGGGACCGTCGCCAAGTATATGGGCGACGGCGTGCTGGTCTATTTCGGCTATCCGAGGGCGCAGGAAGACGATGCGGAACGCGCCGTCAATGCCGGCCTGGCCGTCGTCGATGCCGTCGGGGACCTGGCCGCCGACGCAACGCCGTTGCGGGCGCGTGTCGGAATCGCGACCGGTCTGGTGGTTGTAGGTGAACAACTCGGCGAAGGCATGGCCCAGGAGCAGGCCGCCGTCGGCGAAACTCCCAACCTGGCGGCCCGGCTGGAATCGCTTGCCCAGCCCGGCACGGTGGTCATTTCCGATACCACCTACCGGCTGACCGGCCGCCGCTTCCGGGCGGAGGATTTGGGTCGGCACACGGTCAAGGGCTTTGCCGAGCCGGTCCAGGCCTGGCACGTGACCGGAATCGATACCGACGTCACGCGGTTCGAGGCGACGCGGGCGGCCGGCGGGCTCACCCCGCTGGTGGGGCGCGAACGCGAGATCGAATTGCTGATCGATTGCTGGAACAAAGCGCGCGCCGGCCGGGGACAGGTCGTCCTTCTCTCCGGTGAGGCCGGGATCGGAAAGTCGCGTGTCGCACGTGCGTTGCAGGAACATCTTGAAGGCGAGCCGCATATCCGGCTGCGTTACAACTGCTCGCCGCAGCACACCAACAGCGCCCTCTATCCGATTGTCGCGCAGCTGAAGGCCGCGTCCGGGTTTGCGCGCGACGACACGGTCGACCAAAGATTCGACAAACTGGAAACGGTGCTTGCGCAATCCACCGACGATGCGCGCGCAGTGGCGCCCGTGCTGGCGGCCTTGATGTCTCTGCCCTCGGAGCACCGCTATGGCACGCTTGAGATGGAACCACAGGAGCAAAAGGAAGCAACCTTTGCGGTGTTGGAGGCGCAGCTTGACGGGCTCACGGCCCGCGAACCCGTGGCCATGTATCTTGAAGACCTGCACTGGGTGGATCCCACAACGCTGGAGCTGTTCGACCGCCTGGTCCATCGGATCGAGTCATTACCTGTCCTGCTGCTGGTCACATTTCGGCCGGAGTTCGAAGTGCCGTGGACGCCGGACGAAAGCCTGCACGCAATCGCCTTGAATCGTCTCGGCCGCTCGCAGGTCGCCCGTGTCATCGATGGCATCACCGGCGGACAACGGTTGCCCGACGATGTCGTTGAAGAGATTCACGCCCGAACGGACGGTGTGCCGCTGTTCGTTGAGGAGTTGACCAAATCGCTGCTTGAATCGGGGCTGTTGCGTGACGAAGGAACGCGCTACGCGATCGACGGTTCGATACGCGATCTCAGGGTGCCGGCGACCCTTCAGGAATCCTTGTTGGCCCGGCTCGACCGTCTGGCCCCGATCAAGGAGGTGGCGCAGGTCGGGGCCGCGCTGGGCAGGACCTTCTCCCATTCGGTGCTGTCTGCGGTTGTCGGTCTTCCGGAAACGCAATTGCGCGATGCACTCGTTCAATTGGAGGATGCGGAGCTGTTGTTCCGCCGCGGCCGGCCGCCCGAGGCCACCTATCGGTTCAAACATGCATTGGTGCAAGATGCCGCCTATCAATCGATGCTTCGCAGCACCAGGGCACAGCTTCACAACCGGATCGCCAGGGTGCTGCAGGAGCAGTTCCCCGACAGCGCCGAGGCCGCACCGGACCAGCTTGCGCACCATCTGAGCGAGGCAGGCGAGACAGATGCCGCAATCGCCGCCTGGCGCCGGGCCGCCCAGCGCGCGGTGGATCTGGCCGCACTTGCCGAGGCCGAGGCACAGTTGCGCCGTGCGCTCGATCTCCTGCAATCCTTACCGGAAGATGCCGACCGGGCGTCCAACGAGCTCGATCTGCGCATCGAGTTCGGTCAGGTTCTGATGGCCACCAAGGGATACATGGCCGTTGAGACCGAGCAGAACTTCGCGCATGCACTGGACCTGTGCGAGGAGGTCGGCGCCATCGCACGCACGTTTCCGGTTCTTTATGGCCGCTGGTCCTCCCTCTATGCCAGCGGCCAGGTGCGCAGCTGCAAGGAACTGGCCGAGAGAATCCTGCGACTTGCGAAAGACCACAGCGACGACGGCGTCCTGGCACTGGCCCATCGCGTCACGGGAACCGCGAGCATGGTGTGCGGCAATCCGAAGGAAGGCGTAGCGCATTTCCGCCGTGGTTTGGCGCTTTACGATCCGGATCGGCACGTTCCGCTCGCGAAGCGCTATGGTCAGGATGTGGGCATCTCCGTCCAGTGCGGCCTGTCGTTGGCCTTGTGGCATCTCGGCCTTTTGGACGAAGCGCGGTCGTGGGGCAATGCGGCGATCGAAAGGGCAAGGCAGCTTGGCCATGCAAACACTCTGGCCTACGCTCTTGTGCATGTCGGATGCGCGCTGCCGATCATGAACCAGGATTGGGAAACGGCCCAGAACCAGACCGATGAATTGTCGCGGCTGGCGACCGACCACGACATGGGCATGTGGCGGCTCTTTTGCGACATGGCGCATGCCGCAATCCGTGCACGACAGAACCCGGGTGCCGCGCACAACAGCCATTTGCGGCAGACGATCGCTGCGTTGGGCGAACAGATCAAGTTCGAGGTGTGGACGCCCGTGTTTTTATGCTGGCTCGCCGAAGCACAAGCCGCGGCCGGCCAGGTCACCGAGGGAATGGCGACCCTGGACGAGGTGCAAAATCGGATCGACACCTGGGGCGAAAGATGGGCGTTGTCCGAGGTTTGCAGACTGCACGGTGTCCTCTTGTTGACAAGGAGGGACAACGACCCCGCCGAAGCAGTCGACTGCCTGCGCCAGGCCATGCGCGTCTCCGGGGAGATGGAAGAACACATCTATCGGCTGCGCGCCGCCACAAACCTCGCCGAATACCTGCGCGACGAAGGCGATGCATCACAGGCACGCGCGGTTTTGCAGCCCGTCTACGGCGCCTTCACCGAGGGCTTCGATCAGCCGATCGTTGCGAGCGCTCAGGCCGTGTTGGACACATTGCCCTAGCGGCCATATCCGATTTCGGCCCGATCAGGCTTTCACGGTCCGCTCGAGCGAAATCGTCGGTTCTTCCGTCGTCAGGACCTCGATGCACTCCATGTCCGTGGCGATCAGGCAGGACCATCCTTCGATGGCCGCGGTGAACGGGATGACGCTCTTCTTCGACCAACCGTAACCGCCTTGCTCGCAAATGCTGGAGCTCAGGCGGTCGGCAGGTCCATGCGCTTGGTCATGCGGTACTCAACGTTGAATTCCGGCCTGTCCGGGCGGTCGACCCGCGCGTTGATCACGCCGTCTTCGACGGTTCCTGCCACCTCGATTCCAAACCGCTCCTGATTCTCACCAAAGATCGATCGCGGCGGACCGTAGTACTGGACGAGAATCTTCGCCTCGTAGATGCCGCCGGAGACGGTATAGGTGCCCGTTGAATAGTGGCGATCATTGCCGCCCATGATCTGGCCCCTCTCCAGCACGTAGACGCCGCTGTTCTCCCAGCCGTACGGACCGTAGATCTCGCCGGTCCAAATGCCATCTATCGACATATGCCTTGCCTCCGAATAATCCTGCACCCGCTCATTCTGAGGGCTGCGGCGGGCGCGCCTCAAAAAAATGCGCCCTCGCCCTTAGCCGTCCCCCGATCCCCAGCGCAAGCACCGTGCGTGCGCGGCAGTGGTTATGCGTCGTCCTTGATCTGGAAGCTCTCCGCCCGGCGCACCGCCGCCTGGAACCGGTCCTCGAAGTTCTCCATGTTCTTTTTCGGTTCCTTGTAATAGGCGGTCATCTTGACCAGCGCCAGGAACGCGTTGTTGACGAGCCGACCCAGCGGCTTCATCGGCCGGGTGAACTGCATCAGCAGGACCACGCGATCCTGGTCGGTGTCGTTCCACACCTCGTGGCTGAGACTGTCGTCAAAGACGATCGTGCGTCCCTGCTCCCAGTTGTGGATCTCCTCGCCGACGCGAATCCGGCAGTTCTCATTCTCGTCCGGCACCACCAGCCCCAGGTGGCAGGTGAGGATGCCCCGGGTCACCCCCCTATGATCGGGAATGTGGTAACGCGGCGTGATGATCGAGAACCAAGCCGTCTGCAATTCCGGGATCCGTTCCAGCACCGCAGCGGTCTTGGGGCACAGCGCGCAGTTCTTCTCCATCTTCTGCTTGAAGCCGAACAGCACGAACGTCTTCCAATTGTCGCCGGTGGAGATGCGGTACTGGTCCGGCGAGACTTCGTGGAAGGACGGGATCGCGTCGCGTTCCTTCATCACCTCCAGCGCCTCGGCGCGGATCGGCTGCCAGTTCTCCTCCAGCATCGCGGTGAACGGAAACAGGGTCTTGTCGAAGAACGGCGTGTCGCCAACCGTGGACTGCCGTCCGAAGAAGTCCGACAGCCAACGGGTCAGCCGTTTGCCCAGCCGCTTGACCTTCTTGCGCCGGTAGGTCCGGAACCGGTCGATCGTGGTCGCCTGTTGCTGCATGGCGTCGGGTCGAACGTCAGGTGCCGCTTTTTTCGCGCAGCTTCTCGTCCCAGATGGCGACGTTCTTCTTCCCTTCCTGAATGAATGGGCTGAGCCTGGGCCCGGTCATGAAGGCGCTCGCGATCAGCGACCCCGGAAAGCGCAGCGGGCGGCCAAACTGGACCAGCAGCACCACGCGTTCCTCGTCGGTGTCGTTCCAGACCTCGTGCTTGTAGGTGTCGTCGAACACCATGGTCTTGCCGGTTTCCCAGTACAGGACCTGGTCATCCACCTGGATGCGGCACTTCTCCCGCTCCTTGGGGATATTGAGGGCCAGATGGCAGGTGATCATGCCCTTTGTCACACCCTTGTGCCGGGCGATATGGGCGTGCGGCGTCAGAATGGAGAACAGCGCTGATTTAACGTCCGGTATCTGGTCCACGATTTTCGCGGTTTCCGGACAGCGTCGGCAATTGGCGTCGACACGGTAGCCGTAGCCCCAAAGAAAGAAGGACTTCCAGGACGAATCGTTGGCGATACGCCGGTGGTCCGGCGAGATCTCGTGCAGTGGCGGCAGAACGTCGCGGTACTCCAGCAGCGCCTGCAACTCGCCCCGGATCGTTTCGCAGTTCTCCTCCAGCATCCGGGTCCAGGGAAAGTCGGTCTTGTTCAGGACCGGGGTGGTCGGCACCCGCGACCATTTCGCGATCGCGTTATTAATCCAGGGCCTGAGCTTTCGGCCCGTGCGCACGATAAACGCACGCTTTTTCTCTCCCAAGGACCTGGCGTAGGCCTCAGGCCTGTCCAGTTGTTGGGTGGGGCCCATTTGCACTTTCTCCCAAATACGACGCGCCGCGCCCGACAGACACCGGGCCCGCATCCGCAATCATGCGGCTTGGTATACCGGTTCAAGTCGCGATCCGCGAGCCTAATGCTGACTCTCTTCGACCTATTTGATGGAGATCAATCGACAGAAAGAACCGGGTTCTCAGTCCCACCGGCGATCACCTCGACGAAGCGGCCGACCGCATGGTCCAGTGTCCCGCCATTGTCAATGGTCACGACGTCGTCGCCGTAGGGATCGGTGACGCCGGCCCGGCCAAGCCGGCCCAGGATCTCAGCCTCGGATTCCCGGCCGCGGCCGGCCAGCCGCGCGGCCCGCACCGCCGGTTCGGCAGTCACGTGGGCGATCACCAGCCGTTCGAAACGCCCCCGTGCGGCCGGCAACACGGTGCGGGAAACATTGGCGACAACGGTCCGTCCGGCATCGAGATCCGCGATGATCGATACCGGGATTCCGTAGCTGAGCCCGTGCGCCTGCCAGTGCAGCGCGAACCCGCCGCGGCCCGCCAGCGCGGCGAAGTCCACGTCGGATATGGCGATATGCGACTCACCGCCGGCGCCGCCGTCGCGGGTGATGTAGCGGCGCGCGAAGACGATCCGACGATGTGCCAGGAATTGCCGCCTGGCGGCCGCGATCAAGGTGTCCTTGCCCGCGCCGCTGGGGCCGACCACGAGAACCAGCGCGCCGGTCACAGCAGGTAGTTCCACAAGATACGGGAGCGGCCGCCGCGCATTCGGGGCTCACCTCCGGCCAAGCGCAAAGCGCGCCGTCAACCGGAACGGCGTCCGGCGGTTCTCCTGCCGGAACAGGCAAACCGAATCCACCTGAAGCGGTTCCGCCGCGACGGCGGCGAACAGGGCATCCAGGGCCGTCTCGATGCGCGCGCGCAGATCCTCGTCGTCGAAGCCTCCGGTCAGGCTCATGTGAAACCGGAACTCCTCCATCACGTAAGGATAGCCCCACTGCTGCAGGTAGGCCTCCTGCCGGTCCGTCAATCCATGCGTGCGCCTTCGATCCACGTCGGTGCGCGACGGCGCGGCGCGAAAGCCGTCCAGCTCGCGCACGCAGGCCGCGGCAAACCGCTCCATCTCCGGCGACCGTCCGGCCAGGACCAGGGCCATGAACCGGCCGAGGCGACCGACCGTCAGCGGCCCGGCCTGGAAAGCTGTACAGCCTGCGGCGAATGCGTCCACCGCCTCGATCAGTCCCGCCTCGTCCGCGCCGTCGCGCAGATGGAACGGCGGCTTCATGGTCGCATGGAAGCCGTAGAAACACGGCGCCTCGGTGACGTCCACCAGGCGTCCGGGATCGATGCCGTCGGCAACGGGCTGTGTCAGAGGTTCGCCGGTGACCGCGTCGCGGCCGAGCCAGCGGCTGCCGGCGCGCCACAGGGCACTGTCCGGGGCCGGCGCGAAATAGACGGCATAGCGCCTGGACTTGGTTGGATCGGGCGGCACCTAGATGATCTGCCTTCCTTCGCGCCATGCGGTCCGGACCAGCGGCGCGCCATCGACCCGGCGGACGTGGGCAAGGTCGGCCCGTCGGCCGGGCACGATGGCGCCGCGGTCGTCGAAACCCAGCATGTCGGCGACATTGGCAGAGACCGTCGCCACTGTGGCGGCCAGCGGCAGGTCCAGCTCGTCATGCAGCAAAAAGGCCGCATGCAGAAGGCTGATCGGCACATAGTCCGACGACAGGCCGTCGACCAGCATGGCGCGGGCCAGATCCAGCGCCGCGACATTGCCGGAATGCGAGCCGCCGCGCACGACGTTGGGCGAGCCCATCACCACCTTCATGCCGCGCTGCCGGGCCCGGCGCGCCGCCTCCTGGGTGGCGGGAAACTCCGAGATGGTGATGCCGTCGGCGACCGCCTCGTCCACATGGTCTTCGGTGGTGTCGTCGTGGCTTGCGGTGGTCAGGCCCCGCGCCCGGCATTGGTCCAGGATCCGGCGGCGGTTGGCATCGACATGCTTGCTTTGGCGGGCGACGCTGTCCTGGACGAAGGCCTCGAAGTCCGCGTCCGACATGCCGCGACCGCTGTGGAACTGATAAAGCCTGTCCATGTCGCGCCATTGGCGCTGACCGGGCGTGTGGTCCATGACCGAGACGAGACGCACCATGGGATCCTGGGCATAGGGTTTGAACATCTCGACGACGGCGTCGTCGGACAGCTCGCAGCGTAGATGCAGGTGATGGTCCGCCTTGAAGACCGACTCCGCCTGCCCCAGGCGCAGCGCGTCGATCGTCTTCGCCATGATGCGCCGGCGGGTCCCCTCGGTGTGGTAGTCGCCGACGGAGATCGCGTCCAGGATCGTGGTGATGCCCGCTCCGGCCAGCTGAGTGTCGTGCGCCGCCATGGCCGCCGTCGCCGACGGCCAGTGCACGCCCGGCCGCGGCTGGAGATGCTTTTCCATGTTGTCCGTGTGCATCTCGATCAGCCCCGGCAACAGGAAGTCGCCTTCGAAGTCCAGCGCGGCCGGATCAGCGGTGACGCCTTCCTCCACCGCGCGGATCGACGCGCCGTCGACGACGACGGTGCCGTCCAGAACCGTTTCCGGCGTGACGACACGTGCATTCGTGATGATCATCTCGCCCATGGCTCAGGCCACCGCCTTGTAGGCCGTGACGTCGAAACTGCGGGTGGCGACCGCGGCGCGCACATCGGAATCGTGAAAGATCCCGACAATCGCCGCGCCCCGCGCCTTGGCCTCGCCGATCAGTTCGACCACGGTTTCCCGGTTGGCATCGTCCAGCGATGCGGTCGGTTCGTCCAGCAGCAGGATGGGATAGGGACGGATCATGGTGCGTGCGATGTTGACCCGCTGCTGCTCGCCGCCGGAAAAGGTTGCCGGCGGTACGTCCCACAATTCCTCGGGCAGGCGTAGCCGCCTTAACAGCGCCTGTGCGGTCACCCGCGCCGCTTCGACGCCGGCACCTGCATCGATCAGCGGCTCGGCCACCAGATCCAGCGCGCCGATGCGCGGGATCACGCGCAGGAACTGGCTGACATACCCCATGGTCCGCCGCCGCACATCCAGCACCGTGCGCGGCGGTGCGGAGGCCAGATCGACCCAGTCGCCGTCGTGGCGGACCAGGATCTGCCCCCCGCCCGGCTTGTAGTTGGCATAAAGCGAGCGCAACAGCGTCGACTTGCCGCTGCCCGACGGACCGGCCAGGACCACGCATTCGCTCCGGCCGACCTCCAGGTCGACGCCCGAGAAGACGGGGATCCTAAGGCCACCGCGGACATGCAGCGTGAAGGTCTTTTCAAGGGCGGAGACTTTGATCATCGGATCGGTGTTCACGGCGCCTTTTCTTTACGCCTGCAGCACGGCGGATACCAGCAACTGGGTGTAGGGATGGTGCGGGTCGTCCAGCACCTGGTCCGTCAGTCCGCTTTCCACGACATCGCCGTTGCGCATGACCATCAGCCGGTCCGCCAGCAGCCGGACAACCGCCAGATCGTGGGTCACCACAATGGCGGCGATGCCCAGATCGCGCACCAGTCCGCGCAGCAGGTCCAGCAGCCGGGCCTGGACCGAGACGTCCAGACCGCCCGTGGGCTCGTCCATGAAGACCAGCCTGGGCTTGCTCACCAGGATGCGCGCGATCTGCAGCCTCTGTTGCATGCCGCCGGAAAAAACGCGCGGCTGGTCGTCGATCCTGCCGACGTCGATCTCGACCTTCTGCAGCCAGTCGACCGCCTCGCCGCGGATCGCGCCGTAATGGCGCGCGCCCGCCGCCATCATCCGCTCGCCCACATTGCCGCCGGCGCTGACCGTCATCCTGAGGCCGTCGCGGGGGTTCTGGTGGACGATACCCCAGTCGGTCCGCATCAACAGCCGCCGTTCGGGCTCGGAAAGTTCGAAAATGTCGGTCAGGCCGTGCATCCGGGTGTCGAATCGGACCTGGCCGAGGGTGGGTTTCATCTGAGCGGACAGACAGTTCAGTAATGTCGACTTCCCCGACCCCGACTCGCCAACGATTCCAAGAACTTCGCCGGGAAACAGCTCAAAGCTGACATTTCGGTAGCCGACCGTCTCACCGTAGAACTTTCCGAGCTCCGACACCGCCAACAGGGGCTGTGATCCTGCGCCGGCACTCATGCCTGTTCCCCCTGTTCCGACGGGTATCCGGCCTCGGCGGCCTCGGCCGCCAGGGGGCCGCGATGGCCTTCCGACCTGCGGCTTTGGCAATGATGGGAGTCGGAGCAGACATACATGTGCCGGCCCCGGTCATCCAGGATCACCTCGTCCAGGAAGCTGTCCCTCGCCCCGCACAGCGCGCAGCAGTCCTCCCAGCTCTGGACCTCGAACGGGTGGTCGTCGAAATCCAGGCTGCGCACGTCGGTATAGGGCGGAATGGCGTAGATCCGCTTTTCCCGTCCGGCTCCGAATAGCTGCAGCGCAGGCATCTCGTCCACCTTCGGATTATCGAATTTCGGGATCGGCGTCGGCGCGGTGACGTAACGGCCGTTGGTCAGGACCGGATAGTCGTAGGAAACCGAGATCTCGCCGAACCGGGCTATGTCCTCGTAAAGGCGGATCTGCATCAGGCCGTATTCGGAATAGGCGTGCATCTTGCGTGTCTCGGTTTCCCGGGGCTCCAGCTTGCGCAAGGGTTCGGGCTGCGGCACCTGGTAGACGATGATCTGCTCCTCGGTCAGCGGCGCCTCCGGAATGCGGTGGCGGGTCTGGGCGATGGTGGCGCGTTCGGTCTCTTCGGTTGTCGCAACGGCGGCGACCCGCACAAAGAAACGGCGGATGCTGACGGCGTTGGTGGTGTTGTCGGCGCCCTGGTCGATCACCTTCAGCGTGTCGTCCGGTCCCAGCACGCTGGCCGTCACCTGGATGCCGCCCGTGCCCCAACCATAAGGCAGCGGCATTTCGCGGCCGCCGAACGGAACCTGGTAGCCGGGGACGGCAACCGCCTTCAGGATGCAGCGGCGGATCATTCGTTTGGTCTGTTCGTCCAGGTAGCCGAAGTTGTAGGTCCCGTCGATCGACCGGCCAGGCGCCGCCGGGGCGTGTTGTGCTTCGCTCATTCCGCCGCCTCCGCCCGGTTCCGTGCCTCGTGTTCCGCCCGCAAGCCGCGCACCAGGACCAGTTCCGACTGGAAGTCAACATAGTGCGGAAGCTTCAAATGCTGAACGAAACCAGAGGCTTCCACGTTGTCGCTGTGAGCAAGCACGAACTCTTCGTTCTGGGCCGGATAACGGCCCTCCTCGTCCAGCTCCCGCCCCCGCAGGGCCCGGTCGACTAGGGCCATCGCCATCGTCTTGCGTTCGCAGTGACCGAAGCTGCGGCCGCAGCCCCGGGTGAACTGGGGCGGCTTGGATTTCGAACCTTTGAACTGGTTCACCATTTCGCATTCGGTGACGGTAATCTCGCCGATCTGCACCGGAAAACCCAGTTCCTCGGGCACGAACTCCACGGCGACCTCGCCCAGCCTGATTTCGCCGGCGAACGGGTGGTTGCCACCATAGCCGCGTTGCGTGGAATAGCCCAGGGCCAGCAGGAAGCCTTCGTCGCCCCGCGCCAGGTTCTGCAGCCGCTGGTCCCGCCCGGCCGGAATGCTAGCCGGGGCGCGCGTGATGTCATAGGCCTCTGCCGCGTCGTCCGGCTGGGCCTCCTGTTCGATCAGCCCCTCGTGATTGAGAATGTCGGTCACCCGCGGCATCGGCTCCACCGGCCTGTCCGCCCGCTCTGCCCTGGGCGAGCCGGCGCCGCCCTCCGCGGCCAGCGTGAAGTCCAGCAGGCGGTGGGTATAGTCGTAGGTGGGTCCCAGCACCTGGCCGCCAGGCAGGTCCTTGCATGTAGACGAGATCCGACGGCGGATATCCAACGCCCCGGTATCGATGGGGCGGCTGTTTCCGACACGGGGCAGCGTGGTCCGGTAGGCGCGCACCAGAAAGATCGCCTCGACAAGATCGCCCTGCGCCTGCTTGATCGCCAGCGCAGCGAGATCAGGATCGTAAAGCGAGCCCTCCGTCATCACGCGGTCGACGGCCAGCTTCATCTGCTGCTTGATCTGGTCCACCGAAAGCTCCGGCACCGACGGATCGCCGCGCCGTTCCTCGGCAACCAGCTTGTGGGAATTGACGATCGCCTTCTCGCCGCCCTTGACCGCGACATACATGCCTCAACCCTCCGCCTTGACGCCGCGCGGCAGCCCGACCACGTCGGCGCCGCAGACCAGGATGACATCGACACCGGTCGGGAACAGCCGACCGTTGTCCGCCCAGTCGTCCCGGAACCACGCGGGCAGACCCGCCGCGAAAAGCATGGCGTGGTCCTTGATGCCCGGCCCCGTCAATCGCATGGCCGGGCCGCGGTCCAGGGACGGGACCTGGATCAGCAAGGTTGCCGAACGGTCGGGATACTGGTCGCTGCCGGCATCGAACGCCGCCAGGCGCGGCATGTCTTCCGGCGCTGCGATCACCGCGAAACGCGCATCGTCGGGCGCGGCCACCAGCGGCGTGCCGCAATGGAACCTCAGATGTTGGGCGACCGAGACATTGTCGGAACGGGGGTCCAGCCAGACCGGCGTGTCCACATCCATCAGGGTGAGGCAGATAGCGGCCGTGGCCTGGTCCAGGGGTTCCGGCGCCGGCGTCTCGACGGCCAGCGACTGGCGCCGACCGGGATAGGACATCGCGCGCAAGACGCTTCGAAAGATCGACTGGCTGTCCAGGACAGGGGCGGTCAGCCCCGCCATCAGCGTCGTGTGATCGGCGCCGCCGCTCATGTCGGATTCTCTCCGCGCACCATAGTGAAGAAATCCACCTTGGTGCTGTTCGCCCGGCGCGACCGGTCGGCCTTGCGGGCCGTGTGCGCGGCGGACAAAGGTTCGATCACCGCCCGTTCGAGGTCCGCACCGGATTCCTCCTGTTGCAGCAGGGCATCGAACAGGGCGGCAAGCTCGGCATGGCGCGCGCGGCGCCCCTGGACATAGGCGTGGCCGACCGGGCCGTCCCCGCCCAGCCGCAAGGCGCAACGCGTGACCGTCATCTCGCCAAGATTGAACGGCGCGCCCGTGCCGCCTGCCCTGCCCCGGACCATAACGGCGCCGAACTCCGGCGGCCGCAGCCAGGTGTAGTCCGGAACGCCGCCGCGCGCCCAGAGATGGGCCTCCAGCTCATCGGTCGCCGCCGTCGCCAGCACGGCCATCCAGCGTTGGCGCCGCGCCGTCGCGGTCGGATCGGTTGCCCCCGCAATTGGGTCAGTCATGGACAAATCCCGTATTTGTCTAGACATCCGTATCAATTCTCGGTTACACTACCCCGTCCACTTCTGTAAATCAAACCTCGGTGTCAGCGGAATGACGGGGCGGTGACATGAGCTTGACGCGCGGCGACGGCGTGGCGCTGTGGCGCCAGATCGCGACCCAGCTTGAGGAAGACATCCGGCACGAGACATTCGGTCCGGGCGAGCGTCTGCCGACCGAACAGGAACTGGCCAGGCGCTTCGGCGTCAACCGCCACACGATCCGCCGGTCGGTCGCATCGCTGGAGGACCGCGGCCTTGTCCGCGCGGAACAGGGCCGCGGGACGTTCGTCCAGGAGGGTGTCCTGGACTATCAGGTCGGCAAGCGGACCCGCTTCAGCGAGACGATCCGGCGACAGCAGAAGACGCCGAAGGGCGAACTGCTTCAGACGCTGGAGGTTCCGGCGGACCGCCTGGTCGCCAAGGCCCTGAAGGTCAAACCGGGCGCCGCCGTCATCCGCCTGGACAGGATGGGATACGTGGATGACAGGCCGCTCTCGCTGGCGGTTCACTACTTCCCCGCCCTGCGTTTTCCCGCACTGGTCGAGGCCTACCGGTCCAGCCGGTCGATCACCGCGGCGCTGAAGAAATGCGGGGTGCAGGACTACACGCGCCAATCAACCAAGGTGACGACCCGGATGCCGGACAGCGAGGAGGCACGCCTGCTGCACATGCCCAAGACCAGGCCCATCCTGGTGACGGAATCCATAAACATCGACGGCGACGGCAAGCCGATCGAATTCGGCGTTGCGCGGTTTGCCGGCGACCGGGTGCAGATCATATTCGAGCCTTAGGACCTGCAGGGTCTCAAACGCCTGCTGGTTCCGGCCACGTGAGCCGCTATGCGCCCCCGAAGCGCGCGGCCAGCCTGGTTCCAACGCCCAGCCGCTGTCATAGGCGGCCTCTACCCGGGCGCCGAGGCACCAGTCACCGGCCGCCCCCAATGTGCCGTCGTCGCCGATCAGACATGGGGTCTGCAGCGGCGTTTCGCACAGCGCGTAGCGCCAGCGATGCGCCGACAGATGGCCCGGCTGCGGAGGGGTGCGTCCCAGCACCTCGCCGAAGGCCTGCAGCAGATCGCGAGCGACCGAGCGGGCCTCGTCCTCCAGGTGCGCGCGGCTCCAGGCCGGCCCGACATGGATGACCCAGGCTTCTGGCCCACCGCCGTTGCGGCCCGGCTTGGCGCTGTTCCGCGCCGCCCAGGCAATCGGTCCCGCCGCCGGGCGCAGCACATCGTCGGCACCGGCGATCGGCGCGTCGAATGTCATCATCGCCGCCCAGCAGGGCGCCATTGCGGCGCGTTCGATCCTGGCGAAAGCGGTTCCGTGCGCCGCCAGCAAGGGCGAGGCCTGGGGTGCAGGGACCGTCACGGCAACGGCATCGAACGCCTCAACGGTCTGCCCATCGACGGTCCTAAGGCACCATCGCCCGTTCGGCTTTTCGAGTGCGGCGATCCGCGTGCCGCGATGGATTCGCAGGCCTTCCGCCAGCGGCTTGACCATCGCGCTCATACCGGGCGTGCCGATGAACCAGGTCTGGTCGAGACCGTGCGAAGGCGGGTGCGGGATCTGACGCCCCTGAGGCTGCCACTCGGTGACAGCACCGGCCTCGCCCAGCCTGCGCAACAGGCTTTCGAACCGGGTGCCGCGCGCCGTCACATACTGCGCGCCATGGTCGAACGAACCGGCATCGCGCCGCCGCGTGGCGATGCGCCCGCCCAGTCCCCTGCTCTTCTCGAATACCTCGACATCGAGACCCGCCTGACGCAGAGCCGCGGCGCAGGCCACGCCCGCCATCCCAGCTCCGACGACGGCGATTCTTCGTGCGGACATGTGGCGACTGGAGACCTTTCCGGGCAAACGAACAAAGGCGGCGCGAATGCAAGGACACATGACTGGCGTGCCCAGAGTGCCGTGTCAAGAAACCAAAGGGAGTAGACGGATGGCGCAGGGCGCGTCCCGAGCTGGGTCCGCGCCGATTCGGCCGGGACGCCCGACGCAGGTTTGAGACAAGTCATAGGATTCCGTGCCACAACCGCGCATAACTGCTCCCCTGGGTGGGGAATCGTTCTATTTTCGTCGCCAAGATAGTGCTCGCGCTCTGTTTTTTGGCAATTCAGGCAAGGTGCGGGCTTGTCCTTTATTGGGGTTGAATGTCAGATCTAAGCCGACCGGTTTCATCGGGTGTTAGCTACCCCGGTCGCCAGCAAACGGGAAGCCGCGTGGACGAATCCATTCCGACAGCGATCAGGAAGCTTGCCGAACTGTGGGAGGCAAAGAAGCTTGGCCGCGCCTTGCCGGCCTGGAGCGCGATCGACGCCTTCGACCTGAGGCCGTGGCTGGGCAACATCGAGATCATCGACGTGATCCGAGAACCCTTTCTGAGGCTGCGCTTTCGCCTGGTCGGCACGAACATCACCAAGATCGACGGCACCGACCTGACCGGCACCTATGCCGAGGACTTCTTCACCGGAGAACTGGCGGGAATCCTGGACGAGTACCGCCGCGTCGTGGAGACCGGAGAACCGATTCTCTACTGGCGGTTCGAGCACGCCAATGCCAAGGGATTCCAAGCCTGGTACGACAAGGCGATTTTCCCGCTGGCGGAAGATGGCTGGACTGTCGACCGCCTGATGATCTATGTGGCCGAAAGCGAGGAGGACGAAGCGACCGCCGGGCATTAGTCGGCAGGTTACGCAGGTCAGCGGCCGGAAGGCGGCGTGGCCCTCGATTGGACGTAGCAGTATTCTCGCGCCAGCGCCTGGCGGAACTCCGCCTCGCTGGCAACTCCAAGAGCGCTTGCATAGGACCGGAACGCGCCCACAACCGTCCTTTCCAGCTGCCCGCCGACGAACCAGCGCAGAAGTGCGTCGTCGTCCAGCCCGCATGCCTGCACCAGCGCCCTATCGTCGCGAAATCTCTCCAACCACCTGTCCTTGTCCCGCGCCCGCTGCGCCAGGCGCGGATACAGACCCGCCTCGACGATCACCGTTTCCATCTCGCGGCCGATGCCGCGCGCATTGCCTCTTTGCAGCATCGCGATCCTGGCTTCGTCTTCGATCAGGCTTCGGAACTCATCGTCCGAAATGGCGTTTTCGGACATCCAGCGGCGGATGTCCTCGCCGCTTTCCAGGCCCTGCCGGCACCGCAGCGCGGCCAGGATTTCGGCCTGCCCTTCCATCTCGCTTGCCAGATCCTGCCGTTCCGCCTCGCGCAATGCCAGAACCCTGCCAAGCGCGGCCCGCTCTGCCAGCCGGTAGACCGCCGGGTCGAGGCGAAGCTCTTCGATGGTTCTGGCCGAGCGGGATCGATCTTCGACTAAGGTTTGCTCCTGTTTCAGGGCCTGGTCCTGCGCATCGTGCCAAAAGCCGGTCTGCGCAAGCCGGTAGTCGACCTGCTTCGGCGCCAGGCCGGCAGCGCTGTGCGCGGCAATCGCCTGTAGCAGCGTCAGCGCGTCGAGCCGTTTTTGTTCGACCCTGCCCGTGGGCGGCCACGCCTCCAGGCGCTGAAGGGTCGCGGGCGCGACCCCCCAATCGGCGTGCAGCCTGGACAATCGAAGGATAGGTTCGCTCCTTGTAGAAGATCGATTTTGCCGCCGCTTCGGTCTTCTGTCTTTCGGGCGCGTCCAAGATGCCCTGCGCCTCTGCCTGCAACAACGTTGCGCGGACATCGACCATCGGCTCGTTGATCTTCAGATAGCCGGTTTCCGCGGGCCCATGCGACACCGCGACGTCGCCGTCTTCCGGCGTGCCGTCCGCATAGTCCTCGAAGATCCTGCCCACCCCCACCATTCCGAACGGCGCCAGTTCCGCAGCCCGCAGGGCCCCGATGCTGGCAGCGCCGAATACGTGAATGCCCCTGGCCATCGCCCAAAGGATTTCCTTGTGCCAGATGGACGGGCGGCCTTCGAAATAGCCATCGACGATCCCCAGGATCGAAGGTCCCTCCCGTGCCGCCCGAAAAACGTCCCCGAACGCCGCCGGCGGGCGGTAGTCGGCGTCCAGCACGGTCTGGGCCTCGCGGCGGTCCAGTGTCGGCCCCAGGAACACGATCGCGCTCACAGCGTCTGCCTCAATGCGGCGCCGCCGCGCGGTCCCATCGCATAGCCCGGCGCGGAATGCATGCTTTCCAGGCCGGGCACGATGCTCCGCACGACCGGGATGCCGATGTCTTCGTGGGTCAAGTCGACGACCACGATCCGTTCAAGCCCGACCGAAGCCAGACAGTCCTGCAAGACCCGCAAATCGTCGAGCAGGGAGTCCGAGGGATAGCTGGGCGTCTGGGAAAAGGTCCGTCCCGGATCGACCTTCAGAATGCTGTCTTCGTCCCATCGCCCGGCGAGGGGGGCGCCGTCACCCGGATAAAGGGACGACGGCAGGTCGTCCCTGGCGCCGGAGATCAGGGTGAGCCGCGACTGGGCCGCCTCGGTGATCGCCCGGCACAGAGCGATTTCCCGGCACAGGTGTGCACCGCTGCCAACGAACCATCGCGGGGTGGACCGTGCCGCCTCAGGCGTCTCGCGAAGACCGACAAGGAAACAGGGCACGCCCACGTCAGAGGTGATGTCCCAGACGGCGACGAAGAACCCCCTATCAAGATACCGCGCCAACAACGAACTGCAGATCTCGTCGTTGATGCTGTCGATGTCGACCCGTTCGTCGGTCCGATCGAGGCCACCCGAGATGTACCACAGCGTTCGCGCGTCCCGCTCGATCACTTCGCAGGTGGCGTGCACAAGCGCTTCCAACCGGTTGTTTCCGGCGCCAAGGCCGTTGGACGTCGCATGGAAACAACCGCTGCCCGGCGGCGGCGGCACACTGTAGTCGGCGCTCACAAGTTCGAAGGGGACCCATGCTGCCTGCTGCGCTGAGATATCGAAACCTTCGATCCACAGCATCCGCAGATCGGCATGGAACCGACCGGACGCGGTTCGCGGCAATCCGTCCGGATCGACGACATTGACCCTTTTCCTCAGGTCGGCATAACTGTGAAACAAGACCGGTCGGTTGATCTCCTCCGCGTGGAACAGTTCCGCCGCCTCCATCAAGGCCGAGGCCTTGGCGGCATCCAGCGACGCCACCTTGCCCATGGCGACGGAGATCGACCGTGCGTTTGGACGGACGGCGGTCACCACCGGCAGGCCGATGGAGTCGAGCCCCGTCATGTTTGCAAGTCTGGTGACGCCGAGACGGGCCTGCAGGCCCTTCGTGTGCTGGACCGTCACATCCGGCGTGATCTCGCGGTGCGTGCCTTCGCGGAACCGCTTCGCCGTTGGAACATCGGCAAAGCTAAAGGTGGACGTACTGACTTCGCGCTCCATCCATCAACAGCACCGGTGCGGCGGTCCGTCCGATGCCGGCCACCGCCGCACCCACACAGGATCCGTCAAGTCCGGCTCAATCCGTGTCGTCGTCCGTCGAATCCCTGTTGGCCAGGTGTTCGATGCCGACGCCGTCGCCCAGGGGCGTGAATTCCCAATCGATGGAAATCGCATTCTTGACGCCAGCACGCTCAACAAGGCAATCGAACCAGTTGTTGAAGGCGGCCGTGGGGGCATGCGGACCCCGTCCCGGCCTGATCCTGAACTTGTCCAGTTCCTTGCTTGGGATGTAGTGGATTTCGTCGTTTTCCAAGCGCAGGAGAACGCCTGGGTCCCAACCTGCAGCGCCTCTTCGTTTTGCCATCGAGTTCCCCCCGTATCAGACCTGTGTCATAGATACTTGGACGATACAACGAAACCGCGACGCGCCTCTATAGTGGATGTGTCGTATAGTTATACCGTCCCTCCCCGGCGCCGGTGATTGCTGTTCCGCGTCGGGCGGCACCCTAGGCGTTCATTTGCAGACCGATGCTGTCACGGATGCGCCGCGCCGACGCCAGCGCCTTTGTGGCAATGTCCGGCTGGCCCAGCGATCCATAGACCTCGCCCAGTCCGAAGCGGCGGCGGGCCAGCAACGGCAACAATCCTTGTTCTTCCGCGATCGCCTCGCACTTCTCATACGCCTCAAGAGCGTCGGAAACGCCGTCGGGACCGAAAGCCATATGAACATCGCCCAATGCCTTCAAGGCCCAGGCACAGTTCGAGGTCTCTTCGTACCTGATTGCCTGCTGGACCGCCAATCGCGCTTCGGCCGGCGCCTCTGCGAGCGCGCCGGCCATGAGATAGGCCTCGCTGAGCCAGACATGGACCAGGCTGAGATAGACCGGGACGTTCAGCGATTCCCCGACATCCGCCGCACGTTTGAGTATCTCAATGCCGCCGTCCCGGTCGCCGCACAGCGCCTGCGCATATCCCGCGGCACCAGCCATGCGCGGATACAGCAGCCCGACATCAGTCTCCGCGCAGATCTGCAGTCCTCGGTTCAGGACGTCGCGGGCGCCGATGGCGTCCCCTTGCCGCAACAGGGCAATGCCCAGTTCCCGATAGGCGTAGACGATGCCAAAGGGGTCTCCGGCACGCTCGGAAGCCTCCTTGGCCGCGCGTCCGAACTCGATCGCCCTGCTGAAATCCCCCAACTCGGCGCAATCCCGCGCGATCGTGGCCTTGCACAGCACAGTGCCGGGCGCCGCCAGGCCGTACCGTTCGAACTCGGCCCCGGCCGACAGCGGCTCCAGCGCATCCATCAGGATCTCCAGCGACCTGCGATAATGCCCACGCCCCTGGGACGTGAGCCCGCGGCGCAGCAACGCATGGATCTGAAGTGTCGGGTCGCCGCTTTGCTTGGCGAGCTCGTACGCCTTCATCGCCGCGTCGTCCGCATCGATCGGCTTTCCGGACATCCAATTGTACAGGGCCAGGTGCGAGTAGGCCCACGCAAGCTGTGCGCTGTCGTTTGAGGACCGGGCAAGTTCCTCCGCGGAGCGGATGCTTTCGATATACTGCCCGCCGTCACCGAGCGCGAAGGCCGCGGCGGCCGTCTCCAGGCTGATCTCGAAGCGGCGATCGGCAGCGTCGGGCCCCTGGGCCATGTTCTCCGCAGCGGGCCGGGCCTTCTGGAACATCTCCAGGGCGGACCGGTTCGCCGCCTTGGACATGGCCAGTCGGCCCGCGCGCAGCAGATAGTCGACGGCCCGCGGCCAATCCTGGCCTTCCCAGGTGTGGTAGGCGAGCTGTTGCAGGTTCCGATCGACGAGCTTGCCGTTGGCCTTGCTTTCGATTGCCTCGGCGACCTGGCAATGCAGCGAGATCCGCCGTCTTCTGATGATCCGACGATAAGCGACCTCGTGGGTCAAGGGATGGTTGAAGACGAACTGGGACTCCGCGCGTCCATGCGCAATGAGCCCGGAATCGAGCAGCCTGTGAACATCGGCCTCCAACGCCTCCGGATCCTTGTCGCAGATCATGCTGAGAATGCCGAATAGGAAGCGGGGCCCGATCACGGCCGCCGCCTCGAGCATTTCCCGCTCGCTCTTCGTCAGGCGATCGATGCGGTTTCCGATCAGGCCGGATATGGAAACCGGCACCTGGGCGCCCTTGAATCCGTCGACGCACCTGAAGTGCCCGCGTTCGCCCTGCAGCACGCCGGTCTCCGACAGTTCCCGCACCATCTCCTCGAGGAACAGCGGATTTCCCGCCGCCTTCTGGACGGCGATCTGCTTGATCTCCCGCAAGCTTTCGTCCTGGCCGAGGTCCCTGCCCAGAAGCCGCAGACAGTTCGCCTCCGTCAATGGCCGCAGCTTGATATCCACATCGCAGTCCAGGCGCAGCGCGTTATCGGGCATATCGTCCCGGAGGCTGACCAACAGCAGGATTCCGGCTTCCCCGACACGCCGCGCCAGGGTCTCCAGCGTCTGCCGGCTGTCAGCATCGATCCAGTGGACATCCTCCCAGACGATGGCGAGCGCCGAGACCTTGCTGATCGCGACAACGGAATTGACGACCTCGTTGCTGACCTGCAGCCGCCGGTCGGGATGGTTGATGGTCTGCCAGCCCGTTTCCGTGTCGCGGTCGATCAGGATGGCCTTCAGTGCGTCGAGCGACCGGGACGTCACCTTCGGGTATTGCCGACCGAACCGCTCCAGTTTGTCGCTGATCTGGTCCCGGCTGTCCTCGCTTTCGATATTCAAAAGCGACCGCAGGATTTGATAGATCGGAACGAAATAGCGGCCCCGGTCGTACGGAAGCGATTGAACCTCAACCACCCGACAGTGGGGCTTCACCGTCTTTTCGACCAGCTCGAACAAGAGCCGGCTTTTGCCGATCCCCGCCTGCCCCGTGATGCTGATCGTCTGTCCCTTGCCGTTCCGGAACTGCTGGACCGAGCGTTCAAGTGCCTCGAACTCGTCCTCGCGTCCGATCAGCGCGCTCAGCCCGCGCGAGACATGGACGCGGAAACGCATCCGCTCGTGGCTGATTCCGGAAAGCTGATACAGATCCATCCGGCTGGAGAGGCCGCGGATCGGCCTCTTTCCCAGGTGACGGGCCTCAACGTAGTCGGACACGAGCCGGAAGGTATCGCCTGTCAGCCAGACGGAGTTCTTCGCCGCCATGGCCTGCATGCGGCTGGCGACGTGGACAACCTGCCCGACCACGTCAAGCTCGGCGACGCCGTCGGTCAGCACATCGCCGACCATGACCTCGCCGGAATTCACACCGACCCGGACCGAGAGCGCCTGGATGCCGGCGCGCCGGTCCTGTCGACCGAGCGCCGAGACCGACTGGCAGATGTCCCAACCGGCCAGGCAGGCCCGCAGCGCATGGTCCTCCTGGGCCGTGGGAGCTCCGAAAAGCGCCATGACGCCATCGCCCATCATCCGGCACAGGTAACCGCCGTACCGGTGAACGGCCTGGACCATCGCGTCGATTGCGGGCTGGATGGCCTCGCCTGCATCCTCCGGATCCAGGTCTTCGATCAGCGTCAGGGAACCGGTCAGGTCGGCGAACAGGATGGTCACCGTCTTGAGCTCTCCGCCCAATTCGGGATTCATCCCGCGCCTTCCCGCGCCTCCGGTCCTGTAACTGTGATCAACCATCGCTGGCCGTCATCCACACCGTTCTCCGCCCGGTCCCGCCCCGCCCCATCGCCCCCGGTTTCGCGCGCGGCATCGTTTCCGGCGTCACTCTTTCAGTATCTCCATAAAAAAACCACTAAGGGCTGCATTCTATTTTGATGCAGCCGTTCTTTATTGCAGTCGGGATACAAGCCGAAACGGCAGCGCTGCACAAAAACCCGCGTGCAACCTCCCAAGACGCAACATTCAAGGGCACATTCGCATGTTCACGGCACGTGTCGACCATATCCGCATCCATAGTCTACAACGTACTCAAGCAATCGGCGAAGCCCGGGGCAAGCACATTCCGCGCATGCGCGGCCCCATCCCGGTTAGATGGTCGTTCCCATATCCCGGCGCAATCGATTCCGGCTCCACGGAATCGCGACGCCTGCAGGGACGGCGTCGCTATTTGGCCAATACTTGGCGCCCCCAAATACAGATCCGCATTTGCTGTCGCGAACTCTCCCGAATCGGGTCCCTTGCCCGTGGTTGACGGTTCCGCGCCCAGGTCTTTATTGGCATACCAGTCGCGTGATCGCGGATTTGTTGCCGTTGTTTCCGTCATTGCCGCACGCGGCGGTCGCCAGCACAAACATCCGTCTGCCCCGGCCCTGTCGTGGCCAGATCACCTGCAGTGGAAACCGGCGCGTCGACCCGGCCCGCAGTCGTTCGACGGGCACCGTTGCCGGCCGATTGTCGTCCGTCCGGAACGGCCACCACCTGGCCGCCTGGGGCAGCCCGTCGGCCCACTGATAGTACAGCCTCAGCAGGGTGCCGGTCGCATCGGCGCCGCCGCGATTCCGCAGGGTCGTGTCGATGTGCTGAAGCGTTCCGGCCCGCGGCATGCCGGTGCGCGCTGTGCCGTCGACGGGACGGAGATCCGGGCTTTGCCAGATCCGCTCGCCGTTGAGGACAGCCGATTCCAGTTCCCTGCCGGGCGGCGAGTCCCAGCGGGTCAGCATGACGTCCGGTTGCGGCGGTACCGCGGCTACGGACACCTGGAAGTCGGCCGAATCGACGATCCCCGTGACCACAAGGAGCAGACGGTCGATCCGTGCGGCAGGCTGCGACAGGCAGATGGAGCGAACGAAATGGCGCCTGTCTGTCCTGATGATATCGACAAGACGGCCCTGGGTGTCGACAAGGCCGATCTGCAGCAGCAAGCCCCTGTCGCGGCATTGCGCCGGCAGGCGGATCTCGACGGTATCGACGCCCGGGACGACATCGACGCCATAGAACATGCTGGCGAAGTCCCCGACCGTGCCTTGCATGTCGAGGCCTGCGTCGCGATCCAGCGTCTGAAACAGGGTCGCGCGGCCGGCTGGGTGCCCGGGCCCGGCCACGGCCAGCGGCCCGGAATCCGCGCTGATCGTTTGTTCCGACAGCGCGAAGCGGCGATCGCACGAAACGAACCCGTTGTCCGCCAGGCAACCGGCCATCGCGAAGTTTCCGATCAGCGTCTCGGCACTGATAAGCACGCCTTTTGGGCCGGCGCCGTCGTACCGGAACCGGTAAAGGTCGGTCCCGCAGACCTTCGCGCCAAGCGCACGGCGGACGCTGGCGGCGGTGAAACCGTGGGACGAACACCGTTCGATGACGGACCGATACAACAGCGGCCCGGCGGCGCCGGCGTGCAGGCCGTCCCCGGCCTGCCGGCCGAGATAGCCCCAAAACAGAGCGCAGTCGTATTTGGCTAGGGTCAGGGGCCGGTGCGGTTCCCGGACGATGCGACGAAACGACCGGAGTCTGCCGCTCGCCTCGTCGGAGGCATCGTAGGGTTTTTCGGTCACGAACTGCTCGGCATAGACAGCGCCACCCTCAATGACGGCATCGCGCCAGCGGCCGCTGTTTCTTGGGAACTGGTACTGGATGACGTGAAACAGCTCGTGAGCCACCGTCAATGCCGGGACATCCGGTGCCAGGTCGTTGTGCAGGATGATTTCCCGTTTCCGGCTCGCGCGGCCCAGCGCCGGGAACCGTTTGATCCGGACCGTGATCTTTCCCTGTTCGGCCGGATTCGGAAGCTGGAACGGTGCGGCGGTACAAATCCCGAGCGCGCGCTCCGCCTAGTAGACGACCTGTTTCACATATTCCGGCGTTCGAGGATCCTCGCCCGGCCCGGCATGAACGGCGCTGGGACCGGACAGAGCATAACGCACGACGAAACCGTCGCTTGCCAATGATCCTGGGGATTTCCGGGTCGCGCTCATGGCTGCCATTTCGAACGACGGAACAGCCGGATTAACCCACAACCACCGCAAAGTGACAACCGGACTGGACGGTCGCCGGCGCCGTGCCGGGCGGCGGATGGCGTCCCCAACGGGATTCGAACCCGTGTTGCCGGCGTGAAAGGCCGGTGTCCTAGGCCTCTAGACGATGGGGACGTGTGAAGGCGAAACCGCGGGCTATGTAATGGGGACTGAGCGCCGGGTCAAGCCACCTTGCCGGGGCGGGCGCCTGGCGCCGGCGCCACCGCGCGGGCAGGATTTTCCCGGGCCCTAAAACAGAGACGTAACTAATTGATATTAAATGATTTTATGCCAGACCACTGTGGCATCGGCCTTGCACCGGCTGGGACAATCGATTTCGAACAGGATGCGGCCTATGACCTATGCTTCGGCTTTCTCCCCCGGCGTGACGGCCTTGAAGGGCCGCGCGATGGCGCTGGCGGCGATCTCCGACAATATCGCGAACTCGACCACCACCGGCTACAAGATCACGAATATCCGGTTTCAGGAGGTGGCGAGGGAAGCCGTGCCCAACGGCATGGGCGACTACGGCGGCATTCAGCCCAACGTGTATCAGCAAATCCTGAACCAGGCCTCGTTGCTGCCCACCGGCAGGGCCTTCGATGCGGCCATCGACGGGCGCGGCTTCTTCGTCACCAACACCGCCCAGGATACGTCGGGCGAGTACCAGCTGAGCCGGGCCGGCGAATTCAAGCCGGAGGTGGTGGACCAGAACGGGACCGAAACGTCCTATCTGGTGGATGCCGGCGGCAACTATCTCCTGGGCTGGCCCGCTGACGGGAACGGCGGCTTCACGACCGGGACGACGGTGGACAGCCTGGAAACGGTGGTGTTCGACCCGCAGGCGAACCTGCAAGCGGCCGTCGCTTCGACCCAGGTGACCGTGGCCGCCAACCTGCCGGCCGAGACGACCTCCGGCCAGACCCAAAGCCTCACCGGTTTCGTTTACGACAGCAACGGCGCCGTGCAACCGATCACGATGACATGGACCCGCCAGCCCGCCGCCAACACATGGTCTCTGGGTTTCAGCGCCTCCGGCGGAACCGTCACGTCGGGCAGCCCGGTCGCAATGACCTTCGATGCCTCCGGTGTTCTGGTTGCGCCGGCTTCCAATTCAATCTCGTTGACCTGGACCGACCCGACCGCCGCGGCCAGCACGCTGAGCTTCGACTTCTCCAGCATGACGCAGTATGCGGGCATCCTGACCACCACGACATTGGCGGCGGACGGTGCGCCGGAAGCCCGGCTGGACAAGATCTTCATCGATGACGGCGGCGAGGTGATCGGCCGGTACACCAACAATGCCGACGTTGCCCTCTACAAGCTGCCGCTTGGCGACGTGATCAGCCCGAACCGGCTGTCGCCGCGCAACGGCACGCACTATGCGGTCAACGACTATTCCGGCGACATCACCCTGTACGACACGGACATTTCGACCCGCGGCAACTTTATCGGCGGTGCGATCGAACAATCGGCGACCGACCTGGCGAACGAGTTCACCAAGCTGATCCAGACGCAGCGCGCCTACGACCTGGCCGCAACCGATCTGCGCACCATCGACGAGATGATGCAGACCGCGATTCAGCTCTGATCCGAGACGGCGGCCGCGTCCTCGATGGTGAACTGAACCTGTTCGCGGCCCTGCCATCGGTCGATCTTCAGCAGCCCTGCCACATTCACCGGCATGCCGTTGTTCTGGGCCAGCAATAGACGGCCCAGGGGCGTCTCCGCACAGCGGAAGGCGATCGCCTTCAACCGTCCCCCGCCCTCGCCCGACAGGAAGCAGCGGATATGGTCGCTGCCGACGATCTGGGCCTGGTGCACGCGCACCCGGGGCAGCGCAAGGCGCGGCTCGGCGTTGCCGCTGCCGAAGGGCGCCAGGCGCGACAACGCCTGGACCAACTCGATCGACACCGCATCGGCCTGGGCGACGCCGTCCAGTGACAGCCGCGGCACGATGCCGTCGGCGCCAGCTAGCTGCCCAAGCCGCTCTTCCAGGAACGCGCGGAAAGCACCCTGCTTGTCCGCCGGCACGGTGAAGCCCGCCGCCATCTTGTGGCCGCCGCCGGCCGAGAGCAGGCCCGACTGGCGCGCCGCGATCACCGCCGCGCCAAGATCGATCCCGGGAACCGACCGTGCGGAGCCCTTGCCGACGCCCGCCTCCATCGCGACGACGCAGGCGGGCCGGTTGTATCGGTCCTTCAGCCGCCCGGCGACGATGCCGATGACGCCGGGGTGCCATCCTTCCGCCGAGACATAGACAAGCGACTCGCCCGCGCCGCCCGCCTCGGCCTGGGCCAGCGCCTCTTCCAGACAGCGGGCCTCGATCGCCCGGCGCTCGGCATTGTGACGGTCCAGCTCTTCGGCGATCTTGCGCGCCTCGACCGGATCCTCGGTGGACAGCAGCCGCGCGCCGGCCCCGGCACGGCCGACGCGGCCGCCTGCATTCACCCGTGGCCCCAGCACAAAGCCGGCATGGTAGGCGCCCGGCCGTTCGGTGATGCCCGCCACATCGCACAGCGCCGTCAACCCGGTGTTGCGGCGCCCTGCCATCACCTTCAATCCCTGCGTCACCAGGGCCCTGTTCACACCGGCCAGCGGCACCACGTCGCAGACGGTGCCCAGGGCCACCAGATCGAGCCATTGCATCAGGTCAGGTTCCGGACGGCCGGCATAATGGCCGGCCTGCCGCAACGCCCGATTCAGGCCCACGACCAGCAGGAAAGCCACCCCGACGGCGGCAAGCTGGCGGTGCGGGCTGGTTTCATCCAGCCGGTTCGGATTGATCACCGCGGCGGCGGCGGGCAGCTTCGGTTCGGCGACGTGGTGATCCACCACGATAACGTCCAGGCCCGCCTCCCGGGCGGCGGCGAGCGGCTCGAACGCCGTGACGCCGCAATCCACGGTCACGACGACCTGCGCCCCGCGCGTCTGAAGCGCCTTCAGCCCATCGATGTTCGGGCCGTAGCCCTCCTTCAGGCGGTCGGGGATATAAACCTCCGCGACACCGCCCACGGCCTGTATGAAGCGCACCAAAAGGGCGGAGGCCGTCGCGCCGTCCACGTCGTAGTCGCCGAACACGCCGATCGGCGCACGGTCGCGAATCGCCTCCGCAAGGCGGCCGATGGCCGGCTCCATATCAAGCAATTCGCCTGGATCGGGCAACTGCACCTTCAGCGACGGCGTCAGATAGACTTCGGCCTGGTCCAGATCGATTCCGCGCGCCGCCATCGCCCGGGCGGCAATCTCGGGCAGCGCGAAACGCTGTGCCAGGGCCGCGGTCGTGCGGGCATCGGCCGGCCGCTCTTCCCAGCGCAGGCCGCTGACCGACCGGTCGACGCCCAGGACGGGCGCGGCCGGGTCGGCGGTCAATCTATCGGCTGTACCCAAGGCTTACGCGTGAAGTCGTGGCGGGATTCGATCGTTCGTACGGTTCCCGTCTTGGAGCGCATGACGATCGACTGGGTGGTGGCCCCGGTTGCGGTGATGCGAACGCCGCGCAGCAGCGGCCCGTCCGTGACGCCGGTCGCGGCGAACATCACATTGCCGCTGGCAAGTTCGTAGAGGCTGTATTTCCGGTCCAGGTCGCTGACGCCCCAGCGCGCGGCGCGTTCCTTTTCATCGTCATTGCGGAACAAAAGCCGGCCCGCCATCTGGCCCCCGATGCAGCGCAGCGCCGCGGCCGCCAGGACGCCCTCGGGCGCGCCGCCGGTTCCCATATAGATGTCGACGCCGCTTTCGGGCTGACTGGTGGCGATCACGCCGGCCACGTCGCCGTCGGAGATCATCTGAACACGGGCGCCCGCCTCGCGAATTGCCGTGATCAAATCGCTATGACGCGGCCGGTCCAGCACGCAGACCACAAGGTCCGACATGCGCTTTCCCATCGCCTCGCTCAGGTTCTGCAGGTTCTGCTTCGGCGTGTGGTCCAAGTCCACGATGCCCTGGGGCAGACCGGCGCCGACCGCGATCTTCTCCATATAGACGTCGGGCGCGTTCAGAAACCCGCCCTTGTCCGCCATCGCGACAACAGCCATCGCGTTCTGACCGCCCTTGGCGGTGATGGTCGTGCCTTCCAGAGGATCAAGCGCGACGTCAATATCGGGCCCGTTGCCCGTACCGACCTCCTCGCCAATGTACAGCATTGGCGCCTCGTCCCGCTCGCCCTCGCCGATCACCACGGTGCCCTTGATCGCGAGATCATTCAGCGCCCGGCGCATCGCGTCGACCGCACCTTGGTCGGCCGCCTTCTCGTCGCCCCTGCCCATCCATTGGGCGGCCGCCAGGGCGGCGGCTTCGGTTACCCGGGTTGCCTCCAACGCCAGGTTGCGGTCCATGTGACGGCCCGGATCATTCATCGTCTCGTCCCCCTGATGCGACGTCGTATTGCGGCTCCACAGTGTGCCTCAAAATTGCTCAATCCGAATAACGCGGGGCGGCTCGGTCACCGCAGCCAGCGCCCCGATCTTTTCCAGCGCCCGCTGCAGAGCGTCTTCCTGGATCTCGTGCGTCGTCAACACCACCGGCACCGCGTCGCCACCGTTCGAGCGCGCCCGCTGGACGACGGTTTCGATGGAAACGTCCTCGTCCCGAAGCGCCGCCGCAAGATCGGCAAACACGCCCGGACGGTCCAGGACGGTCAAGCGCACGTAGTAGCAGCCGCGGTGCCGCTGCATGGGAATGACAGTGGCCGGAGTCAGGTCCGCGACAGGGACACCGAATGCCGGCGCCCGGCGCCCGGCGGCGATGTCGACGATGTCGGCCACCACGGCGGATGCGGTCGGTTCCGCACCGGCCCCCTTTCCCTCCAGCATGGTCGTCCCAATGTAGTCGGCGTCGATCTCCACGCCGTTATAGACCCCTTCGACCGCCGCGATCGGAGCGTCCAACGGCACCATCGCCGGATGGACCCGTTGCTGGATGCCCTCATCCGAGATCTCCGCGATCCCCAGCAGCTTGATCTTGTAGCCAAATTCGGTTGCATAAGCGATGTCGTACGGCGAGACGTGGCGGATGCCCTCCACATAGACCGAGTCGAAATCGACACGCGTGCCGAAGGCAAGGCTGGTCAGGATCGCCAGCTTGTGAGCCGCATCGATTCCGTCCACGTCGAACCCGGGATCGGCCTCGGCGTAACCTAGCCGTTGCGCCTCGTCCAGAACCTGCTCGAACGACCGGCCAGTTTCGCGCATGGTAGTCAGGATGTAGTTGCAGGTCCCGTTAAGGATGCCAAGAACCCGCTGGATTCGGTTGCCGCTGAGCCCCTCGCGCATCGCCTTCAGGACTGGTATGCCGCCGGCCACAGCGGCTTCGAAAGCAAGCGCGACGCCGGCCTTTTCGGCGCTCTCGGCCAGTTCCGCGCCGTGCAGGGCGATCAGCGCCTTGTTGGCGGTGACCACATGCCGGCCGGCGCCAAAGGCTGCCTTGGCGACCGATCGCGCAACACCGTCGCTGCCGCCGATCAGTTCGACGATCAGATCCGCATCGGCCTCACGCGCCATTGCGGTGGCATCGTCGAACCAGGCATAGCCTGAGACGTCGACAGGCCGGTTGCGGGTGCGGTCACGGGCCGACACGGCGGTAACAGTGATCGGCCGGCCGGCCCGACGGGTCAGCCACGGCGCCTGGCGCTGAATCAGATCGACCGTACCCGCGCCGACGGTGCCCAGGCCGGCGATGGCGACCTTGAACGGCGCCGTCATTGCGCGACGGCCTGGCGCAACGTGTCTTCGGACAGGTTGTCGGCGCGGGCCAGGAAAGCGCGGATGTTGCGCGTCGCCTGGCGGATGCGCTGGGTGTTCTCAACCATCGAAATACGGACGAACCCCTCGCCATGCTCGCCGAAGCCAACGCCGGGCGATACCGCAACTTTCGCTTCCTGCATCAACAGCTTGGAGAAGGCCAGCGACCCGATGTTGTGGAACGCGCGCGGCAACGGCGCCCAGGCGAACATGGTCGCGGCGGGAACCGGGATGTCCCAGCCGGCCCGGCCGAGACCCTCGACCAGCGTATCGCGCCGCTGCTGGTAGAGATGCCGGATCTCGTCCACGCAGTCCTGAGGGCCGTTGATCGCCGCCGTCGCGGCGACCTGGATCGGGGTGAACGCACCGTAGTCCACATAGGACTTGATCCGTGCCAGCGCGGCGATCAGGCGTTTGTTGCCCGCTGCGAAACCGATCCGCCAGCCCGGCATCGAATAGGTCTTCGACATTGACGTGAACTCGACCGCGATGTCGCGGGCCTTCGGGATCTGCAGAACCGACGGCGGCGGTCGATCGTCGAAATAGATCTCCGCATAGGCGAGGTCCGACAGGATGAAGATCTCATGCCGCACGCAGAAATCCACGACCTCGCCATAGAAGTCCAGGTCCACGCAATGCGCCGTCGGGTTGGCCGGGAAGTTCAGCACCACAGCCAGCGGCTTGGGGATCGAATGGGCGACCGCTCGTTCCAGCGCGGACATGAACTCGGTCCGGAACGACCCCTGGTCCGCCTCGGACGCGGGCAGCGACCGCAGGGCTCCACCGGCCATGATGAACCCGAACGCATGGATCGGGTAGCAGGGGTTGGGCACCAGGACCACATCGCCCGGGCTTGTGATCGCCTGAGCCAGATTGGCCAGCCCTTCCTTCGACCCCAGCGTGACGATGATTTCGCTTTCCGGGTCGATCTCGACGCCGAACCGGCGGCTGTAATAGGCGGCCTGCGCCCGCCGCAGCCCGGGGATCCCGCGGCTTTGCGAATACCGGTGGGTGCGCGGATTCTGAACCGCCTCGACCAGCTTGGCGACGATGTGGGGCGGCGTGGCGCTGTCGGGATTGCCCATCCCGAAATCGATGATGTCGTCGCCCTTCGCGCGCGCCGCGGCCTTCATCGCATTGACTTCCGCGAAGACGTAAGGCGGCAGACGTTTGATCCTGTGAAAATCCTCAACCATCGGTTTCACATGCTCCGAAACGAACCTTGCATAGCGTGCAGTCGTGTCGAATTGCGTGGCAATTCTGGCCATCTGGGCAGGAATGCCCCTGGTCACGGCGGTGCGTGTTTCTACCCTTAAGGTTTGGGCAGTGTCGATAGTTTGTTAAGCGGCGCCAGGACGGCCAGGACGCAGCGATGTTGGCGGGAACTGGCAAGCTAGCGCCGGCGGAAAGGTTAATATCCGGGCAGGTGTGACACCCCTCACTGTCGCCGTCAGGCCATGCTATTATGTTCTGTCGGCGTTGGCGTCATGCTCCGGCCTTTCGGCCTGGCGGCGCCGGGATCCGCGGGAGGGCGAGGTTCCGGACAAGGGTTGGTATCCGGGGTGTTGGTGAAAGAGCGGTCGACGCAACTAGGGGAGCCCGGCCGCAGAACAAGCACGGCGTTCACTTTTTGGGGGAGGGAGTTGAAACATGATGCGCGCAGGTCATACCGCCTTATTTGGTCGTACCGCCTTGGCCGTCTTCGCGGCCGCCGCCTTTGCCGCGGGCGCCCTGGTCATGCCGGCCACGGCCGTCGCCAGCGGCGAGTCAGATGCAGCCGCCAAGTTCATCCGGAGCTTCACAGACGAAGCGATCGTGAAACTGACCGACGACGATCGGTCCGCAAGCGAAAAAGTGGCGGACTTTCGCGAGCTTCTGGTGCGCGGCTTCTATCTGGGCGGGATCGGCCGCTTCGTGATCGGCCGCCAATGGCGCAGGATGGATGCGCAGCAGCAGGACGAATACCTGAATGCGTTCGAGGACTACCTCGTCGCCACATACAGCCGGCGCATGGACGCCTATTCCGGCGAAACCCTTGACGTTGTCGGTGCCCGCCAGCGCAAGAAGGATTTCGTGGTGGGAAGTCTGCTGCGGGGCGACAGGAACGGCGATCTGCGCATCGATTGGCGTGTGCGCCGCATGGAAGACGGCAACTGGAAGATCGTCGACATCGTGATCGAGGGAATCTCGATGGTGGTGACCCAGCGGTCGGAGTTCGCGGCCGTGCTGAGCGACTCGAACGGCGACAGAACCCCCCTGCTGGATGGGCTGCGCGAGAAATGGAGCGACTTTAAGGAATCCGAGTCCGAGAAGCTGGCCACCAACTAGGCCTTCAGGCCTTTAGAGGTCCAGGAAGATCTCGGCGCGCCGGTTGCCTGCCGCGCCGGCCGCCGTTTCCTCCGAATAGATCGGCTGGGCATCGCCCAGGGCCTCGACCGCCACGCGGTCGCCGGGCAGGCCCATGTCCCTGAAGCTCTGGGCGACGATCGTCGCGCGGTCCAGGGACACCTTGAAATTAACCAACCGGCGCCGCGCCGGATCGGCGATGCCGCTGGACATGCTGGAATGCCCGACCACGCGCAGGGTGCCGCCGCCCTGGCGCTGGATGTCCATCACTTGGCGCAGAACCGCAAGGTCCTCTGCCGTCAACGCGGTCTGGCCGTCGGCGAAATAGATCGTCGCGACCAGGGTCGTTGTGCCCGCCCGAGCCGGGGCCTGCCGGGCCGGGGTCGGCGCCGTCGCAGCCGTCACCTGCTGCTGGGGCGGAGCCGGCGCCGCAGGGGTCGTCGCCTGCTGGGCCGGGGTCGGCGCCGGAGGGGCGGTCGCCGCGGCCACGGTCGGCGGCGCGGGGCGTGCCCGTTCCGGCGCCGTGTCCTGGGTCACCGGTTCGGGCGGCGGCGCCGGCCGAGCGACCGTCTTGGGCTTGGCGGCCGGCGTTTCCGTGGCGGCCGGCCGCGGCGGCGCCGATGGCGACACCGCGGGCTGCGCCGCGGGCGGTTTCGCGGCCACTTGCGCCTGAGCAGGCTGGGCCGGTTCGGCAGGTTCCGGCGCGGGACGTTCCGCGGCCGGGGAGCCCGGCGGTGGAGGCGGCGGGCGTCGCGCCGCGGGCGTGCCCGGCGGCGGCGGCGGTGGCGCGCTGGGCCGGGCGGCACGGTCCGCCGGCGTCGGTGCGCCGGCCGGCGGTTTGTCTGCCGGTTTCTCGACACGCGGCCGGGGTCGCACGTCTGCCGTCTGGCTGCGCAGCGCCTGGTCGGTATAGCGCGCGTTGTTCTTGTCGGCTGTCAGCCCTTCCTTGACGGATACCGCCTCCAGCTTGATTTCCGGCGGTCCGGGCCGCTCCGGAACGCTGGAGAGATTGGGAAACGGACGGTCGGTGGGCTGCTGGGAGCCGCCTTCGGCCCCGCTCTCCCCGTTGCCATCTTCCTCCGCCGCGGTTTCCTCTTCGTCGTCGTCCTCGAACCAGTCGACGGTGTAGTCGGCCGTGTCGCAGGCCGCGAGAGCGGCCGCAAAAACCAAAGCCACCGCCGCCCGAGCCAGCCAGGCGGCAGGTCGTGCGCGAAACTCAACCTGATCAGTCATGAAACCTGCGTAAAAGGTACCTTGCGTGGCCCCGTTCCCTCGTCCAATTGGGTTTGCCAACGAAGAGTGACACCTGTATGTAATGCCGCGGCACGGATGAGGCTACTCCCATTTGGTTGAAACCATCGACCGGCTGCGAGTCATCGCCTGACTTCCGGCGCGTGGTTGAACGGCATCATAGGGAACGGGATATGGGGGATCAATCGGCTTCGAACGGCATGTGGCCCGACCCGATCGAGTGGTCGCAGCAAATGGCGGGAATCGCCGAACGCAGCCGCAACATCGTCACCGACTTCTTGAAGAACCACCCTGTGCAAGGTCCGCTGGGGCACGGCGACCCTCTGAACGTCGGCCGGGCGTTCCTGGAAATGACCGCCAAAATGATGACCAACCCAGCGGTTCTGATCCAGGCGCAGATGAACCTGTGGCACGACTATCTCAATCTCTGGCAGAACACGACGCGGCGCATGCTGGGCCAGGAACCGGAACCCGTCGTCGAGCCGGACAAGGACGACCGCCGTTTCAAGGACGAGGCCTGGACGGAAAACACCGTCTTCGACTTCATCAAGCAATCCTATCTGTTGAGCGCCCGCTGGCTGCAGTCCACCGTCAACGAGGTCGAGGGGCTAGACGAGAAGACCGCCAAGAAGGTGGACTTCTATACCCGCCAATTCGTCGACGCGATGGCGCCGTCCAACTTCCTGATGACCAATCCGGAGGTGCTGCGCGAGACCATCGACAGCAAGGGCGAGAACCTCGTCAACGGACTGCAGAACCTGCTGCACGACCTTGAGCAGGGCGAAGGCAAGCTCAGGATCAAGATGACCGACACCGAGGCGTTCGACGTGGGCGAGAACATCGCCACCACGCCCGGCAAGGTCGTGTTCCAAAACGAACTGATGCAGCTGATCCAGTACACGCCGTCGACGGAGAGTGTGCACAAGACGCCGTTGCTGATCATTCCGCCCTGGATCAACAAGTTCTACATCCTGGACCTGCGGCCCAAGAACTCGTTCATCAAGTGGGCGGTCGATCAGGGCCTTACCGTCTTCGTGGTTTCCTGGATCAATCCCGACGAGCAGCTGGCCGACAAGACCTTCGACGACTACATGCTGGATGGCACGCTGGCGGCGGTCGACGCGGTAACCCGTGCGACGGGCGAAAGCCAGATGAACGCCATCGGTTACTGCCTGGGCGGCACGTTGCTGGCAGCGACGCTGGCCTACATGAAGGCGAAGGACGACAAACGCATCAAGTCCACCACGTTCTTCACCACGATGATCGACTTCACCCAGGCCGGCGAGCTGTCGGTCTTCATCGACGAGGAACAACTGCGCGCGCTGGAAGAACGCATGAACGAGCGCGGCTATCTCGAGGGACACGAGATGGCGACCGCCTTCAACATGCTGCGCGCAAACGACCTGATCTGGTCCTTTGTGGTCAACAACTATCTGTTGGGCAAGGACCCCTTCCCATTCGACCTGCTCTACTGGAACTCGGACTCCACGCGCATGCCGGCGGCAATGCACGGCTTCTATCTGCGCAAGATGTATCTGGAGAACAAACTGATCGAGCCTGGCGGAATCAGCCTGTGCGGCGTCGATATCGATCTCACCACCATCGATATCCCGATCTTCGTCCTGTCGACGCGGGAGGATCATATCGCACCCTGGATGTCCACCTTCGCGGCGACGCAGACCTACACGGGCCAGGTCAAGTTCGTCCTGGCCGCGTCCGGACATATCGCAGGCGTGGTGAACCCGCCGGCCGCGGAGAAATACTCCTACTGGACGAACGGCGGGAAGGCGAAGTCGCCCGAGACCTGGCTGAAAGGCGCGACCGAACACCAGGGGTCCTGGTGGCCGGAGTGGTACCGGTGGATCGGACGCAAAAGCGGCGCAAAGATCCCGGCCCGGGTTCCCGGCGACGGCAAGCTGAAAGCAATCGAGGACGCGCCCGGCTCCTACGTAAAGATGCGGCTGCAATAGCCGAAAACCGGAGGCGCCGCGCGATCGCGGCGCCTTTTGTTTGACATGATTGTTCTTGTTTTGTTCCGATCATGTCGGTACCATCTCCGGATGGAACGGAACCTCGACTACAGCGATATCCCGGACCGGCCGGTCAAAGGCCGCGGCTCGCTCAGCCGGCGGGACGGCCGTTTCGAACGGCTTGTCCACAAGGCGATCGACGACGGCTGGGCCCGACCCGCCGATCCGTCGCCGAGAACCAAAGTCACCCAGGAATTCCCCAAACGCATCATCGCCCGCAACAGTTCGCCGGACGTCGGGTTCGACGCTTCGATCAATCCCTACCGCGGTTGCGAGCATGGCTGCGTCTACTGCTACGCCCGCCCGACCCATGCCTATCACGGGCTGTCGCCCGGTCTCGATTTCGAGACCCGCCTGTTCGCAAAGCCGAATGCCGCCGGCCTTCTGCGGGCGGAACTCGCCGCACGCGGCTATCGCTGCAAGCCGATCATGCTTGGCGCCAACACCGACGCCTACCAGCCGCTGGAACGGGAGCGGCGCATCACTCGTTCAGTCCTGGAACTGCTGCACGAAACGAACCACCCTGCCCTTGTGATCACCAAGTCGAACCTGGTGACCCGGGACGTGGACCTTCTCGCGGCGATGGCGAAACGGCGCCTTGTGTCGGTTGCGATCTCGGTCACCACGCTTGACCATCGGCTGGCGAACCGGATGGAGCCCCGCGCCGCGCGCCCGTCGCTGCGCCTGAAGGCGGTCCGCACGCTCAGCGACGCGGGCGTGCCGGTCATGGTGATGGTGGCGCCGATCGTGCCGGCGCTGACCGACTGGGAGATCGAGCGCATCCTGGATGCCGCCGCCGAGCACGGCGCCAACGCTGCCGGCTACGTGCTGTTGCGCCTGCCACTGGAGATCAAGGATCTGGTGACGGAATGGCTGGAGACGCACAAACCGGGGATGGCAAAGAAGGTGATGAACCGGATGCGGGAGATGCGCGACGGCAATTACTACGTTTCGCAGTTCGGCACCCGCATGCGCGGAACCGGCCGGCACGCCGACCTGGTCGCAGAGCGGTTCCGCCTGGCCTGTAAGAAACATGGCCTCGCGTTCGGCGCCGCCGCCCGCAGCGACCTGGACACCAGCCGGTTCACCCCGCCGGCGCGGGACACGCAGCAGATGTCGCTGTTGTAGGGCGAAAAAGCGGGCCGCTATTCAAGTTCCCGCGCGACGCGAAACCCGACGTCGAAGATCCGTATAGCGGATTCGACACCGGTGCGCTCCGCGGAACGCACGAACCAGGGGCCGCAGTACCAGGAGCCGCCTCGGATGACCCTGTCCTTGCAGGGCCCGCCGCTTCGGGCGCTGCCGTCCGAAGGGGCACCGGCATCGTCGTCGATCCAGCAATCGGCCGTCCATTCCCAGACATTGCCCAACGTGTCGTAAAGCCCGAAGCCGTTGGCGCGGTAGCGCCCGACCGGCGCGGTGCGGGCGACGCCGTCGTCGCAGTCATGCGGGTCCCAGGAGATGCCGACTTCGGCCTTGCTGGTCCGGTCATGCACATTGGCAAAATCGCAGGCCAAGACGCTGTCATCGCCCCAGAATCGGGCATCGCGCGAACCGGCACGGGCGGCATATTCCCACGCCGACTCGGACAACAGGCGATAGTCCTTGCCGGTTTCGGCGGACAGCCAGGCCGCGTAGGCGTCCGCGTCGTCCCAACTGACGCAGACGACCGGCTCGTCTTCGCTTTGGGCGAAACCCGGGTCGCGCCAGGACCGGTCTTCCTTCAGCTCCCAGTCACCGGTTTCATCCACATAGCATCCGGACCTATCCGGGCGGCCAGTGGCCGCGACGAAGGCTGCATATTCCCGCTTCGTCACCTCATATCTGCCGGCGGCGAAGGCGCGGGCAAAGGTGATGGTGCGGACGGGGCCTTCGTCGTTGCTGTGCGCCTCTTCGCCGGGAGGCGAACCCATGCGGAACGACCCGGCCGGGACCGTCACCAGCGTGGGGCAGAGGTCGCAATCCCTGTAGGCGTCCGCTCCGTGCGGATCCGCCGCCGCCGGGACGGCGAACAGCATGGGCCAAAGGAGGAGGCAGCGAAGGCAACGGAACATGGACTTCCTGTGCGCGGACGGGGTTCGCAAGCCGATATGGAAGGACCGGCGTGCCTTCAGCGCGGTGGCCGGCCGATGCCGACGTCCAGGTACTCCGCCGCCAGCCTGCAATAGTGCGCGGGGAGGTGGTCGATATAGGCGATCTCGTCCGCCGTCAGGTTCCGCACCCGACGCGCCGGCCTTCCCGCCCACAGCTCGCCGCCGCGCACCACCTTGCCCGGTGTGACCAGCGCGCCCGCCGCGACCATGGCGTGGGTCTCGACGCGCGCGTCGTCCATGACGCAGGCCTGCATGCCAATGAAGGCGCGGTCCTCGACCGTGCAGGCATGAACCAGCGCCGAATGGGCGATCGTCACGTCGTCGCCGATATAGGTGCCCTGCCCGTCGCTGGAGACGTGGATGACCGTGGCGTCCTGGACATTGACACGGGCGCCGATCCGGATCTCGTTCACGTCGCCGCGCACGGCGCAATTGAACCAGATGTTGGTGTCCTCGCCGATCACCGTATCGCCGATCACCGCGGCGGTCGGGGCGATGAAGCAGCCCGCGCCGATGCTGGGCATGACGCCCCGGTATGGCAGAATGAAGTCGGCCACGGTCCCGCGCGCCTTAGGGGAACAGCGCGACCTGGGTAAGCCCGGTGGTCTCTTCGATCCCCAGCATCACGTTCATGTTCTGGATGGCCTGACCGCTCGCCCCCTTGACGAGATTGTCGGTGACCGCAAGCACGATCGCCCGGCCCGGCACCCGGTCCTCGAACACGCCGACCAGCACGTAATTGGAGCCACGGACGTCCCGGGTCGCCGGGCTGACCCCCTCCGCCACCACATGCACGAAGGGCTCCACGTCGTACTTTTCCTTCAGGGCTTCGCGCAGCGCGGCGGCATCTGCGCCGCCGGCCAGCTTGACATAACAGCTTGCCAGAATGCCCCGGTTCATGGGCATCAGATGCGGCGTGAAGTTGACCGTGACCGGCTGTCCTGCGGCGCGCGACAGGCCCTGCTCGATCTCGGGCGCATGGCGGTGCTCGCCGACGCTGTAGGCGTGGATGCCTTCGGACACCTCGGCATGCAGGATGTTCCGCTTCTCGGCCCGGCCCGCGCCGGAGACGCCGGATTTGGCGTCGATGATGATGTCGTCGGTCTCGATGACGCCCGCCTCGATCAACGGGATCAGCGGAAGCTGCGCCGTGGTCGTATAGCAGCCGGGGTTCGCCACCAGGCGTGCGCTGGCGATGTCCTCGCGATAGATCTCCGTCAGGCCGTAAACCGCCTGGGGCTGGATTTCGGGCGCCTTGTGCTCCTGCCCGTACCAGTGGGCATAGACATGGACGTCAGCGAGACGAAAATCGGCCGAAAGATCGATCACCTTGGTGTCGGGCGATTCGTCCAGCACCTGGGCGACCACCTCTTGGGTGGTTCCGTGCGGCAGGGCGCAATAGACCACGTCGCAGGTGTGCCAGTCGGACTCCTCGATCCGCGTCAGCTCCGGCAGGTCCAGCGCACTCAAGTGCGGGAAGACCCCCTGGATCAACTGCCCGGCATGGCGGTCCGCGGTCAACACCACGATGTCGGCCGCCGGGTGCAGGCTCAACAGACGCAACAGCTCTGCGCCCGTATAGCCGCTGGCCCCCAAAATCCCAACTCTGACCTTTTCCATTGCTTATCCCACTGACTGACTGTGAAGGGTCGCCCGGGCACTATGCCCAAAGCGAAAGGGGCGTTCCACCCGGAACGCCCCATAAGACGGCCCTCGTCGGGCCACGTACTGGTCGCTCCGGATCAGCGTTTGGAGAACTGGAAGCTGCGGCGGGCCTTGCGGCGGCCGTACTTCTTGCGTTCCACCACGCGCGAGTCGCGGGTCAGGAACCCGCCGCCCTTCAGCGTCCCGCGCAGGCCCGGCTCGAAGTTGACCAGGGCCTTGGAGATGCCGTGGCGCACCGCGCCGGCCTGGCCCGACAGCCCGCCGCCCGTGACGGTGGCCATGACGTCGAACTGGCCGTCCCGGTAGGCGGCGCCGAACGGCTGGTTGATGATCATCTGCAGGACGGGCCTGGAGAAGTAGGCCTCCAGATCCTTGCCGTTGACCGAGATCCTGCCGCTGCCCGGCTTGATCCAGACCCGCGCCACGGCGTTCTTGCGCTTGCCCGTGGCATAGGCCCGGCCGAATTCATCCAGCTTGGGCTCGGCCGGCTGGGCCTGCTCGACGACCGCGCCGGTCGCCTGGCCCAGATCGGCAAGATCGATCACCACCTGTGATTCGTCAGACATCGTCCTAGGCGCTCCGTTTGTTCTTGGCGTTGCGCGCGGCCAGATCCAGAACCTCGGGCTGCTGCGCGTCGTGTTTGTGGTCGGTGCCGGCATAGACCCTCAAATTGCTCATCTGCTGGCGGCCCAGCGGCCCCTTCGGGATCATCCGTTCGATCGCCTTCAGCACCACCCGCTCGGGATGCTGGCCCTCCAGAACCTGCTCCGCCGCGCGGCTCTTAATGCCGCCGGGATAGCCGGTGTGCCAGTAATAGACCTTGTCCGTCCGCTTCTTGCCGGTCAGCCGCACCTTGTCGGCATTGATCACGATGACATTGTCGCCGCAATCCACGTGCGGCGTGTAGCCGGGCTTGTGCTTGCCGCGCAGGACCTTGGCGATCTCCGCGGCCATCCGGCCGAGCACCATTCCGTCGGCGTCAACCAGATACCACTTCTTCTCGACCTCGGCCGGCTTCATCGAGTAGGTCGTCATTGCCTTCTCGCCTTTGTTCGATCGCGCGCCCTGGGGCGCCGCGCCTGTTCAGAAAAAGAAAACCCGCGCGGCATTCGTCCCGCGCGGTGTGGGGTTTCTAATCAGGCGCATGCCCGCTGTCAACACAAAAAACAAACTCTAAAGATTGTTTTACATTGAATTACAAGGTGTTATGGAGTCGGTATTATTTTACCGCAGACGATCCGCTGTTTCTGGGCGGAATCGAATAGGTTGCCGTCACGTGGGCGCAGGGAAGCCCCTCGCCCTCCGGCGTCAGGACCAGGTCGCCAACCGCCAGACGCCGGCCCAGCTTTAAGAGGCGCGCGGTGCAGATGACGTCGGTATTGGCGGGCTTGCGCAGGAAGTTGATATTGAGGCTGGTGGTCACCGCCAGCGGCACTTCGCCGATCGCCCCCAGCAACGCGGCCCACATGGTGAAGTCCGCCAGCGCCATCATCGCCGGGCCGGAGATGGTGCCGCCGGGTCGGACGAACTTCTCGTCATAAGGCAGCCGGACTCGGGCAGTGCCCGCGCCGATGTCCTCGGTACGGAAGTCGAAATAGTGAACGAACGGCGCGGAATGGGCGCACAATTCCTCGAACGCGGCCAGGGTGATGCGGGGTTGGGCGTCGTGCATCGGATTGGCTACTCTAGCTGGATAGGGTATCAACGCGCCCTAGATAGCCGGTTTGAGGTTTCACAGGAAGGACGGGAAAACCAAGCCATGGCAACAGCCGACGCCGCCACCGACGACGCAACGAACGAGGCACTGGTGCTGCGCCGGAACCGGGACGGCATCGCCAGCCTGACGCTGAACCGGCCGCGCGCCTATAACGCCCTGTCGCTGGACTTGATGCAGGCGCTGATCGACGCGCTGGACGCAATTGCCGAGAACCGGGACATCAAGGCGGTGATCCTGGCCGGGGCCGGCAAGGGATTCTGTGCGGGACACGACCTCAAGGAACTGCGCGGCAACACATCACGCACCTTTTACGAACAGACCTTCGAGCTGTGCTCGCGGTTGATGTTGCGCCTGGTCACACTGCCCCAGCCGGTGATCGCCCAGGTGCACGGCATCGCCACCGCCGCCGGCTGCCAGCTCGTGGCGACCTGCGATCTGGCCGTGGCGGCGGAGGATGCGCGGTTCGCCACACCGGGCGTCAATATCGGCCTTTTCTGCTCGACCCCCATGGTCGCGCTGAGCCGCGCGGTGGGCCGCAAGCAGGCGATGGAAATGCTGTTGCTGGGCGAGATGGTCCCGGCGCCGCGGGCCGTGGAGGTCGGGCTGATCAACCGGTCGGTGCCGGCGGCCGACTTGCAGGCGGAAGCCGAGGCCCTGGCGGCAAAGATCGTCAGCAAATCACCCCTGGTCATCAAGATCGGCAAGCAAGCGTTCTACCGGCAGATCGACCGGACATCGGAAGACGCCTATGCCTACACCGCCCAGGTCATGACCGAAAACATGCTGGCCCGGGACGCAGAGGAAGGCATCGACGCCTTCATCGAGAAACGTCCCCCCACCTGGACGGGTGAGTGATGCTCGCCGGCGCTGTTTCCACCGAATACAGCGATCGATACATCCGGGGTTTGCTCCGCCGGGTGAAGACGATCGCCATGGTCGGCGCAAGTGCCAATTGGAACCGGCCCAGCTATTTCGCGATGAAGTATCTTCAGCAAAAGGGATACCGGGTGATCCCCGTCAATCCCGGCAAAGCCGGCGAAACGCTGTTGGGCGAAACGGTCTATGGTTCGCTGGAGGACATTCCCGACGCCGTCGACATGGTCGATATCTTCCGCAACGCCGAGGCCGCAGGACCGATCACCGAATCCGCCATCGCGATCGGCGCCAAGGTGGTCTGGATGCAGCTTGGCGTCATCAACGATGCGGCTGCGCGCCGGGCGATGGAGGCCGGGCTTGAGGTGGTCATGAATCGCTGCCCGAAAATCGAATACGCCCGCCTCAGCGGCGAGCTCGGCTGGCACGGGATCAACACCCGGGTCATCACGGCGAAACGACGCAGGATCTGATACAATGACGGATAAGAAACCCGGCGAACCGGGCTTCGATACGCTGGCGGTTCACGCGGGCGCGGCACCCGACCCCGCGACCGGTGCGCGCGCGACCCCGATCTACCAGACCACGTCCTACGTGTTCGACGACGTCGACCACGCAGCTTCGCTGTTCAACCTTCAGGTGCCAGGGTTCATCTATTCGCGCCTGACAAACCCTACGGTTTCGGTTCTGGAGGAGCGCTTGGCCGCGCTGGAGAACGGCCGCGGTGCCACGGCCACGGCGTCGGGCCACGCCGCACAGATCCTCGCCATGTTCCCGCTGATGGGGCCGGGCGACAATGTGGTCGCGGCCCGCAAGCTCTACGGCGGGTCATTGAACCAACTGGCGCACACCTACAAGAAGTTCGGCTGGTCGACCACATTCGTCGAACCCGAGAATATCGAGGCATTCCGGGCAGCCATTGACGAGCGGACAAAAGCGATCTTCATCGAAAGCCTGGCGAACCCGGGCGGCGTGGTGGTCGATGTCGAGGCGGTCGCGGCGGTCGCACACGCGGCAGGCATCCCGCTGATCGTCGACAACACTTTGGCGACGCCCTATCTGTGCCGGCCGCTGGACTGGGGCGCGGACATGGTGGTCCATTCGACAACCAAGTTCCTGTGCGGCAACGGCACCGCAGTCGGGGGCGCGGTGATCGATTCCGGGCGGTTCGATTTCCTGGGCAACGAGAAATACCCGAGTCTCAGCACCCCTGCCCCGGAATACCACGGACTGACCTTTGCCGAGACCTTCGGCGATCTGGCTTTCACGATGTACGGACATGCAATAGGACTGCGCGACCTGGGCGCCTGCCAGTCGCCGATGAACGCCTGGCTGACGCTGAACGGCATCGAAACGCTGAGCCTCAGAATGGAGAAGCACTGCGCGAACGCGTTTAAGGTCGCCCAGTTTCTGGAGGGCCACAACGCCGTCGAATGGGTGTCCTATGCCGGCCTTGCCTCCAGCCCCTATCGCGCGCTGGCCGAGCGCTACCTGCCATCGGGCGCGGGAGCGGTCCTTACCTTTGGCCTGAAGGGAGGGTTTGAAGCCGGAATACGGTTGGTCGAAGGCGTCGAGCTGTTCAGCCACCTCGCTAATATCGGCGATACGCGCTCGCTGATCATCCACCCGGCTTCGACCACCCACCGGCAACTCGAAGAGGAGGACCAGATCCTGGCCGGCGCGGGCCCGGACGTGGTGCGCCTCTCGGTGGGGATAGAGGACGCCGACGACATCATCGCCGACCTGGCCCAGGCGCTGGAAGGGGCCACAGTCGCCGAAGCCGCGGAATGATCAGGACAGCAGGCACAAAACGCCGTAGCAACTGCCGAAACCGAAGTGAAACAGGGCGAACAGCGCCAGATCGAGCAGGACGCACAGGCCCAGAAAATACAGGATCGCCCGAAGCGTGATCCGTGGGTGGCCGGCCGCGCGTTTCCTCATAGCGCCGCATCGTCGCACCGCTGAGGCGGCCTTCGCAAGATGACATCCGTGCGCCTGGACTGGCCGGTGCTGTCGCGCGACGACTGGCAGGCCCTGATCGACCGCTGTCCCCGGTCGAACCTGTTTCAGACCTGGGACTATGGCAATGCCGTCGCCGCGACCGAGGGCCACCGGCCGCGGCGCGGGCTGCTCTATCGCGGCGACCGGCTGGCAGGCTTCGTCCAGGTCTTCGTCAAGAACCGCTGGGGAGTGGCCGCCGCGGCAAGAATCGTGCGCGGCCCACTTTTTCTGGCGCCTGACCCGTCTCCCGAACTGGTGGCGGGCGCGATCGGCCTGGTCAAGCGCGCCTTCCCGATCTGGAAACGCACGATCCTGCAGATCATGCCCGAGGTGGCCGACGGAGCGGACGCCGCCGCGGTGCTGGAAGCATGCCGCCTGACGCAGGTGAAGTCCGGCTATACGACCGCGTGGCTGGATCTTACCCGGGATGCAACGGACCTGCGCGCAGGGCTGGCGCAGAATTGGCGGAACCAGTTGGGCATGGCAGAGCGCAGCGATCTGGTGGTGGATCCGACCACCAGCGGTCAGACCAGGGACTGGCTGCTGGGCGCCTACGAACGACACAAAGCCGAAACCGGCTATTCCGGTCCCTCGGCGGAACTCCTTTCGTCCCTGTCGCTGGCCGACCTCCGGGTCTGCCGCGCGCTGGCCGACGGCAGCCCCGTTGCCGGCACGCTGTTCATCCGGCACGGACGCTGCGCCACCTACCAGGCTGGTTGGACCGGCCCGCAAGGCCGGGGCGCGCACGCCCACAACCGGCTGATCTGGGAAACGCTGCTGGCGCTGAAGGCGGAAGGCGTCGAGGCCGTGGACCTTGGCGGACTGGACGACGCCAACGCGCCGGGCGTGGCGCATTTCAAGCGCGGGCTGGGGGCCAAGGAAGTGACGCTGATGGGAACGTTCGTCTAGGGACCGGACGATCGCCTACTCGGCTGCCGCCACCGCCATCCGGCGGTCCGCCGGCAACAACAGCACCACCAGGAAGACGAACGCCGTGACCGCGCTCAAGCCCGCGAACAGCATAAAGAAGTCGCCTGTGAGCTCGCGCACCACGGACACGATCTCGATCGCCAAGGGGGCGGCTCCGAAAGCCAGCACGAATTTCAGGCCGAAAGCCAGGCCGTGGTGGCGTTCCGGCGTGAACCGGGCCAGCAGCATGTTTTCGGCCGGAAGCTGTGCTGTCGAGATGGTCGCCAGCAGGATCGCAGTGGCAAAAGCCGTCAGCCCCGTACCGCCGGCAAGCGCGGCGAGGAAGCCGATCTGCACCATCCAGCAGATCACATAGACCCGTTTCAGCGGATAGCGGTCGGCCAGGTGGCCGCCGGCAAGCTGCATCACCGCGGCCACAGCATAGACGATGGTCACCAGGACACCGGCCTTGAACACGCTGCCCTCGACGAAATCCGGAACCCGCTCGGTAAACAGCTTCGGCAGGACGGTCTGGGTCGCGTGATAGATGATGCCGGCGATAAACATCGAAACCAGCAGGACCGTGAACCCGCGGATGGCCTCGCCGCGGCTGTGGCCGCCCTCGGCCGCCGTGCTGCCCGTCGGCTCGACCACCCGGCCCGCGGCGATGTACCACCACAGATGCAGGCCCGAGGCGACGCAGACCGCGCCGGGTATCCAGAAAGCCGCGCGCCAGCCCAGCACGTCGACCAGCATGCCGGTGATCGACCCCGCCGCCGCGGCGCCGAGACCGCCGAAGACCCCGTTCACGGCCAGCATCTTGCCGGTCGCCCTGCTGGAATTGCGGATGACCCAGGGGATTCCCACAGGATGATAGATCGCGCCGAACAAGCCGACGCCTGCCAGCATGATCATCAGCGCCGCCGGCCCGGACGCCGCGCCTGCGGCGACGCAGGCGATGCCCATGCCGACGAAGAACACCGCCATGACCTTTGCCGGGCCGAACATGTCCGCCAGCTTGCCCGCCGGAAGCGCGGCCAGCCCCACCAGCAGGGCGCCCAACGTCCAAAGCTCGATCAGCTCGTGGAACGGCTGGTCGAAACTGTCGCCCAGCCCCAGCACGATCGTGAAGTACATGGCAGTGAAGAAATGGAAATAGAAATGCCCGACGGCCGCAAAGATCAGGGACCAGCGGCTCGAATGGGCGGCGGGATCGACGGTCGGATTGGCCATGAGCGGTTCGACTATGCCAGTGCGCCCGCGACGCCGCAAGCGACCCCGTCAGCCCAGCAGGCGGTGCGCCCGCAAGGCTTCGTAGGACGGCATCACCGCCGCCGCGACCGTCTCCTGCGACGGTGTCAGGATCGGGTTCGCAGGCTCGTAGCGCTTGAAGCCGGTCGACGCGCGGACGTCATCGTACCAGTGCGGCGCCCAGACCCCGTCGCTGTCCCGCGGCCCCGCGGGCCAGGACAGCATGCTGTCCGAGAACGGGACGCCCAGCGCCTCGCACAGGGCCGCCAGGGCCGCTTCGGGCGCGCGCAGCACGTCCTCGCCTTCGATGACCGGGGGCACCGTCCCGCCGCGTTCCCGGACGGCGCGGAACAAGGCGAGCTGCACGTCGAGACCGAGATCGGCGGGCGACACCGAGGGCCGGATCCGGGCATAGGAAGCGACCACCGCCCGGGGGTCACGGATCAAGAAGGCGTGCCTGAAACCGGCCAGCCAATCCAGGCCGATTTCCGGCAGCATGTGGTGCGCCATGTGTTTCTGATACCAGACCGCTGCGCCTCCAGGCACCGGCCCGCTGAGGGTGCGCACCACGGCGCGCCAATCGCGCGGCTGGGCGCGGAGGACATCCGCCCGGCCCGGGTGGTCGATGCCGGTGCGGTCCAGATAGAAGGCGTAGAACGGCTCGTTGATGACGGCGCAGTCGGGCCGGTTCTCGAATGACCGCATCAGGGCGGTGGAGATGTTTCGGGGTCCGGACCACATTGCGATCCGGACCCCGGTTTGCGACGACATCCGCCGCTACTGAACCGTGACCCAGCGCAGGTTGAAGAAGTTGTCGGCGCGCTGGGTCAGGCTGACACTGTCCTTGGTCGCCCAGGCCAAAGCCTGCTGGTGCAGCGGAATATGCCCGACCATCTCCTTGTGCATGGTGTGGGCCTCATCGATCAGGGCCTGGCGTTTTGCCTGGTCCACTTCGGTCCCGATCTGGTCGATCAGGGTGTCCAGCTTGGGATCGGACAGCCGGGCGAAGTTCCAGCTTCCCAGCTTGCGGGACGGATCGGTGGTATGCATCAGGAACCGCATCGGGTGATGCGCGTCGTAGGTGCCGGAAGTCCAGCCCAGCAGATAGAAACTGGTGTCCAGCTCCTTCAGCTTGGCGAAATACTGGGTCTTGGGCATCGCGGTCAGGTTCACCGTGACGCCGACCTTGGCCAGCATACCGACCACTGCCTGACAGATGCGCTCGTCGTTCACATAGCGGTTGTTGGGACAGTCCAAGCCAACCTCGAACCCGTCCGGATAGCCGGCATCGGCCAGCAGAGCCTTCGCCTTGTCCAGGTCGTATGCAAGACGGGCGTTCAGCGCCGGATTGAAGCCGTTGATGCCGGGTCCGACCAGCAGCCCGGCCGGTTCGGCCGCCCCGCGCATCACCTTCTTGACGATCGCATCCTCGTCGATCACGTGAAAGAAGGCCTGGCGCACCCGCACGTCCTTGAACGGGTTCTTGCCCTTCACCGAGGAATACAGAAGCTCGTCGCGGTCCAGGTCCATCGCCAGGAAAATCGTCCGCAGCTCAGGCCCTTGCAGCACGGTGAGCCCGGACGTCGCGTCGATGCGCGGCACGTCCTGCAACGGCACCGGGTAGACGAAATCCACCTCGCCGGAGATCAACGCCGCGACCCGGGTGGCGTCCGCGCGGATCGGCCGGAACACGACCCGGGTCAGGTTGTGCTCGGGCGTGCCCCACCAGCCGTCGAACGGCTCCAGCACGGTCTCGTTGTCGGTGACCCGGCTGACCACCATGAACGGGCCGGTGCCGTTGGTGTTGGTCGAGGCGAAGTTCTCGATCTTCTCGCCGACATTTCCCGACTGGACCGCGTCGTTCTTTTCCGCCCAGCTCTTGGACATGATCAGCCAGTTGGCAATCGCCTGGGGCATGATCGGATCGGCGGCCGGCGTCTCCAGGTCGACGGTGTAGTCGTCGACCTTCCTGACCTCCTTGATCACCGCCAACATGCCCTTGATGCCGGCCTGGGTGCCGCCGGCCCGCTGGAAACTGAACACCACGTCGTCCGCCGTGAACGGCGTGCCGTCGTGGAACGTCACGTCCCGGCGCAGCTCGAAGCGCCAGACGTTGGGCGCGGTCGTGTACCACTTGGTGGCCAGCGCCGGTTCCAGGCTCAAGTCCTTGCCGCGCCTGACCAGGCCCTCGTAGACGTTGCCCAGAAAGCTCAAGGTGAAGGCTTCGGCCAGTGCATGCGGATCCAGCGACCCGGCATCGCCCTGGGCGGCCCAGCGAAACTCCTTCGCAGCGGCCGGCTGAAGCGGCGCGGCAAGTGCCGCAAGCAAAAGCAGCGCAGCCGCGGCTGCGCCCCTGGTGTAACGCATTCCTGACATGGCTTCCCCCGTTCTTGTATTCGTGTCGGGTCGCGGCGAAACCGCCGGCAAACCTCTATTGTTTTACGATTTGGGGGATCTGCAAGGCGGCTTTGCGGGCACCGGAATCTTGGAAGGCCCGGCCGCGGGCTGGCAGCGTCACGACGCTTCTTCGACGAACTCCAGGACCATGTCGCTGTCATCGAACGCGACCGGCTTGGCCGGACGGACCAGGGCCTCCAGCTCGACCGACATGATCACCAGTTCCTCGGCATAGTCGGGCTCCTGCCGGGCGACATCGCGCAACAGGTCGACAGCTTCGAGCAGTTGCTGCCCCGAAACGCCGGAAAGGCCATATCCAAACTTTTTCGCCAAGCACGTCATAGAAGGCATTTTGTACAAAACGCCATTAAATTTCTCTTAAAGGGCAATCTCTTCGTAATCTCAATATCTTGTGCTTAAGCCTTAAAATCGAGGTTCCACTCACTATATCTAGCGGGATCGTCGGTCCACTTCTCCCGGACCTTAACAAATAGATACAATTGGACCGGCACGCCGAACAGCCGGCTCAGCTCCTCCCGGGCGGCCTGGCCCACCTTCTTAACCAAACGCCCCCCCTTGCCCAGGACGATCGCCTTCTGGGAGTCGCGCCGGACATAGATCGTCTGCTCGATCCGGACGGACCCGTCGCGCAGGGTCTTCCACTGCTCGGTTTCTACCGTAAGCTCGTATGGGACCTCCTGATGCACGTTGAGGTAGAGCTTCTCCCGCGTGACCTCCGCCGCCATCAGCCGCTGCGGCATGTCTGAGAGCTGGTCTTCCGGATAGAGCCAGGGCCTCGGTGGCAGCTGGGCGGCCAGATAATCCATCAGGTCGTCGGTGCCGTCGCCGCGGGTCGCCGAAATCATGAAGACGCGGGTGAAGACCCCGGTGGCGTCGAAGCCCGCGGCGACCTCCAGCAGGCGCTCTTTCTTGACGGTGTCGATCTTGTTGATCGCCAGGATTGCTGTGCGGCCGGCATCCTTCAGACCCGAAACGATGGCCTGGGTCTCGTCATCAAGCCCCCGCCCCGCATCCGCCAGCAGCACGATCGCGTCGGCCTCGTGGGCGCCCTCCCAGGCCGCCCTCACCATCGCCCGCTCCAGCCGGCGTTTGGGCTGGAAGATGCCCGGGGTGTCGACGAAGACAATCTGACTGGCGTCGTGGATCACGATGCCAAGCACCCGGGTCCGGGTCGTCTGGACCTTGTGGGTCACAATCGAGACCTTGGCCCCGACCAACAGGTTCATCAGGGTCGACTTGCCCGCGTTCGGCGCGCCGATCAAGGCGACGAACCCCGCCCTGGTCGCCTCAGTCATCGGCGCTCACCGCGTCCAGCATCTTGGCCGCCGCATCCTGCTCGGCAATCCGCCTTGACTTTCCACAAGACGTTTGCGGCGGTTGGCCGCCGATGCTCACCTCGATCGTGAATAGCGGCGCGTGATCCGGCCCGGCCTGCTCGACCAGCCGGTAGACCGGCAGATCCATGCCGCGGGCCTGGACCCATTCCTGCAAGGCGGTCTTGGGGTCCTTCGGGGGTTCGGCCGTTCGTTCCAGCAGCGGGCGCCAGTGACGTTCGATGAAGGCCTCGGCCGGGACAAGGCCGCCGTCAAGATAGACCGCAGCGATGACGGCCTCGGCCACGTCGGACAGCATCGCCTCGTTCAACCGGCCGCCGCCTTCGCTCTCGCCCCTGCTCATGCGGATATGGACCCCGAGGTCGAGGCTGCCGGCGACCTCGGCCAGCGTTTCCCGGCGGACCAGGGCCACCAGGCGCTTGGCAAGCGCCCCTTCGTCCTCGTCCGGAAACTGCCGATACAGCATATCCGCGACCACCAGCGCCAATACCCGGTCGCCCAGGAACTCGAGCCTGTCATAACCCACGTGGCCTGGCCCGGAGACGCTGCGATGGGTCAGCGCATCCTGCAACAGTGTCCGGTCCTGGAACCGATAGCCAAGCGCGTCTTCCAGATCCGCCATGACCGGGTGTCCGCTCTGCTCGCTAGTCGATCAGCGTGAACAGGCGATTGAAGCGAATCTTCCAGCCGTCGCGAGAAAAGAAGATGATCTCCGCCCGGCCGATGAAGTTGGAAATGGGAACGTAGCCGACCGACGGACGGCGGCTGTCCGTGGAGTTGTCCCGGTTGTCGCCCATCATGAAGAAATGCCCGTCCGGCACGACGAACTCGGGGGTGTTGTCCATGAAACCGTTGTCGCCGTCGGTTTCCAGGATCCGGTGCTGGACGCCGTTGGGCAGCGTCTCGACATACTCCGACACCCGGCGCGGCCGCCGGCCGTTCTCGTCCAGGACGTAGTCCTCGATCCGCCGCCGCGGCACCGGCTGATCGTTGATATGCAGGACGCCGGCGGTCACCCTGATCCGGTCGCCGGGCAGGCCGACCACGCGTTTGATGAAATCCACGCTGGGATCTGTCGGCTTGCGAAACACGGCGACGTCGCCGCGCTGGGGCGCGTCTTCCAGAACTCGTCCGGTAAACGGGACCAGCCCGAAGGGAAAGGAATAGCGGCTATAGCCGTAAGACAGTTTCGAAACGAACAGATAGTCGCCGATCAACAGCGTCGGCTTCATCGAACTGGACGGTATGTTGAAGGGCTCGTAGGCCAGCGACCGGATGGCGACCGCGATCAGCACCACCGAGACGACGAGCTTGACCGTCTCGAAGCTGAAGAGATCGTCCTTCTCGCCGAACAGGAACGTGCCGATCCGACCGAGAATCGTCTTGCTGTCGCTGGATTTTTCCGAACTCATCAAGCCGCCCTTGCGCGTGCCGCGCCGCCGGGGACCGGTCCGCGCGCCGGCCGCGCCCCTGCGGTTCCGGCGCGCCGCATATGGCCTCTCGTCGCTCGGGATGTCAAGTCGGCCGCTCGACGCCGTGCGGCAGCGCCGAGATGATCACCATGGCATGGGCCAACGGAATCTCGTCGGTCAGGGAGACGTCGACGACCGCGTGCATGCCCTCGGGCGCGAGGCTGTCCATCACGGCCTTCGCACCGCCACTGAGCTGCAATGTGGGCTTTCCACTGGGCAGATGAACGACCTCCATGTCGCGCCAATAGACGCCCTTGCGGAAGCCCGTTCCCAGCGCCTTCGAACATGCCTCCTTGGCTGCGAACATCTGGGCATAGCGCGCGGCTCGGCCTGCGGCGCCGCGGCGCTCGGCGCGGCTGCGCTCCTGCCCGGTAAAGACCCGCTCGACAAAGCGGTCGCCGAACCGCTGCAGCGTCTGTTCGATGCGTCGGATGTCGCAGAGGTCGGTCCCGGTGCCCAGGATCATCGCGTGGTTTCCGACATCTTGCCGATCACGCGCCGTCCGGCCGCGCCTGGTCCATCAAGGAGCGCATCCGATTTATCGACGCCTCGAAGCCGACGAAGATCGCCTCGCCGACCAGAAAATGGCCGATATTGAGCTCCTTCAGCGTCGGGATCGCGGCGATCTCGCCCACATTATCGAAGGTCAGACCGTGGCCGGCATGGCATTCCAGCCCGACCGCCTCGGCATGCGCGGCGGCGAGGCGGATCCGGTCGAGCTCCGCCCGCCGTTCCGCGCCTTCCGCCTCGGCATAGGCGCCGGTATGGATTTCGACCACCGGTGCGCCCAACCGCACGGCGGCATCCAGTTGCGCCGGATCGGCCTCGACAAACAACGAAACCCGGATTCCGGCCTCGACCAGACGGGCGACGAACGGCGCCAAATGGTTGTGGCCGCCAACCGCGTCCAGCCCTCCTTCGGTGGTCCGTTCCTCGCGTTTTTCGGGAACGATGCAGGCCGCGTGCGGACAGGCGCGCAGGGCGATCTCCAGCATCTCCTGCGTGGCGGCCATTTCCAGGTTCAAGGGCACCCGCAGCTCGCGGGTCAGCCGGTCGATATCGCCGTCGGAGATGTGCCGCCTGTCTTCGCGCAGGTGCGCGGTGATTCCGTCCGCGCCCGCCGCTTCGGCCATCTGCGCTGCGCGCACCGGATCGGGATGACGGCCGCCGCGGGAGTTCCTGATCGTCGCGACATGGTCGATATTTACGCCAAGACGCAGCGCCGAGGTCATGCCTTCACCTCGCCGCGCTGGGCCCGGAACTGCTTTAGCTTGCGCAGCCGGCGCTGACGCCGGCGCTCCTGGTAGGCGGCGACCACAAAACGCAGCGGGAAGTAGCACCCGACCCAGACCAGGATCGCCATCGGCAACCCGCCGACCATCATCGGGACAAATACTTCCCAGAAATGCTCCCACAGATAGGTCGGCGTCAGGTCCAGGAACTTCACGCGGGTTCCGTCCCGGACCAGGATCAGGCTACCCAGCGTGTAGATCCACGCCCAGATGAACGGAAAGGTCCAGGGATTGCCAATGGCCGTTCCGATGGCCGAGGCGATGATGTGGGTTCGGGTGACCCAGGCCAAAACGGCCGCGCCCACCAGATGGCCGCCGACGAACGGCGTGAAGGAGGTCGCCGCGCCGAAGGCGAACCCGCCCGCGATTTCATGCGGGGTCCCGGGCAGGCGGGCGATCCGATGCCACAGGTAGCTGAACGAACGCCGAAAACCGGTGTTCGGCCAGATCAGGTTGCGCAGCCGGTGGTGGGGCTGCAGTTTTCGCCGTCGCTGAAACATGTCGTAAAGAGCCTACCCGCGCGCCCTTTCGACGGAGTTTATGACACGAGTAGCCCGAAGGGCCGCAATAATACTCGTCAATTGTTTCACGTCGGCCACTTCGACATCGATCAGCATCCCGAAGAAGTCCGTGGATCTATTGGTGATCTTCAAGTTGCTGATATTGCCCCCGTCGCGCCCGATGACGGTCGACAAGGTCCCCAGGCTGCCCGGCTCGTTGGCCAGCACCACATGGATTCGCGACGTGTAGCTGTCCGGCGTGTCCGGGTCGATGTCCCAGGCCATGTCCAGCCAGCGTTCCGGCATATCGGCGAAGCTGGCCAGGGTGTCGCAGTCGATCGTGTGGATGGTCACGCCCTTGCCGGTGGTGACGATCCCGACGATCCGGTCGCCCGGCAACGGATGACAGCATCCGGCGAAATGCAGCGCCATACCGGGAATCAGGCCCTTGATGGGAATGGCATGGCGCTGATCGGGCTTGGGCTTGGCCCGCCCGATCGGCACGATGTTGGTGGGCTTTCCGGCCTGCTCTGAGCCGGGATAGACGGCGCCCAGCACCTCGCGACCCGTATAGCGGCCCTCCCCGACGGCGACATAGATGTCGTCGGTGTTCTCGGCGCCAAACCTCTTCAGGACGCCCCGCATGGCCTTTTCGGTCAGCTCGTACCCGCCCTGCCCGAACGCCTTCTCGACGATTTCGCGGCCCAGGCGCAGGTATTCCTGGCGGGCCTGGGACCGCACGAAGCGACGGATGCAGGCGCGCGCCTTGCCGGTCACCACGAAGCTCTCCCAGGTCGGCGACGGCGTCTGCGCATTCGAGGTGATCACCTCGACTTGGTCGCCGTTCCTCAACTCGGTCCTCAGCGGCATGATCCGGCCGTTGATCTTGCCGCCGACGCACTTGTTGCCGACCTCGGAATGGACCGCATAGGCGAAATCCACCGGCGTCGCCCCGCGCGGCATGGCGAACAGGTCGCCCTTCGGCGAAAACACGAAGACCTGGTCGGCGAACATCTCCATCTTGGTATGTTCCAGAAAGTCCTCGGCGCCGGCCGCATGCTCCAGGACTTCCAGCAACTCGCGCAGCCAGCGATACTGACGGCCCTCAGTCGGGCCGGACTTGTGCCCGGTCTTGTAGATCCAGTGGGCGGCCACACCCAGCTCGGCGACCTCCTGCATCTCGTGGGTCCGGATCTGGATCTCGATCCTCTGATTGGCCGGACCGAATATTCCCGTATGCACAGAACGATAGCCGTTCGGCTTGGGCAGCGACACGTAGTCCTTGAAACGTCCCGGCACCAGGCGGTAACGGCCATGGATGATGCCCAGGGCCTGGTAGCACTCCTCGACAGTGTCGACGACCACGCGGAAGGCCATGATGTCGGACAGTTGCTCGAAGCCGATATTCTTGCGCTGCATTTTGCGCCAGATCGAATAGAGCGTCTTCTCGCGCCCGGAGACCTCGGCGCTGAGGCCCTTGTCCTCAAGCGTGTTAGACAGCTCCTGGATGACCGCGCTGACAAGGTCCTCGCCTTCGGACCGCAGAAAACTCAGACGGTTCATAATCGAGGTCCGCCCGTCGGGGTTCAGCGCCTCGAACGCCAGGTCTTCCAATTCCTCCTGCCAGTCCCGGATGCCGATGCGGGCGGCAAGCGGTACGTAGATCTCCATGGTTTCACGGGCGATCCGGCGGCGCTTTCCTTCCGACTGGATATGGTGCAGCGTCCGCATGTTGTGCAGGCGATCCGCCAGCTTGACCAGGAGGACCCTGATATCCTCCGACATGGCGAGCACCAGCTTGCGGAAGTTCTCCGCCTGCTTCGTCTTGTCCGACTGGAGTTCCAGCTTCGAAAGCTTGGTCACCCCATCCACCAGGGTGGCCACCTCCTCGCCGAACAACCTGCCGATCTCTTTCAGCGTCGCGGCGGTGTCTTCCACGGTGTCGTGCAGCAGGCCGGTGACGATGGAAGCCGTGTCCAGGCGCTTTTCGGCCAATAGCCCGGCCACCTCGACCGGATGGGAGAAATAGGGATCGCCGCTGGCCCTGGTCTGCGTCCCGTGTGCCTTCATCGAAAAAACATAGGCGCGGTTGAGGACATCCTCATCCGCGCCCGGATCATAGCGGCGGACCTGCTCGACGAGCTCGTATTGCCGCATCATGGCGCCGCATCCTCAGTCCGAACGCGGCGCCGCGCCGCGTCGATGGCAGCGCCTGCGACTCATTCCTTGGTGATCTCTTCCGACGTAATGTCCTCGAACATGGGCATTTTGGCGCCGGCAAACGGATCCTCGCTGTCGACCGGCACGGCGGTCGCCTCGCCGCCCTCTTCGGCCATGCTCTGCCCAGCCATCAGTTCGACCTGATCGTCCTCTTCCGGCTCGTCCATGTCGGCCACCTTCTGGAGACTGCGAACGAGGGATTCCTGAAGCTGGACGATTTCAACCGTTTCGTCGGCGATTTCCCGCAACGCAACGACAGGGTTCTTGTCGTTGTCCCGCTCCAGCGTGATCTGGGCACCGGCCGAGATCTCCCGGCTGCGCTGCGCCGCCGTCATGACGAGATCGAATCGGTTTGGAATCCGCTCCACGCAGTCTTCGACAGTTACCCGTGCCATGGCCTTATTTCTCCGTGTTTTCCGCTTTCAGCCAGCGCCGAGAATATATGGATCAGGGTAGTGCCCTGCAAGGGAAACTCAAGGCCGGGATCGCAGGAATTCTCATGGCTTGCCGGTCCGCCCCAGGGGCGAGCGTGTGCCCTCGGGTGAAGATGCTTGCAGGCGCCTGACAGAGCCATTACCTATTCCTTAACGCGGACTGGAACACCGCGGCCCGCGATTGCACGATTTTGTAGGTATTTGCTTTCTTAGAGACTTTTCGAAAGGCGATATACGAATGACCATGGGATTCTACCCCCAGGAACGAATTGCCCTGTTCATCGACGGCGCCAATCTGTACGCCGCGGCGAAAACTTTGGGCTTCGATATCGATTACAAAGAACTTCTTGAGATTTTCAAAAGACAAGGCCGGCTTATCCGCGCCTTTTACTACACGGCGATGTTCGGGGATCAGGAATACTCGCCGATTCGGCCACTTGTCGATTGGCTGGACTATAACGGCTATATGATGGTCACCAAGCGGACAAAAGAATACACCGACTCCATGGGGCGTCGGAAGATCAAGGGAAACATGGACATCGAGCTGGCAATCGATGTCCTGGACATGGCCGAGCGCCTGGATCACGTCGTCCTGTTCTCTGGCGACGGCGACTTCCGTCGGCTTGTGGAGGCTGTTCAGCGGCGCGGCGTGCGGGTTTCCGTAGTCAGCACGATCAAATCCTCGCCACCGATAATTGCCGACGAGTTGCGGCGACAGGCGGACAACTTCATCGAGCTGCAGGAGCTTTCCCAAGAGGTCGCGCGCCACTATCACGACCAGGCCAAGCCCGCGGCAGCAGCTACGGCCGACGAGGAGGAATCGTTCGAGGAGGAATTCGACGAGGCGATCGTCGAACGCCTGTAAACGGCTCTCACCACGGCTTGCCGCGCTGCTGAATCGTGTAGTCTGGCGGGCATGACCGCGCCCCTTCCCAAGCAGCCCAACAGCGACTGCGCATTGTGTCCACGGCTCGCCGACTATCGTGCCGCCAATCGGCGCGCCCATCCCGAATGGCACAACGGGCCGGTGGCAAGCTTCGGCCCGCTGGATGGCCCGCTGCTGATCGTCGGTCTTGCGCCCGGCGTGACCGGGGCCAACGCAACCGGACGGCCGTTCACCGGCGACTTTGCCGGCGACCTGCTGTACCAGACGCTGGCCCGGTTCGGGCACTCCGAGGGCAAGTTCGACCGGCGTCCGGACGACGGGCTGGCGCTGATCGACTGCCGGATCACCAATGCAGTGCGTTGCGTTCCGCCCCAGAACAAGCCCACGGGGGCGGAAATCAATACTTGTCTGGGCTTTCTCAGATCGGAGATCGCGGCGATGTCCCGCCTGAAGATGGTTCTGTCGTTGGGTGTCGTCTCGCACAACGCCGTGCTGAAGGCGCTGGACCTGAAGCAGAACGGCTATCGCTTCGCCCACGGCGCCATGCACGACCTGCCGGACGGGCTGCCGATCCTGACCGACAGCTATCACTGCTCGCGCTACAACACCAACACCGGGCGCCTTACCGAGGAAATGTTCGAAGCGGTGTTCCGCACCATCGACGCACGGTTCAAGGCATAGGCCCCACGCAGTCCCAGCAGGCTGCCGGCCGCACCCGTTAGCCGCGATCGCGGATCAACCGGGACTGCCGCCGTTTCCAGTCCCGATCGGCAATATCGCGCCGTTTGTCCAGGGTCTTCTTGCCCTTGGCCAGCCCCAGCGAGAGCTTCGCGATGCCGCGGTTGTTGAAATAGATCGCAAGCGGCACCAAGGTCATGCCTTCGCGCTTGGCGGCGCCGATCAGCCGGTCGCGTTCACGCCTGTGGACCAGGATCTTGCGGGCACGCTTGGGCTCGTGCTGGAAGCGGCCAGCGTTCTTGTATTCCCCGATATGGGCGTTCATCAGGAACAGCTCGCCGTCCTTGGGGCCGACATAGGCATCGGAGATGTTGAGCTTTCCGGCGCGCATCGCCTTGACTTCGGTGCCGGTCAACACCAAGCCGCATTCCAGCGTATCCTCGATCGCATAGTCGAACCGGGCACGGCGGTTTTTGGCGACCGTGCCCGTCGCTGTGTCTTTTGCCATCTGTCTGCCGGTTTTGCGCTTGGCAGCCTACAGCAGCCCCGCACTCTCCATCGCCGCCTTGACCCGGGCCTTCGAGCTGTCCTGGATGGGTGCCAGCGGTTGACGCGTGTGGGGCTCGGACAGGCCCAGGAGACAGGCACCGTACTTCACCGGACCCGGGGAGGACTCGCAGAACAACGCCTCGTGCAACGGCATCAGCCGATCGCGGATCTGGGCAAAGGTCTCAAGCGCCCCCTGCTGCCAGGCCTCGTGCAGCTGGGAACAGAGCTTGGGCGCGAGGTTCGAGGTCACCGAGATGCAGCCATGACCGCCCTGGGCCAGGAAGGCCGCAACCGTCGCGTCTTCGCCGGAAAGCTGGCAGAAGTCCTCGCCGACGCCAAGCCGTGTGGCCAGCGGCCGGGCCAGATCGGCGGTCGCGTCCTTGACGCCGATGATGTTGGGACAGTCGCGCGCCAGCCGCGCCATGGTCTCGACGCTCATGTCGACGATACAGCGGCCCGGGATGTTGTAGATCGCGATCGGAATGTCGACCGCGTCTGCAATCGCCTTGTAATGGCCGTAAAGCCCCTCCTGCGTGGGCTTGTTGTAATAGGGCGTCACGATCAACGCCGCATCGGCGTCGGCGTCCTTGGCATGCTGTGTGAGCTCAATGGCCTCGGCCGTGGAGTTCGACCCGGATCCGGCCACGATATGGGCACGCCCCTTTGCCACCTCGACGCACAGCTCGACCACGCGTTTGTGCTCCGCATGGCTCAGGGTCGGCGACTCGCCTGTCGTGCCGACCGGCACCACGCCGTGGGTGCCTTCGTCGATTTGCCACTGGACGAATTCCTGGAACGCCCTCTCGTCGATCGACCCGTTCTGAAATGGGGTGATCAGCGCCGTGAAGGAGCCTTTGAACATGATGCGCACTCCGCCTCGCCGCGCGTCGGGCGCGGGCCATTTTCGGCGTTATAGCGGCTTGCGGGAGGCCGGACAAGGACAGCAAACGCCGGGCCGTGGCCCAAGACCCGGCGGATTCCCGCGGAAAACCGCCCCGCAGTTAACCAAACCGCAAGCAAACTTTAACACCCTCAAGGCGACGACGGCACGGCGCCGACGGCCGCAAACGCGCCGGTCCCAAGTGTCACAATTCCGTTATGGGACAATGGCTTGCTCTAGGTCGGCGGCGTCAACTAGACTCCCGGCGAAAACAAGCAGATCCTCTCGCCGGGGGTCGCACCACACGGGGCGAAATCGGGTGGGTTTGATCAGAGCGACAATGTTGGCCGTTCTCGCCGTTCTGATGGCCGCGACGGCGCCTGCCCCGGCACGGGCCGCGGACCCCCCTGTCTTCGTCGGACCTGCAAGCCTATCGCGCCGCCTTCTCCGCCGTGCGCGCCGGCAAATGGGATGTGGCGCTGTCCCGGATAAGGCGGGCCCAGGATCCGCACGCGGCCAAGGCGATCCGGTGGCTGTGGTATACCGCCCCCGGATCGAACCCCAGGTTCGACGAGGTCGTCGACTTCATCACCAAGAACCCGCACTGGCCGGAACAGGACGAACTGCGCAGCCGGGCCGAAGACGTCCTGGGCGACAGCACGCCGCGGGCACGCGTGTTGGAGTGGTTCGACGCCAATCCGCCACTGACCGGACGCGGCATGCACCGCTATGCCGAGGCGCTGCTGGCCGCCGGCCGCGCAGACGAGGTTCCGCCCCTGGTCCGGCGTGCCTGGGTCGACTACGACATGCCGCGGCGCATCGAAGTCGGCTTCCGCAAGCGGTTCAGAAAGATGCTGACCTATCAGGATCATCTGGACCGGCTGGACCGGCTGATCTGGCAAGGCAAGCTGGGCTCGGCGATGCGCCAGGCCCGCCGGGTCAGGCAGGACGACCGCTTCCTCGCCGAGGCACGCATCGCGCTGCGGCGCTATCGGGGCGGGGTCGATCCCGCGATCGCCCGCGTGCCCCAACGTTTGCGCATGGACCAAGGCCTGATCTACGAGCGGCTGCGCTGGCGCCGCCGCAAGGGGTTCGACGCCAGGGCCGCCGAACTGCTGGTGCATCTCCCGGACACGCTGGCCCAAGCTAAATTGTGGTGGCAGGAGCGTGCGATTCTGGCCCGCCGGGCACTGAACGAGGGCGACGCCGCCTTGGCTTACAAGCTGGCCGCCGACCACCGGCAGACGTCGGGCTTCGGCTTCGCCCAGGCCGAGTGGATGTCGGGCTGGATCGCATTGCGCTATCTGGACGTTCCCGACGTCGCGCTGGACCATTTCACCCGGATGTACCAGGGCGTCCGGTACCCGGTCAGCAGGGCCAGAGGCGCCTATTGGGCCGGCCGCGCGTGGCGCAGGCGGGCAAGGACGAACGGGCCCACGAATGGTTCGCCCGCGCGGCCCAGCACGTGACGACCTTCTACGGTCAGGCGGCGGCGCTGCACCTGCCAATCGCCGAACGTCCGCGCCTGCCCGGCGAGCCCGAGCCCGACGCGGCGACCCGGCGGTCGTTCGAGGCCCGGGAAATCATCACCGCAATCCGCCACATGCATGCCGCCGGCGCGGAGGAGCTGATGGATCGGTTCCTCAAGCACCTGGCGCGGACGGCAGAGAACGGCAGCGACTGGGCCCTCTCCGCCCGCCTGGCCCGCGAAGTCGGGCGCAACGACGAAGCCGTCAAGATCGCCAAGACCGCCCTGCGGAACGGCTATGTGCTTGGAAAATCGGGATATCCGTGGCTTGCGCTGGGCGACAACGACCGGCCGGAACATGCCCTGGTTCTGGCGGTAGTGCGGCAGGAAAGCGCCTTCGACACCCGTGCCCGCAGCAGCGCCGGAGCCCTGGGACTGATGCAGGTGATGCCGGCAACCGCCCGTCTAGTGGCCCGCCAGATCAATGTCGGCTATTCGCGGGACAAGCTCACCGGCGACCCCAACTACAATCTCAAGATCGGTCGCGCCTATCTGGACCAGTTGCTGAAAAGTTACGACGGTTCGCTGCCGATGGCGCTTGCGGCCTACAATGCCGGCCCCTATCGTATCAAGAAGTGGGTCAAGAAATACGGCGACCCGCGCCGGTCCTTGGATCATGCAATCGACTGGATTGAGACGATTCCCATCTACGAAACCCGCAACTACGTTCAACGGGTCATGGAAAACCTGATGGTCTACCGGCAACGCGCGGCGGGCCGTCACGTCGCACTCAGCCTGAAGGAGCAACGCACCGCGACCGCGTCGCGCAACGGGCTGTGCGACCTGACATGCTGAGCGGCATCAAGGCCTGCGTCTTCGACGCCTACGGAACCCTTTTCAATGTCCACGCCGCGGCGGCCAAATGCCGAAACCAGCTGGAGCCCCATGCGGATCGGCTGTCCGCCCTGTGGCGGCAGAAGCAACTGGAGTACACCTGGCTGCGCAGCCTGATGAAGGCGCATGTGGATTTCTGGCAGATCACCGGCGATGGCCTGGACTTCGCCATGGAGACCTGCGGTCTGACCGATGCCGCCCTGCGCGCCAAGCTGATGGAAATCTACCGCACGCTGGGTGCCTACGAAGAGGTGCCGAACGTTCTGGCGCGGCTGCGCGCCGGCGGCATGCGGACCGCCATCCTGTCGAACGGGTCGGCCGATATGCTGGCCAGCGCGGTCCAGGGGGCCGGCATCGACGACGCCCTGGACGCGGTTCTGTCGATCGACGACGTGGGTATCTTCAAGCCGGACGCCCGAACCTACCAGCTGGCCGTGGAGCGGCTGGATTGTGACCCCGACACGATCTGCTTCATGTCTTCGAACGCCTGGGATGTGGCCGGAGCGGCCCATTTCGGGTTCCAGGTGGTCTGGGTCAACCGGTTCGGGCAGGCGCCGGAACGGTTGCCGGGAACCCCCAAGGCACAGATCCAGTCGCTGGACGCGCTTCCGGCGCTGTTGGGTCTGTAGGCCATGAAATCCTTGAAAGGCGGCGGTTCGACCGCCCTGCCGACCTACGACGACGTGGCGCGCGCCGCCGAACGCATCGAAGGACAGGCCGCCAAGACGCCGCTTCTGGAATCCTCTCTGCTGAACAGGGCGGCGGGCGGAAGACTTCTGGTCAAGGCCGAGAACCTCCAGAAAACGGGCTCGTTCAAATTTCGCGGCGCCTACAACAACATCGCTTCGTTATCCGAGCAGGCGCGGGCCGGGGGCGTTGTCGCCTACTCCTCCGGCAACCACGCCCAGGCCGTGGCAGCCGCTGCGGCGCTGTTCGACGTACCGGCGCTGATCGTGATGCCACGGGACGCGCCAGCCCCCAAGCTTGCCAACACCCGCGCCTACGGCGCCGAAATCGTCCTATACGACCGGTACAGCGAAAGCCGCGAGGAGATCGCGCGGTCCATCGCCGCCGAACGTGGCGCGACGCTGGTGCCGCCCTACGACCACCCCATGACCATTGCGGGTCAGGGAACGATCGGGCTCGAGATCGCAGCCCAGTGCGAAGCCGGTGGCATCGTGCCAGACGCGGTGCTGGTCTGTTGCGGCGGCGGCGGTCTGGTCGCGGGAATCGGGCTGGCGCTGGAACGGCTGTTGCCCCGATCGCCGATCTACGCGGTCGAACCCGAAGATTTCGACGACACCGTCCGGTCCCTGGAAGCCGGCGAACGGCAGACAAATCCACCGGAAGCCCGGTCGATCTGCGATGCCCTGGTGACGCCCTCGCCCGGCGAGCTTACCTTCGAGATCAACCGCCGGCGCCTGGCCGGCGCGCTGACCATCAGCGACGATCAGGCGCTGGCGGCCATGGCCGCAGCCTTCGCACATCTGAAGATCGTGGCAGAGCCGGGCGGCGCCGCTGCCATTGCAGCGGCGTTGTCGGGCGCCTTCCCGCTGGACGGGCGTACGGTGGTGGCCGTCTGTTCAGGCGGCAATGTGGAGCCGGGGCTCTTCAAACAGGCGCTGGACCGGATTTAGCCCGCCTTCTTTTCCGGCTGTCCGGCCTTGCTTTCGGCGACGGTCAGCTTGGGCAGCGTCGCCGTCGCGTCGGTGACGGGATCGCCGGGCTTCGCCAGCTCCAGCTTCTGGCCCTCGACCCGCCGGCACAGGCCCTGGACGAAAGCGCCGGCGTCGATCGCCAGGCTCTCATGGATGATGTCGCCGGTGACCTTCGCGGTCTCGGTCAGTTCAACCTTCTTGGCGGTGATCTCGCCGTTGACGGTGCCCGCGGTCCGGACCACATCGCCCATCACCGCACCGTTGATCACCGCGCTATGGCCGATCGTCAGCCGCTTCGAGCGAACGTCGCCGTCGATCGTGCCGTCCATCTGGATGTCGCCGTCGCTGACCAGATTGCCGGTCACTTTCAGGTTCTCGCTGATGATCGAGGGGGCGGAGGGTTTGACCGACGGGCGTGCGGTTTGGGCTCGGGACTTCTCAGCCTTTGAAAACATGGTACCCCGCTTTGATGAAATTGGTCGGATCGAGGGCGGTCTTGTTGTACCGAACCTCATAGTGAACATGCGGACCGGTGCTGCGGCCGGTACTTCCCAACAGGCCGATCTTGTGCCGGTGTCCGATCTTTTCGCCCTTCTTAACCAGGACCTTCTTGAGGTGGCCGTAACGGGTCTTGATGCCGCAGCCGTGGTCGATCTCGACCATCAGCCCGTAGCGGCCCCATCGCCCGGCGCGGGTCACGATGCCCGGGGCGCCTGCCCAGACGGGCGATCCCGGCCAGCCGGCCAGATCCAGGCCCCTGTGGTGCGCCATCTTCTTGGTGAAGGGGTCGCGGCGTTTTCCGAACCCGCTGGCGACGTGATAAAAGTCCACGGGCGAGATCAGGGGCACGCAGCGCAGCGCCTGACGCACCGCCTCCCAGCGGCCCATCTGCGCATTCAGCGCATAGACAACCGTGGCAAGCCCGTTATCCGGCCCGTCTTCGACCAGTTCAAGAGGGCCGCCAAGCCCGCTGGGAACGCCCAGCTGCGACAGGAACTTGTCCACGTCCAGACCGGTCATCTGAAGAAGCTCTTCGGCTTCGCGCAGGCTGCCGTCGGTCCGCTCGCCCAGGCTTTGCAGCAATGACGCCTGGCCCGCATGGATGCCCTCAAGCTCGGCGAGCAGATTTCGCGCCCTGACGGCGGGATCGATCTGGCGCCGTTCCGGCGTATCCGGGTCGCCTGTCACCGTGACCAGGCCGGCCAGCACGGAATCCAGCGATTCCTCAACGGCAAATACCCGCGCCCGCGCGGTTCCCAGCTCGCCCAGGATGGTCGCAACCTCGTCATCGATGACATCCATCGGCCGGCGGCCCTCGACCACATGGTCCCGCACCGCATCGACACGGCCGAACTGGCGCACCACCATCGTCAGTTTGTCTTCGTACTGATCGGCAAGCGCGCGCGCCTCGTTCAGGTCGTTGTGGGCGACCGCAAGACGCTCCCGCAGGCCCTCTCGCTGGCCGACCACTGTCTGTTGGTCGCGCCGGGCAGATTCAAGGTTTTCCGACAGCGCCGCGACTTCCTTCTCCAGACGACGGCCGTTCTGCTGGGCATTATCCAGCAGCGCCTCAAGCTCGGCCACGCGCCCGTCCAGCACCGCCGATTCGTCAACCGCGCGACGCCGTGCCGCCTCTTCGTCCTGAAGGTCGCCGCGCAAATCGATCAGCCGCTCCTGAAGCCGGTCGCGCCGGTCGATCACGCTGTTCAGTTCGTTGGTCAGGCTGACGACGCGCTTGCTGAGCATGTCGCGCGACTGAATGATCCGATCGCGCTCGGCCTCGGAAAGGTCCACATCGGTCGTGAGTTTCTTCAGCGACGCCTTCAGACGTTCGCTGAGGGTCCCCAGCTTGCGTACATCGCTGCCGAGTTTGTCCGAGGTGTCAGAAATGTCGGACTGGCCTTCTTTTCCGTTCGCTTCGGCGTCGGAAACCGCCATGCGTTCGGTGAGTTCCGCGATCTGGGCCTCGTAATTGGCAAGGTCCTCGCGCAGGACGCTGAATGCCAGCTTCGCCTCGTTGATCTCGCTCGACTTGCTGTCGATCACATGATCCTGGAAGATCGCGGTCGCGGTCGCGGAAAGGCCCCAAACGCCAAGCGCCACCAGGACGCCGAACAGGGAATCCAGGATCGGCGGCGTAAGTCGCAGAAAGCGAACCTGGCCGTCCGACCGCAACAGCAGTTCGCGCTCGCGGAACCAGTATTTTACCTGGGCAACAAAGGCAGCGCCGACCCCTTCGGGCTCGTCATAGCTATTGCGCGGCATGGCCGATTCTCCCCCGGAGACCCGTCGCGTATCCGCCCGAACGGGCGGTCATCCCAGCATGGTCGCACGTATCCAGCCGACGCACGATACCCCCTCCCGGATGCAGGATTGTCCCAATCCTCATCCTAGACGACGATTGCCCACGCACCAACCTCGCAGGCGATCGACCAACGGCCGCCGCGGCGGCCCAACCAGGCGTCCGCAGCCAGGTAAATATAGTTTGCAGTCAGTTAAGACAAACTTGACCGGGTCACCGAAAAACGGCGTCAATCGCCCGAAAACATCATAAATCCGATGCAATTGGCCCAGTTGGCGCAAACGGCGCTCCGCCGTCCCGCCGGAGCGACCGAGGAGGGTCGGCGGCGGGACGGCGGACCCGCGGAGACGCCCGGTAGATCCGGGCGGCCCGATCAGTGGATATCGGGGCCGGTAAAGGTCTCGCCCCACTTGCGCAAGATGGTCTTCTGCTTGGCATACAGCATCCATCGCACGCCGGGGTAACGGACCGAGACGCGCCGGAACTGCTCGGCCCACCATTCCGGGGGCTTGACCGTGCAATGCGCGTTTTCGCCGTTCGGCAACGATTTGCGGGCCGGATAGCAGGCCGCAACGCCGTAGACGAAGCGATTCGCACGGCGGAACAGCTCATGCAGCACCCAGGGAACGTCCTCTTCGGGGATGTGTTCCAGGACGTCGGTCGAAATCACCCCGTCGAACGTCCCTTCGGGGTCGGAGGCGAAGGGTGGGAAGGCGGGATCATAACACGTCACCCGCGGATTGCCCCACGCGGCCAGGGTCTTGAAACGGCTGCCGTCCGGTTCGCCCGGCAGCGTGTCGTAATGAAGCCCCTTGCCGGACCCGTAGTCCAGGATCGTGCCCGCGCCCGTGGCCTCGACCAGGGTGCGGATCCGGTCCACGTGCCGCGGCAGCGAATGCCCGTCGAAGGTCTTGGCGGGATCGCCTCCCTCTTCCGGCGCGCCGTTCTCGTGCAGGTGCGCGTATTGCTCAAGGATATCGGTGAACCGCTGTGAGGGCCGGTCCTTCGTGAAGACCGTGAAGCCGGCAGCATCGGCTTCGCGCTCCAAGCTGTCCCAGACCTCGGAATCCTTGTGGTCGCGGTACTTCAGCTGCTCCGGGAACGGCTTCCACGGCTGCGTCTGCAGCGTGGTGAAGTGAAACAGCTTCGATTTCCCAGGCGTGAATTCCCGGTCGCGGGCATTCCATTCCGGCGGCATCGGCCCCCAGCAATCCTCAACCGCCCGCGCCGCCTCGCGAAAATGCTTCTTCTTCATGACCTGAGCATCGGCGTAGCGCCAGATCCGGGCCATCTTTTCGCAGTCCAGCAGCATCACCGAGGTTTCCTGCCGCGTCAGACACAGATAACCGTGCGGCCCCATATCCATATCGAACAGCTCGGCGGGATCGCCGAGATAGATCTGATCGGCGTCGTTGTAGATCGCGCGGCCATGGCTGCCGGCCATTTCGGGGATCGCGAACCGATAGCAGGTGAAGCCGGTCTTCCAGCTCCGACGGTCAAATCCCTCCAATTCCTTCATCAGGTAGATTTCGTACACCCGGGACGGGTCGCGCACCTTCATGATCGACCAGATGAAGACACGCTCGGCACGGTATTGCGCCGGCTCGGTGCCCAAGAAGATCCTGACCGGCGGCTTGCCGCTGGGCGTCACCCCCGGCTCGACGTCCAGGCGGACGCATTCCGGCCGCGCCCTCACTCCCGGGCCGCGGTGCCGCCCGGCGAACAGCATGTATGGGAGTTTTCGGTGCTTCAGTGTGGTTGCAAATTCACCCTTGGCCAACGCGATATCCTCAATTCTTGAATGCTTACTTTTCATCGGCGGGTGCGAATAGCCGGGTCATCAGCTTCTGCAGCTTCGACGGCTTCTCCACCAGATACCAGATCAGCATCAGCGTGTTGCGCGGTCCGTCGCTGTCGCTCATCTGCTCGACGCTGTGCCAGCTGTCGGTGGTGACCGGAAACGCATAGCCCGAGTTCGGCGTAAAGGGCAGCGTCTTGACCTTCTCGAACGACCGGTCGGCGTTGCGGCGGTGGAACGAGGTGCCCAGGTGCGCCTGGGATTCGTCGCGCGGCAGATAGATCTGTGAGGTGATCACCTTGTCCAGGTTGTCCGCATGAACCGAGATCTTGTAGCCCGCGATATCCCGGAACAGGACCGGGCGCTGCACGGTCTCCACCTGCATGGGGTCACGGCCGAAACGCTTGGTCAGCGCCGCCCGGAACTTCTCCTTGTAGGCCCGTTCGATTTCCGGAGACCGCACGTCGTCCAGAATGCCCCGCCAGAAGCTGCGTTTCGGTTCGGCCAGCCGCGCGATATTGTCTTCGGTCAGTTCGAATCGCAGCCGCGCATAGCGGCCGTCCGGCAGCAACGCGTCCTTGTGGATCTGCTCGTCATACATGTCCTGATCGGGCAGGTTATCCAGAATCTGGCGGCTCAGTTCCGGCTCGAAAATCTGCTCCAGCCTGACATGATCGCACGGGGTGCGATCCAGCGGAGCAGCGCCAATCCGCGCGATGAGGGAATCCCGAAACCGACTGCGTTCAAGCGTTGTCTGCATACGATAATGAACCCCGATAAACCTGTTCGACGAAACCTAGCGCCCCGCGGCGTCTTTTAGCGCAGGAGCGCTCGTTTCCACAACGGCCCCGCCGGTGGTGCCTTCGGCAAGGGTCTCGGCCAGAACATCGCTCAAAATTGTCACTTCGCCTTGATACACCTCAAGGGCACGCTGGATTATTGCGATTTCGATCTCTCGATCGTGCCGGGGCGTGTAGGCATTGACCGTCGTCCGGTCGCCCGGATAGCCGCCGCGAGGGTCCTGAAACAAGTCGATCCCAGCGATCACAAGGCGCTCGGGCGCCAGCGCAACCGCGGTCGCCAGCATCGTCGCGCCGTTGGTCGGCACCACGGGCAGGTCCATTTCATCCAGAAATGTCCCCATGCCCTTGACGACCGTGAAACGCAGCGCCGGGTCCTTGAGACCCAGAAACCGCTGCAGCTTCAGGCGGTCGGCCGCGGCCTCGTTCTGAAAGGCGAAGATCGTCCCGCGAACGGACGCAACGGTCCTGCTGTCGCCGGTGAAAACCACATCCGGATCGCACAACAGGCCCCTGCCCTGCCATCGGTCGTTGACGCGAAAGAGGCAGTCGTGGGCCAGGTTCCGCACGCGTGGGTCCTCGGATGAAGGGCCGTTGCCCAGGCACAGGATTGTCTTCGGCTGCCCCAATGCCCGGCGCAAAGCTTCGATGCCGTCGATTCGGCGATAGCGCCGATCGACGATCGCCCGTCCCAGCGACGAGTGCAGAAACGCAAGTCCCAGCCGATAAGGATGCAACGGTCCGGACATCTCGCTGCGGCGCTGTTTGAGATCCCGCTGCATCAGCGGCACGACCCGTTTCAACACCCGCGCCGAATCCGTCTCGGCCGGCAAGAACAGTTCGACGCCCTGCTCGTGCGCAGACTCCGCCGCGCCCGAATGCAGCCGGACAACCGGAACGTGTCGGCTGCCGGCCGCCTCGATCACCGGCTTTTCGGTGGCATCGCCGTCGCCCAGCAGGAACACAAGCCTGGGATTGAGGCGCCGCAACATCCGTTGAGCCCCTCCCGCAAGGGCAAGCGGCGCCACCGCCACCATGGCTTCCGGATGGGCCATGCGAAGCAGATCGGCAGTATCGCGGCGCGGCGTGACGAACAAAGGCAGCACCCGGGGATAGCGGCCTGCCAGCACACGCAGGATTTCTTCCAGACCGTCGAAATCCTCGGCCTCGCCGCCCTGAAACCAGAAAGTCCGGCTGTCGGAAGGTGCGACAAAACCAAGGCGGGCGAGCCAGCCGGCCTGACCGCCGGAGGCTGCCCGTGGAGCGTGCTCGGCCTCCATGATCGCGTGGACCCTGGAAATGATCGCCGCGGTGTCGGGCAAGGCGGAATGCACCGCCTCCTTCAGCGGGACCCCGAAGGGGTTCGCCGACCCCGCCCGGTAGAGGGCCGCATGCATCTCTTCCAGTCGGCGCGGCGGCCTGACATAGCCTCTTTCCATCAACCATCCGCAGATGGCCGACAGCGTGCCGTTACCGCGGGACAGCCCAAGGATACGCTCGGCGATCCGCCGCTTCAGTGCGTCCGGCTTCTCGGGGATAGGGTATATATAAAGCGTCTTTCCCAACGCCGCCGCCTCCGCCAGCATCGACTCGCTCTCGCCGGTGACAATCAGCACATCCGCCAGCGCGAGATAGCCGAGATAGGGGTTCTTTTCGGCCTCGCGGGACCATTCGTGCACATGGGCGTCGGTCCCCGCGACCCGGCGCAAGGCAGCGGTCGCCTTTGCGCCCGTCCGGCGGCTGGTCACGATGTGCAGCGTGCCGCCGACCTCGCTGGCAAACGCCACCGCGTCGCCGGCCAGCCGTTCCGCGACGCGGGCGTTAAGCCGGTGTTGCGCGGTGGTCCCGCCGACCAGCAGCGCGATGTGCGGCGCGGGGCCCGTGAACAACCCCTGCCACCGGGCCGCCTCTTCCTTCAGCCGGCCGGGCGTCACCTGTGTGATTGGGACGGTGATGACCAGCCTGCGCGCATGCGGCGGCAGGCGGAAGTGCGAACAAGTGACCGAAAGGTCGAACGGGGCCGCCGAATCGGCTCCTTTTCGGCCCAGTTGCACGAGACGCGTCCGATCCCCTCCCTGCGCCCCGATCCAGCGGGCCACCGGCGCTGACCGCCGACCCATGGCGATGACCAGGTCGGGCCAGGGCGCCTCCAGGGGCGACGAGCGGGATCGATCCAGCCCCATCAGGCTGGCACCCAACAGGCGGTTGCTGACCCGGTTCAACGGCGTGAAATGCAGATCCTTGATGTCGTAGTCCCGCCCCAGGGATTGGGCCAGGCCGATCGCCTGGGTCCGGTGACCGGGCCGGTCATCTGCCAGAACCCAGACCCGTGGCGCGGTCGGTCCCGTGGCTTCCGCCTGTATCGACGTGGATTGCATGGCCGCTTTCTAGTATAGGCCCGGCACTGGGCAAAGCAGATTTGCGCAGCCGACAGCGCGCCCGCGAGCATGGATTTCCAAAGCCGTCTGGTCTACATAGCGCCCGGGTTCAATAAACGACGACGGGCGCCGCAAGCGCCGGGACTGAAGAAACGCACCCATGCGTACGCTTGTGCTGATGCGACACGGCGAAACCGAATGGAGCCGGCAAAGCCGGTTCGCCGGGTGGAGCGACGTCGACCTGAGCCCGCAGGGCGAAGATGAGGCGCGACGGGCCGGCGATACGCTGGCCACCGAGAGCTGGACGTTTGATCGGTGCTACACGTCGGTTCTGACCAGAGCGCATCGGACGCTGGACATCGTGCTGGACAGAATGGGCGCCAACGACCTGCCGACCGAACGGCGATGGCGTTTGAACGAACGCCACTACGGCGCATTGCAGGGCCGCAACCGGGCCGATGCGGCCCGCGAGTTCGGCCAGGAGGCCGTCTATAGCTGGCGCCGCGAATACACCGCCCGGCCACCCGCCCTCCCCGACGACGACCCGCGGCTGCCGCACGGCGACCCCCCCTATGCGGGGCTGGACGCAGCGCTGCTGCCGCGTACCGAAAGTCACAAGGACACGGTCGAACGGGTTATTCCGCTGTGGGAAGCGGAGTTGGCGCCGCTGGTCCGCAGCGGTGCTGACCTCCTGATCGTCTCTCACACGTCGAGTATTCGCGGTCTGGTCAAAATCATCGAAGGCATATCCGACCAGGACATCGAAGGCTTCAAGATCGCGACTGCGGTTCCCCTGGTCTACGAACTGGACAGCGATCTGCAGCCGCTTTCCAAACGGCACCTCAGCACCGGCCTTGCCGGACGGACGCGACTGCTGGTCAGCAAGATCAGGCCACGGCGCCACAGCCGCTGGCTTGGCTGACAAGATGCCCCGCGCCACGTCGTCCAACGGCGGCATCACACTGCACGCGGTCCAGGACAAACTTTCTCTGAACCGGTTCATCCGCGTTCCATGGGTGATCCTCGCCGACGACGCGCACTGGGTTCCGCCTTTGATGATGGAGCGGCGCGATCACCTGGACCGCGACAAGAACCCCTATTTCGCCAATGTAGAGGCACGGTTCTGGTACGCCGAACGGGACGGCCGCCCGGTTGGCCGGATCTCCGCCCAGGTCAACCGCGGACATCTCGCCCGCCACAATGACGCCGTCGGCCATTTCGGTTTCTTCGATGCCGTGGACGACCGGGATGTGGTCAAGACGCTGGTGGAGACCGCCGGCGGCTGGCTGAAGGAACAGGGGATGCGGCGCATGCGCGGCCCCTTCAGCTTGTCCATCAACGACGAGTCCGGGGTGCTGGTCCGGGGCTTCGACACGCCCCCATCGTTGATGATGCCGCATGGCCCTCGTTACTACGGCGCCCGGCTGGAGGAGACCGGCCTGGCCAAGGCAATGGACCTGATCGCCTATGACTACCGGGCCGATCTGGAGATGCCGCCCGGGCCCCGGTCGCTGGTCAAGAAACTGGAGCACGAGCCGAACGTGCGGCTGCGGCGGTTGGACATGAGCCGCTTCGAAAGCGACATCGCCGCCGTCCTGGGCATCTTCAACGACGCCTGGTCCGACAACTGGAGCTTCGTCCCCTTCACCGAAGACGAGGTCCGCTACGCGGCACACAACATGAAGCCGCTGATCGACAGCGACCTTGTCTGTATCGCGGAGGTCGACGGTGAGCCGGCCGCGATGATCGTCAGCCTGCCCAATCTCAACGAGGCCATCGCGGACCTGAACGGCCGGCTGCTGCCCTTCGGCTGGCTCAGACTGTTGTGGCGGTTGAAGGTCTCCGGCCTGAAAAGCGCCCGTGTCCCGCTGCTTGGTGTCCGCCGCAAGTTCCATGGGACATTGCTGGGGTCGGCACTGGCGTTCGGTGTCATCGACCGGATCCGGCGGGCGCACCTCGAACGCGGCACCGAACATGTGGAACTGTCGTGGATCCTGGAAGAAAACACGCCGATGCGCCGGATGATCGACGCCCTGGGCGCGACGGCGTACAAGATCTACCGCATCTACGAGCGGGAAATCGGGTGACCGCGCCGGCGCTGCAGGCCGTTGTGCTGGCCGGAAGCCGTGCGTCGGGCGATCCTGTCGCGCGCCACGCCGGCGTCAGCCACAAGGCGCTGGTGCCGGTCGGCGGCAAGCCCATGGTCGCACGGGTGATTGCCGCTCTGCGCGAAAGCGCACTGGTGCACCGCATCGCCGTGGCGATCGAGGATCCGGCGCTGTTGCGGACCGTTCCGGAGATTGCTGCGTTGATCGACGATGGCACGGTCCTGCCGGTGGAAAGCGCCGCGACGCCCAGCCGAAGCGCGTCGAAGGCGGTGGCGGCACTGGGCGGGAACCATCCGGCCCTGCTGACGACCGCCGATCACGCCCTCCTGACCGCGGACATGGTCCGCCGGTTCGTTGATCAGGCCCGGACCGAAGAGGCGGACGTCGTCGCCGCCCTGGCGAGCCAGGAAACGATCGTGGACGCCTATCCCGACACGGTCCGCACCTACCTGCGATTTCGCGACGGGCGGTTTTCCGGATGCAACCTCTTCTATCTGGCGACGCCCGCCTCCGAGCGTGCCCTGGCGTTCTGGCGCCGCGTCGAAGAGAACCGCAAGTCCCCGTGGCGGATCGCCGGCGCGGTCGGCTTGGGCACCGTCTTTCTTTATGTGCTGGGAGCGCTGAGCCTGGAACAGGCGCTGGCGCGGCTTTCCGGCGCCATGGGCGCGAAAGGCGCCGTATCGTTCCTGCCGATGGCCGAAGCAGCCATCGACGTGGACAAGCCGGACGACCTGCGTCTGGTCGAGAGAATTATCGACAGTCGGGCGACCTAGATCCCGGCCGCACTGGCGGTGTCGGAGGGATCCGCCGCATCGAACGAATCCACCAGCTCGTACGCGCGTTCCAGGTCCAGCGGGTAATCGACTTCGCACCACCGGTGCCCGGTGATCAGCTGCGTTCGCACGTCGTGCGACAGCGCGATCTGCCCGATGATGGAGAGGTACCATTGCTTCAACGCGACGGTTTCCTGCATCGCGCGCTCCAGCGCGGTTCGAAACAGCTCCGGCCCGTCGTCGCGGAAGTACAGCATGCCGATCGATTCGCCATCCACGACTTCCGGCGCAAGGGTCTTGCCGATCTCCAGCAGCCGGGTGCCGTCGCGGCGGATCTTCATGTCGTCTTCGTCGTAATGCGCCTTCTCGTCCACCGCCAGGGTGACGGGCGCCCTGGGGCTGCCGAGCAAGGTCCGAAGAACCGGCGCCTCGAACAGCGTGTCGCCGTTCAGCAGCAGGAACTCATCCTCCATCTCCGAACGAACCATCCAGCAACTCGCCAGGTTGTCGGCGACCGTGTAGAAGGGGTTGTGGACGGCCCGGAACGAGCAATCGGGATGGTCCTGCTGAAGGGCCTCGATGGTTCGGTCCACCTTGTCCGCCTTGAACCCGGTGACCACGACCACTTCGCGGACGCCGCACCGCACCATCTCCTGGACCTGCCAGCCGATCAGACGTTTGCCGCCAACGCTCAACAGCGCCTTCGGTTCGTCCGCCGTCAACGGGAGGAGCCGTTTGCCCTGTCCGGCACCGAGAATAATCGCTTTCACTGCTTTCGACCTTCACCTGGAACCCGGTCCGGATCAGCCCTTCCCGCCTCGTTTCGGGCAGGTGCCAAAGGCTCTCCGTGACGGCTGTTCGTCCTCCCGCACTTTGCATCCTCATAGCGGTTGCCCCGGCCCAACGCAAGCGCCCGCTCGACGGCCAAGCGCCGGGAATTACTTGACGACATAGGGCGTTCCAGGCCATCAGACGGCCTTTCCCCTGCCCTGGACCGTCATGTTTCGCCTTGCCCACATCTCCGATCCGCATTTGGCGCCGCTGCCGCGGCCGACCGTGCGCCAATTGCTGAGCAAACGCGTCACCGGATTTCTGTCCTGGTCGTACAAACGACACGCCATTCACCGAACCGAGGTGCTGGAGGCGTTGATGGACGACCTGCGCCGGCAGCAGACCGACCACCTGGTGGTCACGGGAGACCTGGTCAACATCTCGCTTCCGGAGGAATTCGAGCGGTCCGGGGCCTGGCTGCGCCGCCTCGGCCCGCCCGACGACATCACCGTGGTGCCAGGGAACCATGACGCCTATGTCCAGATTCCTTGGGAGCAATCCTGGCAGCATTGGGCCGACTACATGGCCGACGAGCGCGACGGCACACCCAGGCCGGCGCAGGGTTTCGACGACTTCCCCTTCGTGCGGGTGCGCGGCAGGGTGGCACTGGTGGGCGCCTCATCGGGACTGCCGACCCCGCCATTCATGGCGAGCGGCAGCCTGGGCGACGCACAGCGCCAACGCCTGGAGGAACGGCTTAGGGCGTTGGGACAAGAGGGGCTGTTCCGTATCGTGCTGATCCATCATCCCCCGCTGCGCAGCCAGACGAAGTGGCGGAAATGCCTGATGGACAGCGCGGCGTTCGTAGAGACCGTGAGCCGCGCCGGCGCCGAACTGGTGCTGCACGGCCACATGCACCACTACCAGGCCGTCACCATCAATCCGGACGGCCGAGCGATCCCGGTCTTCGGCGTCACGTCGGTTTCCGGCATCGACCCGTCCAAGGGGCCCGACCACCAAGCCGCCTACCACCTGTACGAGATCAGCGACAGCGGCAACGGCTGGGACGTCAGAATGACTGCACGAGGCCTGGACCAGGCCGGCGGCACGGTGCGGGACACAGTCGAACGGCGGCTGTCGCTGCCGATCAGCTAGGCGGCGATCATTCTCCGGGGGTGGTTGTGTCGATCAAATAACGCAGATCGACACTGATCTCGGTCCTGTCACCATTGATCTCGAAGAGAATCTCTTTCATTTCAGGCAACCCAAAGCTGAAGCCGGGATTGTTCGAGAAGCCGTAACCTTCCTCCGGAATACCCAGAAAGCCCTGATCCAGCTTCTTGTTGGCGTTCTCGTCATGGAACACCGCAACGGCATAGACGCCCGGCGCGGGGGACGGCAGACAGACCCGGGTGTGGCCCTTGCGGGCAGGTTCCCGCACGCGATGCAATTTTTGCCCGTTTTTCAAGAAGGTATCGGGATTGTCGTCGTAGATCAGGGCGGCGACCAAGCCGGTGTTGCTGCGCACCCCGTTGACGTTGACTTCAACCGCCGGGGCCTCGCAGGCCGCCGCGGACGGCGCCGCGGACCAGCACAGCGTCGCCAGCCCCGCCAGGATCGCCCATCGGCCGGTTACCCGCCCGTTTTTTCTCAATTTGCGTGCCATGCTACCGTCTGCCTTTGGGCCACGCCGACAGTCTAACGCCCCCTCCCCGCTTCGCAAGGCCCTGGCGCGGCTTTCTGTTACCGGTCCAGGACAAGCGTGCTAGGGTGGAGCCGGAAGAATATAGATGCCTGGGATTCCATGATCTTTCCGATTCAAGTCTCCGGCGAAGGGAATGGACGGGGGTGCCGGTGGCAAGCGCGGTAAACGACACCATGGTGCGGTTTGGCTATCCTGATACCTTGATCAGGGCCTATTCCCACTGGGCGGTTCTGCTGCGGCCAGACCAGGTCACGCTTGGATCCCTGATCCTGGTCTGCAACGAACCCGCAACCGCCTTTTCAGAGATCTCCAACGAAGCCGGCGGCGAGCTTCACGCGGCCGTTCAATCCATCGAGAGGTCTCTGTCCGCCGTCTGGCAATACAAGAAGATCAACTACCTCATGCTGATGATGGTCGACCCGCATGTGCATTTCCATGTAATACCGCGCTACGACGAAGATCAGCACTACGAAGGGCAAACGTTCCGCGACGCCGGATGGCCCAAACAGCCCGCCCTCGGCAGTGCGGTAACGCCGGAACCGGCAATGCGGGACGGCCTTGTGGCCTATCTGCGCGAACGCTGGCAGGACTGAACAACAGTATCGGGAGAGACTCGGCAGCCCGACAAAGCGCCGACAGAAGAACCAGGCATGCTCACCGCCGATTTCTACATCCTTCGACGGATCTTCGGACCGCTTCTGGCCACGGTTCTCATCGCGCTGCTGATCCTTTTGCTGGAACGCATGCTGCGGCTTCTGGACCTTGCATTCAATTCCTCAAATGCCTTCTCCATCCTCTTCCAAATGCTGGGAAATCTGATCCCACACTATATGGGCATGGCGCTTCCGGTGGCGTTCTTCGTCGGGATCCTGGTGGCATTCAATCGGATGAGCAAGGACAGCGAACTGGACGTCTTCCAGGCCGCGGGAATCGGCCTGGTCCGCGCCTGGCGGCCGGTGCTGTTGCTGGCGATCGTTCTCAGCCTGCTGTCGTTTGTCGTCACCGGCTATCTCCAGCCACTGGGTCGATACGCCTACCGTTCGCTGGTCAGCTTCGTTACCCAGTCCTCCGTTACGGCGGGCCTGGAGGCCGGCGCCTTCGTTCACCTCAATGACATGACGATCCTGGTTTCGCGGATGGCCGCGGACCGTCAGCAGTTCGAGAACATCTTCATCCACAAGACGGAGGACGACGGGGTCACGGTCGACTTCACCGCACGGGCGGCCGCGCTGGCCCGGGTCGGCCAGGGCGAGGCGCCCGTCATCTCGCTGGCCGACGGAATCAGGGTGACCACACCGACCGACGACAGCCCGGCGGTCCTGACCTTCGAACAGTTTCAGACGCCGTTGGGCAAGAGGAACAGCGGTTTTCGCCGTCGCGGCGATGACGAGCGGGAACTGACCTTCGACGAGCTGCTGCGCGCCCTATCCAAACCTTGGCAAGGCATCAGCGAGCACGAAATCTCGTCGGAGTTTCACGGGCGTCTTGCCCGGGTGCTGTCGATTCTGTTTCTGCCCTGTCTTGCCATCCCGCTGTCGATCAGCGGCAGCCGGCACAGACGGTCCTCGGGCATCGCGGTTGGCCTGATCATCCTGGTCGCCTACAACGACATTCTGCAGTTCGGCGGAACCCATACCGAGATCGGCAACGTGACCGCGGCGCTGGGCATCTGGCTTCCGTTCGGCGTCTTCGCGTTGGGCAGCACCATCCTTTTCTATCGTGCCAGTTTCAGGATCTGGGAGGATCCCCTGGGCGGATTGAACCTGGGACTGGACCGCCTGGGGGGACTGGTGATCAGCCTGCTGGCACGCACCCGGCGCTCGTCGTGATGTCGGTGCTGGTTCCTTATATTTCGCGGATCTTCGCGCTTCGGTTTCTGACGGTTTTGCTTGGCATTGCGTCGTTCGTCATCCTTCTGGACGTGATGTCGAACGGCGACGAGGTCTTGGAGGTCACTTCGGACAGGGCCGACGGCCTGGCGCGATACGCCTATCTGCGATTGCCCGAAATCCTGTCCCAGATCATCCCATTCTGCGTGCTGATCGCCGCGCTGCTGACGCTAGCGGAACTGATCAGGCACAGCGAGCTTGTCGCGATCAGGTCGGTCGGCCTCTCGCAATTCAGCGTCTTCATCGCATTCGCGCCCTGCGCAATGGTGATCATTCTTGGCCATGTCATCGTCAACGAAGCGCTGTTGCCGAAGTCGGTGGCCGCCCTTCGGACCTGGGGTATCGGCGACTACGGCAAGGGACTGACCGCCATGGGCCTCAGCGAGGGCGTGCGCTGGATGCGCCAGGGACCGCACGTGATCCGGGTGTCCATGGAATCGGGCCCCGACAACAGATTCGGCCAGATCCTGATCTTCGAACGCGACGACGACGGCCAGATGCTGCGCCGGATCGACGCCGCCAGTGCGGATACGGACACCTGGACCCTCTACGACGTCAAGGTCCTGGCGGTCGCCTCCGCCACGGTCACACCGTACGACGCGCTGGTATGGCCGGACTATCTGCGGCCGGCGGAACTGATACCGTCGGTGACCCATCCCCGGGAAATGCCCCTTCCGGATGTCGCCAGGGCCGTCGAAAACAAGGGCTTCGGCCTCAGGCCGCTGTTCCTCTACGAGACCTGGTTCCACAAGAAGATCGCCGCGCCGGCCGCGATCCTGTTGATGGTGCTGCTGGCGGTGCCGCTGGCCCACCGCTACCAACGCGCCGGGGCCATCACAGGGATGCTGATCGCCGGGATCTCTCTCGGCTTCGTCTTCTTCGTCTTCGACGGGATGGTGCTTGCCATGGGCGAGGCCGGGCTGCTGCCGCCTGCCCTTGCCGCCTGGACTCCGACCCTGGTCATGGCGTTGATCGCCCAAGGACTGATGTATCACTACGAAGGGTTCTGAACCGGCGGGCCGGTCCGGTCTTTTGGCTACACTTTGCGCGGCCATGTCCCTATAAACCGGGCGGACCGGCCATCGCCGGAACCGCGCGACAGGCAACAGCACGAACGATTGGACAGTTATGAGTGAAAGCGGCCCCGCGCTTGTCATTGTGGGAGACTGTGACGTCCGCCTGTGGGGACGGACGGCGCAGGAGCGGATTGCCCGCCAGTTCCGTCGCGTCGGCGTGAGCCGGGTCGCGGACGCCGGCACCGCAGGCTCCGAGACCGGCGCCGTCGTGATGGTGCGTGCCGACATGGTCCTCGACGCGCCACTGGTCGCGGCCTTGGCAAAAACGCCGAACATCGTGCTGACCAAAGAAGACCATGCGGTGGCGGCGCACGTGCCCGCGTCCGATGCCCCGCAGATCGAGACCCTGATTCTGGAAAAGACGCCGCCGGAACCTCTGCCGCAGACCGTGCATGCAGTCAGCGTGGACGACCTGGACACCGAGTACTGGCACGCCCTCCGAAAGCGCGAGACGCCATATCTTCTTGAATTGACGAAGAAAAATAAGGGAGAAGTGGAGTGGCGCAGCTACATGGGGACGTACAAGGGGGTGACCGATCTGGTCACCAAGTACGTCTGGCCGGTCCCGGCCTTCTGGGCGACGCGGCTATGCTCGGCATTGCATCTGACTCCCAACATGGTGACTGCCGTCGGGCTGGTTCTGACCATATGGACCTATTTCCTGTTTCTGGACGCAGCCTGGACGGCCGGCCTGCTGGCTGCCTGGGCGATGTGCTTTCTGGACACCGTTGACGGAAAGCTCGCCAGGGTCACCCTGACATCCAGTAAGTTCGGCAACGCGTTCGATCACGGCATCGACCTGATTCACCCACCGTTCTGGTATGCCGCCTGGGGACTGGGACTGGCAAAGACTGCGACCCCGTTGGCCGAGCCAATACTGATCTGGACTTTGGCCGCGATCATCGGCGGCTATGTCGCCCAACGCATCATCGAAGGCGTGTTCATCTATTTCTTCAGGATCGAGCAGCATGTGTGGCGCCGCGTCGATTCATGGTTTCGCCTGATCACCGCCCGCCGGAACCCCAACCTGATCCTGTTGAGCCTATCGGCCCTTGCGGGCAGACCCGACTGGGGGTTGTTGTCGGTTGCGATCTGGACGCTGGCTTCGCTGTTGTTTCATGTCGTACGGCTGGGCCAGGCCATCGCCGTCAAGCAACGAAGCGGTGATTTGGAATCCTGGCTTGCCGCCCCGGTCAAGACATGACACCGAGGATCGGCGTCGTCACCAATCCTTCGAGCCACCGCAACAAGGCGGGCGTGGAAGACATTCACGCGGCGATCGCGGGCCGTCCCGACATCGTGCATGCGACCCTGTCGTCGATGTCGGATCTGCCGGCCATCCTGGCCGACTTCGCCGCACGCGGTGTCGGCATCGTCGTCCCGAACGGCGGCGATGGAACAGTCGTTGCGGTCCTCACGGAACTGTTCGAAAGCCGCCCGATCGAACCGATACCCCGGATCGCGGTGCTGCCGCGCGGCCTGACCAACATGATTGCCGACGACGTCGGGCTGCAGGGCCGTGCCGCCGCGGCGCTGACCCGCCTGTCCGACACCTGCCAAGAGGATGCCATTGATCGCCACCTGGTGCGCCGCCGTCTCATCCGGATGGAGGGCGCGCGCGGGCAACCGGCCCAGGTGGGGCTTTTCTTCGGAACGGCCGGACTGACCAGGGCGATCCTAGCCTGCCGCAAGGTCGTCCAAAGGCGCGGCCTCGGCGCCAAGATCGCCGGCGGCATGATGCTGGCCAAGGTCCTGGGCAGCAACGCCTTGGGGCTGAGCGGCGGCGACGACGTCTTTCGCGGCGACCCGATCGACGTGGTCCTGGACGGCGACGTCATGGACAGCGGAACCTATCTGATGATCCTGGTCACCACGCTGGATCACATGCTGTTCCGGTCCCGCCCCTTCTGGGGCACCCGTCCGGGCGCGCTGCACTACACCGCCGTCCGTTATCCGCCGCGCAAACTGTTGCGGGCGATCTGGCCTCTGATGTATGGCGGCGCCAACAGGCGGCTGCCGAACCGCGACTACATCAGCGAGAACGCCGGCAAAATCAGTCTGACCATGTCCTGTCCCTTCACGCTGGACGGGGAGATGTTCGAGCCCGATCCGGACCGCCCCGTTATACTGAGCGGCGATTATGAAGCCGAGTTCATCAGACTGTAGGCCCTTGCAGCCGACAACGAGCAACCTGGAAGACTGGATCGACCAGGAGATCTCGCGCGATGTTCACTCAACGGCCCTGGAGATCGGCGCGCGACTGCGCACGGAGTTCGGAGACGGCGTCGCGGCGATCCTTTTCTATGGTTCGTGCCTGCGCGACGCGGACTTCGCGGGCAGGATCGCGGACTTTTACGTTCTTGTGGACGACTACCGCGCGGTGCACAACTCGACCGTAATGGCGGTCCTGAACCGGCTGTTCCCGCCTAATGTCTATTCTCGGACCGTGGAGCTGGACGGAGAAACCGTGCGTGCGAAGGTGGCCGTTCTTTCCCTGAAGGCCTTCGAAGCCGGCGGCGCACCGTCGGCCCAACTGGTATCGATCTGGGGCCGTTTCTGCCAACCCTGCCGCCTTGTTCATGCGCGGGACGACACCGTAAGGCGCCGCGTCGCCGGCGCAATCACCCAGGCCGTGCGGACCTTTGCGGCCCGAACCGCACCATTGCTGCCCCGTGATTGTCCGTCCGAGGCGTTCTGGACGCGCGGTTTGGCCGAATGCTATCGCACGGAACTCAGGACCGAGCGGGGCGGACGCGCCCAGACGATTTACGCAGACAATCGCGCCTATTTCGACGCACTGCATGCCCGCCTGGATATGCCCCCCAGCACCGGCCGCTTGCGCGCCCGGACGGGGTGGTTCTTCCGGCGACTACTGGGCAAGACCTATTCGGTTGTCCGGCTGGTCAAGGCTGCCTTCACCTTCGACGGGGGCGCGGACTATATCTGCTGGAAGATTGCCCGCCATTCAGGCGTGCGGGTCACTTTGAGCCCCTGGCAAAGGCGCCATCCGATCCTGGCATCGACATTGCTGTTCTGGGACCTGTACCGGAAGGGAGCGTTCCGCTAGGCGGGCGAACGCCGATTAACCGCCATTGCCGCGGTCGGTCAGGCCTTAACCGCCTTGCTGCCTTGTGTGGCCCGAAACGCTTCCAGTTCCTGCTTGACCGCTGCAAATGCCCTGATGACCTCTTCCACCTGCGTGCTGGTGTGTGCCGCCGACAGGCTGCAGCGCAACAGGCAGGTGCTGTTGGGGGTGCCGGGCGGCAGCGCCAGATTGGCATAAACGCCCTCCGCCAACAGCTTGTTCCACATGTAGATCGCCGTCTCTTCGTCATCCGCCACCACGGCAACGATTGCGCTTTCGTCGGCGCACAGTTCGAAACCCAGCGCCGCCAGCCCGGCATAGAGCTGGCGGGCGTTTCGCCAGACCTGCTGTTGCAGCTCCGGACGGTCGCGCAGTTTGCGCAACGCCGCCCGGACCGAGGCCACGTTCGACGGCGAGGCGGAGGCCGTGAACATGTAGGGCCGGCTGGCATAACGAAGGATGCCAAACTTGGGATGGCTGGAGGCGACGAACCCGCCAAGAGCGCCCAGGCTCTTGGAGAAGGTGCCGACGACGAAATCCACATCGTCGCTGCAGCCCAGCTCGTGCACCTGGCCGCGGCCGCCTTCGCCCAGAACGCCCAGCGAATGCGCCTCGTCGACCATGAGGTAGGCGTTGTGCGCCTTCTTGACCTTGCAGATTTCCTTTAAGGGGGTCTGGTCGCCGAACATCGAATAGATGCTCTCGACGATGATCAGGACGTTGCTGCAGTCGCCGCCGATGCGCCGCAACCGCTTGTCCAGGTCGGCGGCATCGTTGTGGCGGAAGCGGATCACCGTGGCGCCGCTCAACGCACAGCCGTCATAGATGCTGGCGTGGCAGTCCGCGTCCAGGAGAATGACGTCCTTTGGCCCCGTCAGGCCGGCAATCAGTCCCAGGTTTGCCTGGAAACCGGTCGGAAAGATCATTGCCTCGCGATAGCCGAGGAACTCCGCGATCACGGCCTCGAGCTGCAGGTGACGCGCGTAAGTCCCATTGGCGATACGCGATCCCGTCGTCCCGGTCCCATCCGAGGCGATGGCGCCCTGTGCCGCCTGGATGCAGTCCGGATCGAAGGTCAAACCCAGGTAGTTGTTGGTGCCCAGCAAAAGCACCCGCTTGCCATCGATCAACGCCTCGGTCGGCGAAAGAACCTCTTCCATGCAAACCGCGAAGGGGTCGGCGCCGGATGCGGTGACCTGGGCGTGGCGCGCCAGCACGCCATCATGCTTGTCGAACAAATCCATTTCACCGATCTTTCGCGACGATTTCCTGAACGACCTTGGCCAGATCCCCGATCGTTTGGACCTCAGAGAGCATGTTCACGGGGATCGAGATGTCCAGCTTTTCCTCAAGCTCCATCACGAAATCCATGACGGCCACCGAGTCAATTTCGAGGTCGCTGGTGATGTTGGTGTCTTTGTTGAGGCTGATGCCCTCCTTATTGAAGGGCTGGAGCAGACCGATGATCTCCTCGACAAGCGCATTCTCTTCAGCCTGCATACAGTATTCCCCTTCTCATCCTGGCCCGGATCCGATCCGAGGCGCGAGTTTACTGTGTCCGCCGGGCTCGGTTCAAGCAATGGCAACCCATTCAACTAAAAAGAGTTTTCACCCTTCAAAGCCACCCTTCGCGTCGGTACCAGTTGGCCGTCAGCCGCAGTCCCTCGGCCAGGCCGGTCCGCGGACGCCAGTCCGTCAGGTCTGCCGCAGGATTGCCCCGGCAGACCCAGTCGGGATGAAACAACTCGCGCACCTTATCGGGACTGACGACCGGTTCGCCTCCGGTGAGGCCGGACCACAGTCCCATCGCGCCGGCAAGGCCTAGCATCACCGGCCGGGAAACGCCATACGGTCTGATCCGCCTGTCGAAAACACCCTCGGCCGCCGTGGCGACCTGGGCCCAGCGGTATCCGCCCGCATAACCGTCGTGGATCTCCATGACCGCGCGCGGAAAGTCCCCGGCCTCGGCCAGACTGACCACCGCCGCCGCGAGGTCAACCACATACAACAGCGAGAACCGGGCATCCGGCACGTTCGGCACGATCGCAAAACCGCCTTTGAACTGTTTGAAAAACTGCAATATGTCGCGGTCGCCCGGTCCGTAGACCGCCGGTGGCCGCAGGACGGCGGCGGGCAGCCTGGCCTGGACCCGCGCCAGTTCCTCCTCCGCCTGCCGCTTGCTGGCCGCATAGGGCGACAAGTCGGGTTCCCGGGCGGCGAGCGACGAGATCATGACGAATCGCGGCACCTCCGACTGGCCGAGCGTGGCGGTCGCCAAACGGTCGGTGCCGGCGGAATTCACCGCGAAATAGTCGCCGGCATCGCGGGCCTTCGTGAGCCCGGCGCAATGGACGACCACGTCCGCCCCCTCCACCAGGCGGGACAGCGATGCCGCATTGCCGAGATCGCCGGGAACCGGCACCAGTCTGGCATGAGGCTCCAGCCTGCGTTCCGGCCGCATCAAGCACCTGACGGTCCAGCCCGCGCCCAACAGTGCATCCAGCACATGGCCACCGACGAACCCGGTCGCTCCGGTTAGTGCTGCCGTGCCTTGCATGGCGCCCGTTCAGATCTGCGATGAAGAAGGCGTGCGATCGACTCGCCGCCGCGTGCGCGCGTCAGTCGGCGCCGACCGCCAAGGCCTCTACACGGCGGATTGCGGCCGTCTCCGGCTGTACCTTTGCGGTCTCAAAGGCACCGGCCAGGTACTCCGCTTTGGCGGAGGAACGGCTGAGCTTGCCCGACGACGTGAACGGCAGGCTGCGGTGCGGTGCCAGCACGACTTCGCATTCGACCCCCGCCGCCTGCCGCACGACGGCATGCACGTCGTGCCGCAGTTGTTCCCGCTCGGCCGGGTCGGAAAGCCGGCACTGGACCAGGACAACCACGCGTTCAGGCCCGCCGTCGTCCGAGACGGAAAACGCGGCCGCGTCTCCGCGTCGCAGGCCTTCCATGCGCTCGACGGCCCATTCGATGTCCTGGGGCCAGATGTTGCGCCCGTTGCTGATGATCAGATCCTTGCTGCGTCCGGTGATGACCAGCTCACCGTCGATCATGTAGCCCATGTCCCCGGTGTCCAGCCAACCGCCCGACTGCTGCATGCGCGCCTTCGAATCGGCATTGCCGAAATAGCCGTCCATGACGCTGGGACCGTGGATGACAACCCGTCCGATGCACCGTTCGGGCAGCGCCGCGCCGGTATCGTCGCGGATCTCCATCTTGTGACCCGGAAAAACCTTGCCGCACATGACAAAGGAGCGGGCCTTTTCGGTGTCCAACGCGCCGTTTGTCTTCGCCTTGACCGCGCGCCGGCCAAAGGCAAGCTCGCGTCGTTCCACTGTGTCGATCTTGATGCCTTCGTTGAGCGAGGCAAAGCTCACCGCCAACGTTGCCTCGGCAAGCCCGTAGCTGGGCAGGAAAGCCGCCGGATCGAACCCGTGCTCCTGGAAGGTGTCGGCAAACCGTTTGAGGATGTCGCCGCGCACCATTTCGCCGCCGATTCCCGCGACCCGCCAAGTCCGGAGATCGATGTCCTTGGCGGCGCCGTTGACGGCGCGGCGCAGGCACAGTTCGTATCCAAAGGTCGGGCTGAAGGAAATCGTGCTGCGGTTCTTCGTGATCGTCTTCAGCCAGACGAAAGGCCGGCGGGCGAAGTCCGCGGTGCTGATATAGTCGACGGTGATCTGCGACAGCGCCGGCGTCAGCATGAAGCCGACCAATCCCATATCGTGGTACAGCGGCAGCCAGGAGGTCGCACGGTCGCCTCGCTCGAGACGCAGTCCATGCTGGCCGATCGCCCGGCAATTCGTGGTGATGGAACGCTGTGAGATGGCGACGCCCTGGGGCTGGCGCGTGCTGCCCGACGAATACTGGATGTAGCAGGGATCGTCCGGGCCCAGGGGACGGACATCGCCGCCCGTGGCCGGAAGTTCGCAGAACTCCTCGTGCGACCCCACCATCTGGATCGGCAGGTCCTTGGCCGCTTCGCGCAGATATCCAAGCAACGGCCCGGAGCAAACCGCGGCGTCCGGCCTGGCGCTGATCATCATCGCCCGCAATCGCTCGAGATAGGCGTCGCGGCCGCCCAGGTTCATCGCATAGGGCAACGCGACCGGAACCAGCCCGGCGTATTGGCAGGCGAAGAAGAACACCATGAACTGGGGATCGGTTTCCGCGATGATCGCCATGCGGGATCCGCGAGGCAAACCGGCGCGCGTCAACCGGCGCGCAAGATCGATGGCCTGTTCCCGAATGCTGCGATAGGTGACGGCCTGAATCAGTTCGCCACGGCCGCCATAGAAATTGAAGCCCGTTTCGCCACGCGCCGCGTAGTCGAGACCGTCCGTCAGGGTATGGAACTCGCCAATCAGCAACGGCAAAGCAGAATTTGCCGTGGCCGTCGGCTCAGCGTCCATTTCATTCCGTCCGGCACCGGAAACCGCGTGTGCCAATGCGCCTGCGACCGACCCCACCATCATTCCTCAAATGTCAAATCTGGCCCCAAAACAGATTCCCCCAATGCTGAATACCGGTGCTCGGAAGGACCGCGCAGGGCGCGGCAGAGACCGGCAAACCAGCCGTTACAAAGAAATTGTCAGATGCAAAGCCAAAACCTTACACAGTTCTTGACGACGTTGTTTCCTACCCATGTCAGGGCGCAACGTTTCGGCTCTGTCGATGGCCTCACCTGTTACACCCCCCTGACCGTGTCGACAACATAATCCCGGCCGTTAACCATGCCAAATAAAACATTGTTTCAGATTGCTACCGGAATCTTCCCATCGACCGGCCGATCACATACAACACTTGGCATCGACTTGTCACGAACATACCTCATATTGGGGCGACTGGGAGAAATTCCGGGCGACCTTATCGCCGCGCCGCATCCGGCCCGGGACGCGGTTGTGGTAAACTGGCACCGGTGCGAGACCGGCCCCAGATCAAAACGCCGACCACGGGCGCCCGGCATTTGTCCAGCAGGATCAGCGTCTTAATAGGGCAACCGAAAACCGGCAGTCGGGCGGTCACAGGCACCGTTCAAACACGCCTGGATCTTTCCGGCGCCTGACCACTGGCCCGCCGGTCGCTGGCCCAATCCCCGGCCGCGGATCCCGGGTGCCATTGTCGGGACCACGACCATTCAACCGGACACGCCGTCCCGAGCGCACGACCGCGTGGTCCCGGCGATCACGGATTCTGCCGAGACAGCCCCTTGATCCGCACGCATTGGGTCTGATTTGGACTCACCCCAGCGACGCGGACGCGGGCACGATCCGCCAGTGCGGACTCACCGGCCGCGTCCCAAACGAAAATTCAGTGATTGTCAAGGTCCGGACAGTAATGGCACAAAGAAAGTGAAGAATCGTCAAGACAAACGGTCCCTCCTCGTCCCATCCGATCCGGCGCGATTTTCGACAATCCGGCGCTCCCCGCAAAGGCGACGCAATGACGGCAGGCTTGGTTACCGCACTCCCCGCAGCGTTGCAGTTGGCGGATTGGCGACGGCGTATCGCATCGCTCTACGCCACCGTGCGGCAAATCGCGGCGCCCGCAGATGCCTGGGAACAATGGCGCGGCGGGCGCAACGTCCTTTTCCGCGACCACCCCCAATCGCCGTTGCCGGAAGCAGAAAGGCGACGGTTTCGTGGCCTCCCCCTGTTTGGGTACGACCCCGGCTGGCGGTTCGTCGTCGATAAGATCGCCGTGGACCGTGAGGACGGCATCACGGCCGAGCTGGGATCGGACGGTGTGCTGCACCTGACGCCCTGCGCAAGAACCGTCGGGCTTTCTCCAATTCTTGGCCGTGAACTGACCTTGTTTCGGCTCGGCGGTTATGGCGGCGGGCTTTTCCTGCCGTTCCGCGACAGCACAGCGGGAACCAGCACCTATGGCGGCGGACGCTATCTGTTGGACACGGTCAAGGGGGCGGATCTGGGCCTGGAGGATGGCCGATTGATCCTCGATTTCAACTTCGCCTATCACCCGTCCTGCTGCTATGCGCCGCGCTGGACCTGCCCTCTGGCGCCGCCGGAAAACCAGTTGGACATTGCGGTTGCGGCCGGCGAAAGGCTGCCCCCGCCGACGTCATGAAGCCCTGCGCCGGCGGGATCCAGACCGCCTGGCCGCATCCCGATTGAAACCGGATGTCCGGCGTCCGGGAAGAGCCCGAAATCGCCGGACATCACACGCCCGCCTAGCGGATACCCGCTTCGATCAGCGGCACCAGCTTGCCGATGGTGTCCGGCGTTACCGTTCCGGAACCGGTGTTCGTGAACAGCCCGGTGAAGCCGTACTTTGCGGACAGAACGCACTGGGTGACCGGCAGGAACCCCTGCAGATAGAGCTGCTGGTCCAACACCGCGCTGATATAGCCCTCTTCCAAACCGTCGATGGTCGCCGGCGCAAGATCGATACCGCCGACGATGACCTGGCCCGGCTCCTTGCCGGCTTCCTGCAATGCCTTGGCCACAAATGACGTCACCCCGCCGTGCTGGGTGCCGATGCCTTTGACGTCCGGGTTCTTGGCCAGATAGGCCACCAGGATCGGAACCGACAGCGAGGAGTCGGAATTCACCTCCGGCGAGATCTCGAGATAGTCGACCGCGACGCCGCCAGCTTCCAGCGCCTCTTTCAGGCCCTTGGTGCTCTGGCCGCGCTCCGCCTCGGACAACAGCCCGTAGACCAGCGCCTTGTCGCCGGATTTGAGCCCCGCCTTCACCATCGCCTGGCCGGTGATGTAGCCGCCCGTGTAAAGGTCGACACCCGCATAGCCGAAACCGCCGGCCTGGTATTGCTCGTACAATGCGGTCAGCGGCGCGTTGCCACTGGTCACGATCACGCCGTCGCCTCTCGCCTCCGCGACCAGGTCGGCGAATGCGTCGCTGCCGGGATGACCCATGATGCCGATGCAGGTTGGGCTGGCCGCCTGCGCCTCGCGGAAATGGTTCAACATGGTCTCGGGCTGCCACAGCGAGTACTGCTCGATCAGCTTGATGCCGAAGGCCTTGGCCGCATCCCGGGCGCCGGTGGTCCGCGCCAGGGTGGCGCCGTCGCCCGCCTTGCCGCCCATCTGCATGTACATCACCATTCCTTCGCCCAGGGGACCCTCGGTCGTCTGAGCAAGGACCATCCCCGGCAGACCAAGAGCCGTCGCCGCCACGAATGCGGCTGCCGTGCCGGTCTTGAAAGTCATACGCATCGTTGCCTCCCATGCTTGATGTGGCCGGTCGAGGCCGGAAAGCGGGACGCCTTCCGCACGCACCGGGCCGGCCGTCCGGTGCACCGTCAGATCAGTTCCGTTCGTCACTAGCGCCGCATGCCCACCAGTTCCTTGAATGCCGCCAGACGTTCGGGTCGTTCGACGGTCAGATGGAACACGACCGCCCCGATGAAGACCAGGCCGACGACGGCGCGCACCCAGAAGCCTTGGATCCCGCTGGCCACCAGCCCCGCCTCGATCATCATGATGATAAAGGCGCCGAAGAAGGAGCCCACGATGGTGGCCTGGCCGCCGAAGATCGACGTGCCGCCGATGAACACGGCGGCCAATGCGATCAGCAAGAAGCCCGTCCCCTGGGTGTTGAAGAAGTTCTTGTTCTCCAGTGTCAGAATGACCGCCGCAAACGCCGCCAGCACGCCCATCAGCGTGAACAGCTTGATGCGTTCCAGCTTGACATTGATGCCGACCACGCGGGCGACGTTGGCGTTGTCGCCGATGAACAGGACATGCTCGCCGAAGCGGTGGCGGTTCAAGATGAACCAGCACAGGACCGCAAGCCCCACGATCCAGAACGTCTGCATCGGCAGCGCGCCCACGCGACCGACGAAGACTTCCCAAATCAGCTCGTTCTTGACGCCGCGGATGTTGTAGGAGAGCCCACTGGACAGGACCGTGGTGATGCCGCCCCAGAAAAACTGGGGGCCCAGGGTCGCGATGATCGAAGGGATGCCCACCGACGCCACCAGCACGCCGTTGACGAAGCCGACAACGGCGCCACCCAAAAGCGCGGCGAGAAAGGCCAGCCAGGTCAGGTCGTGCACCTTGTAGAGATAGGCGAAGATCAGGCCCGAGAAGGCGATGACCGACGGAAACGACAAGTCGATCTCGCCTGCGGCAATTACCAGTGTCAGGCCGAGGGCCAGCACCAGAACCGGCGGGACGGTCGCCAGGAAGGACATGTAGATCCGGTACTTAAGGAACACTTCCGGCGCCAGGAACATGAACAGGGCAACCAACATCAGGAAGACCCCGACGATCGGCAGCCCTTCGACGGTCCTGGCGCGCGCAAAAAGGCCGTTCATTGCGCGGCCTCGTGCACTTGTTCCTTGTTGTGCTGAAGGTCGATCAGGAACGATGTCAGGTCGCCGAGGCTGAGCGCCCCGCGCTCGAACTGGGCAACGACCTGGCCGCGGTCAAGAATGACCAGCCGGTCCGCCAGTTCATGCACATGCGCCAGGTTGTGCTCGATATAGACGCAGGCGCGGCCCGATTCCTTGATGCTGCGCACGAAGTCCAGCACCTTTCGGACCTCTTTGATCGCCAAGGCGACCGTCGGCTCGTCCAAGACGATCAGATCGGAATCGAATACATCGCGCGACCGATGGCGACGCCCTGCCGCTCGCCACCGGAAAGGCTCGACACCGGGCTGTCCGCACTGATGCCGGCGCCGCGAAAGCCGATCTGCCGTTTGAGGATCTCGTCCGCGATCTGCTTTTGCCGTTTGACGTCGATGAAGCCAAAGCGGTTGGTGATCTGCCGGCCCACGAAGAAATTGCGCCACAGCGGCTGTTTCTCGCCCAGCGACTTTTCCTGGTAGACGGTTTCGAACTTGAACTCGTGCGCCTTTCTGACCGAGAAATTGCGCCAATTCACCCCGCGGTCGCGCACAAAAAGCTTGCCCGACGTCGGCTTCAGAACCCCGGTCATGATCTTGATCAGGGTCGACTTCCCGGCGCCGTTGTCGCCGATCAATCCGACGATTTCGTTGCGGCCCACGGCGAAGCTGATGTCCTGCAACGCCTGCACATTGCCGAAGCGCATGTTGATGTCTTCCATACGGACGACATGCGCGAATTCTTCGGCGCCCATCGATCTCCCCTCCCCGCCGAACCGGCGCGCCGCAGTGGGATGTGCCAACGCCCTGATTCCAGTGCACGCGTCTATTGTCATGCGGTATGACTGAAGCGTATCGCATTGCCGAAGCCGGTCAAGCACCGCAGGCGCGCAGGGAGAAAGACGATGTCGAACGCAGCAGCAGAACGGCTTCGCCTGGACGTGGGCCGTGCCCGTCTGAAAGTCTGTCCCGCTCTTGGCGGCGTCGTAACGGAATTCTCCTGGAGCGTCGCGGGCCGCCGCCTGAACTGGCTGCGGCCGGCGCCCGAAGGGTCGGCCTTTCCGGCAACCGACGCAGCGAGCTTTCCGCTGGCGCCGATCTCCAACCGGGTTCGCGACGGGCGGTTCGAATTCCAGGGACAGGCCTACCGGATGGCCCTGAACTTTCTGCCCCAGAAGCACGCCATCCATGGTCATGGCTGGCAATCGACGTGGCAGCTGTTCGACCGGACCGATGACAGCATCACCCTGTCCTTCCGGCATGACGAGGCCGACTGGCCGTCGGCCTACGAGGCTTACCAGCGGTTCACGCTGAGCGAATCGAGCCTGGAACTGGACATGGCGGTGCGCAACGTGGGCGACCGCGCAACGCCCGCGGGTCTTGGCCCTCATCCTTACTTCGTCCGCACGCCGGGGGCCCGTATCACCGCCGGTGTCGATGCGATGTGGACCGGCGGTCCCGATTTCATGCCGGTCGACCTCGTCGCCCTGCCGGATGACCGGCGCATCCCAGACGGGGTCGTGGCCGACTCTGTCTTCATGGACAACATCTTCACCAGCTTTTCCGGCGAGGCCAGGATCGACTGGCCGGAATGGCAGGCCGCGCTGATCATGCGGGCCGATCCAGTGTTCGGATTCCTGGTCGTCTACACGCCAACCGGCGAGGACTTCTTCTGTGTCGAACCGGTCAGCAACTGCACGGACGGACTGACCATGCTGGCCGCCGGGAAATCGGACCACGGAATCCGCGTTCTTGAGCCCGGACAAGAGCTGTCCGGCGCGGTGACGTTCACACCGCAACTCCAGACATGACGCCAGGAGCGCAGCAAGCCTCGCCGTTTCGCGGCATCTATCCGATCCTCTACGCTTTCTTCAATGCCGACGGCGGACTTGACCGCGGCGCGATGCGCCACCAATGCCAGCGCTGCCTTGCCGCCGGTGCGCACGGTCTCGCAGCACTGGGGTTGGCAACGGAAGTGGGCAAGCTGACGCCCCGGGAACGCCGCCAGATCCTGGATTGGGTGTGCGAGGACGTGGCCGGCCGGGTCCCCGTCGCGATCACCGTCTTCGGATCGACCGTCGACGAGCAGGCGGAATTCGTGCGCGCCGCCGGCGGCGGCGGCGCCGACTGGGTCATCCTGCAACCGCCGCGGGACCGCAGCGAACCGGAGGCATTCTATCTGGATTTCTTCGCGGCGGTGGCCGCACGCACGGCATTGCCGGTGGCGGTCCAGAACGCGCCGGGCTATCTGGGCGTCGGAATTTCGAACAAGGGTCTGTTGGAACTGAACCGGCGCCGACCGAATTTCCGGTTGCTGAAGGGCGAAGGCCCGGCGGTGGAAATCCAACGCACCATCGATGAGACGCAAGGCCTGCTTTCGGTCTTCAATGGCCGCGGCGGCATGGAACTGCCGGACAACCTGCGCGCCGGCTGTGCCGGCATGATCCCGGCGCCGGACTGCGCCGATACCCAGATCAGGATCTTCGAGCTGATGCAGACCGGGCGCGCCGAAGACGAGGCCGAGGCCGAGCGGCTGTACGCGGAGATCCTCCCTGCCATCGTCTTCGTCATGCAGTCGATCGACAGCCTGCTGTGCTACGGCAAACGGATTGCAGCCGGTCGAATGGGCCTGACCGTGCACGACCGGCAACCCGCCCTGCGGCCGACACCATTCGGACTCGCAAGCGCCGCGCGGTTTGCGGCGCAATTGGGACCGCTGCCCTAGCCGTACCTGCTCCGCATGTTCAGCACCGCGATGGTGATGCGCGACGCACAGACCAGGCGGTTGGCCTCGTCTTCGATCCGGATTTCCCAGACATGGGTTGTCCGGCCCAGATGCAGCGGGCGCGCGATACCGTAGACCCATCCTTCGTCGACCGACCGGACGTGGTTGGCGTTGATTTCAAGCCCGACGATGTGTTTTTCGGCCGGATCGACGCAGTGCGACGCCGCCCAGGAGGCCAGTGTCTCGGCAAAGGCGACGGATGCACCGCCGTGCAGCACGCCGGCCGGCTGGCGGGTGCGCGGATCGACCGGCATCCGGCCCTTGATATGGTCGTCGCCCACCTCCAACAGCTCGATTCCGAGATGCTCGATCATGGTGCCGCGGCTGCGGGCTGCCATATCCTCAACATCTGCCCTGTCGAACCAGATCTGTTCCACGCTGTCCCCCCGATCGCGGCCGCTTGCCCGCGCAGTTTGCCCGCGGCCCGGCCAGACCAGCAAACGAAAATGCCGGCCGGCCGCAGGCCCGCTCGCCACTTGCGAAAGGACCGCGCCCCTCCCATACTTGGGGCCAGAGAAGATGGAGACTCCGCTCCACAGGCAGGGAGATGGCGCAAACTTACGATCCTGCACTTGTCGCGCTCTCGGCGTTGCTTGCCTGCCTTGGCGCCTTTCTTGGATTGAGGGCCGCCAGCACGCTGTCGCAGTTTGCCGGCGTCCAGTACAAGGCCGTCCTTTCGGTTGCCGCCATTACAATTGGCGGTGGCATTTAGTCGATGCATTTCGTCGGCATGCTGGCACTCCGCCTGCCCGTCCCGATCAGTTACGATGTTTTGTGGACGCTGGTCTCCGCGCTGGTGGCGATTCTGGTGACCGGCGTTGGCCTGTTCTTCGTCGGTGTCGGCCACCTGACGCCACAGCGCCTGGGGGCGGCCGCCCTGTTCATGGGAAGCGGCATCGCCGGCATGCACTACATCGGCATGGCCGCGGTCCGGGCCAATTGCGTCATTACCTATGACATGCAGCTGGTGGGCCTGTCGGCCCTGATCGGCATCGCCTCCTCGGCCCTGGCGCTGTGGCTGGCTTTCAAACGGCGCGGGCCAATCCAGACGGACGTGGGCGCCGTGGTGCTGGGGGCGGCGATTTCCGGCATGCACTACACCGGCATGGCCGCGGCCTCTTTCCAGCTTGTCGACACCCTGCAGAACGCGATCACGCCCGTCATCAGCGCTGGTATCCTGGCGATCATCGTTGCGATCGCCACTTTCCTGATCTTTGCTTTCACGCTGCTGGCTTTGATGCCGTCGGTCGGCCGGGGCACCCGCGACGGCCATTCCGAAACGTCGGCGGGCGTACCGTTCCAACGTACCGAGGCGGCGAACGATCAGGACGGTCCCGCCGCGCCTATCTATCTCCAGAAACTCCCGGTCGAGCAGCATCAGCAGACCGCCTTTCTGGACGTCGACGACGTGGTTCGGATCAAGGCCGACGCCCATTACACCACCGCCTATACAGAGACCGACTCGTTCCTGTGCAACAAGAAGGTGTCGGAACTCGAAAAAGTGCTTGATCCGGCGAAGTTTTTGCGGGTCCACCGCAGCCATATCATCAACATCGAACGGGTCACGGCCCTGCAAAGGGTCAAGGATCACGGACTGGTTAAGCTGGCAGGACCGCAGTCGCTGGACGTGCCCGTCAGCCGGGCCAAGCTGCCGATCCTGCGGTCGGCGCTGGGTCTTTAACCGTCCCATTCATTCAGCCATGGCGCATTTCGTGCACGAAAAGACGCGTTTGGCGTAATCGGCCCGCGTCCGGCTCCCTGACCGCCCTATGCTCGCACTTAGGCGGTTCGATTCCAAAAAGACCGCTGCATCAGTGCGCACGCCGGACGCGTTAACCACGCACCCGGCTGATAACCAGTGGGAGGAGCGCGTGATACCAGGACCCTTCGAATACCATCGGCCAGCGTCCATCGACGAGGCCGTTGCGCTGTTGGCCCAACACGGCGACGAAAGCCGCGTCCTGGCCGGGGGACACAGTCTCATTCCGATGATGAAGACGCGCCTGGCGCAGCCGTCGCACCTGATCGATCTGCAGGACATCGGTGACCTGCAGGGGATCAGAGACCAGGGCGACGTGATCGAGATCGGCGCCATGACGACGCAGCACGACGTGCTGGGCTCTGCCGTAGTCGGTGAGAGGCTTCCGATCATTCACGAAACCGCCAGATTGATCGCCGATCCCCAGGTCCGTTATTGCGGCACGCTGGGCGGCAATGTCGCGAACGGCGACCCCGGCAACGACATGCCGGCCCTGTTGCAGTGCCTGGACGCAAGCTATGTGGCGCAGGGCCCGGACGGCACCCGCACGATTCCCGCGCGCGGCTATTACGAGGCGGCCTATTTCACCGCCCTGGACGAGAGCGAGGTCTTGACGGCGATCAGCATTCCCGTCCCGGCCGCTGGACACGGCTATGCCTATGAGAAGCTGAAGCGCAAGGTGGGCGACTACGCCACCGCCGCGGCGGCAGCGGTCTTGACCATGGCAAACGGCGCCTGCACATCGGCGTCAATTGCCCTGACCAATGTGTCGGACACGCCGCTGTGGGCCGAGGCCGCCAGTCAAGCGCTGGTGGGAACCCGGGCGGACTTCGCCGATATCGACCAGGCGGCCCGTCTGGCGGCGGAGATCACCGACCCGGTTTCGGATATGCGCGGCCCGGCGGAGTACCGCAGCCACGTCACCAAGATCATGACGGCCCGGGCGATCCGCGCGGCCGTCACGCGCGCGTCCTGACCGCCGCGTTTTCGGAGAGCTCACCATGGCAAAGACCCACATCAAACTGACGGTCAACGGCAAAGAGGTGGAAGCCCTTGTCGAGCCGCGCACGCTGCTGATCCACTTCCTGCGCGAAGACCTCAACCTGACCGGGCCGCATATCGGTTGCGAAACCTCGCATTGCGGCGCCTGCACGGTCGACATCAACGGCAGGTCGGTGAAGTCCTGCACCATGTTCGCGGTCCAGGCCAACGGCACGGAGATGACCACCGTTGAAGGCATGGCCGAAGCCGACGGCACCCTGTCTGCGATCCAGGAAGGCTTCATGCAGGAACACGGCCTGCAATGCGGCTTTTGCACGCCGGGCATGATCACCCGGGCGCACCGGCTGCTGCAGGAAAACCCCAACCCGACCGATGAAGAGATCAGGTGGGGCCTGTCCGGCAATCTGTGCCGCTGTACCGGCTATCAGAACATCGTCAAGGCGGTCCGCTATGCCGCCAACAAGATGAACACGGCAGTGGAGGCCGCGGAGTAATGTCAGAAGCGCCAGTCATGACCCAGGAGGAGCGCGAGGCGACCCTGGGCGGTATCGGAATGGCCCGCAAGCGCAAGGAAGACCTGCGTTTCATCCAGGGCAAGGGCAACTATGTGGACGACATCAAGCTGCCCGGCATGGTGATGGGCGACTTCGTCCGCAGCCCCTACGCCCACGCCCGGATCAAGTCGATCGACGCGAGCGCGGCGCTGGCCCTGCCCGGCGTGGTCGCGGTGCTGACGGCGGAGGATCTGAAGCCGCTGAACCTGCACTACATGCCGACCCTTGCCGGCGACGTCGCGGCCGTCCTGGCGGACGAGAAGGTCCTTTACCAGAACCAGGAGGTCGCCTTCGTCATTGCCGAGGACCGCTACATCGCGGCCGACGCGGTGGAACTGGTCGAGGTCGACTACGAGGAACTGCCGCCGCTGGTCGACCCGTTCAAGGCAATGGACCCGGACGCCGTCGTCCTGCGCGAGGACATCAAGGACAAGACCGAGGGCGCGCACGGCGCACGCCGGCACCACAACCACATCTTCACCTGGGAAGCAGGCGACAAGGACGGCACCGATTCCGTTTTCGACGGCGCGGAAGTCACGGTGAAGGAACTGATCACCTATCAGCGCGTCCATCCCTGCCCGCTGGAGACCTGCGCGTCGCTGGCCTACATGGACAAGATTCAAGGGCGACTGACCCTCTATGGCACCTTTCAGGCGCCGCACGTGGTCCGCACCGTCGCATCGCTGTTGTCGGGGATTCCCGAAGCAAAGATCCACGTCATCGCGCCCGATATCGGCGGCGGCTTCGGCAACAAGGTCGGCGTCTATCCCGGCTATGTCTGCTCGATCGTGGCCACGATCGTCCTGGGCGTTCCGGTCAAGTGGGTCGAAGACCGGATGGAGAACCTCTCCACCACGGCCTTCGCCCGCGACTATCACATGACGGCGGAACTGGCGGCGACCCGGGATGGCAAGATCACCGGCCTCAGGGTGCATGTGCTGGCCGACCACGGCGCGTTCGACGCCTGCGCCGACCCGACCAAGTACCCGGCCGGTTTCTTCCACATCGTCACCGGCAGCTATGACATTCCGACTGCCCATGTCGCGGTGGACGGCGTCTATACCAACAAGGCGCCGGGCGGGGTCGCCTATCGTTGCTCGTTCCGGGTGACCGAGGCGTCCTACTGCATCGAACGCATCATGGACGTGCTGGCGAAGAAGCTGGAGATGGATCCAGCCGATCTCAGGACCAAGAACTTCATCCAGCCCGAGCAGTTCCCCTACCAGTCCGCGCTGGGCTGGGAATATGACAGCGGCGACTATCCCACGGCCATGAAGAAGGCCCTGGAAGCCGTCGATTACGAGGGACTGCGCCGGGAACAGGCGGAGAAGCGCGCGAACGAGGAACTGATGGGAATCGGGATCTCGTTCTTCACCGAGATCGTCGGCGCCGGGCCGTCGCGCAACTGCGACATCCTGGGCGTGGCCATGTTCGACAGCTGCGAGATCAGGGTCCACCCGACCGGCAGCGCCATCGCGCGGCTGGGCACCAAGTCCCAAGGCCAGGCCCACGAGACGACCTACGCCCAGATCCTGGCGACCGAGATCGGCATTCCTTCCGAAGACATCATGATCGAGGAAGGCAATACCGATACGGCGCCGTACGGGCTGGGCACCTACGGGTCGCGTTCGACGCCGGTCGCCAGCGCGGCCGCGGCCCGGGCCGGGCGCAAGATCAGGGCAAAGGCCCAGGCCATCGCGGCCCACCTGCTGGAGGTTTCCGAACAGGATCTGGAATGGGACATCGACCAGTTCAAGGTCAAAGGTCTGCCGGAAAAGGTGGCGACCATGAAAGAAATCGCCTGGGCGGCCTACAACAACCTGCCCGACGGCATGGAACCGGGCCTGGAGGCGGTCGACTACTACGATCCGCCGAACATGACCTATCCCTTCGGGGCCTATATCTGCGTCGTCGACATCGACCGGTTCACCGGCGAGGCCAAGATCCGGAGCTTCTACGCCCTGGACGATTGCGGCACCCGGATCAATCCGATGGTGATCGAGGGCCAGGTGCATGGCGGTCTGACCGAAGCGTTCGGCATCGCCATGGGCCAGGAGATCTCCTATGACGAGAACGGCAACGTCATGGGCGCCAGCCTGATGGACTATTTCCTGCCGACCGCGGTCGAGACCCCGGTCTGGGAGACCGACTACACGGTGACGCCCTCGCCGCATCATCCGATCGGCGCCAAGGGGGTCGGCGAATCGCCCAACGTGGGCGGCGTGTCCGCCTTCTCAAACGCGGTCATCGACGTTTTTTCGCACCTGGACGTCAACCACATGCAAATGCCGCACACCGCGCCGCGCATCTGGAATCAGTGCAAGGCGCTGGGCCTGGGCGGCTGATTGGCACCCCATACCGTCACCCCGCATCGGACACGTCCGCGTGCGGGGTGACGGGGTTGATTTCTGCTACTATTTAACGGGGCATGAAACGCGAAGACTTCCTCGAACGGTTCCGGACGGTCGGCTACGTCGCCGACCCGGAACTGGCCATGGCCCTGTGGCTGATGCAGGAGCTGAAGCGGCCCCTGCTGCTGGAGGGCGACGCCGGCGTCGGCAAGACCGAGGTCGCCAAGAGCCTGGCGGCGGTGCTGAACCGGCCGCTGATCCGCCTGCAGTGCTACGAAGGCCTGGACGCCAACGCGGCAGTCTACGAGTGGAATTACCAGCGCCAGCTTCTCGCCATCAAGCTGTGGGAGGGCGAGGACATGTCGGCGCAGGAGAAGGAAAACCACATCTTCCAGGACGAGTTCCTGCTGCGCCGTCCGCTGTTGCAGTCGATCAGCATGGACACCGCGCCGGTTCTACTAGTGGATGAAATCGACCGCGCAGACGAGGAGTTCGAGGCGTTCCTGCTGGAGGTGCTCTCCGACTTCCAGATCAGCATCCCGGAAATGGGCACGGTGATCGCGAAGTCCATCCCCTACGTGGTGCTGACCTCCAACGGCACCCGCGAGTTGAGCGACGCGCTGCGCCGCCGCTGTCTCTACCACTATGTGGATTATCCAACCGAGGACAAGGAACTGAGGATCCTGAACGCGCGCCTGCCGGATCTCGACCAGGCCGTCGCCGGGCAGATCGTCCGTTTCGTCCAGGCGATCCGGCGCGAAGACCTGAAGAAGAAGCCCGGCATCGCCGAGACGCTTGATTGGGCGGCGGCCCTGATCGGGTTGGACGTGCGCGACCTGCGCCACGACCCCGATGCGATCCATGCAAGCCTGCTGTGCCTTCTGAAAACCCACGAGGACCGGGCGGTCATCTCCCGCGAGGTGGTGGAGCGGCTGGCGGCCAAGGCGGTGTGACGCCGATGTCGGCCGCCACGCGCGCCCTGCCCCTGCCCGGCTCCGTCCCGGGAACCAGGCGCCGCCTGGCCGGGTTCGTACGGCTGCTGCGCGACAACGGCTTTCCGGTGGGGCTGCCGGAAGTGGAAGATGCCGAACGGATCGCCCGCGCGGTCGACCTGTCGCGGACGCACGAGCTGCGTTGGGCCCTGCGCGCCCTGTTGACCGCCAGCGTGATCGACTGGCGGCGGTTCGGCGAGCTGTTTGACGCCTACTGGCTGAGCCGTGGAATGAAGCGCGTGCTGCGAGTCTCCGGCGAAACCGGCCGATCGGGTGCCCGCAAGCTGCCCGGCGCCAGCGCGCCGGCAGGGCGGACCGGGCCGCCCGACCGGGTGGAACGCAAGGACGCCGACCAGGTCGGCAACCCCGCGGACGGCACCGGCCGGCGCGAGGGTGCGTCGAGCGCCGAGAACCTGGCGACGACGGACCTCAGACACATCAACGACCCGGACGAGCTTGAAAAGGCGCACGATCTGGCGGACCGGCTGGCCGCCCGCATGCGCTATCGCCTGACCCGGCGCGAACGGATCCGCCGCCGGGGCCGCCGCCTGGACCTCAGGCGGATCATCCACAAATCCATCGCCTATGGCGGCGTGCCGATGCGGCTGGCGTTCCGCCGCCGCTGGCCCAAGCCGCTGCGCCTGGTGGTGATCCTGGATGCCAGCGGTTCGATGAGCCAGTATTCGGCCTTCTTCGTGCGTTTCATTCACGGGATTCTGGACAACTTCCGCGAGGCCGAGGGCTTCGTCTTCCACACCCGGCTGGTCCATATCAGCCCGGCGTTGCGCGAACGCAACGCCGCCCGGGCGGTGGAACGGCTGTCGCTGATGGTGTCGGGCTGGTCGGGCGGCACCAAGATCGGCGACTGCCTGGCCGCCTTCAACCGCGACCATGCCGCCAGCGTCGTCAATTCCCGAACCGTGGTGATGATCGTCAGCGACGGCTACGACACCGGCGCGCCCGAACTGCTGGGCCGGGAAATGCAGCGCCTGCGCAAACGCACCAAGCGCCTGGTCTGGCTGAACCCGATGCTGGACTGGAACGACTATGCGCCGGTCGCAGGCGGCATGAAGGCCGCCCTGCCCCACGTCGATTTGTTCGCGCCGGCGCACAATCTGGAAAGCCTGATGGCGCTGGAACCCTATCTGGTCAGACTATAGGACGAGGAGACAGTCCGATGACCGTCGACACCCAGGAACTGATGGACGTGATGGCCCGCATGGTCCGGGACAACGAGCCCTTCGCCCTGGCAACCATCGTGCGCACCGAGGATGCGACCTCGGCAAAGGCGGGCGCCAAGGCGGTGGTGCGGCAGGACGGAAGCCTGACCGGCTGGGTCGGCGGCGGCTGCACCCAGGGCGCGGTCAAGCGGGCGGCGCGCCAGGCGCTGGAGGACGACAAGTCCCGCATGATCCGGGTGCGGCCCGTGGAGAAGATGGCGGACGGCAACGTTGTCGAAGGGGTCGAGCAGCTCAAGAGCAGCTGTCCCAGCGGCGGCACCGTCGATCTGTTCATCGAGCCGATGCTGCCCCGGCCGACGATGGTGGTGGTGGGCGGATCGCCGGTTGCGCGGGCGCTGGCCGACCTGGCGCAACGCATGGGCTACAGCCTGACCGTTGCCGCGCTGTCCGACGACCAGGCCAGCTTCAGCAGTGCCGACCGGCGGATCGAGGATGTGGAATTCGCGCCGGACGAGATCCCGGCCGAAGCCTTCATCGTGGTGGCGACCCAGGGCAAGCGCGACCGCGCCGCACTGAAGGCGGCGCTCATGTCGCCGGCGGACTACGTCGCCTTCATCGGCAGTCGGCGCAAGGGCGCGAAACTGAAGGACGCGCTGCGAACCGACGCGGGCGACGACGCCCGCATCGACCGGCTGCGCTCGCCGGCGGGGCTGAACATCGGCGCCATCACGCCAGCGGAGATCGCGCTCTCCGTCCTGGCGGAAATCACCCAGCTCAGGCGCCAGAATGTCCGCCGGACGCCGGCGCCCGAGTCCTCCGTCGAGGAGGTCGAAGGCGCGGTAGTGGAAACCAACATCGTCAGCGGCGGCAGCGGGACGGCGGCGAAACGCGCCGCCGGGTAGACACGGTCCGCCGCATTGCGTAGGCAGGGCGCGGAACCCGTCTCATCCGCGCGAGGAATGCCCACCGTGGCGAAAATCGAAACGCTTGAACAGTTGCGCGCCCTCTACAAGGCGCCTGCGGAACGCACCCTGCAGAAGGAACTTCACCGGCTGGACAAGCACTGCCGCGCGATTATTGCGCGAGCGCCCTTCATGTTGCTGGCCACCAGCAGCGCCGACGGTCCGGCGGATCTGAGCCCGCGCGGCGGCGAACCCGGCTTCGTCCGCGTCGCCGACGACAGGACCCTGGAGATCCCCGATTCCCCCGGCAACAACCGGCTGGACACCCTTACCAACATCGTTTCCAACCCGGAGGTGGCAGCGATCTTCCTGGTCCCCGGCATGGACGAGACGCTGCGGATCAACGGCAAGGCCGAGATCTTCGACGACGCCGACCTGTGCGCCGCGTTCGCGGTCAAGGGCCGGCCGCCGAAAGCCGTGATCCGGGTGACGGTGCGCGACGCCTACCTGCATTGCGCCAAGGCGCTGATGCGATCGCGCCTGTGGGATCCGGACGCCCGGATCGACCGCGCCAGTTTGCCCACCGTGGGCCAGATGCTAAAGGACCATATCGGCCACGACGACCCGCCGGAGACGCGGGAGGAAATGCTCGAGCGCTATAAGGACGCGCTTTACTAGCGCGGGATCGGTTTAGATCCGACCATCGGAGCAGTTGGCAGCCACGCCCTTCGTGACGCGCCCTCACGGGCGCTCCTTGTATAAACGCGATCCGATAGAATCCGGATATTCCGTAGGGAATGGCCCGACCCCGATGGCCATTCGGGGTC
>Ga0209783_1000001_pt1 | contig 177971 bp, 157 predicted proteins | sample WorMetfiPIANOSA1_FD_187395 | JGI IMG/M metagenome (GOLD analysis project Ga0209783, IMG submission 187395) | Marine gutless worms symbiont microbial communities from Max Planck institute for Marine Microbiology, Germany - Olavius filocauda... | ecosystem: Host-associated > Annelida > Digestive... | reverse complement strand
AAAAGACACAAAGCCGCCCTCGTCGCATGCGCCAGAAAACTCCTCATCTTCGCAAACGCAATCGTCGCAAAAGGAACACCGTGGGAACCCTCAAATGCCAACGTCTAATGGTTGCTCAGGGTGAGGTGTTTGTTTGCACCGACTGTTCCGCCACCCCTCATGCTGAGGAGGCGGCGAAGCGGTCGTCACGAAGGGCGTGGCTGTAAGCGGCACAATGCCCATTCCGAAAGAATCACCCATCACCAGAAAGATCCGGAGCCGGCGGCCAATCGGCCGCCGGTCCCGTCATCTGCGCGCGCCTACAGACCCAACGACGCCTTGTAGAGTTTGATCTGGCTGTCACGGCCGATCTGGTCGGTGATCTTGTCCCACGCCGCCACGATCCGGTCAGCACCTTCCTGGGCACCGTATTCGCCGGCATAGATCCTGGCCAGTTCGTCCTCGGCGACCGAGTAGTACTGGAAGATGCCCGGGATCCGCGGTTCGATCGCCGCGTTCGGGTGGTTGTAGGAATCCGCTTGCGAGGCGAGGTAGTCGGAGATGAACGCCTCGTCGTAGCCCGCGCCGACCCACTCGGGAATGTTGAAGTGGGAGTTCCGGTAAGGCTGGAAGCCCGACGGATAGGCCGCGCACCACAGCGAGATGTCCTTGCCGCCAAGATGCGCCGCGGCGGACCAGGCCGCCTTCTTCCTCTTCGCATCGCTGTCGACGGTGGCCATGACGTAAACGCCCCAGCCGATATAGGCCATGTTGGGCGCATAGCTCGGGCCGGAGGACAGCGTGTCCCAGTTTCCGGTCTTGGCGTTGTAGACGTCGTCCGAGCCGGGCAGGATCGAGAAGCCGATCAGGTCGCCCACCACCGAACTGTCGGAGGTCTTGGCGTTCGAGCCGATGTCGCCCCACCAGCTGAGCATCGAGCCGGTGCCCGCCAGGAACTGCTGGAAGCCGGTGGTGCCGGGATCGGCGTTGATCTGGTCGGCAGGCTGGGCGTCCAGCACGTCCAGCACGTCCTGGATGGCGCGAACCCAGGCCGGGTTGTTGACCCGGGGTTTCATATCGGCCGGATCGAACAGCCACGCCGGATCGTCGGGATGCTTGGCGTAGGCCGTCGCCCTGGAACCCGGGAAGTAGAAGCCGAATCCGCCCCAACCCTTCAGCGGGTCCAGATATCCGTGCGCGTCGAATCCGTCGACCTTCTTGCCTTTCAGGAATTCCGTGACCTCCTGGACCTTCTGCCAGGTCTTCGGCACCTCCCAGGGGCCGTCGTGGCCCTCGGCCTTCCAGGCGGCGGCCAGATCCTCGTTCTCGAAATAGTCGGCCCGATAGTTGAAATTGTGACAGTCGCCGTCGATCGAGATCCGATAGGTCTTCCCGTCCCAGGTGCCGACCGGGGCCTTGAGATAGCCCACATAGTCGTCCATCTCGATCTGGTCCTTGACCCAGTCGGGCATCTCCGAGGCCAGGCCCTTGCCGCAGACGTCGCCTTCGAACGGCGCGCCCATTTCGATTATGTCGAAATCGACCGTACCGGTGGCGATCGACTGCTGCAGGCGCGCGTTGTAGTCGGCCTGGGCAAGGTCGATCCAGTTGATCTTGGCGCCGGTATAGGCTTCCCAAGGCTTCAGGAAGCCGCGGAACAGGAAATTGTGCAGATTCTGGTTGTTGAGCCCCAGGAACGTGAGCTCGACGCCCGCGAATTCGCCCTCCGAGACGTTCGCCTTGGTCGGCTCAAGGCACAAGGCCCCGACCTTTTGCCAGTCGGAATCGGTCGGCGAACCGACGCCGACACCGGGAATCTGCAGGATCTGTTCGCGCACCGCGCTTTGCGCCGATGCGGCGCCCGAGAAGCCGCCCAGGCCGCCGGCCGCGGCAACGACGCCAGCGCTGGCCGTGCCTTTCAGCATGTCGCGCCGGTTCATCTGCGCCGCCATGAGATGATTGTAGAGTTCCACTTTCATTGATCGTCCTCCCCGTGTGTTTTTTCCTTGTCTGCCGCCCGTTTCAACGGAAACCACCGAAGCCGGCCGGCCGGATCGTACGCAAAGCCGACGTCGAATCGGTCCGTCGGCAATGCCCGCCGCCTCGGTCGAGGTTGGACGAAAACCGGCACTGCGAACGGTTAAGCAAATGTACGTAGCGGTTTCGCGCAGTGTCAACAAACCGGAACCGCGGGCATCCGCGGTGTCCACGCAGGCGGTCGCGCCGGTGGACAGGCGGTGCCATCTCGTTTACCCGTTAAAGAAAAACAGAGCCAAGTCAGGGAGCTGCAGGGAGATCATGGCTCAGGTCGCCGTTCGAGGCCTCCACAAGTCATTTGGACCCATCGAGGTCATTCACGGGGTGGATGTGGACATTGCCGACGGCGAATTCGTCGTCCTGGTCGGACCGTCCGGTTGCGGAAAATCCACGTTGCTTCGCATGATCGCCGGTCTGGAAAGCATCACCGCCGGCACGATCCAGATCGGCAGCCGGGTCGTCAACAACCTGCCTCCGGCGAAGCGCGACATCGCCATGGTGTTTCAGAGCTACGCGCTTTATCCGCACAAGACCGTCTTCGCCAATATGGCGTTTGCCCTGAAGCTCAGGAAGACTGATCCCGGAAAGGTGGAACAGCGCGTCCGCCATGCGGCCGAAATCCTGGGCCTGACGCCCTATCTCGATCGATATCCGCGCCAGCTTTCCGGCGGACAGCGCCAGCGGGTGGCGATGGGCCGCGCGATCGTCCGCGATCCCCAGGTCTTTCTGTTCGACGAGCCCCTGTCCAACCTGGACGCCAAGCTCCGGATCCAGATGCGCACCGAGATCAAGGAACTTCACCAGCGCCTCGGCACCACGACCGTCTTCGTCACCCACGACCAGATCGAGGCCATGGCGCTGGCGGACAAGATCGTGGTGATGCGCGACGGGGTGATCGAACAGATCGGCTCGCCGCTGGCCCTGTTCGACCGTCCCGACAACACCTTCGTTGCAACATTCATCGGCGCGCCGGCGATGAACCTGCTGCCGGGAACGGTGCGGAAGGACGGCGCGCCCGCGGTGGAAGCGAACGGGCGCCGGCTGCCGATCCTGGCAAATGGCGGGGTGGAGGACGGACGCCCGGTCACCTACGGCGTCCGGCCCGAGCACCTGGAGCTGGCCGACGACGGTTTTCCGGCGCAGATCGCCGTGGTCGAGCCGACCGGGTCGGAAACCCTCGTTTTCCTGCGTTTCGGCGAGCGCGGCATGGTCGCCCTGTTCCGCGACCGCCACGATTTCAAACCGGGCCAGACGGTGAACCTGCGCCCGCGCGTCGATCAGGTTCACCTTTTCGACGAGAGTTCCGGGCAGCGCATTCAGGGCTGACAGAGGCCCGCCGCAGTCCTATTGGACGGGGGTCCCAGCGTCGGTGGGGATATCGACGTCCAGATTGTCCAACAGCGTGCCGCTGATTGCGAAGATATCGTACGAGGTCGCCAGCAGTTCGTACTTGACCGCAATCAGGTCGATTTCCGCCTCGAACTGCTCTTGGCGCGAGTTGAGCAGGTCCAGCAGGGTCCGCTGGGCCAACCGGAACTGTTCCTGATAGGCCTCGCGGATCTGGATCGCAGTACGCAGCCGGTCCTCCTGCAGGACGACCCGGTCGCGCGCCGCCTCGTAGTCGTTCAGCGCGATCGCCAGGCTCTCCCGCAGCAGGCGGTCGATCTCACGGACCTGATACCGGGCCTGGCTTTCCTCTTCCAGCGCCTGACGCCGCGTGGCGGCGTCGCGTCCGCCGGCATAGATGTCCCAGGACATGCGGACCAGCGCCGTGTAGTCGGTCTCGTGGCCGCGTTTGCCGTCCCGGTTGTCGCGCCGCTCGCCGGCGAGTTTCCAGGTCGACCGTCGGGAAGAAGGGGCCCAGGGTCGACTCCGCGCTGAGCGCCGCCGCTCTTTCCCGCTCGGTCGTGGCCAAGAGGTCGAAACTGTTCTCGCGCGCAACCGGAAGCGCGTCGTTGATCGACAGCGGAATCTCGCCGATCAGAAGTTCCGGTCGGTCCACGTCGCCCGGTGCCTGGCCCACGGCTTCGATGTAATCCTCGACTGAATTGCGCAGCTCGGCTTCGAGCTCCCGGCGCTGGGACTGCGCATTCAGCAGGCGGGTTCGGACCTGCGCAATGCGGGAAAGGGAGCCGCCGCCCTGCCGCGCCGCCTCGGTCACGTCGTCCAGCATCTGCTGATGATAAATGATGTTCTCCAAGGAGGACTGGACCCGTTCGCGATCGCGCCCGACACTGAGATAGGCATTCACCGCGCGTTGCGCGATCTGCGTCGCAGAGGACAGAAGGACGTAACGCGCCGATTCCGCGCTCGCCTTGGCGGAGTCGGTTCGGTTGATCGTCTCGAAACCGTCGAACAGCAATTGCGTCAGCGCGACCCGCTGAGTATTTCGCCACGCGTGCCTTTTCTGTTGCTGGGTGTCGATCCGGCGCACACGCTGATAGCCGCTGTCCAGCGACGTGTTGAGCTGCGGCAACAGTCCCGACCGTTCCTGCTTGATGCCCTCTTTGGCGGCTTCGAAGCCGGCTCGGGATCCAGCGACCAGCGGATGGGTCTCCAGCGCCGTGGCGACGACCTCCGACAAGTTCTCCGCCTGCGCCCGGTCCGTCAGGGATAGGGCAGCGACCATCGCGATGACGGACGCGGCGCCCCGCACGTACGATCTCACATCGTCTCGGTCGTTCCCTGCCACTGTTCCGTTCCCCTTCCCCAGGGCCGCGTCCCACACGCGGGCCAGCACACAAGATATACAATTATGAATTGTGACAATGCCAAACGTCGGGATTCTCTCCCTTACCTGCGGCTGATACCGACTGAATCAACATCTTGTGGCTGCCGATTCGGGAAACGCCCGCTGCCGTGCGCGCCTCCCGCCAACACCGCCCGCATCGCCAGAGTCAATTACGGTATCCTTATAAGCCTTGAGAATGTGCCTCTTCATACCTACATGTGCACGAGGAATAACCGCCCGTCTTCGGCATGTCGGGGGTCCATCAACGACAATACACCCTAGACTAACATATGTGCCGTGGGAAGCCAATCTGGGGTCCACGCGGCGGCAGTGAATGCGCTCAACAGCGGCGCGCAGCAAAGAAGATACCCCCAACAGTTGCAAGAACACGGCATGCCGGGAAACGGTCGGGGACCACGAAACGCGGGTCGCCGGTGGCCGACCGATAGGCCGCGTGGTTTGTGCGGAGATTTCGAAGGTAAGAAGCGCGCCCGCGGGCGACTTACGTCTTTACCGTGCATGGCCCATTGTATTATACAAGTTGGATATAATGCAATTCTGAATTATAAGTCACGAGCAAGTTTGTAAAGCATTGGTTAACGAAATAACCGGTCAAGGACTGTAAATCTATCAAGTTCCCTCAGAAGCGTAAGTAAAAGAACAAAAGAAAAAACAACTGGGAGTAATGGGGGCACTCCCCTGGCCGCACAATCTTGTGCGGCAATCGAGAAACGCCACGAACCTCGCCGCCCGCTTCGGCGGACAGGCAAGGCAACAGGCCTGGGGACGACATGGGTACGCTGGTTATCGAGCGCGCGTCCGGCGCGCGGCTCGAAATCGAGCTGGATCAGGGTGTCGAGATACCGCCAATCCAGCCCGGGGACAAAGTCAGGCTGATTCTGACCGACGGCCAGAGCGTCCGCCCGCAGATTGTCGGCGGCGACGTGGTGATTGCACTGCCTGTCCCCACCGGCGCGCCCGAAGAAACCATCGTCCTTGAGGATTTTGCGCTCTATCTCGGCGACGACGAAACCCAACTGACGATCGTCGACGCGGAATCCGGCGATGCGGTGGAATTCAGCGACGCCGGCGATGTGATCGGCGACATCGCGCCGGCCGACGGCCAACCCCAGCCAGGTCCGCCCGAGGAAACGCTACAAAGCAGTTCGCTGCGCCCGACCAGCCTGCGCGGCAGCGACGCCAATGTCGAGCTGGGCGACGTCGAAACCCTGGACCGCCCGACAGAATCGCTCCTGCAACAGATCCTGCCCTCAGAGACCGTCACCGGCCAAGCGCTCGCCCGTGCGGAGGTCGACGACGGCGTCGTCGCGCTTGTGCGCTTCGAAAGCGCCACGACCGACAAAGACACAACGGCGAGCCCAACCACGGTCGACGCGGTCGTGACGATTACCGGTCAGGCGATCGACGGCTACATCGTTGGCGCCACAGTGTTTCGCGACACCGACGGGGACGGGGTGGAGGACGCCGATGAAGTGTTCACCACAACCGGTGCCGACGGCTTGTTCACCATCGCCGCGGGCGACGGCCCGCTGATCCTGACCGGCGGAACGGACGTCTCCACGGGTCTCGCCTTCCAGGGCACGCTCACCGCGCCGTCCGGCGCCACGGTGGTGACGCCGCTGACGACCCTGATGCAGTCGATGATCGAAGATGGCCTCGCCGCCGATGCGACGGCTGCCGAGCAAGCGGTGAAGGCCGCGTTCAGCCTGTCCGACGATATCGACCTGACGGCATTCGATCCGGTCGACGGCGTTTTGAATGGCGTATCAGGCGCGGACGCTGTCATGGCCGCCGGCATCAAGGTGCAGGACACGGTGGTCCAGACGGCCGGCGTGCTGGAAGGAGCCGGCGCGTCGACCGCCGTCACCGGCACGATCTCCTCGGCCGTGTACAGCAATCTGGCAAGCGACATCGTCGGCGCCGGCGGAGCCTACGACCTGGACAGCGCCACCAATCTGGAAGTCTTGATCGAAGACGTCGTCGACGATGCCAGCTTGGGCCTTGACGAGACCTCGCAGACCTACGTGCTTCTGGCCGCCGCGGACTCCGCAAGCATCATCGCCGACGGGAACAGCCACATCAGCGGCCTGACCACCGAAGGTTCGGTCCTTCTCACCGACCTTGCGCAGGCCGCCTATATCTCCCAGAACGCAGCCGCTCAATCGCTCAACGATGCGCTCAGCGCGGTGGAAGCTTCGGGCAACGTCGACGACCTGACCAGCGGCCTGAACACGGCGAAATCTGAGTATTCCGGAACGGCGCTGGACACGAAGATCAACACCGCCGAAGTCGGCGACGTCGACGGCGCGACGATCGGGACGTCCGCGAACGAGACCCTGACCGGCGCGGGCGTTGCGGATGTGATCGAAGGCGGCGCCGGAGCGGACATCCTTATCGGCGGTGGCGGGGACGATCGCCTGATCGGCGGTTTGGGCGACGACACGCTGACCGGCGGTGCCGGCAACGACGATCTTACCGGCGGCGACGGAAATGATACCTTCGTCATCTCTCCCGGCGAACAGACCGACGTCGTTGCGGACTTCCAGGCCGGCGACGTCATCGACATGACCGGTTTCGTGGCCGCCGGAACCACACCTGTCCTGAAACAGGCAGGGGCGGACACGCAGATCACCAATAGCGACGGCTCGACGGTTTTTGTCACCGTCAGGAACGTGGCGGCCAGCGATCTCTGGCTTGATGCCAACACGGGCTTGGTCCGGTCCAACGCCACGCCGGTGGCGGAAACGGCCGCCATAACCGCCGACGAAGACCGGATCGTGACGGGCACGCTGAGCGGGTCCGATACCGACAGCGGCGATGCCTTGGCGTTTGCCCTGGTCAGCGGATCGTCCGCGGGAACGCTGACGATTGCCCAGGACGGCACCTACACCTTCGATCCCGGCACTGCCTTTCAGGGGCTGGGCGCCGACGAGAGCCAGCCGCTTTCGTTCACCTACAGCGTCTCCGACAGCAAGGTCACCGTCACCAAGATTGCGACACTAACCGTCGCGGGGCAGAACGACGCGCCCGTCGCGGTGGCGGCAACCGCGACAACGGCGGAACAGACCAGCGTCACGGGGCAATTGCAGGCGAACGACGATGACACAAACGATTCCCTGACCTTTGCCCTGGTCAGCGCCCCTGCGAAAGGCACGCTGACGCTGGGTTCCGACGGCATATTCACGTACGACCCCGGCACCGTCTTTGACAGTCTGGCCACGGGCGAGACGGAAGCCGTCTCCTTCACCTACAGCGTCTCGGACGGCAACGGCGGCACGGACACTGAATCGGTCACCATAACCGTGAGCGGCAGCAACGCTGCGCCGGTGATCCAGTCCGTCGTTTCCCTGACCACCGACGAGGACAGCACTCTGACCGGGACCTTGGCTGGGACCGTCAGCGACAGCGACGCCAACGACACGCTGGCATTTGCCCTGGTCAGCGGCCCGCAGGGCCTGTCCATCGCAAGCGACGGCAGTTACAGCTTCGATCCCGGCACGTCGTTCCAAAACCTCGATACCGGTGAATCAACGCTGTTGACCTTCACCTACAGCGTCTCTGACGGCGATGTCACCGTCCAGCGGTCCGCCACCCTGACCGTCACCGGCAACAACGACGCACCGCAAGGGATCACCACCTCCATCCAGGCCGGCGAAGATGCATCGGTGACGGGCACGCTTGCCGCCAGCGATACGGATGTCGAAAGCCTCACCTATGCGGTTGCCACCGCGCCGACCAAAGGCACGCTGACGATCAGCGCGAACGGGTTCTACACATTCAATCCGGGCACGGCGTTCGACACCTTGGCCGCCGGCGAAACCGAGGCTGTTACGTTCCAATACAGCGTCAGCGACGGCACGGCGACGACATCGCAATCGGCGACAATCACTGTGACCGGCGCCAACGATGCACCGGTCACGAGCGCCGCCACGGTGACCCGAACCGCCATCGAGGACGGCCTGTCCACGGGCACGCTTCCCGGGTCGGACGTCGACAACGGAGCCAGCCTGACATTCGCGATCGTCAGCCAGCCGGCCAGGGGCGCGCTGACCGTCACAAACGCCGCGACCGGCGCCTTTTCGTTCGATCCGGGGACGGCCTTCCAGGGCCTGGATGCCGGTGAGTCCGTTGAACTGTCCTTCGTCTACAGCGTCACCGACGGAACCGCCACGGTGCAGAAGACCGCGGCGCTGATCGTCACCGGCGCCAACGACGCGCCGGTCGCCGTGACCACCGCCGTGACTGGTGCGGATGAGGACGTCGCGATCAGCGGACAGCTGGTGGCAACGGACGTGGACGTGGAAGCGGCGGGGCTGACCTTTACCCTGAAAACCGCGCCCAACGTCGGCGGCACGCCACAGGGGGATCTGGTCGTCAGTTCCGACGGGACGTTTACCTTCACCGCCGACAGCAGCCTGCAAAACCTGAACGAGGGCGAAAGCCGCATCCTGTCGTTCGAATACACCGTGTCCGACGGCGCCATCTCGGTGGACAAGACGGCGACCATCACCGTCGCCGGCCACAACGACGGACCGGTCGTCGCGCTGGCGATCGCCGATCAAACGACGAACGAGGACGCAGCCTATTCCTACGATGCCTCGACTAATTTCTCGGATGCAGACCTCGGCGACACGCTGAGCTACTCGGCGACGCTGGCGGGCGGGGGCGCCTTGCCGGCCTGGCTGTCGATCAACACGGCGACGGGCGTCCTGTCCGGCACCCCCGCAAACGGCGATGTCGGCGCCATTTCGGTGACGGTCACGGCCAGCGATGGAGACGCATCGGTCAGCGACACCTTCGATCTGACCATCGCCAACACCAACGACGGACCGACGGACTTCAGTCTTGTCGATGCTTCCGACAGTACGATCGACGTGGACGAAATCGTCGAGAAGGGAACCGTCATCGGCAAACTCCAGGACGTCACCGATGTCGACAGCGGCGATACCTTCACCTTCAGCCTGGTCGACGATGCGGGCGGCCGATTCGCGCTGAACACCGACCGAAACGAGATCGTCGTTCGCAACGGCGCAACCTTCGACGCCGGCACCGAGCCCACCGTCAGCATCGTCGTGCGCGTGACCGACAGCGCGGGCGCCAGCCACGACGAGACCTTCAACATATCCGTCAACAATGTCATCAACGGCCACGCGACCGACGGCTATCTCTCCGGTGCCACCGTCTTCCGCGACGCCGACAATGACGGCGTGCACGATGTCGGGGTGGAGGCGTCGGCCACCACCGATGTCGAGGGCAATTTCAGCCTGGTCGGCGGCACCGGCAACATCGTCATGATCGGCGGCACCGACGTTTCGACCAACCTTGCTTTCGACGGCGTCATGATCGCACCGGAAGACGCAAGCGTTCTGACCCCGCTGACGTCGTTGATCGCGAAGATGGTGGCCAACGGGGACGCCGCGAACGACGCGGCGGCCGAAACCGCGGTCACGGCGGCAATGGGCATCACCTCGCCAACAGAGACACTCTTGCACTTCGACCCCGTCAAGGAGTCGGCGGAGGGGACCGCGGGCGCGATCGAAATCATGGCCACCGGTGTCACGGTTCAGAACAGCATCGACATCATCACTTCGGCCGTTAACGGTGCCATGGGCATCGCCTCTCCGACGGCAGCACAGACCAGAACGGCGATGAACGCTGCCTTCTCGGCGATGGCGGGCGAGATTGCGGACGGCGCGGCATTCCAGGGGTTGGACAGCGACGCTGAGGTCGAGGCCATCATCGCCGCGGTGGCGAACGACACCCATGTGACCGGCAGCGCCCAGCTCAACCTGACCGCAGGCCAGATTCAGCTGTTGCAGGATGCCAGCGCCGAGATCGCCGACATCGTGGTCGCATTCGCCACCAAGATCGACACGATCGTCGCCGACAACGGTTCGGATGCGACGGGCACGCTGGAGCAGATCGCCAAAACGGCCATCATCGCCCAGAGCGACGCCGCCGACGATATCCGCGATGTGCTGGCGACGGGCTCTTCCGATCTCAGCACTCTGGTGAGCCCGGTGACCGGCTACACGGGCGCCAGGCTGGACACACGGGTCGACCTGGCCGTTGCCGGCGACGTCAACGGCAACGATGCGCCCGTGGTCAACGCCAGCAGCCTGACTGCAACACTGGGCGAGGACGCCGCGTTCAGCGGCCAGTTGGTCGCGACCGACGCGGATCCGGCAAACCTGACGGCCCTGACCTATACGGCGGAAACCTTGCCCACGAAGGGCACGCTCAGCATAACCGCCAGCACCGGCGCCTACACCTACACCCCCGGCGCCGACCTGCAGTCGCTGGGGGCGGGCGAGAGCACCACTGACAGCTTCGCATTCACCGTCTCCGACGGTCTGGCGTCCGTGACGGAAACCGTCCAGCTCACCATCAATGGCGCCAACGACGCGCCGGTTGCCGTCACGGCGGCAATCAAGGGCGACGAGGACACGATCCTCAGCGGCGAACTGGCGGCGACCGACGTGGACACCAACGCGTCCCTGACCTTCGCGATCGTATCCCAGCCGGCCAACGGGGTGGCGACCATTACCAATCCGTCGACCGGTGCCTACACGTTCGATGCGAACGGCGATTTCGAAGGCCTGGATGCGGGCGAGACCACGACGGTCCAGTTCGTCTATAGCGTTACCGATGGCCAGATCGCCACGCCGGTCCAGAAGACGGTCACGGTCACGGTCACCGGACACAATGACGCCCCGGTCGGCGTGACGACCAGCGTCAGCGCGACCGAGACCGGCGTGACCACCGGGACCCTGGTGGGCAATGACGTGGACGAGGAGGGACTGACCTACGCGATCGTTTCGCCTCCCGGCGAAGGAACGCTGACGCTGACGAACACCAGCACGGGCGCCTTTTCCTTCGATCCGGGTTCGGATTTCACCGATCTGGGTGCCGGCGAGACGCGAGACCTGAACTTCACCTACAGCGTCTCCGACGGCACCCTGACCGTGCAGAAGGTGGCAACTCTCACCGTTACCGGCGACAACGACGCACCGGTCGCCGTGACCTCCGCGATCGCGGCAAGGGAAGATGACGCAATCTCCGGCACCTTGATCGCCACCGACGCCGACAGCGACACGCTGACCTTCACCATCGACACGCCTCTGACCTCCGGAACGGGGTCGCTGACGCTAGAAAGCGACGGCGATTTCACCTACGACCCGAACGGCGCGTTCGAATCCCTCGGCGAGGGTGAGACGAACTCAACGCCGGTCACCTTCAGCTATCAGGTCTCCGACGGACACGGGGGCTCGGACACGCGGCAGGTGACGATCACAGTGACCGGTGCCAACGATGGTCCGGCTGCCGCCGTGGAGACTGTCGCATCGGGCGAAAGCGGCGTCGTCTCGGGACAGCTGGATGCGACCGACGATGACGGCGACAGCCTGACATTCGCCTTGCAGACGGCTCCTGCGAAAGGATCGCTGACCGTCAATCCGAACGGCTCGTACAGCTTCGACCCCAACTCCGACTTCGATGACCTGGGCAACGGCGACACGGAAGAGGTCAATTTCGTCTACACCGTCACGGACGGAAAGGTCACAACGGCCCAGACCGGCGTGATCACGGTCACGGGCGTGAACCTCGCTCCGGTGCCGGTCACCAGCAATATCGATACCGGAGAGGACTCCGGACCGATTTCCGGAACGCTCGTCGCGACGGATGCGGACAGCAGCAGTCTCAGCTTCGCCTTGGAATCCTCCAGCATCCTATCCCAGGACGGCACGCTGACGCTGGACCCCAGCGGAACCTACAGCTTTGTCCCCGGAAGCGGCCTGCAGTCGTTGTCCAACGGGGATTCCAGGACGCTTGATTTCGTCTACAGCGTGACCGACGGCGACACCAAGGTAAACCAGGCCGCAACCATCACGGTAACGGGCAGCAACGACGGTCCCGTAGCGACAGTCGACACCGCGGGCGCAACGGAAAACGGGCTCGACGTGTCGATCGACGTTCTTGCCAACGACACGGATGTGGACACCGGCGACAACGACCCGTCGACCCTGCGCGTCGTCGCTGCGTCGGCTGCATCGGGCGCGACCGTCGCCTTCACGGGCGCGGTCGGCGCCGGTCTGACCTACAGCCCCGGTTCGGTGACGACGTTTGAATCGCTTGGCGCTGGCGAGACGACCACGGACACCATCACCTACACGATCCAGGACGCCCTCGGCGCCCAATCGCAATCCACCGTGACCGTGACCGTCACGGGAACCAATGACGGGCCGGTTGCCGTGACCACCGCCGTCACCGGCGCGGACGAGGACGCGTCGCTCACCGGGCAGTTGACCGCAACCGACGCGGACGATGGAGCGGCCGGGCTGACATTCAGCCTGAAGACCCCGCCCAATCTTGGCGGCGTGCCGCAGGGAACCATGGTGGTCAATCCGAATGGCACCTTCACGTTCACGCCCGACAACAACCTGCAGACTCTGGACGACGGCGAGACGCGCACACTGTCGTTCGAATACTCCGTGTCCGACGGCACGATCTCGGTGGACCAGGCCGCGACGATCACGGTTACCGGCCATAACGACGCGCCGGTCCCCGAAACCACGACACTGGCCACGGCTGAGAACGCGACTCTCACGGGCACGCTTGCCGCTTCGGACGTCGACGGGGAGACGCTGATTTTTGCAGCGGCAATCGCTCCGGATAAAGGAACGCTGACCGTCAACGCTAACGGCGGTCTCAGTTACGATCCCGGCACGGCTTTCGACAGCCTCAGTGCCGGTCAAAGTGAGGCCGTCAAGTTCACCTACACGGTATCCGACGGCACCATCACGGTCCCGCGCCAGGTCAGCCTGACCGTGACCGGTCAGAACGACGCGCCGGTCGCCATCACCGCCGCAGTCTCGGCGGTTGAAGACTCGTCCGTCACGGGCAAGCTTGTCGCAACCGACGTGGACACGGGCGCCACCCTGACCTTTGCCCTGGTCACCGCGCCAAGTGCCGGCAGCCTGAGCATCGGCGGCGATGGCACCTACACCTTCAACCCGGCCGGTGCATTCGAGTCCCTGGCCCAGGGCGCGACACAGGCGGTCGACTTCACCTACAGCGTCACCGACGGAATACAAACGGTCCAGAAAGTCACAACAATCACGGTGGTCGGCACCAATGACGGGCCGGTCGCGCTGCCGGAATCGGCGTCGACGACCGACGGCACGCCCGTTTCCGGTCAATTGGACGCAACCGATGTTGACGGCGACAGCCTGACCTTCACGCTGGTATCAGGCACCGCGCTGGGCACCATCACGGTCGCGTCGGACGGCTCCTATACCTTCGATCCAGGTTCCGATTTCGTGTTCCTGGGCGAAGGCCAGACCCAGGCCGTCACCTTCAGCTACTCGGTCACGGACGGCGCCGTCACGGCGACCCAGACGGGAACCGTCACCGTCAGCGGGGGCAACGACGTGCCCGTCGCGGTCACCAGCGCGGTCTCCGCAAACGAAGACGGCGCGGTGACCGGCACGCTGGTCGCCACGGACGGAGATAACGAGCCGCTCACCTTCTCGCTGGTGACGCCACCCAGCGCCGGAAGCCTGTCAATCAACTCCAACGGCGCCTACGCCTTCGATCCGGGCGACGCGTTCGATACGCTGGCCGTCGGGGAGACCCAGGACGTCACGTTCACCTACCGGGTCACCGACGGGATCGCGCCCGTCGACAAGCAGGCCACGATCACCGTCACCGGCGCCAACGACGCGCCCGTCGTGGCCGCTGCGGTTACCGCAGCAGCAGGCGAGGACAATGCGCTAACGGTCGATCTGTTGACCGGCGCCAGCGACGTGGACGCCTCGGACACGCTGACCGTTTCCAACCTGACACTGATTTCGGGCAACGGGTCCGGGGTGGCGCTGAACGGCAACAGCCTGCAGATCAACGCCGGCGCCGACAACAGCCTGGCCGTCGGCGCGAGCGAGGTCATCACCTACAGCTACAATGTGGTGGACGGCAACGGCGGTTCCGTCGGCCAGACCGTCACCCTCACCGTCACCGGTGCCAACGACGGCCCCGTCGCCACGGCCGATACCAATGCCGCCTTCAAGGGCGACACGCTGAGCGTCAGTGCGGCGGCGGGCGTTCTGGCCAACGACACCGACCCCGATACGGCCGACATCCTGACAGTGACCTCGTTCGACGCGACAAGCACATTGGGGGCGACCGTAACGGTCGCCGCGGATGGGAGATTTGCCTACGACCCCTCGGCCTCCACGACCCTTGCGGCGCTCGCGGGCGGCTCCACCGTCGAGGACACGTTCAACTACACATTCAATGACGGGAACGGCGGCACGGCAACCAGTACGGTGACGGTAACCGTCTCCGGGTCGCCGACACTGGGCCGGTCCATCGTTCTCGGCGAGGACGGCGTCATCCGCGTCGATGCAGACGGCCTTTCCGTCAGCGATCTGGATCTCTCCGTCTTCAACGCCGGCATCGAGATGCAGAGCCTGGGCACGCTGACCCGGATCTTGACCAATGACAGCCGAAGCCTTGAGATCGACGGGGTCGATCTCGACGCCGTCTCCCAGGCGGACGGCACGCTGAAGATCGCCGGCAACGGTGCCGTCGATGTCGTCAATGCCGGGCTGCAGACCTTCACAGACGGCACCGCGCCGACGGTCCTGAACCTGCTGGCGCTGGAGTTCGAAGGGCTGGACGCCTCCAAGTCCATCGTGCCCGACCGCCTGACCGTCGGCGGCAGCCACACGGATGCCATTGCCTCCTTCTGGATCCAGCTCGACCAGCTCTATGTGGGCGCCGGCAACTACTACGACCTCGGAATCAACACATCGTTCGTCTATCTCGGCAACGACTATGTGCGTTACCTGAACGCCGGTGGCGCGCCGCTGATGTCGATCGTTAAGGTGCCGACGGCCCGCGCCCAGGCGCTGCACGACAACCTGCTGGGCAATTTGGGTGATAGCCCGATTGCCAGCCGTTTCACCAACCTGGGCGAGCCCGACCCTCGCACAACCGATGGTGCGGCATTCGGCGACCGGCCCTACCATGCGGGCTCGATTGCCGACGGCGTCTATTCCAACGTCAATGCGCTCTCGGGCGTGATGGGCTGGGACATCGCCCACGGCATCGACTATCCCGACAGCCTGCCCAGCTTCTACGGGGTCATCGACGGCGCCAACACCATCACGGGCGGCACGTCAGACGACCATCTCTTCGGCGGCGCAGGCAACGACACCATCGACGCCGGGGCAGGTAGCGATTCCGTTGCCTACGAGGGCAGCCAGCTTGACTACACGGTGTCGACCGACGCAACCAGCCTTGCCGTGTCGGTTGCTGATTCCAACGTCGCAGACGGTAATGACGGAACGGATGCGCTGACCAATACTGAGACGCTGCAGTTCAACGATGGAACCCTGCGTTTCGAAGGACAATTGGCCCACGCGGTGCCCGAAAACGACGGTGGCGGCACCGACGGTTTCCATCCCGGCACCGGCCTGGTGGATACCAACTTCCTGATCAGCGACAACACTGATGTAGGCGTCGAGGCCGGGCTGAAGATCCATAACCGCTATGCCGGCGATGTCGCCACCGACAGCACGATTTACCACACCAACATCGGTCTCAGCTCCGGCAGCGCGGGCCTCTGGAACTTCAACTACAGCGTCATCCTCTATCAAGGTCGGCCCTTGTCCGATTTCGACGTCGTCGTCACAGCCGACTTCATCGATCTGAAGGGAAATCGGACCGAAGACATCATGGTCTATGACGCCGTCCTGCATGAGAAACTGGTGGCCGATGCGGGCAAGCCGGAGGCCTACTACAACGATCCCACCGGCGTCACTGAAGGCCTTCAGAATTCGCAGAACATCGGCTGGTACGCGACCGGCTACGACGCCGACGCGCCCGGCAGCTACGAAGTGACGCTGACTGTCACCGACAAGACGACGAGCAACACGGTCACCAGCACCACGGCGACTGTCGACGTCGCCGGGGACATCACGGTGGCCGCGGACGGCAGCGGCGACTATCTAACCATCCAGGAAGCCGTCAACGCAGCCAGCGCGGGCGACACCATCGTGGTCAAGGCCGGGACCTATGCGCCGTTCGGGACCACGATCAGCGGACCGGCCGACCTCAAGATCCTTGCCGCCGACGGGGCGGTGATCGAGGCGGCCACCATAGCGGACGTTCCCCCGGTCGGCCGGATCGTCGATCTGCGCGCCGACGGGACGGTGCTGGACGGATTCACCATCAACGGGCCCGGCGGCGACGCCGGAACGTCCGTCGGCGTCTCGATCGTCGGCCAGGGCGTGACGGTCACGAACAACGCGATCAGCGATGTGCTGACCGGTATTCAGACGAACACCGAGTATGCCACGGGCAACAACACCATCACCGACAACACCGTGAGCTCGAACTACGGCATCAGCCTGCAGAACACCGACAACACCGTGACGGGCAACGACGTGACCGCGGCCGTCGAGGGTCTTGGTATCCTTGCAGGTGTCAACACGCTAAGCGGCAACAGCTTCACCGTCGACACCGGCGGCCAGGCCCTGGGCCTTTACCTCGGCGCCGTCGCCTCGACCCTTGCGACATCGGACAACACGGTCACTGTCGGCGTGGGAGACAATCTGACGAATGCCGTCGCCTTGGCTGGTGACAACGGCACGCTCAACGTCGGCGACGGCGATTATACCGGCGGGTTGGACGGCGTGGTCGGCGCGGAGAACGTGACAGTCACAGGTGGCGCCGGCGCCACCGGCCTGGACTTCGAACTGGACACCGGCGTGCTGGACCTCAGCTTCTCCGGCGCGGCCAACGTCTCGATCACCGGCAACGGATCGAATAACACCCTGCGCGGCGGCACCGGAGGCGACACCCTGCTGGGCGGCGCCGGGGCCGACACGCTGATTGGCGGCAGCGGCAACGACACGTTGACCGGCGGCGACGGCAACGACACCTTCGTGTTCGGCAAGAACGATAGCGGGACGACCCGGATCACCGATTTTACAACCGGCGACGTGCTGGACTTCACCGACGTTCTTGACGGCGGTCCCAGCACGGATCTTCAGTTCTCCGACGTCGGTGGCAATACGGAGGTCCGCAGCGCCAACGACGGATTCGCAACCGTCATCGCGGTGGTCGAAACCGTCGCCGCGGCCAGCATGAGCCTGGATTCCGACGGCAACGTGACGATTTCAGACGCCGTGTGACGGCTTGCGGGGACGTGCCTAGAGCGGGATCGACTTGGTCAGAGTCGTTCCTGCTCTATGGCGCGACTTTTGTTCCCCTCTCCCCGCCGGGGAGAGGGGAACCATCACCGCAACACCGCGCCGTTTGCGCGCGGCAACGCGCCGTCACGAACTTTCATCCTGAGCCCTGTCGAAGGACATCTGGCTGCAACCGCTTCGGCGGTTCGATCCAAACCGATCCCGCTCTAGCTTTCCCGCAACGCGCCCTGCAGTGCCTTGTCGATCGGGGTCAGCAGGTATTGCAGCACCGTACGCTTGCCGGTGATCACATCCACATTGGCCGTCATGCCGGGGATCACCGGCAAAGGCTCGCCGCTGCGGTCGCGCAGGTCCTCGGTCCTGGCGGTCACCCGGATGACGTAGAAGCCCTCGCCGGTCTTCTCGTCGACGATCGTGTCGGCGCTGATATGGTCCAGCGTCGCGGGCACCGCGCCGTAGATCGTGTAGTCGTAGGCGGTGAATTTCACCAGCGCCTTCAGGCCCGGGTGGATGAAGGCGATATCCGCCGGCCGGACGCGCGCCTCCACGACCAGGGCCTCTTCGGCCGGCACGATCTCGACCAGGTCCATGCCGGGCTGCACCACGCCGCCGATGGTGTTGACGGAAAAGCTGCTTGATGATGCCGTCGACCGGCGCGCGGATCACCGTGCGCGTCAGCCGGCCCTCGCGCGACGCCAGGTTCTGCCGCAGGGCCTCCATCTCGACCCGGGCCTCGTTGAGTTCCTCCAGCGCGCGGCTGCGGAACCGGGCCCGGACTTCCTTGATCTCTTCTTCCAATTCCCTGATCGCCGCCTTCTGGCGGATGATCGATTCCCGTGCGACCTTCAGGTCGCCCACATACTTCCCTTCCTCGCGGCGCAGCCGGATCAGCTCCGCCGGCGCGTTGATGCCTTTCTTGACCAGTGGCTCAAGGATGGCGATTTCCTCCCGCGCCAGCTTGATCGACCGTTCGAGCTGCTCGATGCGGGCTTCGGTTTCCGCGATCTCCTGGCGGTGCTGGGCAAGCTGCGCCTGCAGGCGGGCAACGCCCGAGCGCAGCCCGTCGGCGCGCGACCCGTAGAGGTTCCGTTCGCCGGCGACGATCTGGGAGAATTGGCTTTCCAGCTCGGGCGGAAAGCTGAGCGCGGTGCCTGCGACTTCCGCCTCCAGACGGGTCGTGACCGCCTGCAGGCCGTAGAACTTCATGCGGTTCTCGCTGAATTCCGACCGGAACCGGGTTTCGTCGAGCTGCATAAGGACCTGGCCCGCCGTCACGACGTCGCCCTCGCGCACGTTCAAGGCCGAGACGATGCCGCCTTCCAGGTTCTGGACCACCTGAACCCGGCGCGACGGCATCACCCGGCCGTCGCCGGTGCTGACCTGGTCCACCTCGGTGACCGCGGCCCAGACGGTGGCGCAGACGAAGAAGGCGACGATGGCGAACAACAGCAGGTTGGCCATCACGCTCGGCCGGCGGCTCATCGCCGCGCGCAGGTCCGACATGTAGTCGATGTCACGCGCGGCCATTGGTCCCCCCGGTGCCGATGCGGCCGCTGGCCAGTCTGTCGAGATATCCTGCCGCAGCCCGTCGGCGACGACCCTGCCCTGGTCCAGGACGATCAGGCGGTCGACAAGCTGCAACAGCGACACCCGGTGGGTAATCAGCACGATGGTCTTGTCGCGCATGAAAGCCGGCAGGGCATCGATCACGTGCTTCTCGCTGGTGGTGTCCATCGAGCTGGTCGGTTCGTCCAGGACCAGCACGCTCGGCCGTTTCAACAGTGCCCGCGCCAGCGCCACTGCCTGGCGCTGTCCGCCTGACAGGCCGTCGCCGCGTTCGCCGACCGGCAGGTCGTAGCCCAGCGGATGGCCGCTGATGAAATCCTTCAGCCCGACCGCCTCGACGACGGCGGCGATCTCGTCGTCGCCGGCATGCGGCTTGGCGATCGCGATGTTTTCCTTGATCGTGCCCCGGAACAGGAAAAGGTCCTGCGGCACGAAGCCGATATTGGACCGGGTGTCGCTGGGTTCGATCTGGCGCAGGTCGGTCCCGTCCAGCAGCACGGCGCCAGACGCCGGCGCATACAAACCGACCAGCAGTTTCGCGATCGTGCTTTTGCCGGAACCGACCCGTCCGATGATCCCGACCCGCTCGCCCGGCGCGATCGCGAAGGACAGGTCGCGCAAGACGTCGAACGTGGTGTCGAGATAGGCGAAGTTCACGTTCTGGAACGCGATCAGCCCGCCCAGCGTCGGGCGATGCACGAAGGTCGCCTCCGCCGGCAGTTCGACCGGACTTTCCATCAGACGGTTCAGCGACTTGAGCGAGCCTGAAGCCTGATGAAACCGCATCATCAGCTGCACCACCTGGGCCATCGGTCCGATCGCCCGGCCCGACAGGATGACCGACGCGATCAGCCCGCCCGCGGTCAGCAGTCCGTCCTTCACCAAAAATACGCCGATCGGCACGACCATGATGGCCGTGCCCTGCTGCATCACCTGGACGAAGTTGATGCCCAGGTTGTTGAACAGGCGGGTGCGCTGGCCTAGGGCCGCGTTCTCGCCGACCACCCGCTCCCACATCGACCGCATCCGGCCCTCGGCGCCGACGACCTTGATGGTCTCGATGCCGCTCAGGCTCTCCACCAGCACGCCGTGCTTGTGTTCGCCCTGCGCCAGTTGCGTGCGCACCGACCGCGCGATGGGAATCTGGATGATCAGACCCCACAGCAGGACGACGACTACGACGACGGCCAGGAAGATGCCCAACTGAACGTTGATCAGCGCGATGACACCCACGAACAAGATTGCGAACGGCAGGTCGATAAAGGCCGCCAGCGTCGCGGATGTGAAGAAACCCCGCACCGATTCGAACTCGCGCAGCATGCTGGCGAAGGCGCCGGAGGATTTCGGGCGGTGGGAGATCTTCAGGTCGAGCACATGATCGAAGATCCGGCAGGCCAGGATCACGTCGGCGCGCCGCCCCATGAAGTCGATGAACCAGCCGCGCAGGTTCTTCAGGATGAAGTCGAACAACAGGACGATGCCGACGCCCGCCGCCAGGACAACAGCGGTTTCAACGGCGTTGTTGGGCAGCACCCGGTCGTAGACGATCATCGTGAACATCGGGTTGGCCAGGGCGAACAGGTTGATCAGGACCGAGGCGACAACGACCTGCGCATAGGTCCACCAGTTCTCCGCCAAGGTTCCCCAGAACCATGACCGGGTCTGCGCCAGTGCCACGCCTTCGTCGCGGCCGGTGAAGCGGAAAGCCGGCTTAACCAGGATCGCATAGCCGGAATACCTTTTCTCCAGGTCGCTCAGCGCAATCTCGGTTGTCGCGTCGCCGGCCTCGGGCAACACCAGGGTGCAAATGCCGTCGTCCTTCCGTTCGACCAGGACGGCGGCGTCGCCCTGGTCCAGCATGATCACCGCCGGCACGGTCCAGGCATGGATGCGCCCCAACCGGCGCTTGATCGGAGTGGCCTCCAGACCGGCGCGGGCGGCGGCGCGCTGGAACATGGCCACCGTGATCCGGTCGCCCGAAACCGGCAGGCCGGACATCAGAACCGATATGGATTTCGGCCGCCCGTGATAGCGGGTCAGGAACGCCAGGCATTCCAGCAACGGGTCCGGGCCCTCGTCGACGGCCGCTGCGTCGGCAGCCGGTTCCGCCAGCGCGGCGGCCGGGTCGATTGCCTCAGGGGCGTCCGGATGCATTGATGAAGGCACTGGATGTTCCGCTACAGCACTCGATGCTTGTCGACCGGCCAATGTCCAGAACCAGGGCAATCTGGCCTGCTCGGTTCGAACAAGACATCATGCGCAATAACCATCTGCAGGAATCAGTGCCGACAAAGTCATGGGACACTGTCCTGACCTGTTAACCAAAAGACTCGATGGTCCGGTCCACTCTCTACCGGCCCTTTTGTAACAGAAATCGGCATTCTTGTCTCGACTGAATACTCGATCTCCACATGCTTTCACATGATCGTCATTAAGAAATCTGATGAAAAGACAATGACCTAGCCTTGTACAGATGGTTTGATTTGCACGTGACATAATAACGTGCGTCACCTAGCCTGAATCCGGCAGACAACACTGTTCCGTCCTCAAATGGCGCCATTCTAATATGCAGGTTGGAAATCAACATGAATGAATCGGTGAAATCGATCCTGTGCTACGGCGACTCCAACACCCATGGCACCTGCCCGATGGAGCATATCCAGGACAAGCGCCGGTTCGGCAGGACCGAGCGCTGGCCGGGCCGGCTGGCGGCGGCGCTGGGCCCGGGTTTCGACGTGATTGAGGAGGGCCATCCCGGCCGCACCACCGTCCACCCGGATCCGATCGAGGGCGTCTACAAAAACGGGATCGCTGTCCTGCCCGCCATCCTGGAAACCCATTGCCCGATCGACGGCGTCGTTCTGATGCTGGGTACCAACGACCTCAAGTCTCGGTTCTCGGTGACGCCATTGGACATCGCCCTCATCGTCGAAGAATTGATCCTGACCATCGCGCAAAGCATGGCGGGGCCCGACGGGGGGGCGCCCCGTGTCCTTGTCATGTCGCCGCCGCCGATCCTGGAAGAGACCTGGCTGGGCGAGATGTTCAGGGGCGGCGGGGCGAAGTCGCAAGATCTCGCCCCCCGCTATGCGGAGGTCGCTGCCCGCAACGGCTGCACATACTTCGACGCAGGCACGGTGATCGAATCCGACCCGCTGGTCGGCATCCATCTCAGCGCCGCTGCGCACGAAACGCTTGGCGCCGCCATGGCGGAGCAGGTGAGCGCGCTGGTGAACGGCTAGCACGACAGCGTGAGGCCGAATTGCTCGACCGCCAGACTGTTGCTGTCCGGCGTGTCCACACTGAACCGCAGGCAGTTCTCCAACGCCGGATCGCCGGCATAAAGAACGGCCTTTACGCCCTCAGTGACGAGACGCTCATGGATCGTCCGGGTGTCATATCCGTCCAGGCGCACGACAATGAAATTCGTGCCGCTGGGATAGACCGTAACCCCCCGCCAACCACTCAATTCTCGGATCATCGAATCCCGCGCCTCCGTCAGTCGTGTCACGTTCTTCTCGATCTCGTCGTAATGCAGGATGATCAGTCCGGCGATCATCGCGGAAATGCTGTTCACGGCGAACGTTGTCTGCCATGCGCCGATCCCGTCCAGGACGTCCCCCTGGCCGGCAAGGAAACCGAAACGGATCGCGGCGGCGCCCAGCTTCGAGAAGCTTCGAAGGATGATCAGGTTGGGATACCGGCCCATCAGGGCTGCACAGGCGTCCGGCTGCGGCGCAAACGGCGCATAGACTTCGTCGATCAGCACAAGGCCCGGCGCCTGCTCCAGAATGGATTCGATCACTTCCGGCCGAAACCAGGTCGATGTCGGGTTATGGGGGTTGCTGAGAACGATGAGATCCGGCCGGAACGCCGCGATGTGACGCCCAAGCCCGATCGGATCGATGGCGAAGTCGGCGGCCAGGGGGTGAGTGTCCAGGTCGATCCCGTATTTCCGGGCGGCCAGGCGGTACATGAAGAAGTCAGGGTCCAGGGTGAGCGCCCTGGCCCCCGCCCCCAGATATTGCATAACAAGATCGATGATCTCGGACGCGCCGACCCCGAACAGCACCGTGTGACTGTCGGGCAGATCCAGCCAGGCGGCGGTCCGCGCTCGCAGGTCGGCAATCCCATCCACCGGATACCTGTTGAAATCGACCCGATCCAGGTGACGCTTGAGATCATCGATGATCGGATCGGGCAGATTGCACGGCATCTCCATCAAGGTGCCCGTTCGCCCAGGATCGCTGAAGATGCTGTCCAGATTTGTCCGGGCATCCGCCGGGGGATGGCGCTCTAGAAATTCGTCCAGGCTGAATTCCATCCTTCGACTGCCGTCGCGCAAGGGTAGCGACGCCTACGCACCGACGGGGTGATGGTCGGCGGAGACGTCGGTCCCGACCCGCGGGCGATGGTGGATGTATTCCCCGAACAACGCCTCGCAGTCCCGGTGGTATTTCTCCGTGAACAGGATATGCGTGTGCCAGACGATGTCGGTGACGGCGTCCGGCGCGGGACCCCGCTTCGACATCGCCTCGCCCGCGTCGTTTCCGGCGCGATACGAGAGCACCTGTTTGAGAAACTGACGGTAGGCCAGGATGGCGTGGTCGGTTTCCTCTACCGGCCAGCCATATCCGCCCTCCTCGGGCGGCATGGTCAGTTTCAGTTTGACGACCTCAAGGTCCAGGGCGTCGATCTTGCCTGAGACGGGCGTCACTGTGCACGCTTCCGCTGTATCCGGATCAAACCGAAACGAAGCGTTTGTCCTAGGGAACGTAGCAGACCGGCGCTGCGTCCCGCGCGGATGCCTGATCGACGTCGGCCGCTACGCCGCCATGAGGCGAGGGACCTAACAAAACGCACATTTCCGCGGTCGCAGACACGGCACGTTGGCTGGCATGTCCATGGCTGTGAAATGCGAAATACTTCGCAACCAACTCGTTCGTTTTCATCGTCCACTCCTCACATATGACTGGTTAGAGACAGCTCAGTCTATTCTCGGGTCATCGTGTGATTTTACTTAGGCGTGATCGTGATTTTGCCCTTGCACCGGCCGTCGGTGAACACGCCGGCAAAGCCGTCTGCTTTCGACAGGCCCGTCGCGTAGACATGCGCCTCGGTTCCATTGACGTCGGCGCCGTCGAACGTGACGTCGTAGGTGTTGTTCATCACGAGGACGCCGTGGTGCAGCGAGACGTCCGACTTCTTGATATGGATCGTGTGGCCGGCGTCGCTCACCCTATGGTGCACGGCCTTGTTGCTGTGGGGCGATGTCTGATAGCCGTCGCCATAGGGGGTCTGACAGACGCCGGCGTCTTCGGTGGGGATGACGCTCTGAAGATCGCTGAACGTCACTTGCGCGGACTGGGCGTGAGCCTGGACCGAACCGAGGGCCAGGAGACCGGCCGCAATTGCCAATGAACGCATGAGTACCCTCCCAAGTTCTCCGAGGAACGCCTCATGTCGAGTGTTCCGCATAACCGGATTTGCCACACCGAGGCCCTCGGTAACCAGGACGATAGCACGGGTAATGCCCGCGTCAAAGGCGGCCGCACAGAACCTTACCAAGATTTAATGAAGGCTATCAAAGACATGTGCGACGACGGCCGGCTGTCGGGGCGCCAAAGAAAACGGCCGTGGTGGGCCCGGCAGGATTCGAACCTGCGACCAAGCCGTTATGAGCGGCCCGCTCTGACCAACTGAGCTACGGGCCCACCGTGGAGCCCTCTTTACATGCGGGTCGGGGCCTGCGCAAGCGGCCGCGATCAGGCCGACGGCAGCGACTGGAACGGATCCTTTCCGTCGTGCGGGAAGTGCGCCGTTTCGTCGGCGTCGAAAGCGGGCCTGCTGCTGCAGTCCTTCAGGACGGACCGCAACTCTTCGATCGTGAAGGGCTTGGCGATGAACTCGTCCATCCCGGCCGCCTGGCAGCGCTGACGGTCCGTCTCTAAGGCGCTGGCGCTTACCGCGACGACCAGGGTTCTGTCGCTGCCCCGGCCTCGTTCCAGTTCGCGGATCCGCCGGGTGGCGTCGAAACCGTCCATCACCGGCATGTGACAGTCCATCAGGACGGCATCGAAGGAGGCGCGTTCGAAGGATGCGACCGCTTCGACACCGGTCCCGCAGACCTGCACCCTGCAGCCCAATTCGCTGAGATACTGCTCGGCAACCGCCGTATTCACCGGGTTGTCCTCGGCCAACAAGACGGAGAGTCCCAATGGGCCCTCTGCCGTTTCAGCCGAACCGATGCCGTTGGTTTCCGTTTCGTCGTGCTCCACGCCGCACATTCTTCCCAGCTTATCCAGCAGTTCGCTCTGCTTCAGCGGTTTGGTGAGGAAGGCGTCGATGCCACCGTCGCGCATCTGGCGAAGGTCGTCCCGCCAAGTCACCGACGAAAGCATCATCAGGCGAATGTCCGCGATCTCCGGCGTTTCTTTGATCGTGCGTGCAAGTTCCTGCCCGCTCATATCCGGCATCAGCAGGTCCAACAAAGCCACCTGGTAGGGCCGGCCCCGCTCGGCTGCCACTTTCAACATCTCAAGCGCGCGCACCGCCCTTGGCTTCTGCTATTTCAACGCCCCAGGAGCCGAGGTAGTGGCACATGATTTCCCGGTTGGTCGGGTTGTCGTCGACCACAAGGGCGCGAACGCCTTTCAGCGACTTCGCCAACTGCGCATTCTCGGAAGCCAGCTGGTGCGCCAGCGGAAAGCGCGCCGCGAGGCGGAACGTGGTCCCCCGGCCCAACTGGCTTTCGCACGTGATTTTGCCCCCCATCAAATTGACAATTTCGCGCACAACAGCAAGACCGAGGCCGGTCCCGCCATGGCGCCGCGTCGTCGAAGGATCGGCCTGCTGAAACGGCTTGAACAACTTGTCCTGGTCATCAAGCCCGATTCCGATGCCCGTGTCTGAGACCGTGAAGGTGACCTGGACCGAAACCCCGTCGCTGTCGCCGGTCGCCACCTTCAAAGAGACCGAGCCGGCGTCGGTAAACTTGACCGCGTTGCCAAGCAGGTTGACCAGCACTTGCTTCAACCTATCGGCATCGCCGTGCAGGTTGATGGCCGCCGGCGCATCGACGAAATAGGAGAAGTCCAGCCCTTTGGATGCCGCCAATTCGGCAAGCGGGCAGACCACCTAATCTACCGTGCGATGAAGGTTGAACGGCGGCGGATCGAGTTGGAACTCGCCCGCCTCGATTCGCGAAAAATCGAGGATCCCGTCGATAACGCTCAACAGCGCCGTGGCCACCCCGTGGATGGTGTTGACGAAATGGCGCTGGCGGTCCGTCATTTCCGTCTGCCTCAGCAGATCAGACATGCCCAACACGCCGTTCATCGGCGTTCGGATCTCGTGGCTCATATTGGCCAGGAAGCGCGACTTGGAGAGGTTGGCGGATTCTGCGGTTTCGCGGGCTTTGGTCAGTTCTGCTTTGTTTTTCTGCAACAGCCCGATCAGGCTGACCGCCTCGCGCCAACGGCGCCAAGCAAACCACATACCGAAGACCGACAGCGGTATGAACACCACGAGAATCTCGTCGAGCTCGTACTCCTCGTGCGCTCGCGTGAATTCGTAGAATTCCTCGACGAAGTCGATCTGGACCAAGACGAACGTGAGCACCAGGGTCGCCATCGCCACGATTATCAAATCGATGGTCGCGTTCCGTACGGCGAATTTGCGTGTATGGGGCATCGTTCAGGGCCCGATATCTTGGTCCAGGCGACTACGCTAGCAACCGCGGACTAAATCGGGGTTAACAACCCATAACCCAAAGGTGTATTATAAATCAGATGGTTACAACGATATGGTCGCCGGCCTCGTCGAATCGGCGACGCGCCCGACCGGGAAACGCCGCAATAGGCATCGGCCGACGGCCGGTGTGAAGGCGCATACAGATGACGGCAGCGCCAGCCCGCGCCCCGCTCAGTAGTCCAGGAAGCTTCTCAGCTTGCGCGACCGCGACGGGTGCTTCAGCTTGCGCAGCGCCTTGGCTTCGATCTGGCGGATACGCTCGCGGGTAACCGAGAACTGCTGGCCGACCTCCTCCAGGGTGTGGTCGGTATTCATGCCGATCCCGAACCGCATCCTGAGCACGCGCTCCTCGCGCGCGGTCAGCGAGGCCAGCACCCGTGTCGTCGTCTCGCGCAGGTTCGATTGGATGGCCGCGTCGGACGGCAGAACCGCGTTCTTGTCCTCGATGAAATCGCCCAGATGGCTGTCTTCCTCGTCGCCGATCGGCGTTTCCAGACTGATTGGTTCCTTGGCGATTTTCAGGACCTTGCGCACCTTCTCCAGCGGCATGGCCAGCTTTTCAGCCAGTTCCTCGGGCGTGGGTTCGCGCCCGATCTCGTGCAACATCTGCCGCGACGTCCGGACCAGCTTGTTGATCGTCTCGATCATGTGGACCGGAATGCGGATGGTCCGCGCCTGGTCGGCGATCGACCGGGTGATCGCCTGGCGGATCCACCAGGTGGCATAGGTCGAGAACTTGTAGCCGCGGCGGTACTCGAACTTATCCACGGCCTTCATCAGGCCGATATTGCCTTCCTGGATCAGGTCCAGGAACTGCAGACCGCGGTTGGTGTATTTCTTCGCAATTGAAATCACCAGGCGCAGGTTCGCCTCGACCATTTCCTTCTTGGCCCGGCCGGCCTCGCGCTCACCCTGCTGCACCGTCTGGACGATGCGCCGGAACTCGGAGATCGGCATGCCCGTGGCCGCGGCGACCTCGGCGACGTTGCCGCGCTGCATTTCGATTTCCTTGATGTGCCGCTCGCCGAACCGTTTCCACGACGCGTTGATCTTGGTGACCGTCTTCAGCCAGTTCGGGTCCAGTTCGTGCCCGAAATACTGCTGCAGGAAGTCCTCGCGCTTGATCTTGGATTGGGTCGCTAGCCGCAACAGGCGCCCCTCGAAACCGGTCAAGGTCCGGTTCAGCTCGTAGAGCTGCTCGACCAGCTGCTCGATCCGCTGATTGTTGAGCCGGACCTTCTCCATCATTTCCACCAGGTTCTTGCGGTGGGTTTCGTGGGTCCGCTCCGTCGAGCGAGACAGCGACTCGCCCTTCTGCATCGAGCTCAGGCGCTTGTCCTGGGCGCGTTTCAGCTTGTTGTAGGTCGACGCGATCAGCTCGAAGTTCTCCAGGATCTCGGGCTTCAGCACCTGCTCCATGGCCGCAAGCGACATAGAGTTGTCCTCGCCGTCCTCGTCGCCTTCCTCCGACTTAGCCTCGCCGTCTTCCGACTTGGCCTCGCCCTCTTCCGGCTTGGCCTCGCCGTCCGCCGGCGCGGCCTCGCCGTTGGGCTTGGCAGCGGCTGCGCCCGCGGATGCATCGTTTGCAGCAGGCGCTGCCGCGCCGTTGGGGGCCGGCGCGGCGCCTTCGGCGGCCTCGCCGTCGCCATCCGCGCTGGCTTCGCCGCTCTCCTCGGCCTCCACGGCGTTCAGCGCCTTGTCGTCGGGGCCGGCGAACGTCGCATCCAGCTCGATGACGTCGCGCAGCAGGATTTCGCCCTCCAACAGCATGTCATGCCACTTGGAGATCGCGCGCATCGTCAGGGGACTTTCGCACAAGGCGCCGATCATCTTCTCGCGGCCGGCCTCGATGCGCTTGGCGATGGCGATCTCGCCTTCGCGAGACAGAAGCTCGACCGAGCCCATCTCGCGCAGGTACATGCGTACGGGGTCGTCCGTGCGGCCCACGTCGTCGTCGTTGATGTTGCCGGTGGGCTGGGCTTCGACCTCGGTCCCGGTTTCGCTGCGCGAGTCCTTGTCGTCCTGTTCCTCGCCGTCGATGACGTTGATGCCCATTTCGGACAGCATGGTCATCGTGTCTTCGATCTGCTCGGACGTCACCTCGTTCTGCGGCAGCGCGGCGTTTAGCTCGTCGATGGTGATATAGCCGCGCTCCTTCGCTTTGGAGACCAGCTTCTTCACCGCGGCGCCCGCATTGTCCATCAGCGGACTGTCGGTAGCCTCTTCGCGATTCTCTGTGTTTTCCGTCGCTTCTGCCTGCTTCGCCATAAAGCTCAATTCCTCATGCCAACACCGGTGCAGCCGCACTCTGCCGCCACCTTAAATTCCGCAACTGCGCCTATGAGTCGTCGCCCTGTGCGATCTTCAACTCGCCTGCCTCGACGGCTTCCCGTATCGCCCGCAACCGTGACATTTCGCTGGAGGGCATATCCGACTGGACCTGCCGACGAACGGTCTCGGACTCGGTGCGGAGCTGACGCTGGGTCTGAAGGGCCATGATGCTCTCCAGGCCTTTGGACGCCGCGTCGTCGCTCGCCTCGGGGCTTGAGAAAGATGCCATCTTGTAGGTTAACGTATCCAAAACACCAACCGGAACCGCGGCACCCTCTGCTTTCGAGAAGTGGGCGCTGAGATCGTCTAAGTCAAGGTTTTCGCGCGAAGAAAGCAGGTTTTGAAGCCGACGGCGCAGTTTGTCAAGATCGGGGTCCAGGGGCAGGGCGTCAACCTGGTCGCCGAACCGCTCCATCAGCCGTGGATGGTTAATCAGCGTGGTCAGGACAATGATGTGCTGGCGGCGCGTATGCGACCCGGCCAGGCCCTTCAATTTACGATCGATCGCCTGATCCGCCCCACCCTGGCGACCCGCGGTACGCGGCGGATTCCGGCGGTTTCCGGTCCCCTGACGGGTCCTGAAGCGACGCCACAGGCGGTCGCGGAACTCGCCCTGGTAGTGGCTGCGCACCGTCTGATCGCCGATCTGGCCGACCCGGTCCATCAGCCGCTTTTCCAGGTCGGCTTTTCGTTCCGGCGTGTCGATCTCCTTGAGACCCGCCTCCATGGCCCAGATCACGTCGGCCAGGGGCATGCAACGTTCCAGAGCCCGGTGCATACCCGCCGCGCCCTCGGCCCGCAGCAGGCTGTCCGGATCCTCGCCGCCTGGCAGGAAGGCGAACCGCAGGGTCGTTCCCGGCTTCAGCAGCGGCAGGGCTCGTTCGGCGGCCCGTCCCGCCGCGCGCCGGCCCGCCTCGTCGCCGTCGAAGCACAGCACCGGCTCGGGATCGTGTCGCCACACCAGGCTGATCTGCTCCTCGGTCATCGCCGTGCCCAGGGGCGCCACCGCCGCCCCGAAACCCGCCTGGGCCAGCGCGATCACGTCCATATAGCCTTCCGCGACGATCATGCCCGCCCCGTTGTGGGCCGCCGCCCTGGCCCGGTCCAGGTTGTAGAGCGTCCGGCCCTTGTCGAACAGCGGAGTATCTGGCGAGTTGATGTATTTGCCGGTCTGCGCTGCCTTGTGGTCGCCCATGAACCGGCCGCCGAAGGCGATCACCCGGCCACGCCGGTCTGCGATCGGAAACAGGATCCGGCCACGGAAGAAGGGATAGGCGGGGCGCCCGTCGTCCGGCCGCCGTAGCAGGCCGGCCTCGATCAGCAACCGTTCGTCGATGTCCATTTCGGCCATTGCCGCCTTGAAGGCGTTGCCGTCGGGCGCATATCCCAGCCGAAAGGCGCGGATCGTCTCTTCACCCAGGCCGCGGTCGCGCAAATAGGCCAGTGCCTCGCGCCCCTCGTTGGCATACAGACGCTCCTGGAACCAGGCGCATGCCGCCTCGACCACCTCGTGCAGGCCCGCGCGTCGTTCCGCCCGCTGCCGCTCGGCCGGCGTCTCCTTCGGCACTTCCAGTCCGGCATCCCCGGCCAGGCGCTCGACCGCCTCGGGAAAGCTGAGGCCCTCCATCCGCATCACCCAGGCAAAGACGTCGCCATGCTCGCCGCTGGAGAAGCAGTGATAGAAGCCCTTCTGGTTGTTCACCGTGAAGGACGGCGTCTTTTCCGGGTTGAACGGGCTCAGGCCAACGAACTCGCGGCCCCTTCGGGTCAGCTTGACCCTGCGGCCGACAACGTCGGACACCGAGACTCTGGCACGGATCTCATCCAGAAATTGCGGCGGAAATGCCACTCACCGACCCCCTGCGATGCCGCCCGGCCGACGACCCGTCCGGTCGTCGCGGCGAAATCCTATCACAGTCAAGCGCCCCGTTCGATCCGCGGCACGCCCGCCCGAATCCGTCCTCAGCGAAGCTGCTCTTTTGCCTGCGCGCTGGCCTTGGCGAAATCCATGCGGCCCGGATAGCGCGCGCGCAACGCGCTCATCACAGCCCCCATGTCCTTCAAGCTCGCCGCGCCGGTCTCCGCGATCGCCTCGCCGACCGCGGTCGCAATCTCGTCGTCGTTCAACTGGCTGGGCAAGAAGCGCGCGATGACGTCGATCTCTTCCTGCTCGCTCTCGGCCAGTTCCAACCGACCGCCCTGCTCGTAAAGGGCGATGCTTTCCTTGCGCTGCTTGATCATGGTCTGCAGCATGGACAGGATTTCATCGTCGGTGATGCCGTCAGACTGGCCCTTGCCGCGCGCCGCGATATCGCGGTCCTTCAGTGCGGCAAGAATCAAACGAAGGGTCGAAGTCGCGCGCGCATCCTTCGCCCGCATCGCCTGTTTCAACGCGTCAGCGATCTCCTGGCGCACGCCGTTCCTCCACGGAATGTTGTGATTTGTTGGCGGACCGGTGATCTTCACGCATGGCCCGCTGCGGGGACGTCGCCCGCAGCAGCTTGATGCTATCTAACATACTGATATTCAAAGCCTAATTAATTCCGGATTGGCTTGACGAGCAAGCGGCATATGCTTTAACAGTCCCGCGTTCGATTGTCGAGCGCACAGTGAAGGCACCGCATGACCGATACCCTGGTACCAGCAGATACGAACACGCAAGCGCCGCAGCAACCGCGCAACGCGACCGCGGTGCTGGCGCTTGCCGACGGGACCGTCTTGTGGGGCCGGGGCGTCGGCGCGACGGGCGCCGCGATCGGCGAGGTGTGTTTCAACACGTCGATGACCGGTTATCAGGAGATCATGACCGATCCGTCCTATGCCGGTCAGATCATCACCTTCACGTTTCCGCACATCGGCAACGTCGGCACGAATTCAGAGGACATTGAAACCGTCACGCCGGCGGCGCGCGGATGCGTGCTGAATGCCGACATCACCGAACCGTCGAACTGGCGCGCCTCCCAGCACCTGGACGCCTGGCTCAAGAACAATGACATCCCGGGCATCGCCGGCGTCGATACCCGGGCGCTGACCCGGCGCATCCGCGAGCAGGGCGCGCCGAACGGCGTGCTGGCGCATGCGCCGGACGGCCGGTTCGATCTGGACGAACTGGTGGCGCGGGCGGCGGCATGGCCTGGGCTCGAAGGCATGGATCTGGCCAAAGAGGTTTCTTGTGCCCAGACCTACCGCTGGACCGAGGCCACCTGGGACCGCGAAGCAGGCTATGGCCGGTCCGACGAATCCGGGTTTCACGTCGTGGCGGTGGACTATGGGGCCAAGCGGAACATCCTGCGCAACCTGGCCGCTTTGGGTTGCCGGATTACGGTGGTGCCTGGCACGTCGGGCATCGAAGACGTGCTTGCGCACGACCCTGACGGGGTCTTCCTGTCCAACGGTCCAGGCGATCCAGCCGCCACCGGCGCTTATGCGGTCCCCATGATCCAGGGCCTGCTGGAGACTGGACTGCCGGTGTTCGGCATCTGCCTCGGCCACCAGATGCTGGCCCTGGCCCTGGGCGCAAAGACGGAGAAGATGCATCTGGGCCACCGCGGCGCCAATCACCCGATCAAGGATCTGACCACGAGCAAGGTCGAGATCACCAGCCAGAACCACGGCTTCGTGGTCGACAAGGACAGCCTTCCCGACGGGGTGGAGGGCACGCACTATTCGTTGTTCGACGGCTCGCTGGCGGGCCTGCGCCTCACCGGCCGACCGGTCTTCTCGGTCCAATACCACCCCGAAGCCTCGCCCGGCCCGCAGGACAGCCATTACCTGTTTCGCCGCTTCGTCGAGTTGATCGCCGCCCACAAGCAGCGGTGATCGGCGCTGGCCTTCGCGGCCAGCTTGCGATAAACAGCGCCCGGCGGCGCATGCCGCCTTTTCTGCGCGGATGACCGAAAGACCAAGCGGCCGACAGCATGCCCAGGCGCGACGACATCGATACGGTGATGATCATCGGTGCGGGCCCGATCGTGATCGGGCAGGCCTGCGAGTTTGATTATTCCGGCACCCAGGCCTGCAAGGCCCTGAAGGACGAGGGCTACCGGGTCGTCCTGGTCAATTCCAACCCGGCCACCATCATGACCGATCCGGCAACCGCCGACGCGACCTACGTAGAGCCGATCACCCCGGCGATGGTCGCGAAAGTGCTGGAGCGGGAACGGGCCGAACGGCCGGATGACAAGCTGGTGGTGCTGCCGACCATGGGCGGGCAGACCGGCTTGAACACGGCGCTGTCGCTGGACCGCAACGGAACCCTGGCGCGCCTGGGCGTGGAGATGATCGGCGCCAAGGCCGATGTCATTGACAAGGCCGAGGACCGTAAGCTGTTCCACGAGGCCATGGAAAAAATCGGCCTGGAATGCCCACGCAGCTTGCTGGTCAAAAGCATGGGCCAGGCGGACGAGGCGCTGGAACATGTCCGGCTTCCGGCAATCATACGGCCCTCCTTCACCCTGGGCGGAACCGGCGGAGGCATCGCCTACAACACCGACGAGTTTAACACGCTCTTGGAAGCGGGGCTGCGTGCATCGCCGGTATCGGAGGTGCTGGTCGAGGAATCGGTCCTGGGCTGGAAAGAATACGAGATGGAGGTCGTGCGGGACCGCGACGACAACTGCATCATCGTCTGTTCCATCGAAAACATCGACCCCATGGGCATTCACACCGGCGATTCGATCACGGTGGCGCCGGCGCTGACGCTGACCGACAAGGAATTCCAGATCATGCGCAACGCCTCGATCGCGTGCCTGCGCGAGATCGGGGTGGATACCGGTGGGTCAAACGTGCAGTTCGCCGTCGACCCGCGGGACGGCCACCTGGTCGTCATCGAGATGAATCCGCGCGTGTCGCGGTCTTCGGCCCTGGCTTCGAAGGCCACCGGGTTCCCGATCGCCAAGGTCGCCGCCAAGCTGGCGGTCGGCTATACGCTCGATGAGTTGGACAACGACATCACCCGCGTCACGCCGGCCAGTTTCGAGCCGACCATCGACTATGTCGTGGTCAAGATGCCGCGGTTTGCGTTCGAGAAGTTCCCGGGGGCGAAGCCGCACCTGACCACCTCCATGAAGTCGGTCGGCGAGGCGATGGCGATCGGCCGCACCTTCTCTCAGGCCCTGCAAAAGGCCCTGCGCTCGATGGAGACCGGATTGACCGGGCTCAACCCCGTAGAGATCGCGGGCGCGCCGGACGCGGATTCCATCCGCGCCGCCATCTCCCAGCCGCTGCCTGACCGTGTCCTGCTGGTGGCCCAGGCCCTGCGCCATGGCCTGTCGGTCGAAGACGTTCACGCTGCCAGCCGCATTGACCCCTGGTTCCTGGACCAGATCAAGGCGATCGTCGGCGCCGAGGCACAGGTCGCACAAGACGGCGTGCCCGACGACCGCCAAGCCTTTCTGTCCCTGAAGAAGATGGGCTTTTCCGACGCCCGGCTGGCGGAACTTGCCGGCATGTCCGAGGCCGAGGTGGCCGAGCGCCGCCGACGCCTGGAGGTCCATCCCATATTCAAGCGGATCGACACCTGCGCAGCGGAGTTCCCGTCGCTCACGCCCTACATGTACTCGTCCTACGAGGGCGACGGCATCTCACCGCCGCAGTGCGAGGCGGACGTCAGCGATGCCGACAAAGTGGTGATTCTGGGTGGCGGGCCGAACCGCATCGGCCAGGGAATCGAGTTCGACTATTGCTGCGTCCATGCGTGTTACGCGCTGGACGAGGCCGGATTCGAAACCATCATGGTCAACTGCAATCCCGAAACCGTCTCCACCGACTACGACACGTCGGACCGGCTTTATTTCGAGCCGCTGACGGCCGAGGACGTGATCGAGCTGGTGCGCGTGGAACAGGCCCGGGGCCGGCTGGTGGGCGTCATCGTGCAGTTCGGCGGCCAGACACCGCTGAAGCTGGCACATGCGCTGGAACAGGCCGGAATCCCGATTCTGGGCACCTCGCCCGACGCCATCGACCTGGCCGAGGACCGCGAGCGCTTTCAGCAGCTTGCGATCGAGCTTGGGCTGAAGCAGCCGCCGAACGGCATCGCCTCCAGTCCGGCCGAGGCCGAGGCGGTCGCACAGCGGATCGGCTTTCCCGTCGTCATCCGGCCGTCCTACGTGCTGGGCGGCCGTGCAATGGAAATCGTGCACGATATGCAAGGTCTCAGGCGCTACATCGAAACCGCGGTCAGGGCCTCCGGGCAGAACCCGGTGCTGATCGACGGCTACCTGCGCGACGCGATCGAGGTGGACGTGGACGCCCTGGGCGACGGCGAGACGGTGTTCGTCGCCGGCGTCATGGAACATATCGAAGAGGCCGGGATCCACTCTGGCGACAGCGCCTGTTCGCTGCCGCCCTACACGTTGGGACCGGATGTGATCGCCGAACTGCAGAACCAGACCGAGGCACTGGCGCGCGCGCTGGGCGTCGTCGGGCTGATGAACGTGCAGTTCGCCGTCAAGGACGGCAGCGTCAACATCCTGGAGGTGAACCCGCGCGCAAGCCGGACCGTTCCCTTCGTCGCCAAGGCGACCGGCGTGCCAATTGCCAAGATCGCGGCACGGATCATGACTGGCGAGAAGCTGTCGGAATTCGACCTGACTGGCGACGGCGAACGGCCGCACATCGCGGTCAAGGAGGCGGTGTTCCCGTTCGCCCGTTTCCCGGGCGTCGACGTCATGCTTGGCCCGGAAATGCGATCGACCGGCGAGGCGATGGGCCTGGACAGCGAGTTCGGGCGCGCCTTCACCAAGTCCCAGCTGGCCGTGGGTATCGACCTGCCAACCGCGGGCACCGTGTTCGTTTCGGTCAAGGACACCGACAAGCCGGCCGTCCTGGAGATGGCGCACCAGATCCAGAACCTGGGACTGGCGATCACCGCAACCCGCGGCACGGCCGACTATCTGGAGCAGAACGGCCTTGCGGTCCAGCGGGTCAACAAGGTGCTGGAAGGTCACCCGCATGTGGTCGACGCCATGATCAACGGCCAGATCGACCTGGTCTTCAACACCACCGAAGGGCAAAAGGCGATCGAGGATTCGTTCTCCCTGCGCCGGACGGCGTTGATGCGGTCGATCCCTTACTACACCACGGTTTCGGGCGCCCGGGCGGCCCTGATGGGCATCGCCGCCCTGAAGCAGGGATCGCTTGAAGTTGCACCGCTTCAGGCATACTTTAAGGCTTCGTACTAGAACGGAATTAACCCTTCCGACTGATCTGACCAGTGTCGCCATCGAGGCAGATGGTGCATTGGATCTTTGTGTCTGAATCGCAACGCGAGCGAATTGGTGATGGTGATGCAAAGGGTGCCGATTACCCTGCAGGGCTTCGAACGGCTGCAGGAGGAACTGAAGACGCTCAAATCCGAAGAGCGGCCGGCCGTCATTCGTGCGATTGCCGCCGCGCGGGAGCATGGCGACCTGTCCGAGAACGCCGAATATCACGCCGCGCGCGAACGCCAGAGCTTCATCGAAGGCCGGATTGCCGAACTTGAGGACAAGATCAGCCGTGCCGAGGTGATCGATCCGTCCAAGCTGTCCGGCGAAGTGGCCAAGTTCGGCGCAACGGTCACGCTGGCCGATTGCGACACCGACGAAGAGAAGACCTATCAACTGGTTGGCGAAACCGAGTCCGACATTTCGTCCGGCCTTCTTTCGATCGCCTCACCGCTGGCCCGAGCGCTGATCGGCAAGGGCGTCGGCGACGTTGTCGAGGTGGTCACGCCCGGCGGGCAGAAAGACTACGAGGTCGTCACCGTCCAGTACAAATAGCGTCCGGCGCCGCTGCCGGCCGGCCCTGTCAGTCGATTTCCTCGGTCGACGGCGCGTCGGCCTTGTCCACGTCGATCGGCACGCCGTACTGGAACTTGGAGGCCCGGATCGCCAGTGCGGACCGGACCGAGCTGACTCCGGGCGCCTTGGTCAGTTCAGACGTCAGGAAGGTGTTGTAGCTTTCCCAGTTCTCGGCCACGATCTTGAGCAGAAAGTCGGTCTCGCCGGCCAGCATGTGGCATTCGCGCACCTGCGCCCAGCCCTGGACCACCTCTTCGAAGGCGACAAGGTCCGCTTCCGCCTGGCTGGCAAGTCCGACGAAGGCGAAGACGGTGACGCCGTAGCCCAGGGCTTCGGGATTGACGTCCGCGTGATAGCCGCGGACGAAGTTGGCCTCCTCCAATGCACGGACCCGGCGCAGGCAAGGCGGCGCTGAGATCCCGGCCCGCCTGGCGAGCTCCACATTGGTCATCCGGCCGTCCTCCTGCAGATCCCGCAGGATCTTCAGGTCGATTGTGTCGAGCTTCACGCGACGCATCGGTGCGATCGTCCTTTCCCGTCCTGGAACGATTAAAGTCCGCGCCGGCCTTGGCGCGAAAGAATATCACCGGCGCGCCCTTGCCGTTCAAGGGAAATCCAATCCCACGGCGTTGCAGCGGTCGAACGGGCGTGCTATCGCGGCCGGGTGATGAGTGATCGCTGTTGCTGGGTGCTCACGGACGGAAAGACCGGAATGGACGCCCAGGCCCCGGGACTGGCCGAGGCGGTGGGCCTGCCGTTCGCGGCAAAGACCCTCGACTTTGCGGCCCCTTGGTCGTGGGTTCCGCCCGTCCTGTGGCCGCCCGGCGTGCTGGGCCAGACGCACGCCGGCGCCGATCTCGCGCCGCCTTGGCCGGACCTGTTGATTTCTTGCGGCAGCAACGCCGTCGGACCGGCGCTGGAGATCAAGCGGCGCGGCGGCGGCAGGCCGGTTGCCGTTCATATCCAGCATCCCCATGTGCCGCTTGGCCGCTTCGATCTGATCGCGGCACCCATGCACGACCGGGTCACCGGATCCAATGTCATTGTTACCCGCGGTTCACTGAACCGGGTCACGCCGGAACGGCTGGCGCAGGCGGCCGAGGCCGTGCGTGACCAGATCGCCAACCTTCCGCGCCCATTGGTCGCGGTACTGGTCGGCGGGTCGAACAGCGCCTACGACCTGACGCCGCCGGCCATGCGCGACATCGCCGGGCAACTCGCAACCATGGCGCGAGACACCGGCGGGGCGTTGCTTGTCACGCCGTCCCGGCGAACGGGTTCGGAGAACGAGGCGGTTCTAACGGAGGCCTTGCAGGGCGTTCCCGGAACGATCTGGGACGGCACCGGCGCAAACCCCTATTACGGGTATCTCGCCGTCGCGGACGCCATCGTCGTTACCGGCGATTCGGTGAACATGGTCTCCGAGGCCTGCATGACCGGAAGACCCGTGCACGTGATCGATCTGCCGGGCCGCGGCAGCGGCAAGTTCCGCCGCTTTCACGAAGGACTGCGCGCCGACGGCCTGACACGGCCCTTCCGTGGCAGGCTGGAATGCTGGTCATACCCGCCGTTGGACGATACCGCGCGGGTCGCGGCGGCGGTGCGCGCACGCCTGGCCCCCGTTGCACAGGACGCGGCACAATGACCGGTCCAACGGCCCGTCCAAAGCGTGGGAACCCCGGTTGATGCGGACGTCCGAACAGATCGATCGGTTGGAAGAGGACAAGACCGCCGTCGCCGGGGTCACGCACCGGTCCGGCATTTCCATCTCCACTGCCGTGCTGATCGGCATCCTGTTCCTGATCCTGGCCGCGGCCACGCCCTTCGTGCTCACCCTGACCGTTGCCACGCGCAATACGAACGAGCTGCTCGCGGACAAGGTCGAGCTGGCCATCGGAGCGATCCGTGCCGGCCTGCGGGGCCATATCGACCCCGCGCGCGCACAGGTCGATTACATCCTGAAGCTCGTCGAAGATGGGACCATCGATCCGCGCGACGAACGCCGGTTCACGCGCTTCCTGCAGGCGACCATGGCTGCGGCCCCCCAGGTGGCCTTCGTCGGCGTTATTCGTCCGGACTATTCCCACACCACCGCCATGTCGTTCGGACCGGAGCCGATCGTACACGGCAGCCTGGCGGACGATCCCTTGGCGAAGGTACAGATCGATGCCGGCGCCGCCGCGGACGGGCCGTTCTGGGGCGAACCCTTCTACGAGGTCGAGGCGCAGACCTCGTTCTTGAACCTGCGTGCTCCGGTTTACAGGGAGGGCGAGTGTCTCGGCCTTCTGGTCACCGCCATCTCGGTCAAGGATATTTCGGACTTCCTGGCCAACCTGGAACTGGGCGAGGACACCTCCACGCCGTTCGTGTTGTACGGCAGGAACCGGGTGCTGGCGCACGAGGCACTGGTCTACGGTGTTTGGGGCGTCTCTCCGGACCAGCCCCTGCCGGCGCTTGCCACCTTCCAGGACGCCGCGCTGGCCCGGATGCGGGACGAAGGAGCGTCGTCCGAGGACGATTTGGACGAATACGAGACGTCCGCGCAGGCCCGGATTGTCACGACTCGGGAGGACGGCAAGAAATACGCCATCCTGTACGATTCACTGGAAGGATACGGTCCAGCGCCGCTGACGGCGGGTGTCTATTTCGACCTTGCCGAGGTCGGGGTCCAGTACAGGCGCCTGTGGATGGCCCTGGCCGGCGGCTGCATCCTGGTACTGGTCGCCCTGGTCATCGGTCTGGTCGCCGGCAAGCGGCTGTCGGGATATTCCAAGCGCCTGGCCACCGTCGCCGGGCGGATCCGCGAACTGGACGTCGAACACGCGCCCACACTGCCTGGCAGCAAGATCCGGGAGCTGAACGAGTCCGCCGAGGCCTTCAATTCCATGGTCCGGGCGTTGAGATGGTTCGAGATCAATGTTCCCCGCAAGCTGGTCAAACGCCTGATCCAGTCGGGGCAGACCCGTTCCCTGACGTCCGAGAACCGCACCTTGACGGTCCTGTTCACCGATGTGAGCGGCTTCACCCAGCTCGCTTCGGCCCTGCCGGCCGATCTGGTGGCCGACTTCCTGAACCGGCATTTCGGCATGATCGCCGAATGCGTCGAGGCGGAGGGCGGCACGGTGGACAAGTATATCGGTGACGGTGTGATGGCTTTCTGGGGCGCGCCGGAAGACCAGCCCGACCATGCGGCGCGCGCCGCGCGTGCCGCGCTGGCCGTGGTCGCACGCATCGCCGCTGACAATGCCGAACGGGACAAGATCGGGCAACAGCCGGTCAGAATGCGGATCGGCATCCATTCCGGTCCGGTCGTGGTCGGCAATATCGGCGCGCCCGGACGGGTCAATTACACGATCATCGGCGACACGGTGAATACCGCCCAGCGCCTGGAGCAGCTGGGCAAGGAGCTCGGCGGCGGTGCGTCCGCGGTCGTCCTGACCAGCGCCGAGTCGGTCTCGATGATGGGCGCGGGATTCGACGTCGAGGCGGTCGGCGCGCGGATCCTGCGCGGCCGGGCGGAGGAGACCAGCATCTATCTGTTGAAGGGTCAGGCCGGGGACGGAGCCACGGCATAACGTTTGCGCCGGTGGCCCCACTGGCATATATGAGGTGGAACCGACCGGCCATCTGGCCGGATCGCACAAAAACGGCAAATAGCAACAAGATCTCGATGAGCAGCCTCAATCTATCCGCACTGGAGTCCGCCCAGCTGCAGACCGATCCATTCGACTATGTGGTGGTGCCGGGCTTCCTGACAGGAAATGCCCTGGAAGTGGTCAACGACGATTTCCCGGAGGTGCCGGGGCCCGGCAGTTACAACCTCAATGACCTGAAGATCGGCGCACTGTTCCGCAACCTTACCGAGGAGCTTCAAGGTCCCGAAATGACGGCTGCCGTGTCCCGCAAGTTCGGCATCGACCTGGACGGCCGCCCCACCATCGTCACGATCCGAGGCCACTGCCGCGAAACCGACGGGCGTATCCACCGCGACTCCAAGGGCAAGATCATCACCGCCCTGTTGTACATGAACGGTCCCTGGGAAGCCGACGGCGGCCGGCTGAGGCTGCTGCGCGACGACAAGGACCTGGAAAACTACGTCGCCGAGGTCCCTCCGGTGGAGGGCACCCTGCTGATGTTCCGGTGCAGCCCCAACTCCTGGCACGGTCACAAGAAATTCGTCGGTCAACGCCGCTCGATCCAGCTCAACTGGGTGCGCGACGAGTCCTACAAGGACCGCAAGCACCGGCGGCACAAGCTGTCGGCCTTGATGAAGAAGTTCGTCCTGGCGTCCTGACCTTTCCTTCGACTCAGTGACGGACCGATGGCGCTTGCGATAGAGACATTTTCCAACGACCGGGGCGGCAACAGCTTCTTCAAGGCGATCGGGCATCCTTTGACGGCGCCGAAGGCGCATGCGCTGTTGGATCGCCTGTCGGGTCTGGGGCCGGTCGCCGTTTACGACCCCCTGGGCCACGCCGAAACGTTCGCTGCGATCTACGACATGGCAATGCTGGAGATCGCCGGGACCTATGTCCAGGCGCTGGAAGATATCGGCCGGCCCTTGCTGGGGCAGCCGGCCCAGCCGGTGACCGACCTTGTCGACAGCGCGGCCCGGTGCGTCCTGATCATGGCGTTCGACGCCGATCGCCTGCGGGCGCACGTCGAGCACCTGATTCCGGAAGGCGCGGAGGTCGTCACGCTGGACGCGTTGCGGCTGGATCCCGAGATGCAGACGGATCGCCGGACCTATCTGTCGCCGATCAACTTCGCGACCAATTTCGCCTTCTTCCGTGACCAGCCGGGCCAGCACACCCGGATCGTCGCCGCCAACTACTGGTCGGGCTATGGCGCGAAGGACGTCCGTCTCTGGCTTTGCCTTTTCGATGGCGACGGTGCGGTCCTGGCACAGTGGACGGAGCCGTTGCGCGACGCGGTCGCCGGCATCGTGATCGACAGCCAGGATGTCCGCGCGCGTTTCGGCCTGGACGATTTCTGCGGTCAGCTCTACGTGCATGTGCTCGGAGCGTCGGGCCACGATGTCGTCAAATACGCCCTGGACACCTACGGCGATGCCGATATCGACCTGTCCTGCACCCACGACGCCAACGCCTGGCCGGCCGACCTTTATGCCGGCCTGCCGGCACCGCGCGACGGCGAGACGGTGACCTTGTGGATCCAGAACAGCCATCCGCGGCCGATCCCGACCGGCGCTGTCGGGTTGAACCGGATGGGGCACGATGCCACGGCTTACCTGCAGCACGAGGTGCCTGCGTTCGGCTCCTATCCGCTGGACGTCGCCGCGCTGTTGCCGGACCTGAAGTGGCCGGAGCAGATTGAAATCCGGGCCGGAAAGCACTTCGTCCGGCCGCGCTACGAGGTGCAGGCCGCCGACGGCCATCGTCGGATTGCGCACCCGAACGTGCAGCGGACGGATCTTGTCACCGACTCGCCGCTTGCCGACCTGGCGAACCTGATGGGCAAGGGTTTCATCCTGCCCGCCCCGATTCTGCCGACCGACCGATACCGGTCGGAGGCCCTGCCAACCCCGATGTCGACAGCCCAGGAAACGCTGCCCCTGGCCCTGATCGTGAACGACGCCTCCGGCCACGAGGTGGCGCGGCAGCGACTCGGCTGTCTGCCGCGCGATCATGCAACCTGCGTGGACGTCGAGACGCTGCTGGAAGACGCCGGCAGCGGCCTGCCGGGCGGCTACGGCCATATGGAGCTGATCTACGACTTTGCCGACGGCGGCGACGCCGACGGCTGGCTGCACGGCCTGTTCCGCTACCGCGACAGGGCCAGCGGTCACATCGCCGAAACCAGCTTCGGGGCGCACGTCTTCAACACGGTTCTGACCTACCGGAACGAGCCGCAGAGCTACGCCGGCCGGGCGCCGGGGCTGAGCACGCGGCTTTTCCTCAGGCTGGGCGAGCCACCCCACGACACCATGTGCCATCTGATCTACCCGGCCTCGACGCCCTGGAACGCGCAGTCGGCGACCGTTCTGATTCTCCATGCCGGCGGCGGTACCGAGATCGACCGCCGCGAGATGGAGATCCCGTGCGGCGGATCCCGGCTGTTCAGGGCTTCCGAGCTGTTCTCGCCGGCGGCGCTGGCCCAGGCCGGCCGCGGCGGCTACGTCCTGATCCGCGACACCACCTGCCGTCTGTTCGGTTATCATGGCCTTCTGAACGGCGAGGCCAGTTTCAGCCTGGATCACATGTTCGGTTTTTGAGGACGGCCGGCCGGCGACGCGCCGGCCTATCTCAATCATGCCGAAACCGATATAACGAACGGCGACGACGAACAGGGACAGCGCGGCGGTTTGCGATGCACGTCCGCAACCACGGGGTGACGGTTCATGGCCTTGGACTGGGACAAGCTGCGGATTTTCCATGCCGTTGCCGAAGCGGGCAGCTTCACGCATGCCGGCGATACGCTGCATCTCAGTCAGTCCGCCGTTTCGCGCCAGATCAGCGCGCTTGAGGATTCCCTGGGCGTTCCGCTGTTCCGCCGCCATGCCCGGGGGCTGATCCCCACCGAGCAGGGCGAGCTCTTGTACCGGACCGTCAAGGACGTCTTCCACAAGCTGGCCATGGCCGAATCCCGACTGGCGGAAAGCAAGGAACGGCCGTCGGGGCCATTGAAGGTGACCACCACCGTGGCCTTCGGGTCGACATGGCTGACCGAGCGGCTGAAGGAGTTCGTGGACCTGTTCGCCGACGTGGAGGTTTCGGTGGTGCTGACCGACCACGAGCTGGACCTTGGCATGCGCGAGGCGGATGTCGCGATCCGGATGTCGCCGCCGCGCCAGCCCGGCCTGATCCAGCGTCCCCTGATGACGGTGAGCACGCGGGTCTATGCGGCCGAGGAGTATCTTGCCGAGAAAGGCACGCCGCAGGCGCCGGAAGACCTGGACGAGCACAACCTGATCATTTTCGGCTATGACGCGCCCCACCCGGTCCCGACCATCAACTGGCTCTTGGACGCGGGCGTGCAGCCGGGGCTGCGGCGCCGGCCGATCCTGCGCGTTAACAACCTCTACGGCATCTACCGCGCCGTGCGGTCGGGACTGGGGATTGCCGGCCTGCCCGACTTCATGGTGCCGTCAAAGTCAAACCTGGTCCGCATCCTGCCCGAACTGGAAGGGCCGCCGATCCAGTCGTTCTTCGTCTATCCGGAGGAGCTTCGGCACTCCAAGCGGATCTCGGTCTTCAGGGACTTCCTTCTGCGCAAGGTCGCGGAGACCAACTTCTGACGTCGACGGCCAACGGCGGTTCCATCGGAGCAAGCATGACGATCACCGTGCAGAAGATTTGCGTCTATCCGGTCAAGGGGCTGTCGCCGCTGACATTGGAAGAGACGGCGTTGCGCCCCGGTGACGGCATTCCCGGCGACCGGCGTTTCGGTCTGGTTCATGCCGCAAGCTCGGTGGATCCTCAGAACCCGGGCTGGGCGCAGAAACGGAACTTCCTGGTGCTGTCCATCGACGAGAAGCTGGCGCAGCTGCAGACCCGCTACGAACCCGAGACCGGCATGCTGACCTTGTCCAGAAAGGGACACCAGGTGGCGCGCGGGAACCTGAACGACCCCACCGGCAGGATGCTGGTCGAGCAGTTCCTTGCCGCCTTCATGCCGCCCGGACCCCGGGGCAACCCGAAGATCGTGGAATCGTCGGCGGAACAGAGTTTTACCGACAACCCGGAAAACCACGTCTCCATCATCAACCTGGCCTCGGTCAAGGACGTGGAGCGGATCGTCCGCGCCCCGGTGGATCCGGCGCGGTTTCGCGGCAACATCTATATCGACGGCGCCGCGCCGTGGCAGGAATTCGGATGGGTCGGCAAGGAGATCCGCATCGGCGCCGTGCGCGGCGTGATCACCGAGCGCATCGACCGCTGCCGGGCGACCTGCGTCAACCCGCAGACGGGCGAGGTCGATATGAATGTTCCCCTGGCCTTGCGGCAGGGGTTCGGACACATCGATTGCGGCGTGTTCTTCCGCGTGCTGGAGGAAGGCACCCTGCACGCAGGCGACACGGTGGAAACGCCGCCCGCCGAATAGCCGCGGCGGCGTGTCCAATCCCGTCCGGATGACCCGGGCGGGTCGGCCTATTCGGTAGGCTTGGTGTCCGAATCCTCGGCGACGTCTTCGCCGGACGTGGCCAGCGCCGCTTCCGCCAGTTCCGAGCCAGGTTTCTCGACCGTCGCCTCGCCGACCGGCTCCTCCTGGGCGCCGTCAGGCGCTTCGGCGGTTTCCGACGCTTCGGCGGCAGGGCTGGGAACTTCGGCCTCGTCGCTGCCGTTTACGGTACCCTCGTTCTGGGCGCCGTTGCCGCGCGCGCGGCCGGCTTGACGATCCTGGCCGTTGGGTTGGCGTTGATCGCGGTTGCTTTCCGCCGCTTCGTTCAACACGCGGTAATAGTGGTCCGCGTGCTGCAGCAGGTTCTCGGCCATGATGCGGTCGCCGCTGGACGCCGCATCCCGGGCCAGTGCCAGGTACTTTTCGTGCACCTGATGGGCGGTGCCGCGGATCCTGACGCTGGGTCCGTTGGAGTCAAAACTCTGATGCCGGCTTGGTCCACGTTGGCGACCGGCGTTGCGCCCCCGAGAGCGTTTCTGATTGTGGTTTGGTCTCATCTTTTCCTTCGCATGGCGAATGGAAGTTACTCCGCATTGTCCCGGACACCACATCTGTGGCGTTCACCTGAACGCCCCCGGTTCCAACCGAGAGGCATCTGGTCATAGCGGGAGGCCGGCACATCCAGAGTTTTCTTTTGCCCCGCAGGGCTGCCCCTTATTGGCTGGGGCCCTTGTTTGTCGCTGGTCATTCCGGGCCTAAGCTCCGGATCCGGCACCTCCCCAAGCTAGTCGCTCAGCCGCTGCTTTCCAAGTGTTTTTTTGGTTTTCCGGCCCTTTAACCGTCACGATCAGGCATCTAATGCGGCTTGCCAGATCACTTCGATACCCTGTCACGGTTAAGTCGCGCTTAATGCACTCGGCCGAAACCGCAGGCGCCTGTCCGTCGCCCAGTTCCAGAACCGCAAATCCCGTCGGCCGCAGCAGACCGCCCAGTGCATCGGCCAGGCGCCGGTAAGCCTGCAGACCGTCCGCACCGCCGTCCAGCGCCAGCCGCGGTTCGTGCCGGGCGACCTCGGGCGACAATCCATCCAGCTCAGGCGTCTCGATGTAGGGCGGGTTCGAAACCACCACGTCGAACGGACCGGCCAGCGCATCGCACCAGTCCGCCTGAACCGCATCCGCGCGGTCCTGCAATCCCAGCGCCGCCGTGTTGCGCCGGAACACCCGCAGCGCGGCGGCCGACCGGTCGACGCCGACCCCCTGGGCCGCGGGCAATTCGGACAACAGCGACAGCAACAGACAGCCGATCCCGGTGCCCAGATCCGCAATCGTCAGGGGCGCCGTGCGATCGGCGATCCTCTCCAGCGTTGCTTCGACCAGCGTTTCGCTGTCCGGACGCGGGTCAAGCGTGTCCGCCGTGACCTCGAACGGCAGCCCCCAGAACTCGCGCCGGCCCAGGATCTGGGCCATCGGCACACGCGCCGCCCGCCGCGCCACCGCGGCATCGAACCCGGCAGGCGGTTCGACGACCCGCTCGGGATAGGCGATCAGCCGTTCCGTCGGCTCGCCCAGGCAATGGGCCAGCAGCAGCCGCGCTTCGGTTCGCGCTCGGTCGATACCCGCCGCGGCCAAGGCGGCGGCGGCACGGTCAAGACAGGCTTCGACGGTTCGGCCGCTCATGTCTGCTCGGTGATCTCGGCCAGCTTCGACGCCTCATCCTCCAGGGTCAGCGCGGAGATCACCTCGTCCAGGGACTCCCCGGCAAGGACCTTCTCCAGCTTGTGCAAGGTCAGGCCGATCCGGTGGTCGGTGACCCGGCCCTGCGGGAAGTTGTAGGTCCGGATGCGTTCCGACCGGTCGCCCGATCCGATCTGCCCGCGCCGGCTCTGGGCCCGTTCCGCGTCCTGGCGTTCGCGCTCCAGTTCGTACAGCCGCGCCATCAGGACCTTCATGGCCTTGGCCTTGTTCTTGTGCTGGGACTTTTCGTCCTGGCACTGCACGACCACACCGGTGGGGATGTGGGTTATCCGGACCGCGCTGTCGGTGGTGTTGACGTGCTGTCCGCCGGCGCCCTGGCTGCGATAGGTGTCGATCCTGAGGTCCTTCTCGTCGATATCGACGTCCACCTCCTCGGCCTCGGGCAGCACCGCGACCGTCGCCGCGGAGGTGTGGATGCGCCCGCCGCTTTCCGTCACCGGCACCCGCTGGACCCGGTGCACGCCCGACTCGTATTTCAATCGGGCGAAGACGTTCTCTCCGGAAATCGCCCCGGTTGCTTCCTTGACGCCGCCGATGCCGTTATCGGCATAGTCGATGACCTCGAACCGCCAGCCGTGGCTTTCCGCGTAACGCTGATACATCCGGAACAGCTCGGCCGCGAACAGGCTGGCCTCGTCGCCGCCGGTCCCGGCCCGCACCTCCAGGATCGCGTTGCGGGAATCCGCCTCGTCCCTGGGCAAAAGGGCGATCTGCACCAACTTTTCCAGTCCGGGCAGCTCCTGCTGGACCGCGTGCAGCTCCTCCTCGGCCAGAGCCCGCATCTCGGCGTCGTTTTCGGAATCGGCCAGCATCTCCTCCAGGTCGGCCGCTTCCCTGCGGGCGTCGAGATAGGCCCGGACCTTGGCGACGACCGGTGTCAGGTCCGCATATTCCTTGGCCAGCGCGGCATATTCGGCCGGGTCCAGATCCTCGGCCATGCGCGAGGCCAGTTCCTGATGCCGTTGCAGCACGCCGTCAAGCTTGTCCGTCCACTTCATCGTTCTTCGGTTCCATCCTTGTCGGCGTCCCAGTCTTCGACTTCCAGGCCGAACAGTCTTTGCAATATCCGGTTGATCGTGAACGCGTCGCGCAGATCGGCCGCGTCGCCGGCCTCGGCCATGGCATGCAGCGCAACGCTGGGCTCGTGCAACAGCCGGTTGACCAGCCGTCGCGACACCTCTTCCGCATCGGCGCCCGGGTTTTCGGCCACCACCTCTTTCCGGACCGTTTCGAACCGCTGACGCAGCGCCACCAGCGCTGGAACGGCGTCGATTCCGGCGGCGGAGCGCCGCCAGTCCGCGACCGCAGCATCGACCACGGCCCAGGCGGGCTGAAGCTCGGACTCCCGGGTGCGCCGGCTTTCCATCATCGTCCGCTCCAGGTCGTCCAGCGTATAGCGGAACACGGCCGAGATGTCGTCGACCTTTGGATCCACGTCGCTTGGAACGCCGCCATCGATCAAGAGCACGGGGCGTTGCCGCCGCTGCCGGACGGCTGTCCGCATGGTTTCCGGCGTGATCACATGCTGACCGGACCCCACCGCGCTGATCACCACATCCGCCGCGGCCAGAGCCGCCGGCAGATCCTCGTAGGGGACATAGTGAAGCCCGTGGTGGAATGCAAATGCCTCGGTCCGCGCCGACGGCCCCGTGACGGTCACGTCGGCGGCTCCGTCAAGGCGCATCTGCTGGGTGACCAGGTCGGCAATGTCGCCCAGCCCAAGCATCAGGATGCTGCTGGAAGACAGGTCCCCGTGCAGATCGCGGGCAAGCTGTACCGCCGCGGTGGCCAGCGTCACCGGCCGTTCGCCGATGCGGGTTTCGGTCCTGACTTGCTTGGCGACCCGGAAACCCGCCTGGTAGGCGCGGTCCAGGCTCGGGCCGATCATGCCATGCTCCTGCGCCAGGCGGTGCGCGTCCTTGACCTGGCCCAGAACCTGCGGCTCGCCGACGATCTGGCTTTCCAGGGCGGCCGAGACCGCAAAGATGTGCCGCAGCGCCGCCTCGTCGAAACAGCGGAACAGCCAGGTATCGAGCTCCTCGGCGGGCTTTCCGGTGCGGTCGGCGAACGCGTCCAACACCGCCGCTGCCGCCCGTTCCGGATCGCTGTGGGCGCCGTGCACCTCCACCCGGTCGCAGGTCGAGATCACGATGGCCTGGTGGATTCCAGACCGTCGCAGCCGCTCGTACAGCAGTCCGGCGGCGGCGTCCTCGACGAACAGCCGGTCGCGCAGGTCCAGCGGACAGGTCTTGAAGTTCGCGCCGATTGCGAACAGGCGCGCCGTACCGAAGGCAGGTCCCTCCGCCGGCATCCGTCCGTCATCCCGCCCGGGTCAGCACGGCCGCCAAATCGCCAAGTCCGACTTCGTGCTGATTGCCGGTATCCAGGTTCTTCACCGTCGCCGTGTCCCGGGCCAGCTCGTCGTCGCCGATCAGGACCGCCGCGCGCGCATGGATCTTGTTGGCGAACTTCATGCGCTTCTTGATGTTTCCGCCATAGCCCATTTCCACCCGCAGGCCCGCCGCACGCAGGGTTTCCGCCAGGCCCAGGGCGCGGGCTTCGGCTGCCGCACCGATCGGGACCAGCGCGACGGGCCGCGGCCGCGCCGCCTTGTTCCGGGTCAGCATCGCCAACCGCTCGATGCCGGCCGCCCAGCCGACACCCGGGGTCGGCGTGCCGCCCATCTGCGCAATCAGGCCGTCGTAGCGGCCGCCCGCCATCACCGTGCCCTGGGCACCCAGCGCATCGGTCGTAAATTCGAATGCCGTGTGGCAGTAATAGTCCAGGCCGCGGACCATTCGCGTGTTGATCCGGTACGGCACGCCCAGCGCCTTCAGGCCGCCGCACACAGCGTCGAAAAAAGCCTGGCTCTGCTCGTTGAGGTAGTCGGAAAAAACCGGCGCGTCCGCGACCAGGCGGCGGTCGCGCTGGTCCTTGGAATCCAGGATCCGCAACGGATTGCGCCCCAGCCGGTCGCGGCTGTCGTCGGACAGGGCGTCGGCATGGTCGGAGAAATACTCCACCAGGACGGCACGGTAGGCGGCCCTGCTGTCGGGATCGCCCAGCGTGTTCAGTTCCAGCGTGATCTGCCCTTCCAGATCCAGGGCCTTCAGGGTGGCCGCGCCGCAGGCGATGATCTCCACGTCGCCCTGGGGCTCGGCAACGCCGATCAGCTCGATTCCGAACTGATGGAACTGCCGCAGCCGGCCTTTCTGCGGCCGCTCGTGCCGGAACATCGGCCCGGAATAGAAGTATTTTAGGGGCGCATGCTGCGCCAGGCCCTCGGATATGAAGGCACGCGCCACGCTGGCGGTGTTTTCAGGCCGCAGGGTGACCTGGTCCCCGCCTTTCGTCTCGAAGGTGTACATTTCCTTGGTGACGATGTCCGACGTATCACCCAGGGTCCGCCTGAACACCTCGGTGAACTCGAAGATCGGCGTCGCCATGTGCTCGTAGCCGTACAGCTCCGCCGTTTGCCGCGCCGTCTCCTCGATCTGGCGCTGCAGCCGCATCGCGTCCGGCAACAGATCATGCGTGCCTTTGACCGGCTGTAGATCGGCCACTGGGTATTCCGCTCTCCGCTATTTTCGCTATTCCGCGGCGTCGGCCGACGGATGGTTCTTGGTTTCGGCTTTCTCGGCCTCGATCTCGGCCGCCTTCTCTTCGACCAGGCCTACCAGATGATCGACGATGTCCGCATCCTTCAACCGGTGGGCCGGCAACCCGCCGATATAGACCTGATGGGTGCCTTTGCCGCCGCCGGTAAAGCCGATGTCCGTCTCGCGGGCCTCGCCCGGGCCGTTGACCACGCACCCGATCACCGACAGGGTCATCGGCGTCTGGATGTGGGCAAGCCGCTGCTCCAGAACCTTGACCGTTTCAATGACGTCGAACTGCTGACGGGCGCAGGACGGACACGAGATGATGTTGACGCCGCGGTGCCGCAGGTTCAGCGCCTTCAGCATGTCGAAGCCGGCGTGGATCTCCTCGACGGGGTCGGCGGACAGCGATACCCGGATCGTGTCGCCGATACCGGCCCACAGCAACGAGCCCAGGCCGATCGCCGACTTGATCGTGCCGCTGCGCAGGCCGCCCGCTTCGGTGATGCCAAGGTGCAGCGGGTAGTCGCAGGCCTCGGCAAGCTGCTGGTAGGCGGCGCAGGCCAGGAACACGTCGGAGGCCTTGCAGCTGATCTTGAACTCGAAGAAGTCGTTGTCTTCCAGGATTCGGATATGGTTCAGCGCGCTTTCCACCATGGCCTCGGGACAGGGCTCGCCATAGCGTTCCAGCAGATCCCGCTCCAGCGACCCGGCATTGACGCCGATCCGCATCGAACAGCCGTTGTCCTTGGCAGCCCGGACGACCTCGCGCACCCGCTCCTTGTTCCCGATATTGCCGGGATTGATCCGCAGGCACGCCGCCCCGGCCTCCGCGGCCTCGATGGCGCGTCGGTAGTGGAAGTGGATGTCGGCCACGATCGGCACCGCGGCCTCAGCCACGATCCGGTTCAACGCGGCGGTCGAGTCCTGGTCGGGGCAGCTTACCCGGACAATATCGGCGCCTGCCGCCTCCAGCGCCCTGATCTGGGCCACCGTCGCGTCCACGTCCGCGGTCGGTGTGTTGGTCATCGACTGGACCGTGATCGGCGCGCCGCCGCCGACCGGCACGTCTCCGACCATGATCCGGCGGGACCGCCGACGATGGATATCTCTATAGGGGCGAACGGACATTTTTCAGGGATCGCCTGCAATCGCTTCGAACGGGGACGAAAATGCGCGCAGCGGCCAAAAAGTTCAAGCGCAAGCGACGGAACCGGGCCGGCACAGGCCCCGGTGCCGGCATCGGGGCCTAGAGATTTCTGGCCGTTCCAGCCTTCAGGCGGTCGGGATCCAGCTCCACGCCGCGGCGGACCGCTCCGACGGGGCCCAGATCAGGCACCTGCGCGCCATCGACCGAGATGGCGAGCCCGCCGGCATTGCCCGTGACCAGCGACAGCCCCTCCTGATCCGGCACCTTGAAGGAGTCGCCGGCCCGCAGCACCCGCGTCAGCAACAGTTCGCCCTGCTGCGTGCTCACCTCGACCCAGCTATCGACCCGGGCGGTGATCAGGATTCGCGATTGCGTATTCTCGGTGCCGTAAACCTTGCCGCCCGGACGCACCGGCACGATCGACGGTGCGGCCGGCCCCGTGCCGTTGCCCAGCGCGGCGGCCGCAGGTTCGTCCGCGGCGGGGGCATCCTGGGTTCTGGCCGCCGGCGTGATAGCGGCGACAGGCACCTCGCCGGACGGCTGCTGGGCACTGGCGGCCGGGGTCTCGGCGCCGGCGGTGGCAGGCAGCGGCCGCGACGCCGCAGGTTCGTCCGTCCTGCCCAGTTCCTCAAGGACCCGCTGGGCAATCGCCGCCGCATCCTCGTCCGCGGCGGTCGTCTCCGCGGTCTCGGCGGCCGCCGGAACCTGGGTGTCGGTCTGCGCCGGCGCCGACGCCACGGGCGTTTCGCCATCGCTGTCCGGCTCTGGTTCGGCCGTCGGCAGCGCTTCGGCGGTGTCCTCCGGCTCGGCTACGGCCGGCGTCTCCATCGTCTGTGCCGTCGTCGTTTCTTCCGCGGTGGGCGGTTCGGCGACCGTTTCCTCAACCGCGGGCTCCTCAACAGCAACTTCCGCGGGCGGCGCGGCGGGAACCGCCTCTACGGTTTCGGCTGCGGGGGCAGGCTCGGTTACCGGCTCCTCAACGGTGGCCGGTGTGTCATCGGATGCGACGACGTCGGTGTCCTCGGCTTCGGCGGGCGTATCTTCGGCGACCGGCTCGGCGGTCTCGTCCGGGCCCGGCGCGGTCTCGGGTTCGGCCACGGCGGCCGTCTCATCCGAAACCGGCGGTTGCTCGTCGGCCATGTCCGGCGCGGCCTGCGAAACAGCAGCGTCCGCTTCGGCCTCGTCGGCGCCCACGTCCACGACCGGCATGTCGGCCGTCTCATCGCCGGCGGCGGTGTCCTCCGTGGGTTCCGCAACGACGGCCTCGTCGGCGTCGGTTACCTGATCCGCGCCGTCGGCATCCGCCGTCTCCGCTGGCCCGGTCTCGCCGTCCTCGTCTTCGCCGGCGCCGACCAACGCCATCAGCCGCGCCGGGATCTCCGGGATCAGTTTGGCAATCGGCTTGTCCTGGCCGGACAGGAAGAACCAGGCGCCGTAGACCAGAACGCCGAGCACAACGGCAACCAGCAGGATGCCCCCGCTGGGCACCTTGCCCTCCGGCAACGGCTTGGGAAAGACGAGCTGGGTTTGCTGATCCAGGTCGTCCTGTTCCTGCTTGAACCGTTCGACGATCTGGACGCTGTTGAGGTTCAGGTGGTCGGCGTAGGCGCGGACGAAACCGATCGCATAGGTGGCACCGGGCAGCTTCTGGTACTCGCCCTTTTCGATGGCTTCCAGATACACATAGCGAATGCGCAGCATGTCCGCGACGTATCGCAGATCCTGCCCAGTCCGTTCGCGAGCCATATGCAGGGTCTCGCCAACGTTGATCTGGGGAAGTGTCTCCTTATTCATCAATACTATCTTCTTGTCCGGCTCGACCGGCCCGCCTTTCGGCACCAGCCGCTGACACTCTAGGGTTCACCGTCGCTCCGGCAGATATCGGAAGTATAGAAAACTGGATACGACAATCCAGCCATGTCCGGTAACTATCAAATAATCCGAAGGCAGTGCAACGATTTACGACAAATGGTGAATTCGACGTTAAGATCAGAGTTCAACGCCGTGATCTTTTGCAAACCACCGCAGCCTTACACGAAACGAATGGTCCGTCGATTCCAGGAGTGATTCAAGGTATTTGCCGAGTTCTGCGGCGTTCAGGCTGCGGGTCATCATGCGGACCGGCCCGATCGCGCCCGGCGACATCGACAGCGCGCGAAAGCCAAGACCGATCAGCGCCATCGCGTCCAGCGGCTGGCCCGCCATTTCCCCGCACAGGCTGAGCGGCACGCCCGCATCCTGACAGCGCCGCACCATATCGCGCAACAGCGACAACATCGGCGCCGACAGCGGATCGTACCTGCCGTCCAACCTGGCGTTGCCGCGGTCGGCGGCATAGAGGAACTGCATCAGGTCGTTCGAGCCGACCGAGATGAAGTCGGCGCGGGGCAGCAGTTTGTCGAGCTGAAAGACCAGAGACGGAACCTCCAGCATGACGCCCACATCCAGGGCCTCCGGCAGGGTCTCTCCGCGCGCGCCCGCCCGCTCCACCTCGACCTCCAGCACCCGCCGCGCCGCGTCCAGCTCCGCGACCTCCGCCACCATGGGGAACATCACCCGCAGCCGGCGTCCGGCGGCCGCCCGCACCATCGCCCTGAGCTGTTCGCGCAGGACCACCGGCCGGTCCAGCGCCACGCGCAGGGCGCGCCAGCCCATGGCCGGGTTTTCCTCGTCGCCGGCCTCGTTGAAGTAGGGCAGCAGCTTGTCGCCGCCCACGTCCAGCGTCCGGAAGACCACCGGCCGGCCCGCGGCCACATCCAAGATCCGGTCATAGAGCCGGGTCTGCGCGTCGACATCGGGAAACGCCGCGCGCACCATGAAAGGCACCTCGGTGCGGTAAAGGCCAATGCCCGCGGCGCCGGTTTCGTCCAGTTGCGGCAGCTCGATCAGCAGGTTCGCATTGATGTGCAGCGCCACCTCGACCCCGTCCCGGGTGACTGCTGGAAGGTCGCGCTGGCGGCGGTACTCCTCCTTGCGCTGCCGCAACTCGGACATCGATGTCGCGAAGACTTGCCGGAATTCGGACGTGGGACGCACGAAAACCGTTGCGTTGTCCCCGTCGACGACCACTTCGTCCAAGGGGTCGATCTGGGTCAGGGCGCCGCGCATGTTGCCGACCATCGGGATATCGAGGGCACGGGCAACGATGGCGACGTGGGAATTCGCGGACCCCTCCTCCAGGACGACGGCGCGCAGCTTCGCCGTGTCGTAGTCCAACAGCTCCGCCGGCCCCAAGCCGCGCGCCACAAGCACGGCATCGTCGGGCAGGTCGGGAACGGCGTGGCCTTCGCCGTTGGCCTCCTCCATCAGGTGCTGGATCAGCCGGTTCGCCAGGTCCTCCAGGTCAAGCAGCCGTTCGCGCAGATAGGGATCCTGGACGTGCGCCATGCGGGCACGGGTGTCGCTTTGGACCTTCATGACCGCGGCCTCGGCGGTCAGTCCGCTTTCGACCGCCTGGCGGATGCGCCTGATCCAGCCGCGGTCCTCGGCGATCTGCCGGTAGGTCTGCAGCACCTCCATGTGCTCGCCGGCGCCGCGACGGCCGACATCGTCCAGCATCGCATCCAGGGCCTGATGCATCGCGGCGACGCCCTCGGCCAGCCTTTCCAGTTCCGCCTCGGGATCCTGGGCGACCATCTCGCCGACCGGGGCGTGCTGGCGGTGCAGCACCGCCTGGCCGATCGCCAGCCCGCCGCTCAACTTGACGCCCTCCAGCCGCAGCGGCTTCAGGGCGATCCCGTCCGAGGTGATCTGCTCGGCGCGCTCGATCACCTCGCCGCTCGCCAACAGCTCGGCGACCACCATCGCCACCGTTTCCAGGGCCTCGGTTTCCTCCTCGGCGTATTCGCGCTTGCTCTGGTTTTGCACCACCAGGACGCCCAGAACCCGGCCGCCGCGCAGGATCGGGACGCCCAGGAACGAGCTGTAGCGTTCTTCGCCGGTTTCCGGCCGATAGGCGAACAGGGGATGCTTGCTGGCGTCGGGCAACGCCAGGGCGCGCGAATAAGCCGCAATGTCGCCGACCAACCCCTCGCCGACGCGCAGGCGCGTGCCGTGCACGGCCTCCTTCATCAGTCCGTGGGTGGCGAACAGTTCCAGGACGTCGCCGGCGCGTTTGACGTAGATCGAGCACACCTCGGCGACCATGTCGCGGGCAATCACCTCGACGATCTTGTCCAGGCGCAGCTGGGCCTCGCCGCCGCCGGCCATGACGGATCGGATCTGTTTCAGGAGCTGACGCGAGCCGGCCCACTGGGTGTCGCCGTCCATCTGCCCTTCCCGTTCGTCCCGCCGGTCCGCCCCCGCCCGGATCGGCCGAAACAGTTACGCGGCGTCCAGCCCGTAGGCGGTGTGCAACGACCGCAATGCCAGTTCGGCGTAGTCCTCGGAAATGAGGACGCTGATCTTGATCTCGGATGTGGATATCACTTGGATATTGATGCCCTTGTCGGCAAGAGTGCTGAACATCTTTTGGGCAACGCCGGCATGGCTGCGCATGCCCACGCCGATCACCGAAATCTTCACCACATTGGCGTCCGAGACCAGCTTCTCGAAGGAGATGTTCGGTTTGTTTTCTTCCAGCACCGCCACAGCGCGGTCGAAATCGGCGCGACTGACGGTGAAGGTCAGATCGGTGCGCTGGCCATCGGCGCTGATGTTCTGGACGATCATGTCGACGTTGATGGAACGGTCCGACAGCGGTCCGAAGATCCCGGCCGCCACGCCCGGCTTATCCGCAACCTGGACCAGGGTGATCTTGGCCTCGTCCCGGCTGTAGGCAATTCCGCTAACGACATGCTGTTCCACGATTTCATCCTCATCTACGACCAGTGTGCCGGCGCCGTCGGTGAAGCTGGACAAGACCTGCAGCCTGACGCCATGGTTCATGGCCAGTTCCACCGAACGCGTCTGCAAAACCTTTGCGCCCTGGCTGGCCAGTTCCAGCATTTCTTCATAGGTGATCCGGTCCAGCTTGCGCGCCGCCGTGACGATCCGCGGATCGGTGGTATAGACCCCGTCCACGTCGGTACAGATATCGCAGCGATCGGCGCGCAGTGCGGCGGCCAGGGCCACGGCAGACGTATCGGACCCGCCGCGGCCCAGCGTGGTGATCCGGTCCACCTCCGAAACGCCCTGAAAGCCGGCCAGGACCGCGACCTGACCCTCGTCGAAACGGGCAATGATGTCGTCGGTGCCGATCGACTGGATCCGGGCCTTGCCGTGGACGTCGTCGGTCCGGATCGGCAGTTGCCACCCTTGCCAGGAACGCGCCGGTACGCCCATCTGCTGCAGGCAGAGCGCCATCAAGCCGGCCGTGACCTGCTCGCCGGACGAGACGATGGCGTCGTACTCGCGGGTGTCGTACAGCGGCCCGGTTGAGTCCACGTAGTCGACAAGCTGGTTGGTCACGCCGGCCATGGCCGACATGACGACGGCGACCTCGTTGCCCTCGTCGTAGACCTGCTTGACCCGTGCAGCCGCGAGTTTGATGCGGTCAACGTCGGCAACCGACGTCCCGCCGAACTTTTGGACGACCCGTCCCATGGAAAATTCCGTTATTACAGCAGTTTACCCACCGGCGGCGCTGTGACGCACGCACCTTGCCCCTGTGCGGCGGGGTATCCATACTCAAATGGGATGACCGGCGCAAGGCAGCGCCGCCAAGGTTCCTCGGACGGACGGAGACGGCGCATGGCCGCAGCGATGACCAAGCAGACCCCGCGGCCGCTGGACCGCACCGTGGACGCGGCCGAGATGGAGAAATTCTCGGCCATGGCCGAGGAATGGTGGGACCCGTCCGGCAAATTCAAGCCGTTGCACAAGTTCAACCCGGTCCGGATCGCCTATATCAGGGACCGCCTGTGCGCCCGGTTCGGGCGCGATCCCGACACCGACCGTCCGTTGGAGGGATTGAAGCTGGTGGATATCGGCTGCGGCGGCGGCCTGTTGTGCGAGCCGATGGCGCGCCTGGGCGCTGCCGTGACGGGCATCGACGCAACAGAGCGGTCGGTCCACGTCGCCGCCGCACACGCCACCCAGATGGGGTTGCAGATCGATTACCGCTTTCTCACCGCCGAGGCGCTGCTTGCGGAGGGCGCGCGGTACGACGCCGTCCTGAACATGGAAGTGGTGGAGCATGTCGCCGACGTTCGCGCCTTCCTGGAGGCCAGCGCCGGCCTGGTCGCACCGGGCGGCATGATGTTCTGCGCCACGCTGAACCGCACCGCCAAGGCCTTCGCGCTGGCGATCGTCGGGGCAGAGTATGTCATGCGCTGGTTGCCGCGCGGCACCCACGACTGGCGCAAGTTCGTCAAACCCTCGGAACTGGCCGAGGCCCTGCGCGCCGGCGGCATGACGATTCAGGAAATGACCGGCGTCATCTACAACCCGGTGACGGACGTCTGGCGTCTCAATCCCCGCGACCTGGACGTCAACTACATGACGGTCGCAACCCGCGACGCCTGAGCGCGTTCCGCGAACCATTTTCCCGCGATTCCCATTGGCTATGGTCTCCCGTCGACCGCCGGGCTAGCCTTCCGGTCTGTGCGTCTGCTGAGAGGTTCGACGGCCCGTGCCCCGACTCTTTTCCTACAAGGACCGCCCCGTCCATCTGGGTCCCTACCCACTGGAGCGGCTGAAGCGCCGGGAGGGCCTGCCGGACCTGTCCCGGGTGCCGCCGATGCGGCCCTTGTCCTTCGACGATGCCGAAAACCCCGAATCGCTGACCAACGCCATGGCGCTCTTCATCGGCATGTTCGACGCCATCCGCGACGGCGCGGTCGCCCCGCTGCCCGCCGAAATCCCCGAAGACCCGTTGGAACGCGCCAATCATCTGAAGGCCGCCGGCTACTACTTCGACGCCACGCAAATGGGCGTCTGCGCCCTGCCGGAACAGGCCCTGCTGGAAACGCCGATCCGCAACCCCGGCCTGGACAGGCTGGTCGATGACCTGTCGAAGGGCCAGCCCAAGAGCTACGCGGCGGGGATCGACGCGATCTATGCGGACGTTCTCGAATCCGCCCGCACCCAGCCGACGCCGGTGGCACACCATCGCTTCGCGATCGTCGTGCTGGTGGAATACACCCGCGACCCGCGCCCGGACGAACCCGGCACCGACTGGATCCACGGCACCCAGGCCCAGCGCGCCGCGCTGCTCAGCGCCCAGACCGCCGTGATCATCGCCAACTATATCCGGCTGCTGGGCCACGAGGCGCGCGCCCACAGCGCCACCAGTTCCGATGTCGATCTTGGCCCGCTGACCGTGGCGGCGGGCCTGGCGCAAATTTCGGAAGACGGAGACGACACGCATCTTGCCAACCCCTATGTGGGGACCCGATACGGCGTCGCGGCGGTCACCACAACGCTGGAGCTGACGCCGAACCGGCCGCGGTCGCCGCAGACCGCCGCGGCCCGGCTGCAGACGCACGGCCCGGCCTGGTGGCTGGGCAAGGGCACCGTGAAAAGCGCGTTCAACCGCGAGCCCTATCGCGACCGCGAGTTCCGGATGGGTGCCTATCCGTTCGAGACGCTGAAGCGACGCGAGACGCCGACCACCTTCATCGATGCCGACCGCGTGCCCCGGTTCCCGAAACGCGCCGATTTCTTCGCCCGGGCCCTGTTCGGCGACATGGGCAAGGCGGTCCAGGAAAACGCCAAAGGCGGCATGTATGTGCTGAAGAGCCCGATCGGCTATTGCGCGCGGCGGGGGCTGGGGTCGCTGTTGCTGCTGCAGTTCGGCGACGCCCGCGGCCCGGTCTCGCCCAGCGTCGCCGATCCGGCGCGCAATGCCGACAACGTCAAGGGGGCCGCCTATTACCTGTCGACCGACGCGGTCCGCCTGTCGGCCGCGCCGCCCTGGGTCTATTACAGCCACGACGCGGGCGGCAATGCGATGCCCGCCTATCACAAGAACGCCGTGACCATGCTGCTGGACCAGGGTCACGAGACCATGGAAGGGGCCAGCGGCGACGACTGGATCTCCGTCGCCCAGTCCATGCGTGCCTATCTGCGCTTCTCGCTGCTGGGCGGCGTCATCGCGGAACAGATCCGCCGCCTGGGCTATTCGGCGCGGGTTCATTCGGTGATCGACGGCGACGTGCTGCAGCCGCCGCTGCTACTGCTGTCAGGCCTGGGCGAGGTCAGCAGGATCGGCGAGGTGATCCTCAACCCGTTCCTGGGACCGCGCCTGAAATCGGGCGTGGTCACCACCGACCTGCCGTTCGACCACGACAGGCCGATCGATTTCGGGCTGCAGAACTTCTGCGAGCACTGCAACAAGTGCGCCCGCGAATGCCCGTCCGGCGCCATCACCGCCGGGCCCAAGCTGATGTACAACGGCTACGAGATCTGGAAGTCGGACGCGGAGAAATGCGCCCGTTACCGGATCACCAACCAGGCCGGCGGCATGTGTGGGCGCTGCATGAAGACCTGTCCCTGGAACCTGGAGGGCCTGTTCGCGGACTCCGCCTTCCGCTGGACCGCCATGAACCTGCCCAAGGCGGCGCGGACGCTGGCCCGCCTGGACGACAGGCTGGGACGGGGTGCGATCAACCCGGTCAAGAAATGGTGGTGGGACATCGAGCTGAACCCGAAGACCATGCAATACGTGCAGGCCGGCGACACCCACAAGCGCGGCCTCAACACCGACCTGGATCTCAAGTTTGAAGACCAGACGCTGGCGGTCTATCCGGCCGACGTGATGCCGCCGCCCTATCCGATCATCCACCCGCTCAACCGCGAAGAGGGCATCGCGCGTTACAAGGCGATGCTGACGCCCGCGGAGTACAAGGCCCGGCTGGCCAGGGGCGAGACCGAGAACCTCGCCCCGGCGGCGAAGATCCCGGACGGGCCGCCGCCGGTTTTTCCCGTGATCCTGAAGAAACGCGAGGATCTGACCGAAGACACCGCGCGCTACGAGTTCACCGCCGCCAACGGATCGGAACTGCCGGCCTTCGAGCCGGGCGCGCATATCGACGTCGTCATCGCGCCGGAATACCAGCGCCAGTACAGCCTGGCCGGCGATCCGGCCGACCATTCGAAATATGTCCTGGGCGTGCAGCGGGAGCCGGAGGGTCGCGGCGGGTCGATGCTGATGCACCGCGCGTTCCGGGAGGGCCGGCGGGTATTCGTCTCGCAACCGCGCAACCACTTCCCGCTGGAAGAGGACGCGCCGCACTCGCTGTTCTTCGGCGGCGTGATCGGGGTCACGCCGCTGCTGACGATGGCCCATCGCCTGCATACCCTGGGCCGCCGGTTCGACTTCCACTACAGCGTCCACGGCCGCGCCGACGGGGCCTTCCTGCACGAGCTGGAATCCGCGCCCTGGCACGACCGGGTGACGACGCACATTTCCGAAGAAGGCAGCCGCGCCGACATGGCCCGCGAGATACCTGCCTATCAATCCGGCTGGCACCTCTATACCTGCGGCAGCGACCGATACATGGAGGTCGTCCTCGGCGAGGCGGCCGCCAAGGGCTGGCCGGAAGGGGCTTTGCACAAGGAGTATTTCTCGGTCCCCGAACCGCCCGACTGGGTCAATCACCCGTTCAGGCTGACGCTGGCCAAGAGCGGCCGGACGCTGGAGGTGCCGGTCGACAAGTCCGCCACCGAGGTGCTGGCCGAGGCCGGCATTCTCGTCGACACGAAGTGCTCGGACGGCATCTGCGGCGTCTGCGCGACGCCCTACATCTCAGGCGAGATCGAACACCGCGACTACTGCCTCAGCGCCAAGGAACGCGAGCACAAGATCATCCTGTGCTCGTCCCGGGCGAAGCAGGAAGGCGGGGAGATCGTGGTGGATTTGTAGGGGCGGTAACACCCTCACCCCAACCCCTCTCCCTCCAGGGAGAGGGGCTCGTTCTTCCCTTCTCCCCGAGGGGAGAAGGTGGCCCGAAGGGCCGGCTGAGGGGGTTACGGTGCCGGAAAACGCTAGCTGTCGGTGCGTTCGATCCAGGGCAGCTTGGCGACCTTGACGCCTTCGTCGCTGAGTTCCTTCGCCTCTTCGTCGGTGGCGTTGCCGTAGATGCCGCGCTCTTCCGACTCGCCGTAGTGGATCTTGCGCGCTTCTTCCGGGAAGCGGTCGCCGACGTTCTCGGCATTGGCTTCCACATGCTCGCGCAGCTTCACCATCGCCTGGCGCATCTCCGTGGGGCTTGGGACCTTCTCGGTCTTCACGACCTTGCTTTTGCTGGGCGCGATATTGGGCGCCATCACGGCCTTGGCCACCTTGCGATCGCCGCACACCGGGCATTCCACCTGGCGCTTCTTCGCCTGGGCGTCGAAGGCCTGGGAATCCTTGAACCAGGCTTCGAAGACGTGGTCATTGTCGCAACGAAGATTGAACGAAATCATAGGTTTATCATAGCAGACTGCCCACGATCCCGGCAATATCCATGGTCCGCGGGCCTCGGTTGACGCATAATAGATGGCAACGAAGCCCAAAGAACTCAAGAGCTTGGCCCGAAGATGCCCGCGCCCGTCACCAACCCGCACGCCGCCGTCACCGCGCCCTCGGACTGGGTGGAACGGTTCGCCGGCAAAGCGCCGCCCGGCAGCCCGATCCTGGATCTCGCCTGCGGCGGCGGCCGGCACGGGCGGCTTTTCCGGAACCTAGGCCATCCCGTCACCTTCGTCGACGTCGACGTCAGCGGGCTTCAGAACCTGGAAGCGGATCCGGACGCCACCGTGATCGCCGCCGACCTGGAGGGTGGCGACGACTGGCCACTGGGGTCCGCCGCATTCGGTGCCGTCGTCGTCACAAATTACCTGTGGCGGTCGCTGTTACCCCGCATTGTCGCGGCCGTCGCGCCGGGCGGCATCCTGATCTACGAGACCTTCGCGGTGGGAAACGAGAAATACGGCAAGCCGGAAAACCCCGACTTCCTGCTGCGTCCGAACGAACTGTTGCGCGCAGTGATCGACGATCTGGAGATCATTGCCTTCCAGCACGGCGTCCGCGAGGAGCCAAGGCCGGCGGTCGTGCAGGCGATTGCGGCTGTTCGCACATAGCTGAGCCAGCACCGGAACCCCCTCATCCGGCCCTTCGGGCCACCTTCTCCCCCCAGGGGAGAAGGGACCAAAAGCCCCTCTTCCCGGCGGGGAGAGGGGTTGGGGTGAGGGGGTTCCGGTGCCTTGATCCGAGGACCGGCTTTCTAAGATTTGCCCGGCCGCGCGTGCGGTTATTCCCCGGCTTCGGCCAAGGGGAGCTGCGGCGGGGCGAAATCCCGGTCGTTGTGAATCGCCGGAACCATGCCGCGCGCCTTTTCCACCAGCGACAGGTCAAGGTCGGCGGCGATAAACCCTTCCGCCTCGCCGCCGTCGGCCAGAACTTCGCCCCAGGGCGCGACGATCAGCGCGTGGCCGAAGGTCTGGCGACCGTCCTGGTGATCGCCGCACTGGGCCGGGGAAATGACGAAACAGCCGTTCTCGATGGCGCGCGCCCGGATCAGGGTGTGCCAGTGGGCCTGTCCGGTCTTTCGGGTGAAGGCGGCCGGGACGGCCAGCACCTGGGCGCCGGCATGCGCCAGTGCGCGGTAAAGGTGCGGGAACCGCAGGTCGTAACAGACGCTGAGCCCATAGCGGCACCAGGGCGTGTCGGCAACGACCGCCCGGTCGCCGGGACGGAACCCTTCGGACTCGCGGTAGCTTTCACCGCCCTCGAGATCCACGTCGAACACGTGGATCTTGTCGTAGGTCGCCACCACCGTGCCGGTGTCGTCGATCAGAAAGGCGCGGTTGGCGAAGCGGTCGTCGTCCTCCAGCTTGATCACCAGCGAGCCTACATGGATCCAGACCTTGAGTTCCCGAGCCAGCGCCTTGTAGGCCGCCAGCGAAGGCTCCGCCGCCTGGGTCCGCGCTTCCTGCAACGCAGGCTTGCGCCGGATCTGCATCAGGTTGACCACTTCGGGCAGGCCGATCAACTGCGCCCCGTCGGCCGCGGCGGCGCGGATGAGCGCCTCGGTTTTCTCGATGTTGTCGGCGATCTTGATCCCCGACGTCACCTGCACGCAGGCGACACGAAAACGCTCCGTCATCCGGTTGCTCCCAGCAAGGGGTCGAGTTCGCCGGCCTGGTCGAGCGCAACAAGCTCGTTACAGCCGCCGACATGCTTATCGTCGATGAAAATCTGCGGCACCGTCGTCGCCCCGCCGGTCCGCAGGACCATCTCGTCTTTTTTGCCCGCCTCGGTCCAGACGTTGTACTCCTGGTAGGCGACGCCCTTGCTGTCCAGCAACTGCTTGGCGTGATAACAGAATCCGCACAGCGGACGCGCGTACACTTCGACCTTGGCCATTGCCATCGTGATCCCTTCCTGCCTGACACGCCTTCGATATAGCGCGCAGTCCCGCCAATGGCCAGCGCCGGGCCGCGGCCGAACCTTATGGCACCAGAGTCCGTGGCATCACGACCCGGGCCACCGTCAGCACGTCGACCGCCGCCGACCCGGCCCGGGTCAGGGTCCGCGCGCAGCTTTCCGCCGTCGCCCCGGTCGTCAGCACGTCGTCCACCAGCAGGATCCGCCGACCGGCAAGACGTTCGCGATGCCGGGGCGTCACGGAAAAAGCGTTCGCCACGTTGCGCCGCCGGGCGCCGCGGCCCAAACCGCCCTGGCTGGGGGTCGCGCGGTCGCGGCGCAGAAGATCGTATTCGGCCGGCGTCCCGGTCTGGCGGGCAACCGTGCGCACCAGCAGCGCCGACTGGTTGTAGCGGCGCTGCACCAGGCGCCAGGAATGCAGCGGCACCGGCGCGATTACGTCGGCCGTCCGGATCAGTTCACCGCCCGCGCGGCACAGCCAGCGGCCGAGACCGGGCGCAGCATCGGTCCGGTCGCCGTGCTTGAGGCCCAGGACCAGGTCGCGGCTGGCATCATCGTAGGCGAAAACCGCCCGGGCGCGGTCGAAGGCGGGCGGCCTGGCCGCACAGGCGCCGCACAGCGCGCCATCGGCAGGCACGGTTTCGAACGGCACGCCGCAGCGATGGCACTGCGGGTCGGACAGAAAGGTGAGCCCGTCCCAGCAATCCGAACACAAGGCGCCCGCCTCGCCCACATCGGCGCCGCAGCGGAGACATCGCGGCGGTAGAACCGCGTTCAACAGGCCGCCCAGCGCCGCGGTCAGCGCCGGCGCCAAGGCGCCGTCCGCCCTCATGCCGGAAATTCCGGAAACGTCAGGGTGCCGTCCCGCTCGATCTGGTGCAGCAGGCCGACCTCCCAGGAAAGATAGGCGTTCATCGCCTCTTCGACGCGGGCGGTACGGTCGTAGGGCCGGTAATAGGCGTCCTCCACCGCCGAAAGCGCCCGGTCGAGGCCGGTTTCCAGCGGCAGTCCGGCCCGGACCCACGCACCGGTACCGCCGGCCATGGCCAGGACCGGACGGCCCGCCCCGTTCCCCAGATCCGCCGCGGCCAGTGCCGCCAGCCGGCCGTCGGGACAGGTCAGCACCAGCGGGCCGTCGCCCGGCAGCCTCCCCGCTTCGGCGGGAAGCCGGGCCCGGATCGCCCACCACGCGCCGGGGATATGGCCGGACCGGTGCGCCAGGCTGGCGGCAAGGTCCACGACAACCGCATCGGCCATTTCCGAAACGGCGGCCGGATCCACCATGTCGACGTCGATCCGCTCCAGTTCCGGGACCGACGGCGCGACCGGTCCGGTCTCCAGCGGGCCGGACCCCAGACCGTCCTCCAGAACCGCAACGTCCTTCCAGCCCATCTGGACCAGCCAGCTCGCGGTCATCAGCGCCCGGATCCCGGTGTCGTCGAACAGGACGATCCGCGCATTCTGGGTTCCCACATAGCGGTCCGTCGCCTGCACTAGCTGGCCGCCCTGCGCGTTTCGGGAGCCGGGCAGGTGCCCGGCCTCGAACTCCGCCGGCTGGCGCACGTCCAGCAGGTACAGCGTCCGCCGGTCGCCTTCTTGCCGCCAGCGGGCCAGCGTCGGCGACGCGATCGTCTCGACCCCGAACCGCCGGGCGACCCGCTCGGCTGCGGCCCGGGCCCAGCTTGCCGCCGCGGCATCCGGCGCGGTGTCCTGCCCGCGCCGGTCGGCGCCGCGCTCCAGCGTCAGTCCGGCCAGGTGCCAGCCCATGGTGCCGTCTTTCAAGGCCACGACCCGGTTCTCCAGCCCCGCATTGATCAGCGACTGCGCACCGATGATGGAGCGGGTGCGACCCGCGCAATTGACCACGACCAATGTCTCCGCGTCGTCGACGACTGTCTTGACCCGGTGCACCAGTTCCGCGCCGGGCATGTCGATCCCGCCCGGGATATTCATCACCGCATATTCCTCGAACGGCCGGGAATCCAGGATCACGACCCGTCCACCACCGCGCAGCGCCGCATCGACCTCGCCTGCCTCAAGGCGGGGCGTCCGGAACCGGTGCTCGATCACTTCGCCGAACGCCTTCGACGGCACGTTGATGCCGCTGAACAGCTCGAACCCGGCGTCGGCCCAGCCGGGTGCGCCGCCGGCCAGGACCGTGACGTCGCCATAGCCCATCGCGCCCAGGCGGTCGGCCGCCCGGCCGGCCAGGCCGTCCGTGCCGCCGTCGCACAGGACGACCGGCGTGTTCTTCCGGGGCACCAGGTCGCGGAACCTCAGCTCCAGGACCGACAGCGGCACGTTGACGGCGCGCAGGATATGGCCGTTGCCGAAAACGCCTTCCTCGCGCACGTCGATCAGCGCCAGCTCCTCGGCGCCGCGCAGTCTTTCGTGCAGGGTCCGGGGGTCCATCACCGCGCGTCGCGGTGCGGCGGAAACACTTTGCAGGTTCCCCCCTCCATGTCGAACATCAGCCGTTCGCTCAACCGGTTGATGGCCAGGCCGTACATGTGCAAATGCATCTTCGGGTCGGTCCCGCGCATGTGGATCGAATGGATGTCATCCGGCATCAGGCAGACGCCGGTCCCCGGCGTCACGTTGAACGTTTCGGTCTCATGGATCGCGGCCTTTCCCGGATCGCGCCCATCGTCGTCGCGGGCATAGAACCGGTTCAGTTCCTCGCCCCTGACCCCGACCACGACGGCCCAGGTCGTGTGGTTGTGCGGCGGCGTGTCCTTGTGGGCGCTGCCCCGGTTCAGATACAGCGCAAACCGCCCGTCATCGTCGACCGACAGCGGGTAGAGCCGGTCGTCCTTGCCGTCCTCGGGGCCGGGAAACGCCTCGATCGGGAACAGGTCGGCGCGTGCCGCCAGTTCCAGCAGAGCATCCCGGATCCTTTCCAGGCCGTCTCGGTTGACGCCGCTTTCCGACTCGATGGTGCGCACCTTCGCAATGGTGTCCGCGACAGCCGCGTCGCGCTCTTCCGATCGGTCCATGTGAGGTCTCCCCTGCCTTCGAATATGCGCACTCTAGAGCGGCATTCCGCCGCGCTTCAAGGCGGATTGCCTCGCGCCGGCTGCGCCCCCATAGTCTCGGCACGATGACCGATGTCAACGTCCCGTTCGACCGCGCCGCGGTGCGCCGGAACCGCAGCCGCGCCGCCGCGGACCTGCACCGCCACGACTTCCTGTTTGCCGAGGTGGCGGACCGCCTCGCCGACCGGCTGGAAGACATCCAGCGCCGCTTTCCGGTGGCCCTGGATCTGGGTTGCCACGCCGGCAGCTTCGGCCGCGCTGTCGGCGCCCGAGGCGGGATCGAAACGCTGGTGCAATGCGAGCTGGCGCCGGAGCTGGCGTCCCGTGCGCCGGGCCTTTGCGTCAGCGGCGACGAGGAACGGCTGCCGTTCAAAGAGGGCGCATTCGACCTGGTCGCCAGCACGCTGAGCCTGCATTGGGTGAACGACCTGCCGGGCGCGCTCATCCAGATCAACCGCGCGCTCAAGCCGGACGGCCTGTTTCTTGGCTCGCTTCTGGGCGGCGAAACCCTGCAGGAGCTGCGGGACTGCCTCGCCAGCGCGGAGATCGAGATCTCGGACGGTCTCAGCCCCCGGATCTCGCCGACCGTCGATCTGCGCGACGCCGCAGGCCTGCTGCAGCGGGCAGGCTTCGCCCTGCCGGTCGCCGACAGCGACCGCATCACCGTCACCTATCCCGATGCCTTTGCGCTGATGCACGAGTTGCGCGGCATGGGCGAAACCAACGCGCTGAGCGCACGGCCACGGGGTTTTGCCCGCCGCGGCATCTTCCTGCGGGCGGCCGAACTGTACCAACAGCGCTATGGCGGCCCCGACGGCCGAATCACCGCGACGTTCCAGGTCCTGTTCCTGCACGGCTGGGCGCCCCACCAAAGCCAGCAACAGCCGCTGCGTCCCGGCAGCGCCGCTGCGCGCCTGTCCGAGGCCCTGTCGACCGAAGAACGCTCCGCCGGCGAAAAGGCCGGGCCGAAGTGAGCCGACGCGACCTGTCCGCAGACCCAATTCCCCGCTCAGGGCTTAACCGGCCGGCGCGAATGAGGTAATCAGTCGACGCGCCCATCAGAAAGGAAACCCATGGCCGCCCCCAGCCGTCTTCCGGTGCTGTCGACGATGTTGCGTGCCCTGCGCTTCGTGTGGGACGACCGTCAGGGATTCTGGTACACGGCCTTCCTGCCGGTTCTGGTCCTGACGGTGCTGAACACGCTGGGCGCGGCGCTTGCCGTGCCGGTGGATCCGGCCGACCCGTCGGCCGGGGCTTACGCGCCGCCCTTTATCGCCATCGTCGCCCACCTGGCCCTGTTGGCGCTGTACGTGATGTTCGCGGTTGCCTGGCACCGCCGCTGGCTATTGCCCGGGGAAAGCGTCACCTACGCCACGGCGCTCAAGTGGGACGCACGCAAGACCAAGTTTCTGGTCCGGCTGTTCCTGATTGCCGCGTGCGCCTTCGCCGTGATGCTGCCGATGTTCTTCTTCTCCCAGTTGCTGGGACTGGCCGGCGGGCCTGGGGACACCGTCACGCCCGGAACCGCACTTTCGGCCGTGCTGACGATCCTGGTCGGCTATGCGGTCATGGGCCGCTTGATGCCGCTGTTGCCGGCCGCGGCGGTGGACGACCCGCTGGACCTGCGCGGCTGCTGGGCCATGACATCGGGCGTGACCGGGCGCCTGATGATGATCATCCTGCTTCCGGGCCTGGTCTTCGGCGCCTTGAACCTGGCGGCGGAAGCGGCGGTCGACGCGCTGCTCGCCGGCATCGGCCTTGGCGGCAGCCTGGTTGCCGTCGCCGTGGAGTCCTTCGGGCTGCAGATCATCTCCTTCTTCGGCATCGCCGTCGGCGTGACGGCCCTGTCGATCACTTACCAGACGCTGAAACAGACCCTGCCCGCCCCCGCTGACTGACCGCGGCGCAATCCGCTATCATCTCCCCCGAACGCACCAACAGGGGAGGCAACACGCCATGGCCGCGATCGACGGGCAGGAGTTTTCGGGCAAAGTGGCCGTGGTCACCGGCGGCTCCACCGGCATGGGGCGCGCGGCGGTCGAACGCCTGGTGCGCGGTGGCGCGGCGGTCTTCTACTGCACCCACGACCCGCAGAGCCTCGCGGAGGCGGAACGGGCGCTGCACGGGCTGGGCCCGGGCCGCGCCACGGGCCGGCGCGCCGACGTCTCCAGCGCCGCCGACATGGCCGCGCTGATGCAGGCCGCGGTGGAGGCGGAGGGTGGCATCGACATGCTGGCCAACTGCGCCGGGATCCAGCGCTAGGGAACGGTGATCGACACCGACGAGGCGCTGTGGGACGAGGTGATGGCGGTCAACCTGAAGGGCTGCTTCCTGGCCTCGAAATACGCCGCGCCGGCGATGATCGAACGCGGCGGCGGCGCCATCGTCCACGTCTCGTCGGTCCAGGCGATGGCCTGCCAGACCAATGTCGCCGCCTACGCCACCAGCAAGGGCGGCATCAACGCGCTGACCCGGTCCATGGCGCTGGACCTGGCGCCGCACAAGATCCGCGTCAACACGGTCTGCCCCGGTTCGGTCGACACGCCGATGCTGCGCGCCTCGGCCGACCGGTTCAAGGGCGACAAGACGGTCGAGGAGACGGTCCTGGAATGGGGCATGTCCCACCCCCTGGGCAAGGGCCTGGGGCGGGTCTGCACGGTCGAAGAGGTTGCCGAGGTGATCGCCTTCCTGCTCAGCGACCGGGCCTCCTTCGTCACCGGCGACGAAATCAAGGTGGACGGGGCGCTGCTGGCAGGCGTCGCGGTGGTGCTGCCGGACTAGCGGCCGGCCACGTCCCAAATAGCGTGGGTTCTTTTGGCCGGCTAACCGCGGGAACCGGATCCTAAGTTCATATCTTGCACGTTCATCAGTGTCCCAAAGCGGGACTCGGCGTAATATCCCGCCCGGAACTGATGCGAGGTTTGGATGCCGAGCGGGAGTCGTCAACGTCATCCGTGCAGCTACGTGCTGTTTCTTGCCATCTTTGCCCTGGCCGCCTGCACCTCGACGGACGAGGTGCAGCACGCGGCGTATCGGCAGCCAATTGTGCCCGGCGCCCGCGTTGTCCTGATGGATGTCGATATCGAGTGCAGCCTGGTGACGGCCAGCGGTCTGGTGGAACCCAACGCGGCCTGGACCACGCGATGCCGGAATTCCGTTCGCGCCGCGCTCGCCGACTTCATGTCCGAACGACGGGCGGAACTGGTCGTCTACGATGCCGCCGCAATTCCGTCAGACCGGGTCGCGCGCTATCGCGAACTGGCCAAGCTCTACGAGGCGGTGGGAACCTCGATCCTCAATCGAGAAGACTATCCAACCGCCGAGGACAAGACCAACTGGTCGATGGGAACCGGGGTGCGGATCATCCGGGACGATCACGACGCGGACTACGCGCTGTTCATCTATCTGCGCGACCAGTACGAATCCGGCAGCCGGGTCGCAACCCGGCTGGCCTTTGCGATGCTGGGCGTGATCACCGCGCCGGCCACGCAGCAGGGCTTCGCCTCGCTTGTCGATCTGGAAACCGGCGATGTGGTCTGGTTCAACAGGCTGGTCAGCACCGTCGGCGACCTGCGCGACAAGGAGTCCGCGCGCGACGCGGTCGACGACCTGCTTGACGGAAGTCCGGTCCTGTGAGGCTGGGCGCGCTTTTCGTTTGTGCCATGACGGCTGTGCTGACGGCCTGCGCCCAGGTTCCAACCACCGACCTTCGGCCCGGCGACACCCCCGACCTGGACACCACCGAGGCGGGGCTGTGGATGCACATGGACAGAATGGAAGGCGAGTTGCGGTCGTCCAGGCAGGTTGTGGACGACCGGACGCTGAACGACTACCTGGAACAGATCACCTGCCGGCTTGCGCCGTTGTACTGCGCCGGCATCCGCATCTATGTGGTGGACATGCCCTACTTCAACGCCACGATGGCGCCCAACGGCATGATGGAAGTCTGGACGGGCATGCTGCTGCGCGTCGAGAACGAAGCACAGCTCGCCTTCGTGCTGGCGTACGAACTGGAACACTACATCAAGCGCCATTCGCTGAAGCGCTGGGTCGACCTGCAAAACAAGGCCAATGCGGCATCCACGTTCTCGATCCTGACCAGCGCCGCAGGCGTCGGGTATGCGGGATACATGGGAGACCTGGCCGTGCTTGCCAGCACCCTGTCGTTTTCCCGCGACCAGGAGCGTGAGGCCGATATTGCCGGGGCCGCGCGTCTGGTGAAGGCCGGCTACGAGCCGCGGGAATCCGCCAGGCTGTGGTAGGCGTTGCTGGCGGAAAAAGCGGTGTCGAAGAAACGCGAGGCCTGGGTCTTCTTCTCCACCCATCCGGGCACGCCGGAGCGCATAGCAAACCTGGAAGCGATCTCGGCCGACAAGGCACCGGCGGCGCAAGGGCGGATCGTCGGCCGGGCCCGCATGGAGGCGGTGCTGACACCCAATTGGGACGACTGGCTGGGCGACGACCTGACGCGTGGCGCTTTCGCGGAAAGCGAGATCCTGTTTCGCCGTCTGCTGGAGACCGGCAACAGGCGCGGTCTGGTCCTCTTCTATCTGGGCGAGCTCTACCGCAAACGCGGCGAAGACGGCGACGCGGACCGCGCGATCGAGTCATACAGGCTGGCCCTGAAGGAACCGGACGCGCCGGCGCGAACCCATCGCAGCCTGGGCCAGTCGTTGCGCCAAGGCGGCCGCAAGGCCGAGGCGCGGGCAGCCTACGAGGACTATCTTCGGGCCGCGCCCGGCGCTGCCGACCGGGCCATCGTCCGGTTTCAGATCGAGCGGCTCAGGTGATGCGTTGAGCCGGGCGCTTGCATTCCTGATCCTGCTTCTCGCGGCGGCCTGTGGCGGCGACATTTCGAAAATGCCGCCCGGCGAACAGCGGATCGGTTCGGCCTACAGCTTCACCACCTCGTTGGAATGGAGCCACGTCGGCAGCAGCCCCCAGAACCGGACCATCGATGGCCCGGCCTTGGGTCTGCTGCAAACCTGGGGAGGCCTGAAATCCGGCGACGTGCTGATCGAAAAACAGGGGCGCAGGATGCCCGCGTTCCGGTCCGGCTTCGGCGCCCTGGAGGTTGCGGAGATGGTGACCGACACAATCGAAGCCATCATCCCCGGCGCCGACGTCGAAACCACGGATTTCCGGCCCGTCGCCTTCGGGTCCAGGGACGGTTTCCGGTTTCAGATCCGCTTTGTCCGAAAGGGACTGCCGATCCGCGGCATCGTCGCGGGCGCGATACACGACGGCAGGCTCGATCTCTTGCTCTTTAGCGCACCGGCGGAACACTATTTCGACCTGCGCGCCGCCGAAATCGACCGCATCATCGCCTCGGTGAAGGCGCCGGCCTAGAGCATGATCGACTTGGTCAGAGTCGTTCCTGCTTTGGGGCGTGACTATTGTTCCCTTCTCCCCGCCGGGGAGAGGGGAACCATCACCGCAACACCGCGCCGTTGGCGCGCGGCAACGCCCCGTCACGAACTTTCATTCTGAGCCTTGTCGAAGGACATCTGGCCGCAACCGCTTCGGCGGTTCGACCCGAATCCAGGGCTTTGGTCCTAGAAAAGGTCCCGCAGCATCGCGATCAGCGGTTCGTCGGCCGGCGGCATCGGATAGTCCCTGAGCCGGGTCGGCCGCACCCAGGCCAGTTCCGCATGCTCGTGCGCGGTCGGCTCGCCTTTCCAGACCCGGCAGACATAAAGCGGCATCAGCAGATGGAAATCGTCGTAGGCGTGGCTGGCGAAGGCGAAGGGCGCCAGGCAGCTTTCCTTGGTATCGATCCCCAATTCCTCGTCCAGTTCGCGGATCAGCGCCGCTTCGGGCGTCTCGTCGGTGTGCACCTTGCCGCCCGGGAACTCCCACAGGCCGGCCATCGCCTTCCCTTCTGGTCGTTGCGCGATCAGAACCCGGCCGTCCCGGTCGACCAGCGCCACCGCAACCACAAGGACGATCGGCCTGTCGGGTCCGCCGCGCACCTCGACCTGCCAGCAACCGGGCTCGCTCATATCAGGCGTCCTCAGCTTCGATAGTCGGCGTTGATGTCGATATAGCCGCGGGTCAGATCGCAGGTCCAGACCCGCGCCTTGCCGCGGCCGACGCCGACATCGACGGCAAGATGCACCTCGCGCCCGGCCAGATGGCGGGCCACCGGCGCTTCGTCATAACCCTCCACCGCTTCGCCGGCCGCGGCGATGGTGATGCCGCCCATGGCAACGCTCAGCCGGTCCCGGTCGGCCCGCTCGCCCGCCTTGCCGACCGCCATCACCACCCGCCCCCAGTTGGCGTCGCCGCCGGCGAAGGCCGTCTTGACCAGCAGCGAGTTGGCGATCGACAGGCCGATCCTTCGCGCCGCGCGGGCCGATTCCGCCCCGGCCACGTCGATGGTGATGAACTTGGACGCGCCCTCGCCGTCCTTGACGATCTGCTGCGCCAGGTCGCGCATGACCTGTTCCAGCGCGGCCCGGAATTCCTTCAGCGCTGGGTCGGCCGCCCCGGCGGGCGCCCGGTTGCCCGCCTTACCCGTCGCCGCCAACAGCACCGTGTCGCTGGTCGAGGTGTCGCCGTCGACGCTGATGCAGTTGAAGGTACGGTCGTTGGCCGATTTCAGGAGCCGGCGCAGCAACGTCGCGGGCAGACGCGCATCGGTGAAGATGAAGGCCAGCATTGTAGCCATGTCCGGCGCGATCATGCCCGACCCCTTGGCGATGCCGGCAATCGACACGGTCTTGCTACCGATCCTGCAGGTCGCCGAGGCGCCCTTCGGAAAGGTGTCGGTGGTCATGATCGCGGAAGCCGCGTCCTTCCAGGCCCGTTCGCCAAGCCGGCCGTGCAGCCGCGGAATGGCGCGCGTGATCCGGTCGGACCGCATGCGCTCGCCGATCACGCCGGTGGACGCGATATAGACCTCTTCCCTCTTGCAGCCGATCCGCCGGGCGGCCACGTCGACCGTATGGGCCACGCCGTCCATCCCCGCCCGGCCGGTAAAGGCGTTTGCGTTGCCGGCATTGACCACGATGCCGCGCACCCTGCCGCCGCCGACGATCTGCCGGCACCAATCGACGGGCGCGGACGCCGTCCGCGACGTTGTGAAGACGCCGGCAATGGTGCTGCCGCGCGCCAGCTCGGCAAGGAACAGGTCCTTGCGGCCTTTGTATTTCACGCCGCAGGCCGCCCCGCCCACTTTCAGCCCGGCGATGGCGGGCAGTGCAGGAAAGCGTTTCGGCGCGAACGGAGACGCTGACGACATGGGGCTGGCGGTGCGGCAGGGCCTGCCGGTGGCTACTGGTTGGCGGCAGGCGCCTCCGGCGCGGCCTGTTCGGGAACCGGGTTGCCCTGGATGTCGAACCTTTCAACGTCGGCGCTCGCCACCCGTTCGGAGATGATCTCCTGGAAGATCTTCGACCGAAGCTGTTCGGTGAGCTGATTCCGGACCGTATCCAGCGGCTCCGGTTCGCTCATGCGCTTGTCCTCAACCTTGATCACGTGCCAGCCGAACTGCGTCTGGACCGGCGCGTCGGAGAACTGGCCGGCCTCCAAGGCAAAGGCCGCGCCCTGAAACGCCTCGACCATCTGGCCGCGGCCGAAATAACCGAGATCGCCGCCCTCCGGTCCGGACGGGCCGGTCGAACGCTCTTTGGCAAGGGCTTCGAAGCTGCTGCCGCCCTGAAGCAGGACGATGATCTCCTTTGCTTCCGCCTCGGTCTCGACCAGGATGTGCCGCGCCCGAATCTCTTCCTTCGGGGGGTTGGCCTCGACATATTCCGCGTAGGCTGCCTGGATTGCCTCGTCCGTCGTGCGCTCTTCGACCAGGCGCTGCACCTGAACGATGCGGATGATCGAATCCTCGATCCGGGCCATCTGCGCCGTTACCTCCGGATCGTCGGCCAGGCCTGCTGCCCTGCCCTCTACCGTCAGAACCTCGAACCCGATCAGGCGGTCCAGCAGCATGTCGTAGAAGGGCATCACCCCCATCTGCTGCATCTGGGGCGGCACCTGCTGCTGGAACAGCTCGATCAGCTGGGTCCGGTAGATCGGTTTTCCGTTGACGTTGGCGATCACCACGTCCTCTTCCGTCCCGCCGGGCGAATGGGCGAATGACGGCGATGCAGCGGCAATCAGTGCGGCCACCATGACCCCACGGGCCAGGGCGCTGCGAAAGGACGTGAGCATGGAAGGGGATCCTCGTGTCATGGAAGCGGGCGGTCGGCCAGCCCACCCGGGCCGTCGCGACGGGCCTTCATAAAGCACAGCACTTGGTGGGGAACAAGCTTTCTTGCCCATTCCATGCGGCTGTGCTGGTCTCCGCGACGGCGCTTCGCGGCGCTGCCGGCGGTCTTGTCTGAAACCGGGCTCGCGACCGGGGCGGCATGCAGCGGGGTCCGGGGGCGATGCGCTAAACCGCCGGAAAGTTTAGGAAATCCGCCGGCCCGAGGCGGTTTTCAGGCCGCCACGGTCGTTGACAGGGATAGGCGGACCCCTTATCTCATGCTGGCGCATTCCGCCCTAGGGCGCGCCATATCTTTCATCGATGATCACCGGATTGAGACCATAATGTTAACTGGGATGCTTAAGGGCGTATTCGGGTCCGCAAACGAGCGGATTATCAAGCGCCTGCGCTCCGACGTCGACAAGATCAATGCCCTGGAAAGCGGGATCGAGGCGCTGGACGACGAGGCGCTGCGCGCCAAAACGACCGAATTCAGGGACCGGATCGCCAAGGGCGAGACGTTGGAGAGCATCCAGCCGGAGGCGTTCGCGGTTGTCCGCGAGGCGGCGAAAAGGACGCTGGGCCAACGGCATTTCGATGTCCAGCTCATCGGCGGCATGGTGCTGCACCAGGGTCAGATCTCGGAGATGAAGACGGGCGAGGGCAAGACCCTCGTGGCCACGCTGGCGGTCTATCTGAACGCGCTAGAGGGCAAGGGCGTTCACGTCGTGACCGTTAACGACTATCTGGCCCGCCGCGATGCCGACTGGATGGGCGCGATCTACAAGTTCCTGGGTCTGACCGTGGGCTGCATCGTCCCGGGCCTCGGCGATGACGAGCGACGGGATGCCTATGCCGCGGACGTCACCTACGGGACCAACAACGAGTTCGGTTTCGACTATCTGCGCGACAACCTGAAATTCCGCCTGGAGGACATGGTCCAGCGCGATTTCAACTTCGCCATCGTCGACGAGGTTGATTCGATCCTGATCGACGAGGCGCGCACGCCATTGATCATCTCCGGTCCGACCGACGACTCGTCGGAGATGTACCAAAAGATCGACACCTTTATCCCAAAGTTGGCCGAAGAAGACTACGAAAAGGACGAAAAACAACGCGCCGTCTCGCTTACCGAGGTGGGCACCGAACGGGTGGAAAACCTGCTGTCCGAGGCCGACCTTCTGAACGAAGGCACGCTGTACGAGGTCCAGAACATTTCGCTGGTGCACCACGTTAACCAGGCGCTGCGGGCACACAAGCTGTTCACGCGTGACGTGGACTATATCGTCAAGGACAACAAGGTCGTCATCATCGATGAGTTCACCGGCCGCATGATGGAAGGCCGGCGCTATTCGGAAGGGCTGCACCAGGCCCTGGAAGCCAAGGAACGGGTCGAGGTGCAGCGCGAGAACCAGACCCTGGCGTCGATCACCTTCCAGAACTACTTCCGCATGTATCCCAAGCTGGCCGGTATGACCGGCACGGCCATGACCGAGGCCGCGGAGTTCGCGGAGATCTACAATCTGGAAGTCGTCGAGATCCCGACCAACATGCCGATGGTGCGCAAGGACCACGACGACCAGGTCTACCGGACCAGCCGGGAGCGCAACGCGGCAGTCCTCGAGGAGATCCAGGCGTGCCGCGAAAAGAACCAGCCGGTCCTGGTCGGCACCGTCTCGATCGAAAAATCCGAGGAACTGTCGGCGCTGTTGAAGAAGAACAAGATCTCGCACGAGGTTCTGAATGCCCGCCAGCACGAACGCGAGGCCTACATCATCGCCGAGGCCGGAACGCCGGGTGCAGTGACGATCGCAACGAACATGGCCGGGCGCGGCACCGACATCCAGCTTGGCGGCAATCTGGAAATGCGCCTGGCGCGCGAGCTGGCGGACATCGAGGACGAGGCCGCACGGGCGGCCAAGCGCGCCGAGATCGAGTCCGACATCGCCGCCAAGCGGGAAGAGATCCTGAAATCCGGCGGTCTTTTCATCGTTGGCACCGAACGGCATGAAAGCCGGCGCATCGACAATCAGTTGCGGGGTCGGTCCGGCCGCCAGGGAGACCCCGGCGAGTCTAACTTCTATGTCAGCCTGGAAGACGACCTGATGCGGATCTTCGGGTCCGAGCGCATGGATTCCATGCTGCGCAAGCTGGGCCTGCAAGAAGGCGAGGCGATCGTCCACCCATGGGTCAGCAAGGCCTTGGAGAAGGCGCAAGACAAGGTTGAGGCGCGCAACTTCGACATCCGCAAGCAGCTGCTGAAGTTCGACGACGTGATGAACGACCAGCGCAAGGTCATCTTCGAGCAGCGCAAGGAGCTGATGCGGGCAGAGGACGTCTCACAGACCGTCGTCGACATGCGCCACGAGGTCCTTGAGGATCTCGTCGCCCAGTGCATGCCCGAAAACGCGCTGCCCGACCAGTGGTCGCTGGACAGCCTGCACGAGGAGTGCAACCGACTGTTCGGCCTGGACCTGCCGGTGCAGGAATGGGCCAAGGAAGAGGGTATCGCCGACCAGGAGATCCACGACAGGATCAGGCAGGCGATCGACCGGAAGATGGCGGCCAAGGCGGCGGAGCATGGCCCGGAAGTAATGCGGATGGCGGAAAAGAGCCTGCTGCTGCAGCTTCTGGATCATGCCTGGAAGGAGCATCTCCTACAGCTCGACCATCTGCGGCAGGGCATTGGGCTCAGGTCATATGCCCAGCGCGACCCGCTGAACGAATACAAACGCGAAGCCTTCACCCTGTTCGAGGGTCTGCTGGTCACGTTGCGCCAACAGGTGACGCAGGTCCTGTCGCATCTGGAACTCAGGGTCCAGGCGCCAGTGGAGGCGCTTCACCCGGAGACGCCGCAGGAAACGGTCGAAATGCATGAGGAGACCTCGGCCCTGGCGACCGGAACCGACGGTGCGCCGGCGCCCGCGCCAACACCGGCGGCGACGCCGGTGCGGACAAGGGCGGCGTCGGCAGCGGTCAATCCGCAGGATCCGATGACCTGGGGCAAGGTCCAGCGCAACGCAGCCTGCCCCTGCGGCTCGGGAAAGAAGTACAAGCACTGCCACGGCCGGCTGTAGCCGGCACCGCTCCACCGGGCGGCTGTATCACGCGGTGTTCTTTGCCCGGTCCGCCGGCAGCCGGAATTCCTTGTGATCGACGACGGCGTTGCCGTTCAGGACCAGCGCATAGGTACCGGCGTCCTTGTCGTCGACCCAGACGAATGTCTGGCCAACCACCACGCGTTCCACGGTATCGGACCCGAAGGGGAGCATCAGGCGGCGGGTCAGCATGAGATGTTTGTTCGGCAGCATGATCTTGCCCGCCGAATAGACCGGCACCCGCTCCTGGACGACGGTTCCGAACAGGCCGTTCAGGTATTCCAAAGTCTCGCCAGAGATGAACTCGTCAAGATACCTGCCGGTGACATTGACGCCGACTTCCAGGTCAAGTTGCGAGCCGGTGAGCCGGACGAGAATTCGGTTGTCGGCGTTCGGCGGGTCCATGACGGCCACATGCGGAAGGGCCGAGACGGGAATCCGCGTCGGATCGACGGCCGCCACCGGCGGCAGGACGCTCCCGTTGCGCTCCTCGCGCCACCAGTCCAGCAATCCCGCCAATTTGGGCTCTTCAATGATGACTTCCGGGGCGGATTCCAAACTCTTGCCCCCTTTTCCAGGACAAACACACCGTTTCTACTACCATCCCGTGTATTGCCGATTTACTAATGTGAATTGCCCCAAGGCCTTGAAAGAAACGGCGGCTCAAGCCGAGCCGCCGTCGTTTTCCGGATCCGTTAAGACCGTTAGTGGTCGACGTTGGCCCAGATCCTCCGCTTCAGCGCAATCAGCAGGCCAAGCAGGACCAACAGGAAGATCATCACTTTGATGCCCATGCTCTTGCGTTCTTCCATGTTGGGTTCCGACGCCCATGCCAGAAATGTCGTAACGTCGCTGGCCATCTGCGACACCGTCGCCGGGGTGCCGTCGGCATATTCGACGCCGTCATCGTACAGCGGCTGGGCCATGGCGATCTGATTGCCCTTGAACCAGGCGTTGTAGTTCATGCCGTCCTGCAGCTCGATTCCGTCCGGAATCTCCTCGGAATAGCCCGTCAACAGCGCATAGAGGTAATCGGCGCCATGTGGCCGCGCATCGACGATCAGGGTCAGGTCCGGCGGCAGGGCGCCGTTGTTGGCCGAACGCGCTTCGTTGTCGTTGCGGTAGGGACTGACGAACCCGTCAGACGGGATGGCCGTGCGGTCGAACATCTCGCCTTCGTCGTCCGGCCCGTCCTCGACCTCGTATTCGGCCGCAATCGCCTTGATTTCGTCCTCGCTGTAACCCAGGCCTTCGAGGTCGCGATAGTACAGCAGGTCCATCGAATGACAGCCGGCGCAGACCTCCATATAGACCTGCAGGCCGCGCTGCGCCGCCGCCCTGTCGTAGCTGCCGAAGACCCCCTCCCAGGACCAGCCCTGTGCGGGCGGGACGAGCGCGTCGCCGGCCGCTTCGGCGGGCGCGGGATTCCAGGTCAGCGCAATGGCAAGGACAGCGCCGGTCGCGCCGAGAATCGCCTTCAGCATCAGGGCTTCTCCATCTTTGCGGCGGTCGCGCCTGTGGCGCCTCCCGAACCGCCCTTGAGGACGGGTTCGGAAATGCTGCTGGGCAGGGGTGTCGGCGTCTCGATCCACCCGACCAGCGGGGTGATGATGATGAAGTGCACGAAATACCAGGTCGTCGCGATCTGGGCCGTGATCAGGTACCAGCCTTCGGCCGGTTTGGCGCCGCAATAGCCCAATACGACCGTGTCGACCGCGAACAGCATGACGAACCACTTGTAAATCGGCCGGTAGCGACAGCTCCGCACCTTCGACGTGTCAAGCCACGGCAACACCATAAGGATCAAAAGCGAGCCGAACATCAGGATCACGCCGCCCAGCTTGGCCGGCACGATCCACAGGAAGTCCACCGTCACCGACCGCAGGATCGCGTAGAACGGCAGGAAGTACCATTCCGGCACGATGTGTTCGGGCGTCGACAGCGGATTCGCCGGAATGTAGTTGTCCGGATGTCCCATGTAATTCGGCGCAAAGAACACGAAGAACGCGAAAACCAGGAAAAAGACACCAAGCCCGATCCCGTCCTTCGACGTGACGTATGGATGGAACGGCAACGTGTCCTGTGGCCCCTTGGGATCGATGCCCTTGGGGTTATTGGACCCGGTGATATGGACCGCAACCACGTGCAGCGCCACGACCGCAAAGATCACGAACGGCAGCAGATAATGCAGCGCGAAGAACCGGTTCAGCGTCGGGTTGCCGACAGAATACCCGCCCCATAACCACGTCACGATCGCGTCGCCGACCAGCGGAATGGCCGAGAACAGGTTCGTGATCACCGTGACGGCCCAGAAGCTCATCTGTCCCCAGGGCAGCACGTAGCCCATGAAGGCCGTCGCCATCATCAGGATCAGGATCACCACGCCCAGGATCCACAACAGCTCGCGCGGGTCCTTGTATGAGCCGTAATACATCCCGCGATAGATGTGGATATAGACGACGATGAAGAACACCGCGCCGCCGTTCATGTGGATATAGCGCAGCAGCCAGCCGTAGTTCACATCCCGCATGATCCGTTCGATGCTGTCGAAGGCATAGTCCACATGCGGTGTGTACTGCATTGCCAGCATGATGCCGGTCACGATCATGACGATCAGCACGACACTGGCCATGCCGCCGAAGCTCCAGAAATAGTTCACGTTCCTGGGCATCGGGAACTGGTTGTATTCCTTGTCCAAGTAGGTGAACAGCGGCAGCCGCCGATCGATCCACCGGACGACGGGGTTCTTGAACTCTGGCGCGGAGCCGTGAGCGCTCATGGCGGCTTTCCTTATCCGATCTTGATCGTTGAATCGTCCAGGAACTCGTAGGGCGGCACTTCCATGTTCCGCGGCGCCGGCCCCTTGCGGATGCGGCCCGACGTGTCGTAGTGCGAGCCGTGGCACGGGCAAAACCAGCCGCCGAACTCGCCCTTCACATCGCCCAGCGTCTGGCCTTTCGGGACACAGCCCAGATGGGTGCAGATGCCCACCACGATCAGCCACTCGGGCTTTTTGACACGGTCCGCATCCACCTGTGGATCAGGCAGGTCTGCGCCGTCGTCCGCCTGGGCCGACGAGATCTCTTCTGCGGTCCGATAGTCGATGAAGACCGGCTTGCCGCGCCAGACAACGGTGATCCGCTGTCCCTCCTCGATCAGGCTCAAATCCACTTCCGTGAAAGCCAGCGCCAGCACATCCTTGGACGGGTTCATGCTGTCGATGATCGGCCACGCGAACGCGCCGACGCCGACGACGCCGACGGCCACGGTCGCAAGGGTGAGGAAATCCCGCTTGTCCTCGTCTTCGACGGAATCCGGCGTCGATCCGCTTTCAGCCATTCTGAACCTCTCGCGCTTGGATGGCTCTCCCCGAGCCGGGCAGACTGGCGCCATATAGGGCCGAAGCTGCTTATAATGAGTTTGCCGACCGCTTGTCAGCCCCGATCTGGTCTGCGACATCAGACCGCACAGCCCCGCGACGGCAACGCGGATGTCCGATCGCCGCATGCGCTATGGGGGCACACTGGCCCCGGCGCTGGTTCCGGCTGTGTCCGAAATGGTTCAACTTACTGAAACAAATCACCGATGCGCATCGCCCTCGTCCAACCCGAGATCCCGCAGAACACCGGCGCGGTGTTGCGTCTGGCAGCCTGTCTGGGTGTCGGTGTCGACATCGTCGAACCCTGCGGTTTCGTCTGGACGGACAACCGATTGCGGCGCGCAGGCCTGGACTACCTGGACCGAGTCGCAATCCGCCGGCATCCCTCCTGGTCGCAGTTCGTGACCGCACGCAACGGCCGTCTGGTGCTGTTGACGACCAAGGGAACAGCGTCCTACACCAGCATCTCGTTTCAGGCCACGGACACAATCGTCCTGGGCAACGAAAGCAGCGGGGCGCCGGCGGAGGTACATGCCGCCGCGGATCTGCGCGTGTCGGTCCCGATGGCCGCCGGCATGCGCTCCTTGAACATGGCCATGGCGGCCGCGGTGGTGATCGGCGAGGCGCTGCGCCAGACCGATGGCTTTCCGCGCCCACCGGAGGAAAGATGAACGAAGCCGGCACGTCGATCGAGGCCCGCAAAGAGGCCGCCCGGACCTGGTTCGAGAGCCTACGCGAGCGCATCTGCGCCGCTTTCGAGGAGCTGGAGGACACCTACACCGGTCAAGGCGCCGACGCGCCCGCCGGCAGGTTCCAGCGCAAGCGGTGGCAGCGCCCGGACCAGGACGCAGACAACGGCGGCGGCGGTGAAATGGCGGTGATGCATGGCCGGCTCTTCGAGAAGGTCGGGGTCAACGTCTCCACCGTCCACGGCACCTTCTCGGAGAAATTCCGCAGCGAGATCCCCGGCGCAGCAGAGGACGGACGATTCTGGGCCAGCGGCATCTCGCTGGTCGCGCACATGCGCTCGCCCAAGGTGCCCGCCGTTCACATGAACACGCGCATGATCGTGACCCGCAGGTGCTGGTTCGGCGGCGGCACCGACCTCAATCCCATGCGCCCGCAGGAAGAAGAGACGGCGGCGTTCCACGCGGCGCTCAAGGCGTGCTGCGACCGGCACGATCCGGACCGGTATCCGCGTTTCAAGCAATGGTGCGACGAGTACTTCTTCATCAAGCATCGCAACGAAGCCCGGGGCGTGGGCGGCATTTTCTACGACTACCTGGAAGACGACTGGGACGGCGATTTCGCGTTCACGCGGGATGTCGGAGAAGCGTTCCTGGAGATCTATCCCAAGCTGGTCCGGCGCCGGTGGCACGAGCCCTGGTCCGATGCGGACCGCGCCCACCAGCTTGAACGCCGGGGCCGGTATGCGGAATTCAACCTGGTCTATGACAGGGGCACGCGCTTCGGACTGATGACCGGCGGCAATCCAGAGGCGGTGCTGATGTCGCTGCCGCCGGTGGCAACCTGGCCTTGAAGCGGGAACGCGCCGGCGCGTGACCGGGTTGCCGGCAATGCTCTAGAATGCCCGCAATAGGGCACCGAACAAGGCCAGGGAGGCCAATGATGATCAGACTGAAATCCGCCGTCCTGGCAACGTTGTTTGTTCTCGCTTTCGGCCCTGGCGCAGGCGCGCATGCCCAGTCGGTGGACATGAACGCCTTCTATGGACGGTTCGAGGGCATGGGCGTCGCCGAAGATGCAGAGAGTATCTATTTCGAGACGACCGTGCGCGAACTTGCGGTCGAGATCCGGCCCAACGGCAACGGGTTTCAGGTCTACTGGTCGACCAAGTTCAAGAAGGGCGGCGATCCCAACGCGCCCAAAGCCAAGGAACGCGAAGCGACCATCGATTTCCTGCCGACGCCGCAACCGGGCATCTTCGCCTCGGCCGACCGCGACCCGTTCGGCAAGCCCATGTGGTGGGCGGCGCTGCGCGGCCAGACCCTGCATACCTACATGATGCAAATCGACGCCGAGGGCCGCTGGATCATTCAGAAATACGCCCGGACGTTGACGGGCACCGGCATGGAGCTGATGTTCGAGCGCTATCGTGACGGCGAGGACGTCCGTTCGGTCAAGGGCCGCCTGAACCGCGTCACCTACTGATCCCGATAGGGGACGAAATCAGCCGGGAATCATCTCCGACGCAGGCACCGTTGCCTCAATCCCAGGCCCGGGCCGAACGTCCGACGACCTGGCCTGCAGCGCAATGATCATGTAACCGAGCGCAACAACGAAAACGACAATGGCGCCCTTCCGCAAAGCTACCATGGGCTCCCTCCTGGACTTGCCTGCCAGGGGTTTTCGGTCCGTACCGCACCATTGACTGGCGGTTCCGTGCCGTTTTTATCGTTGTCGTTTCTTGCAACCGTAGTCTACCTAAAGTATCCAGTCTTGACCACAAGGTTGTATTGTGCGGCGCAACAACTTCTTGAAACGAAATGGAAAAACGGGCCTTAGGCGGCGCCCTTCCGCACCACCTTGCCAAGCTGGCGGAGGCAGGCGGCACGATCCGCCTTGAATTCGCCGCCGACCCACCAGTCCTCGACCTTGCGCAGAAAACTGCCGACCTGCGGACCGGCTTTTACGCCCAGCGCCAGAACGTCCGCACCGGCCAGCGGGAAATGCAGCGGCGCCCAGGCGTCTGAAGCGATCAGCACCCGTTCCCAATGGGGTTCGCCGCGGGCTCCGGCCAGAAGCGCGGCGTCATGCGCAACGCGCGGCCCCAGGCGGTAGACGGTTTCGGCCGCGCCGCCCGTGTTCAGCTCCACCGTCGCCGTCGCCACAAGCCGGTCACGCAGCGCGTTCGACAGTTTCAGGCGGGACGCCACGGCATTGACCGTCTCGGGATCCCGTCGCAAGACCGCGGCCAGGCGCAGCGCCGGATCGGCCTCCCGCCGGCCGTTCTCGATGGAGATCAGCCCCTCCAGCACCGCCAAACCGGCATATTCGGGCAGGATCGCCGCAAGCACGCCGGTTTCCTCCATCAGCCGCAAGGCAGGAATCGGGTCGTGGGCGCCCAACAGTTTCAGCAGTTCCTTTTGCACACGTTCGGCGGACAGCAGATTCAGCCGGCCGGTGGCCTCGGCACAGGCGGCCAGGGCCTCCCGATCGGGCGGCGGCGCGCCGTAACGCGCATAGAACCGGAAAAAGCGCAGAACCCGAAGGCGATCTTCCTCGATCCGCGCGCGCGCGTCGCCGACAAACCGGACATGGCCGCTGGCTAGATCCGCCTTGCCCTGCATCGGGTCGAACAGGGCGCCGTCCGGGTCGCGATACATGGCATTGAAGGTAAAATCCCGACGGGCCGCGTCTTCGTGCCAGTCGTCGGTGAAGGCGACCGTTGCATGCCGCCCATAGGTCTCGACATCGCGCCGCAGCGTGGTGATTTCGAACGGGCGGTGGTTGGCGATCGCGGTCACGGTGCCATGGTCTATGCCGGTCGGGACGGCCTTGATCTTCGCAGCCTCCAACAGGCCGGTCACGGTATCCGGTTCGACGTCAATGGCGATATCGATGTCGGTGACGGGCAAGCCGACCAGACTGTCGCGCACACAGCCGCCGACGAAGCGGGCCGTTGCGCCATCGCGGACCAGTGCGGCGATCACGCGCCGGACGGCGCGGCCCTCCATCCATCCGAGATCGGGGTTCTCCCGAATCACTGCTGCTCCTCGAACCGACCGGGCACGACCTTGCCGTCTTCCAGCGTCGGGGGGATATAGCGTCTGGTGATGTCCGGCGACCGGTCCACATAGCCGATTGCAATCAGGGCCACGGCAGCCAGCGCCGCCCCGCTGACTATCAGCCAGGGCCAAGGCAGTTTTTGCCATTTTGGGACCGGGCGACCCGCTTCTTCGTCTTCGCGGCGCTGCGAGCGCAACTGCATCCAAATCAGGTAAGCCAGCGTCGGTGCGATCAGCGGCAAGACGACCGTCAAAATGGTTCTGATCATCGCTCGTTCAGCACCTGCGCAAGATTGACAAGCATGCCCGCCGTGGCCCCCCAGATATACCGTTCCTCGTAGGGCAAAGCATAGAAATGACGCTGTTTGCCTTGGAACAGACGGCTGTGGCGCCGGAGATTGGCGGGGTCGAGGATGAAGCCCAGCGGGATCTCGAAGACCTCGGCCACTTCGAATGGATCGGGCCGCACGGAAAACGGCGGCAGGACAAAACCGACGATCGGCGTGACGGCATAGCCGGTCCGGGTTACGTAGGGGTCGAGCTGTCCGATCAGTTCGATCCGGTGCTGCTCAACCCCGACCTCCTCCACCGTCTCGCGGATCGCGGCATCTTCCGCCGAAGGATCGGTTCCTTCAATCCGACCGCCCGGGAAGCTGATCTGGCCGGCATGGTCGTGCAGGTGATCGGTGCGCTGGGTCAACAGGACGGTCATGCCGGCATCCCGCGGCACCAGCGGCACCAGGACGGCTGCCGGCACCAGCGACCCCGCCGGCCGCAGGTCCGGGTTCAGGTCGTGATCGCCCCTGCCCTTTCCCGCCCGGCCCTTCGCCAGCCGTTCTATGATCGTGTCGCGATCCATCAGACCACAATTCTCTGCCGCGTTTGCGTAAACAAATTCTCTATTGATCGGGGGCCGGACCGATCGGGAAGAAATGGCCCCGGCTCCAGACCCCCAACATCGGGACGCCGGCGACCTCCTCTTCCACGGCCAATGCGACCATGTCGTAATAGACCGCCCGCAGGATCAAAGCCTCCAAACCGTCCCCCACTTCAAGATTAGGGCCTTGGCTCTCCGGTTTCATCGTCCAACTGCACGCGAATCGGATGGTCGGCGCCCGCTTCAACCAAATGGTCCAGATTGGTTCGAAATCGAAGAACCTGCACGCCGCCGGTCCCGTCGGCGGCCATCTCCACGGCGGTGAACGGGGCGTCCTCGACATCGATTTGCCCCCGCTCCGCCGGCGTAACCAGCCAGAAGGTCCCGTCGTCCGCGCGCCGCAGGACGGTCGCGAACAGCTTGCACAACGCGGTGCGGCGAATCGGCGTGCCATGGTGGAGCCAAGTCCCATCCTTCGCTATGTTGATACCGAAGTGCCCAACCGCCTCACCCGCAGCCGGACCGGGCCGTATCCCGGCGGATTTCATCACTTCGGTGAGATTGTTGGGCGTGGGGTCTTGTTTCGGCATGCATGCTCTACCATGGTTGATCCTGGAGAGACCGCAACGCCGCCGGTGCGATGCGACCGCAGACTCCCGACCGTTACAGTAACAGAGTAGGAGCAGGCTTTGACCCCGACTGATACGACTGCCGCGGGCCCGGGCGTCGCCCCGATCGCGGATGCCGACGCACAGGTGGCCGAACTGGAGCGGATCGGCGAACGGCTCTCGGAGGCGCGTCAGCAGGTCGCCCGGGTTATCTTCGGCCAGCAGAACGTGGTCGACGAATCCCTGATCACGCTGCTGTCGGGAGGCCACGCCCTGTTGGTCGGGGTGCCGGGCCTGGGCAAGACGCGCCTGGTCGAGACCCTGGGCTCGGTTCTGGGCCTCAGCGAGCGCCGGATCCAGTTCACGCCCGACCTGATGCCCGCGGATATCCTGGGATCGGAAGTGCTGGAGGAGGCAGCGTCGGGCAAACGCGAGTTCCGTTTCATCGAAGGCCCGGTCTTCACGCAGCTGTTGATGGCGGACGAGATCAACCGCGCCAGCCCGCGGACCCAGTCGGCGTTGCTGCAGGCGATGCAGGAGGCCAGGGTATCGGTGGCCGGCCACTACCACCCACTGCCGCAGCCGTTCCACGTCCTGGCTACGCAGAACCCGATCGAGCAAGAAGGAACCTATCCCCTGCCGGAAGCCCAGCTCGACCGCTTCTTGATGCAGATCGACATTACCTATCCCGACGAAGATGCCGAACGGCACATGATGCTGGTCACGACCGGCCTCTCCCAGGACACCGTCGCCACCGCCTTGACCGCCGAGGAGTTGATGCACGCACAGTCTATGGTGCGCCGCATCCCGGTCGGCGAAAAGGTCGTCGATGCCATCCTGAACGTCGTGCGGGCCGGCCGGCCGGAAGCCACCGACATCCCGGCCGTGGCCGAGCATGTGTCGTGGGGACCCGGCCCCCGCGCCAGCCAGGCCCTGATGCTTGCGTGCCGGGCGCGGGCCCTGATGACCGGTCGCCTTTCGCCGTCGATCGAGGATGTCGTTGCCTTGGCCGCGCCGGTTCTGCGGCATCGCATGGCGTTGAGCTTCACGGCACGTGCGGAAGGGTTGACCATAGACGCCGTCATCGATCGCTTGACGGCCCGCCTGACCTAGCGCACGGGAAGCCATGGCCGAAACCGCCACGACCCGCCAGAAGGGCTACCTGCTAAGACACGAGGCCGAAGCACTGGTGGCGACGCTGCCGCCGCTGCAGGTGGAGGCAGAGCGGGTCGCTTCGACCGTGCACCAGGGAGTGCACGGACGGCGCAAGGTGGGACAGGGCGAGACGTTCTGGCAGTTCCGGCGTTACCACACCGGCGATTCGGCCACGCAGATCGATTGGCGCCGCTCGGCAAAGTCCGACCACCTGTTCGTGCGCGAGACCGAATGGGAGGCGGCGCAAAGCGTTTGGATATGGTGCGACGGGTCGGCGTCGATGGAATACAGGCACAGCCGGGACCGGCCGACCAAATGCCAGCGCGCCGACCTGCTGGCGCTGGCGATCGCCGCGCTGCTGGTGCGCAGCGGCGAACGCGTCGCGTTGTTCGGCCATGGCATGCGCCCCGGCACCGGCCGCTTGGCGCTCAACCGGATTACCCAGGCGTTGCTCTCCGGCGACCGCGACCAGCCCAAGGAAACCAGCCTGCCGCCGGCCGAACACCTGCCCCGGTTCGCGCAACTGGCCTTCATCAGTGATTTCATGGCGCCATTGGAAGAAATCCAGGCGCGCGTGCACAGCTATGCCGGCCGAGGCATTTCGGGAATCCTGCTTCAGGTTCTGGACCCGGCCGAGGAAACGTTGCCGTTTCGCGGCCGGGTGATGTTTGAAGGAATGGAGGACGAGGGCAGCACGCTGATCAGCCGCGTCGACGCACTGCGCACGCAGTACGGCGCCCGCTTTGCCAACCACCACGAAGGGCTGAGGGACATCGCCCGATCCGTTGGTTGGAATCTAATCGTCCACCACACCGATTTGGCGCCGCAAAAGGCTCTGCTGTCCGCTTATACCAGCCTGGCGAAGGCGGAGGTCTAGGACGGATCATGCTGGCAATCGGTCCTTTCGCATTCGCCAGTCCGTGGCTGCTGCTGTCGCTGCTGAGCCTGCCGGTGCTGTGGTGGCTGCTGCGGATTACGCCGCCGGCGCCTAAACACGTCCTGTTTCCGGCGATCCGCCTGTTGATGGGGCTGCAGGTCGAGGAAAAGACCCCGGCCGCCGCGCCCTGGTGGCTAATTCTCTTGCGACTCGTTGCCGCCGCGTTGCTGATGCTGGCGTTGGCCCACCCGTTGTTCAATCCCGGCACGGCGCTGACCGGGACGGGACCGCTGATCCTGGTCGTCGATGACGGCTGGGCCTCGGCGAAACACTGGACGACCCGCAGGGACACGCTGCTGCAGCTTGTCGACCAGGCCGACCGCCAGTCCCGCCCGATCGTGATCTTGCCCACCGCGCCCGCGGCGGACGGGAAGACGCCGTCGCCGCTGACGCTGCTGCGCCCGGCCGAGGCGCGCGGCGAACTGGAACGCCTACAGCCGAAACCATGGCCGGTGGACCGTGCCGCCGCGGCCAGGAGACTTGCCGGACTGGAGCCGGCGCCCGACGCCGCCGTCTATTGGGCCGGCGACGACATCGGCGGGGCGGCGGCCAGGGAATTCGCCGAATCGCTGCTGACGCTGGGGCAGGTGGTCCTGCTCAGCGCCGCCGATTCCGCACCGCCGTTGTTGCTGAAGCCCACGGCCCCCGCCGGCACCGGACTGGGCGCCAACGTGCGTCGGCCGGAAGCCAACGGCCCGGCGGAACTGGTGGTCGTCGCCCGGGCGACGGACGGGCGCCCGGTCGGCCGGCAGGTCGCCCGCTTCGAGTCGGACAGCGTCGAGGCGGAAACGACTTTCGAACTGCCGCTGGAACTGCGCAACGAGATCGCGGCGATCGCGGTGGAAGGCGAAAACAGCGCCGGCGCAGTGGGACTGATCGACGAACGCTGGCGCCGGCGTCCGGTCGGCCTGGTCTCGGAGTCCAGCGCGGACACCGGTCTCGCTCTTCTGTCGGAGACCTACTATCTGGAGCGCGCGTTGGCCCCGGTCGGCCAGGTTACGACCGGGAACGTCGACGCCCTGCTGCAGGACGGACAGGCGGTTATCTTGTTGCCCGACCATGTGCCCGCCTCACCGGATGAAATGGACGCGCTGGCCGCCTGGGTGCGGGCCGGCGGCACGCTGGTCAGGTTTGCAGGCCCCCGCCTCGCCGCCAGCGACGTCGACAACCTGACGCCGGTCGCGCTGCGCAAGGGCGGCAGGGCCCTGGGCGGCGCCCTGTTGTGGACCAAGCCGGCAAGGCTGGCACCGTTCCCCGAGGCGAGCCCGTACGAGGGATTGGTCGTGCCCGCGGACGTTTCGGTGGTGAAGCAGGTCCTGGCCGAGCCGACGCCGGAGCTCAGCCAGAAGACATGGGCACGGCTGGAAGATGGCACGCCCCTGGTCACGGCCGACCGGCGCGGCGACGGCTGGCTGATCCTGATCCACACCACCGCCAATGCGGATTGGTCCAACCTTGCCTTGTCCGGCTTGTTCGTACAGATGATGGGGCGTACGGTCGGGCTGAGCCGGGGCGTGGCACAGGTCCAGGAATCGGCGCGTGCTCTGCCGCCGTTCGAGACCCTGGACGGGCTGGGCCGGCTGGGCACGCCGTCCGCGGCCGTTTTGCCCCTGTCGTTGGACCAGGATGAGGAAATCGTGATTGGCCCGCAGCACCCGCCCGGATATTACGGTACGGAAACCACGCGGCACGCCTTGAATCTGGGATCCAGCATCGACCGTTTCGAACCCTTGCGTGATCTTCCTGCCGGCATCGAGCGCGACGCCTATGGAGTCAGCAGCGAGCTGGACCTCAAGCCTGCCTTGCTGGTCGCGGCGCTTGTCTTGCTGTTATGCGACGCGCTGATCACTCTGGCCATGCGCGGCCTTCTGCCGCTGCGCTGGCGAAGCGGCGCGGCAGCCGGCGCCGCTGCACTGGCGATCGTGACCGCAACGCTGTCGTTCTCCGATTCGGCGCACGCGCAGGGCCGGGCGGAGCAATTCGCGCTGGACGCAACGCTGCAGACCAGGCTGGCTCATGTCCGGACCGGCGATGCCCAGGTCGACCGAATCAGCGAGACGGGGCTTGCGACCTTGACCCGGATCCTGGACCGGCGGACGGCGGTCGAGGCGGGCGAGCCGATGGCGATCAATCTCGATCGTGACGAGCTGTCGTTCTTTCCCTTGCTGTACTGGCCGATCACCACGGCCCAGGAATCGCTGAGCGCCGACACGATCGCCAGGCTCAACACCTACATGGCCCGCGGCGGCACCATCTTCTTCGACACCCGCGACGCCCACTTGCGCGGCATCGGCGGCACCCGGGCCGGCGACATGCTGCGGCGGCTGGCGCGGGGCCTGGACATCCCGCCTCTGATTGCGATCCCGCCCGACCACGTGCTGACCAAGGCCTTCTATCTGATGCAGGACTTCCCGGGGCGCTGGAGCGGTGCGCCGGTCTGGGTGGAGCGCCCCGGTGCACGCGCCAACGATGGCGTCAGCCGGATCATCGTCGGCGGCAATGACTGGGCGGCGGCCTGGGCCGCCAACGAGAATGGCCAGCCGCTGTATCCGGCTGTGCCGGGCGGTGAACGCCAGCGCGAGATGGCGTACCGTTTCGGGATCAATCTGGTGATGTACACCCTGACCGGCAACTACAAGGCCGACCAGGTGCATGTGCCGGCGATCCTGGAAAGGCTCGGTCAGTAGGAATGTCCAGCCTTACCATCGGTTTTGCGCCCTTCATACCGCTGTGGGCGATCCTGATCCTGGCGCTGGCCGCAACGGCGGTCCTGGGACTGGGTCTGGTGGCCGGGGCGGCGGGGTCATGGCTGCGTGCCCTGTTGGCCGCCGCCATTCTGTTGACCCTGGCAAATCCCTCCCTGGTCGCCGAACAGCGGGAGCCGCTGAAGGACGTGGCGCTGATCGTGGTCGACGAGAGTCCCAGCCAGAAGCTGGCCGACCGGCCGGCCCAAACAGAGGCGATCCTGGAGCGGCTGTCCAATCGGCTCGACGCTTTCGCGCGCAATCTGGAGGTGCGCACGATCCGGGTCCAACATGAAAGCGTCGCCGACGCTGCCACGGGCACGTCGCTGTTCGCGCCGCTCGGCCGGGCGCTGGCGGATGTCCCGACTCAAAGACACGCCGCTACCATCATGGTGACGGACGGACGGGTGCACGACATCCCGGGCGTCATGGAAGACGCCGGCCTGCCCGGCCCGATCCATGTGCTGCTGACCGGCCAACGCGAGGAGCACGACCGGCGGCTGGTCGTGGTCGAAGCGCCAAGCTTCGGGCTGGTCGGCAAGGACGTGTCGCTGACCGTTCGGGTCGAGGACGAAGGCCTGGAAAACACCACGACGCGGGTCGAGTTGAAGCTGGACGGCGGGCCCGGAACCACGCTGGCGGTGCCGGTCGGGCGCGACCACCGCATCGACATCCCGTTGAACCATCGCGGCCCCACCGTCGTCGAACTGTCGGTCGAACCCGGTCCCCGGGAACTGACGCTGGCCAACAACCAGGCGGTCGTGTCGATCAACGGCGTGCGCGACCGGCTGCGGGTGCTGCTGGTCTCCGGCGAACCGCATCCGGGCGAACGGACCTGGCGCAACCTTCTGAAATCGGATGCATCGGTCGACCTTGTGCATTTCACGATCCTGCGGCCGCCGGAAAAGCAGGACGGCACGCCGATCCACGAACTGTCGCTGATCGCCTTTCCCACCCGCGAGCTCTTCGAGGTCAAGCTGGCCGAATTCGACCTGATCGTGTTCGACCGCTACCGTCGGCGCGGGGTGCTGCCCAGCGCCTATCTGCGCAACATCGTCGACTACGTGGAAAACGGCGGAGCCCTGCTTGAGGCAGCCGGTCCGTCCTTCGCAACACCGTTCAGTCTCTATCGCACGCCGCTGGGACAGGTGCTGCCCGGCGAGCCCACCGGCGAGGTGCTGGAATTCGGCTACCAGCCCCGGATCACCGGGGACGGCCTGCGCCATCCGGTGACCGCCGACCTGCCAGGCAGCGCGGAACTGACCGGCGATCCCGACCCGCGCTGGGGCCGCTGGTTCCGCCTGATCGACGTGGTGCCCGACCAGGGCCGCCAGTTGATGAGCGGCGCAGAAGGGCGCCCGCTGCTGATCCTGCACCGCTACGGCAACGGCCGGGTTGCGCAGTTGATGAGCGACCATATCTGGCTATGGGCGCGCGGTTACGAAGGCGGCGGCCCACAGGCCGAACTGCTGCGGCGCATGGCCCACTGGCTGATGAAGGAGCCGGAGCTGGAGGAGAGCGACCTGCGGGCTGAAGCCCGGGGCGACCGGCTGCTGGTCACTCTGCGCAGTGTCGATCCGATGGCGCCGGTGGTGGACGTAACGGCCCCCGACGGCGAGACCCGGCAGGTGGAACTCACCGATATGGGCAGCGGCCGCTATACCGCAGAAGTGCCGCTGACCCAGGCCGGCCTGTATCGTGTCAGCGACGGCGACCGTGTCGCCATGGCCGCGGCCGGCGCGCTGAACCCGAAGGAAATGCGCGACGTCACCGCCAGTGACACGGAAATGAGCGCGGTCGCCGAAGCCACCGGCGGCACCTTGCACTGGCTGGCGGACGGCGAGCCCAGCGTCCGACAAGTGGCGCCCGGGCGTCGCGCCGGCGGGCGTGGCTGGCTGGGGATCCGCGAAAACGGCGACTACATCGTGACCGGCGTCAGGGACATTCCGCTTCTGCCGGGATTGGTCGTGTTGCTGGTGGTTCTGGGGCTGGCGGCGCTGGCCTGGCGTCGGGAAGCACAATAGTCCCCGCTGCGGCAGGCCCTTCATTATTGCCGAACCGGCGACAATCTTGTTCTTCAGGGATTGATTGTCTTCTTCCCAGGAAGACACCATCTCATGGGGCATAAGCAGCGCGGGACCACCCCGCGATGGGTGCCGAAAGAGAGGGCGATATGGGCCTGCTGGTCGATGGCAAGTGGCAAGACAAGTGGTACGACACGAAGAAGACGGACGGCCGGTTTGTCCGGTCCAGCACCCAGTTCCGCAACTGGATCACGCCGGACGGCAGCCCCGGCCCCAGCGGCGAGGGCGGATTTGCCGCCGAGCCGGGCCGCTATCACCTCTATGTCTCCTATGCCTGTCCCTGGGCCCACCGCACGCTGATCTTCCGCAGCCTTAAAGGGTTGCAGGACGCGGTCGGCCTGTCCGTGGTCCACCATTTCATGGGCAACGAGGGCTGGACCTTCGAGCCCAGCGACGGCGTTATCCCCGACACGGTCAACGGCGCCAGCCGGCTGCACCAGATCTATACCACCGCCGACCCGGACTATACCGGGCGGGTGACCGTGCCCGTCTTGTGGGACAAGCAGCGCGGCACCATCGTCAGCAACGAGTCGTCGGAAATCATCCGGATGTTCAATTCCGCCTTCGATGGCGTGGGCGCGACACCGGGCGACTTCTATCCCAAGGCGCTGCGCGGCGAGATCGATACGGTCAACGAGCTGGTCTACGGAACCGTCAACAATGGCGTTTACAGGTCGGGATTCGCGACCACGCAAGCGGCCTATGAGGAGGCTGTAGGCGCCCTGTTCGAGACGCTGGACGGGCTTGAAGACCGGCTTGCGAAACGGCGCTATCTCGTCGGAGACCGGATCACCGAGGCCGACTGGCGGCTGTTCACCACCCTGATCCGGTTCGATCCGGTCTATCACGGCCATTTCAAGTGCAACCGCCGGCGGCTGGTCGACTATCCGAACCTGTGGGCCTATACCCGCGAGCTGTATCAGGTGCCGGGCGTGGCAGACACGGTGCACATGGATCACATCACCAGGCACTATTTCGGCAGCCATGAATCCGTGAACCCCACGCGCATCGTTCCGGTCGGCCCGGATCTGGATTATTGGGCCCCGCACGGGCGCGAGGCGGTCGGCAAAGCCGCGGCATGACGATCGAGCGCCGCCCATTCGAAAGCCTGGGCCGGTTCCAGCTCGACTGGCTGAACGCCCGCCACCATTTCAGCTTCGGCGGCTATTTCGATCCGCAACGGATGGGCGTGGGGCCGCTCAGGGTCTGGAACGACGACCAGATCCGGCCTTCGTCGGGCTTCGATCCGCATCCGCACCGCGACATGGAAATCATCACCTACGTGCGTACCGGTGCGATCTCGCATATGGACCATCTGGGCAACGAGGGCAGGACCGTCGCCGGGGACGTCCAGGTGATGTCGGCGGGCACCGGGATCGTCCATGCGGAATACAATCTCGAGGACGACCTGACCGAGATCTTCCAGATCTGGATCCAACCGAAGGGGCGCGGTGGGGCGCCCTGCTGGGAGACCCGGGCCTTTCCGAAGGACACCTGGGCCGGTGGACTGACAGCGCTGGCATCGGGCCAGGACGGGATATCCGGTGCGCTGCCGATCGACCAGGATGCAACGCTTTATGCCGCCTCGCTGGCCGCCGGCCAGACGATCGAGCACGGACTAGGGAAGGACCGTCAGGGCTATCTGGTGCCCGCCAGCGGCAGGTTGCGCCTGGCCGGGGTCGAGCTGGCGGCGCGCGACGGCGCGGTTATCCGGGACGAGCCGGGGCTGGTGCTCGAGGCGCTGGAGGAAAGCGAGGTCCTGCTTGCCGATCTGCCGCGCTGAGCCGCGGCAAAGGCCGATTTGGGACTGCAAATTGCACCATCCTGGACCATATTGGTGGGGCGTGTGAAACAGACCTTTGGCCACCCCGAATGACTTTGAACAGGGACAGCATCAAGAATGGACTGGTCCAGGAAATCGTCCGCGAGGCCGAGCGTCTGGGGCTTCTGAAAGCGCTGACGCCTGAGGAGAGGCTGCGGTCGCGCCGGGAAGCCCTCAAGGATGTGCGGCCCGGCAGCGATGTCTGGGTCTTCGGCTACGGCTCCTTGATGTGGAACCCGGCCTTCCACTTCGCCGAAAAGCAACCGGCGCTGTGCTACGGCTATCACCGCCGCTTCTGCCTGTCCACGCCGGTCGGGCGTGGACCGCCGGACTGCCCTGGCCTGATGTTGGCGCTGGATCGGGGCGGCTCGTGCGCCGGCGTCGCCTTTCGGATCGAAGGCGACAAGGTGGAAGAAGAACTCGATGTGGTCTGGCAGCGCGAGATGGTTGCGGGCAGCTACGTTCCCACCTGGGTCAGGCTCCGAACAAGCAGGGGGCACGTCGCGGCGATCGCCTTCGTCATCAACCGGCAGACAGAGCGATATGCAGGCGGCCTGACCCTGGAACAGACCGCCCAGCAGATTGCCGAGGCGCGCGGACGCCTGGGCGCCTGCGCCGATTATCTGACGAACACGGTCGCAGCACTGGATGAGCTGGGGATCGGCGACGGGCCGATGCACGACTTGCTGGAGCGGGTTCTGGCGCTGCAGGGCCGGCGAAATTGATATCGACGGAAGGAATGGAGGCAGGAATGCCCGAGAAAGTAAACAAGACCGATGCGGAGTGGCGCGCCATCCTGTCGCCCGACCAGTACAAGATCCTGCGCAGGAAGGGGACCGAACGCGCCTTCACGGGCCCCTATTGGGACAGCAAGGAGGACGGCGTCTATGCCTGTGCCGGCTGCGGAGCGCCGCTGTTCGCGTCGGAGACAAAGTTTGACTCAGGCACCGGCTGGCCCAGCTTCTATGCGCCGGTCCAGGAGGAGGCAGTCGCCGAAGAGGAAGACCGCAGCTTTTTCACGCGCCGCACCGAGGTGCTGTGTGCCGCCTGCGGCGGCCATCTAGGCCACGTCTTCCCGGATGGCCCGCAGCCCACGGGATTGCGCTATTGCATCAACGGGCATGCCTTGAGACGCCAGGAAGACTAGAGCCGGTCGGGCGTCGAGGCGTTACTGCTCGGACAGGGCCTGGCCGAGAGAACCCATCAGCAGGCCCTTTCGCCAGACCTTCTGGATGGTCTGGATGTCCGCCTGGCCGCTGACCCAGGTGACCACCGGGCCACGCTCTGTCAGGGCCACGTCCCAGCGCTGGATCGCCAGCTTCGGGAACGAGGCGGCATACTGACGAACCATCGAGGCAACACGCTTCCAATTGGGAAGCTCCGTATCCTCCAGCATTGCGCCGGTGTCCGGGTGGTGGAGGATGGGGTCGCCAACGGCACCGCGCTGCCACATGGCGCCCGATGCGATCCCGGTGTCGGGTGCCAGCTTCGCAACAAGCTGACCGGGTCGGCCGATCATGTTCTGCGGACGTTGGGTGCAGGGGATCAACCAGACAGGGCGCACGATCCGGTGCTTGTCCCCGTCCCGGAACACCATCATGCGCAACGACGTCACGTGTGTGCCGCAGATCGGCATCAACAGCGGATAGGGCTTGTGGGCCTCTTCGAAGACATAGCCTGTTTCGCCGTGCCGGCGGACGGCATTGATGAAGTTGATCACCGGCACGCGGCGGTCGTCTTCCAGGATCATGCAGTCCAGCAACCTGTCGTAGCCGAACACCTTCATCGGCGTTCCGTTCGTGCCCAGCCGAACCGGCGTGCCGACGAAAGGATAGGAGATTTCGTTGCGCAGGAAATCGCCCAGCGCCTCGGCGTCGCAAATGACCTCGGTCAGGGAATTCGCCGGCGGTTCGTTCTGGTAGTCCGCATAGATCAGGGGAACGGGGACGCCCCGGCGGGACAGGTACACCATTGCCTTGACGCGGTCGCGGCCGGGATCCCGGGCAGACGCTTCGTTGAACCGCCGCGCCATGATCGCCCAGGACGCCTTGCCGACGAACGTCGCGCGCGCGGCATCGTCGAGCTGCTGATCGTCGTACAGCCCGTACTCGTAGTATTCCTCGGACTGGACCCGACCCAGGCCCGAAGCCAGGTTGCGGATCTCCAGCGTCTGTTCGCTGAGCGACTTTCCGGTTTCCTCGCGAACGCGGTTCACCCACCATTCGCGGTCGAAACCCGCGGATCTTGGCGTCATCGCAGACCGCATCCAACCACGCGGTTCGGCGCCCAGGGTCAGTGCTTCATGTTTAACGGCATTAGTCATATGTCGAGCTTAACAAGGTGTAAATCAGGCATCAAATGTTTTTGTTTTTCAGTAATTTAGATAGAATTTGAGCTAGTTTTGACGGGCTTTCCCGCAACCGTTCCAAAGCCCTGGAAACCCGGCGGTCGCAGCCTGACGTTCTGTCTGGACCCGGGCCCGCGCGCTTACTTATCGGATATCATCGTATGCAAAAGAAAAGGTTAGCGTGTGCGCATTTTAACCAGTCCATCCAATCTTCGCATGTGCGGTATCATGCTCTCGCAACCATGCCGGAAAAATGTCATAATACGGCCAGCCGGCTGTTAAGGGCCATGACGTCATGGTGTTCGCTGATGCGGAGACGTCTCCCGGCGGCACGCTCTGAATGGAGCGCCGCTTCGCAACGGGAGGAAGTTATGACGAGTGGTGACAAGAAGGCTATTGGTTGGTCCGTCGGGGTGACGGGCGTGGTAGTCCTGATCGTGGTGCTCGCTTACGCGCTGGGATGGTTCCCACAAGCCTGACCCACCCGATGACCGGCTAAACTGGAAACCGCGCCGCGGCAGGGACCGACGGGTCCCATCAGGCGGCGCGGTTTTGTCTGATCGAACGAGGGATCGCCCGGGCCGGCCTCAGCCGTATCGGCCCTCGATATAGTCGGCGGTTTCTTTCTTCGCCGGCGTCACGAAAATATCCGCCGTGTCAGCATGCTCGACGACCTTGCCCAGCAGCATGAAGATGCATTCGTTGCTGGCGCGCCGCGCCTGCGCCATGTTGTGGGTGACGATGACGATCGTATAGTCGCCGCTCAGGCCCCAGATCAGTTCCTCGACCGCCTCGGTGCCTTTCGGGTCCAGCGCCGAACAGGGCTCGTCCATCAACAGGACCGTGGGTTTGACCGGCAGCAGGCGCGCGATGCACAGCTTCTGCTGTTCTTCCAGCGACAGCTCCGTCGCCTTGCGGTCCAGGCAGTCCTTGACCGTGTCCCACAGCAGAACCTGGCTCAGCGCCTGCTCGACGATCTCGTCCTTTTCGCTTTTGTGCATCCGGCCGCGACCTTCGCCGTGCAGACCCAACCCGAACAGCACGTTGTTGCGGATCGAGATCGGCAAAGGGTTTGGCCGCTGAAAGACCATACCGATCTGCTTGCGAACCTGCGCAAGCTCGACGCCTTCCGCATAGATGTCGTGCCCATAGACTTCGATCGACCCTTCGGTCGTCACGTAGCCAAGGCGTTCGTTGATCCGGTTGATGCTGCGCAGAAACGTCGTCTTGCCGCAGCCGGACGGGCCGATCAGCGAGGTGATGATGCCCTTCTTGATGCTTAGGTTCACATCGTACAAGGCCTGGAAGGTCCCGTACCAGAGGTTGAGGTCGCGGGTCCGGATCGCGAGCCCGTCCGCCGCGCCGGGCGCCTCGGCTGCAGCCGCCACCACTTCGTGTGTCTCGGCCAGTCCCAGGTTCATCTGCCCCTCCTGCATGTGACTCTCCTCAGGTCCTTAGCCGAACCGGCCGGCGATGTAGTCCGCCGTGCGGCTGTCCTGCACCTCGCCCGTGAACAGCGCATCGGTATCGCCGATCTCCACGCAGCTGCCCATCAGGAAGAATGCGGTCCGGTCCGCCAGACGACGCGCCTGTTGCGTCAGATTGGTGACCAGGATGATGGTCATCTCCTGTTTCAGCTCTTTCAGCACGTCTTCGATGCGCATGGTGGTCACGGGATCGACGGCAATGGAAAACTCGTCCAAGACAAGAAGGTCCGGTTCCTGCGACAGGGCCCGGGCGATGGTCAGGCGCTGCTGCTGGCCGCCGGACAGCAGGCTGCCCAGGGAATCCAACCGGTCCTTGACCTCGTCCCACAACGCCGCCCGGGTCAGGCAGCGCTCGACGATTTCGTCGAGGTCGGCCTTGTTTCTGACGCCCGACAGGCGCGGCGCCAGGGCGACATTGTCGTAAACCGTCATCGGCAGACCGACCGGCAGCGGAAACACGACGCCGATCCGCCGGCGCAGTGCGTAGACATTGCGCCATTCCCGCACATTGCGGCCGTTCATCACGATGTCGCCTGTCACCTGCATCGACGAGGTGAACATGTCCATCCGGTTGATCGCCTTCAGGAACGACGTCTTGCCGCTGTTGGCGGGCCCGATGATCCCGAATATCTCGTTCTCGTGGATCTCCAGGTTGACGCCGACCAGCGCCGGCACGCCGCCATAGGCGATCGACAGGTTGTGGACCTCGACCTTCGGCCTGTCCGGCTTCGGCCTTGTCCGCGGCTCCACCGTGGCCGGGGCGGCCACCGCCGCGTCCGAGACTGCGCTTACCATTTCTTTTTCCCCCGCAGATAGACGCGAAAACCGATCGACAGCGCGTTCATGGCCAGCACCATCCCGATCAGGACCAGCGCCACGCCGTAGGGCAGGTGCTCGGGAACATCGGGCACCTGGGTGGAGACCACAAACAGATGCAGCGACAGCGCCATGGTCTGGTCGAACACGCTTGTCGGCAGGAACGGCAGGAAGAAGGCCGCGCCGGTGAACATGATCGGCGCCGTCTCGCCAGAGGTGCGCGACACCTCCAAGATGACACCGGTCAGGATGCCGCTGACCGCGTTGGGCAGAACCACGCGATGGATCGTCTGCCAGCGCGTCGCGCCCATGTTCCAGCAGGCCTCCCGGAACGCCAGCGGCACCGCCTGCAGCGATTCCCGCGTTGCGACGATCACGATCGGCAGGGTCATAATCGCCAGCGTCAGGCTGGCGGCCAGAATGCTGGTTCCGAACCCGAAGAACAGCACGAAAGCCCCGACACCAAACAGCGCATGCACGATGGACGGCACGCCCGCCAGGTTGATGATCGCCAGGTTGATGACCCGGGTGAACCAGTTATCGGGCGCGAACTCGCTGAGATAGACAGCCGCCGCAATGCCCAGCGGTACAGACACCAGCAATGCGATCGCAACCAGCCAGACGGTGCCGACCAGGGCCGGGAAGATGCCGCCTGCGGTCATGCCGTCCCGTGGATCGTCGAACAGGAACTCCCAGGAAATGGCCGGGCCGCCCTTGACTATCAGGGTGGTCAGGATGATCAGCACGGGCAGGATCAACAGCCCGGTCATCATCATGAACAGGATCCGGATCAGGCCCTGCTGGCGGTTGTTCTGGACGTTGAGATCGGTTGCATCGAACATGGTGGCGACCCTCCCCCTTAGCCCTTTTTGATTCCGCGGACGATGAGGTCGGCGGTCAGATTGATTATGAAGGTAATGACGAACAGGAAGATCCCGATGGTGAACAAGGCGCGGTAGTGATCGGATCCCACCGCCGTCTCGCCCAGCTCTGCCGCGATGGTCGCGGTCAGCGCCCGCACCGAGTCGAAGATGCTGTCCGGAAGATTGATGGAATGGCCGCTGGCCATCAGCACCGCCATGGTCTCGCCGAAGCCGCGCCCGACCCCCAGCAGCACCGCGCCCAACAGGCCGTTTTTGGCCGCCGGTAAAACAACCTTCAAGGTTACCTGCCAGCGCGTGGCGCCCATCGCCTCGGCCGCCTCGCGATAGCGGTCCGGAACCGCCTTCAAGGCGTCTTCGGCGATCGACGTCATGATCGGCACCGCCATCAGGCCCAAAATGATGCCGGCGTTCAAGACGTTCAGGCCGACCGGCACGTCGAACACCTGGATGATCAGCGGGTTCATGATGGTCAGGCCGATGAAACCCCAGACCACCGACGGGATGGCGGCCAAAAGCTCGACCAACACCTTCAGCGTTTCACGGGTTTTGCCGGTGGCGAACTCCGCGATATAGATCGCGGCGCCCAACGAAAACGGAATTGCCACGATCATCGCGAGCCCCGTGACGCTGGCGGTGCCGGCGACCAGGGCCAGGATGCCATAGGTGGTCTTCCATTCAGAGGTCGGTTTCCACCGGGTCGAGCCGAAGAATTCGCCGAATTCGAACGGCCCGATGAGAAAGCCGAGGCCTTCCTTGGTGACGAAGACGAAGATGCCGATCACGAAGATGATGGCGGAGATCCCGCCGACGAAGACCAGAACCTGGACCACCCGGTCCACGTACCAGGCCACGTCGCGGCGATCGATGTCCTCGTCCCCGGCTGCCAGGCCCCGGGCGGGGGGTTTGGTCACGTCGACCATCTCAGCTGGCCTCCTCGCCGGTGATCGTCTCCATCAGGCCGCGCACCCGCGCCGAGATCTCCCGGTGCATTTCCTGGTAGTGTTCTTCCTCGCGCCCGGCCGCATCGGCGCCCGGCGCTTCACCCACATTCCATTCAAGGAAAACGGTGCGGAAAGGTTGCTCTGGCAGATAGTCTGAAATCGGGCCCTGCAGGCTAACGATGATGTCGTATGCCGCTGCCTTTTCGACGTTCAGGTCCAGCGCGGTTGGCGCGATCCGTCCCTCCAACAGACCCTTGGATTGCAGGAAGTCGGTCAGACCGGGCGCGAGGTCGACGCCATTGACCTTGCCGGCGCTGGCATATTCGCTGCTGTTGGGAAAGGTTCGGCGCGCCACGGCTTCGGCAATCTGGCTCTGGCAATTGTTCGCCTGATCCAGGAACAGGATCCGATAGGTCTTCTGCGGCTTGCTTTCGCCGGTCAGCGTGAACAGCGCTTCTTCGCAGATGTTTCGCGCACGGTCGCTGACCCGCTTCAGCCGGCCGATGATGATCAGCATGTCGAACAGGTAGCGTATCTGTTCGGCATTGACCTCGCTCTCGACCACTAGGTTCTCGAACATCAGGTCGCCCCGGCTCTTGGCCTGGCTGGCCATCGACCAGGTCTCCCGCGCCAGGTCGGCATTCTTGTCATTGAAGGACGCGATCGCCCGTTCCAGGCTTTCTTCGGCCTGCGTCGCCATCGTCTGGAGCTCGTCCCGGATCAGGCCGGTCGGCGTGTACGGCAATTGCAACGCCTCCCGCGAGATCGTCACCGCGTAGTCGCCGATCCGCTCCAGCTCGCTGGCCATCCGCAGGATCGAAGCAATCTGCCTAAGATGCCCGGCGCCCGGCTGGTGGACGGCCAGAAATCCGTACGACAAGCGGCTGACTTCGTTTGCCATTCGGTTGATCGTATGGTCGCCAAGTACCGTCTCGTTGGCGACTTTCTTGTTGCCCTCGAGACTTGCCTGAATCGCATTGTCCAGGGCTCTTTCGACCGCCCCGCCAAGGGCAGCAACTTGGTCCCTTATCCGCCCAAGGTCTCTCGCCAGGCGTTCTTCGTAAAGTGCCATGACACTGTGCTCCGGTTAATTCGCTGCGCCAGGCGGCGCCCTTCCGCGCAGGGACCGCGCCAGGAGGATCGGCACGGTCAACCGGCCCGATTGACGTCAAGATCAAGCAATGGGATATCCGATCGTCCCGGCCGGCCGATCTGCGCGGCCGGCCGGGATTGCGATCAGGTCAGTTGCACTGGACGGCGCGGACCGGTGCGTATCCCTTCTTTTGGATGATGCACTGGCCGGCGTCGCTCAGGATCCAGTCCAGGTATTCCTTGATTTTCCCCGAGGGCTCGCCGTTCGTGTACATCAACAGCGGGCGCGCGATGGGATAGCTACCGTCGCTGGCAGTTTCCACCGACGGGCTGACACAGGCGCCGCCGTCCTCTTTGGCGATACAGGCCATCTTGATGTGGTCGGTGGCATAGGCCAGGCCGCTGTAGCCGATGGCACAGGGCGTCTTTTCGACGAGGTCGACCACGTCCTTCGATCCGTGCATGTCCAGCGTGCCCATCCGGTAGTCACGCTTGCCGCCCAGCACAGCTTGGCGGAAATAGGCGTAGGTGCCGGAGTTGTTCTGCCGGCTGACGACGACGATTTCGTTGCCCTTACAGCCGTCGATGGAAAGGTCGATCTGCTCCCAGTTCTCGGTCTCACCCTCTTCGCCGAAGATCTCGGCAAGCTGCGGAATGGACATCACATCGGCCGGATTATCCTTGTGCAGAAACACCGCGAGCGCGTCGTAGCCGACCACGTGCTCGATCGGGTTCTGGCCCTTCGACTTGGCCAGGTCGATTTCCTTCTGCTTCATGGCCCGGCTGGCATTTGCAATGTCGACCGTGCCGTTGATCATGGCGGCGATGCCCGTGCCGGAACCCCCGCCGGATACGGCGATGGCGACGCTGGAATCGATATTCTGGTACTCTTCCGCCCAGGCCTGGGCGACGTTGACCAGCGTATCGGAACCCTTGTTCTGGATGAGATCGCGGGCGTCTGCCGACGCGGCGAACAAAACAACACTTGCCGCGGCTGCGGCGTATGCGACGAGATTGGTCTTCACAGCTACCTCCCGAGTGCCGTCTGTCATGACCGGGCCGCCGCACCCCCGGGCGAGCGCATCCCCCAGGTGAGGGCGCGCACCGATCTGGATCGGCGCGCACTATGCCGCCCGATTGTCATGGTTTTGTTATGGTCCGGTAGATTGCCCGGCTTTTTTTGGGCCAGTCTGCCTAGGCGCGGCGGGCCTCGCGCTCCGGTTCGATCTCTGCCGCCAGTCTCTCGGGGAACTGGCAGACGAAGGTGCTCCCCCTGCCCTGCTGGCTGGCGATCCTGAGATCGGCGCCGTGGCGCTCCAGAACGTGCTTGGTGATCGCCAAACCCAGCCCGGTTCCGCCGCTGTCGCGCGACCTGCCGGGATCGACCCGGTAGAACCGCTCGGTCAGATGCGGAATGTGCTGGGAGGCAATGCCGGCCCCGTGGTCGCGGACGGTGACACAGGGACCGTCTTCGGCCCACTGCCACGAGACGTCGATCGCCGTCCCGGCCGCCGTGTGGCGAACGGCATTGAAGACCAGGTTGGAAATGGCGCTGTAGAGCTCCGTGCGGTCGCCGCGCAGGCCAAGCTTCGGATCCGCGTTAAGATTCAGCCGGTGGCCTTGCTCGCCGCTCAGCACGCCCGCCTCTTCGACGATAACCTTCAGCAGGTCGGAAACCGACACGACTTCGTCGGGCAGCGGACGACGCCCCAACTCAAGCCGCGACAGCGCCAACAGATCGTTGGCCAGTTGTTCCATGCGTTGCGCCTGTTCGTCCATCAGCGCCAGAGGCCGTGCGATGTCGGCAATCTGCGTCATGGCGCGCAGGGGATCCAGGAACCCGCGGAATACCGTGATCGGTGTGCGGAGCTCGTGGGACACGTTGGTGATGAAATCGCGCCGCACCTGGTCCACCGCGTGATGGGGCGTGATGTCGCGTGCAACCAGCATGCGCCCGCCATCTTCACCGAACGCAGGCGTGAGGTGCGCGCTTAGGACCCAGGCGGCGTTCGCCGGCGCCGGTATCTCGACCGACCGCCCCATGCCAGGCACTGCCAGGCTGTCCTCCAACAGCGGATGCTTCAACAGGTCGGCGACGCTTCTGCCGACATCGTCAGGCCTTTTCAGGCCCAACAACCGGTGTGCCGCCGTGTTGAACCAGAGGATCCGGTTCTCGTTGTCCAGCGCGACCAGCGCATCGGGCAGGCGGCCGGCCACCTCGCGGATATGGGCGAAGGTACGGATCAGGGAGCGCCGTTGCCGCCGCGTCCGCAATTGACGGGCCTGCAGGCCGTCGAACACCGATTCCCAGACCCCGGCCGACATCGGAACGTGGAACCGGTCGCCGCGTGCGATCCACCGCTGCAGGCGGACGAGATTGACGATATGCCATCCAAGATAGATGGCCGCACCGCCGGCCAACAGCCAGGTGCGAAAACCGGTCGCCTGCCCCACCAGACCGAGAACCACGGCAATCAGGGCGACGAAGATCAGTTCGTTCCGCCAGGCTCGCAGCATTCTCAGGCGGCCTCCGACATCCGGTACCCGACGCCGCGGACGGTCTGGATCATGTGCCCCAGACCGCAGGTCTCCAGCGCCTTGCGCAGATTGCTGACATGCATGTCGACGGTGCGCTCGCCGACATCGAGATTCTCGCGCCAGACCATGTCCAAGAGCTGGCCGCGGCTGTAGACCCGGTCGGGGTGGGACATGAAGACCCGCAGCAGCCGGAACTCCGTCGGCGCCAGTTCCAGGACCGTGCCGCCGGCCTCCACGCGGTATGCCGCGGGGTCAAACGTCAGGTCGCCGACCTTCATCACCGTTTTCGAAACATCCGGACGGCTGCGGCGCAGCACCGCCTCGATTCGGGCGACCAGCTCGCGCGGCGCGAAGGGTTTGGTGATGTGGTCGTCGGCACCCAGGCCCAGGCTCCGCACCTTGTCGTCCTCGTCGCCGCGGGCGGTCAGCATGATGATCGGGATATCCCGGGTGCTGCGGTCGTTGCGCAGCTCGCGCGCGAACTCCACGCCGGAACGGCCCGGAAGCTGCCAGTCCAGCAGGATCAGGTCGGGGGTGTCGCGGCCCAGTTCGGCTTCCGCCTCGTGCGTGTCGCCGGCCGCCACATGGGCAAAACCGGCCAGGCTCAAAGTCAGCGCGATCGCTTCGCGCACCGCAGGCTCGTCGTCCACCAGAAGGATCTTGCCTTGCATTCTCGGCATCCCGGACCGAAAACCCCCGTTCTACCTACAATTGCGGCCGCACCCAGGCTGCCCGGCTTCGTCGTTAACCATCATCGTGGCCGGTATCCGCGCCTTGTTTCTAGCCGCGAATCCCGGTCGTGAAATTGATTCAACACGAAATCCGAGGGGACTTCAATCGGTGCGATTGCCGCTCACGGTGCCAGGCGGAGAGGCCGCCGGGCGATGGTCCTGACCGGATAGAACGCGGAGCAGTCGGCGGTGTCGAAAACCACCTCGAACGGCGCGATAACCTGGGTCGCCAGCGCCCGCGCCTCGGACCGGCGGGCCTGAGGAATCCCGATCGCCAGGGTGGCATGCGGCACCCAAATCCGCGGGCGGTAGTGTTCGTGACAGCGCCCGGGATCGATGGCCGCATGGACCGCCGCATGGAGGCGCGCCAGGGCCTCCGACGGATCGGGCGCGGCCCAGACGACGAAGGCGGGCTCCTCGAAGCACTTCAGCGCCGAAAACCGCAGCCGCACCGCCGGCACGCCGTCGAACACGGATGCCAGCACGGCCTGAATGTCGATACCCGCGATCTCGTCGTAAACGGCCAGCGTCACATGCGGCGGATGCCCCAGCGACGCCATCGCGGTTTCCGGGTCGAACCGGTCGAAGTCCGCCCAGTAGGATCGAAGACGCACACCGGTCTCGTCCGAGGCGGTAAGATTGATGGCATACTGCATAGGCAGGGCATTCAGCGGCCACACCCGTGCGGCCTGCAATGGCTGGGGCGCCAGGATTCGAACCTGGGAATCACGGGATCAAAACCCGTTGCCTTACCGCTTGGCTACGCCCCAAGACCAGGTGAGGAAAGTGGCGGCAATCTAGTTTAAGCGCCGCGCGGCTTCAAGCGGTCACGCCGGCTTCAGCGCCAGCCTCGTCGGGCGCACCCACCAGGTCTTTTCCCGCACCGCCGACGCCGCCGCGGCCGCCGCCTCCAGCGTGTCGAACAGGCCGAAGCAGGTCGCGCCGCTGCCCGACATCCGGGCCAGGTGACAGCCCGGCACCTTCTCCAGGGCGACCAGCACGTCCTTGATCACCGGGCACATCCTGACCGCGCTTTCGGTCAGGTCGTTCTCGCGGTCCTTCAACAGCCGCGCCAGGTCGATTGCGGTGGCCGGCGTCCGGTCGAACGGATGCGCCGGCGTGAAGCCGCCGCGGCGCTTCTCGAACACGGCCTGGGTCGCCAGCTTCACGCCGGGGTTGACCAACAGCAGGCCCGCGTCCGGCAACGGCGGCGCCGGGTCGATCTTCTCGCCGATGCCGCCGACGAAGGCGGCGCGGCCGTGCAGGCAGACCGGCACGTCCGCCCCAAGCTCCAGGGCGATGGCCGGAAGGTCGACGGCGCCGTCTGGAATGTTCCACAGGGCGCACAGCGCCTTCAGCGTGGCGGCCGCGTCCGACGCGCCGCCGCCCAGACCCGCGGCAACCGGAATCGCCTTGTTCAGCGTCAGCGCCGCGTTGGGCGCCACGCCCGCCGCCTCGGCCAGCCGCCGGGCCGCCCGCACGGCCAGGTTCTCGTCATCTTCGGGCATTTCCGCAGCAAAGGTTCCGGTCGCCCGGATACTCAGCCCGTCCCCGCGCTCGGCCTCAAGGACGTCGCCGAAATCGGCGAACGCCATCAGGCTGTCCAGCTCGTGATAGCCGTCGTCGCGTCGCGCCGTGACGTGCAGATAGAGGTTGATCTTCGCCGGCGCGGCCACCGTGACCACGCCGTCCGCGTCCGCTGTCATATCGACCTCAGTTGCTGACGGGAGGCTCTTCGGCCGTTTCCAGGCCGTCGCGCAGCTTGTCCTCGATCTTCGCCGCCATGCCCTCGTCGGTGGGCTCCAGTCTCAGCGCACGCTCCCACTGGAACCGCGCCTCGTGCTTGCGGCCGACCCGCCAATAGGCGTCGCCGAGATGATCGTTGATGATCGGGTCGGTGGGCAGCAACTGGACCGCCTTTTCAAGATGGCCCACGGCCTCGTCGTACTCGCCCAGCCGGAACAGGACCCAGCCCAGGGAATCGACGATATAGCCGTCGTCCTCGCGCAGCGAGACGGCCTTGCGCAGCATGCCTTCCGCCTCGTCGAAGTGCAGGCCCTGCTCGATCCAGGAATAGCCCAGGTAGTTCAGGACATAGGGCTGGTCGGGTTCCAGCTCCAGCGCTTTCAGGAAGTCCTTTTCCGCCCGCGGCCAGTTCTTCGCCCGTTCCAGGGCCATGCCGCGGCGATAGAACAGCAGCCAGTCCTCCTGCCGCGGCTCCACCACGCGGCCCAGCGCCCGGTCGAAGGCCTCTACCGCTTCGTCGTAGCGCTTGCGTGCGTGCATGAAGATCCCGATCTTGACCAGCGGCTCCGAGCGCTCAGGCCGCTCCGCGGCCAGCCCTTCCAGCAGGTCGACCGCCTCGTCCAGCCGTTCCAGCTCTTCCATGCTGTCGGCCATCGAAAGCCGCGCCTGCCAGTGATAGGGCGTGCCGGGCCCGATCAGGGCGAACTCCTCGATCGCTTCGTGGTTCCGGCCCCTTTCCTCCAGGATCTGTCCCACCAGCAACCGCGACAACACGTTGCCCTCGTCCAGGAACAGCGACATCCGCGCATAGGCCAGCGCAATGCTGTCCACATTGCCGCGCACGGCGGTGGCCAGATGGTAGAGCCCGTCCGACAGCCCCTGGGCCGGGCCGTCCACCAGGACGGGGGTCTCGCCGCCCTCGTTCAGGCGCCGGAGGTCGTCGTCAAGCGCCGTCACGCCGGGATTGGCCGCCAGGAAATCCGTGTAGACCTGGAGCGCCTCTTCGGTCCGCCCGGTCCGTTCGTAAATCAGGGCAATCGCCCTGACCGCCCGCAGAGGTCCCCTGGTCAGGTCCTCGGACACCGCATTGTACTCGACGAGCGCGTCGTCGTAGCGGCCGGCGCCCTCAAGGATCAGCCCGGCATGCAGGGCGCACAGGCGGTCGAAACCGCTCTGATCGTCCAATTCCGCCAGTGCCTCGATGGCTTGGTCAACCTCGCCCAGACCGGCATGGGCCCAGGCGGTCGCCAGCGGGACCGAGAAGCGGGCCATCGCCGTCCTGCGGGTCTCGGCCAGCGTCGTCAACGCCGCGGCGTAATCGCCCTGGGAGATCGCGTCCAGGGCCAGCATCTCGCCCGGCGTCGGGCGTTGTGTCTCGCCGGCCTCAATCAGTTGCCGCGACAGCGCGATGGCCTGATCGTAGAGCCCCACCGACAGGCTGAGCGCCAGCGTCCGCTGCCGCAGCTCGTGGTCGTCGGGCCGCGCCTCCAGAACCCGCGCCAACAGCCTCGCGGCGGTCCGGTAGTCGCTTTTCTGCTCGGCGAACCGGCCGGCCAGATAGTCGCCGTACGTGGACGTGACCTCCTGGCTGGCCACCGTAACCTGCCCCAGGTCGGTATCGTCCGCCGCCGCCCCCGGGGACCAGGCCACGCCTGCGGCCATCGCCGCCGCCAGACCCGCTTGCACAATCGGTTTCACGCGCGTTCCTTCGCTATCTCGTCTCCGCGCCAGTCTACCTTGACCTGCCGCGGCGCGTCATTAGCTCAAATGCTCACCATCGCAAATGTGTGATGCCTCTCCCGGGGAACCGCAGCCTACCGCGGTTTGAATACTATAGAATGCACGCCCCAGGATTGTCCCGGCCTGCGCCATGCGCAATCACATGTTGGGATAGTTGGGGCCGCCGCCGCCTTCGGGCACCACCCAATTGATGTTCTGGGTCGGATCCTTGATATCGCAGGTTTTGCAGTGGACGCAGTTCTGGGCGTTGATCTGCAGCTGCGGGTTGCCGCCGCCCTCGTCCGTCACGATCTCGTAGACCCCGGCCGGGCAATAACGCTGCTCCGGCGCGTCGAATTCCGCCAGGTTGACCGAAATCGGGACCGTGGTGTCCTTCAGGGTCAGGTGCGCCGGCTGGTCCTCCTCGTGATTGGTGCTGGAGAAGGAAACGTTGGTCAGCCGGTCGAAGCTGATCGTGCCGTCCGGCGCCGGATAGTCGATCGACGGGCAGTCCGCCGCCTTCTTTGTCGCCAGATGGTCGGGGCCGTGATGTTTCAGGGTCCAGGGCGCGCGACCGGCGAACAGATAGGTGTCCAGGGCGCTGTAGACCAGGCCGGCCCAAAAGCCCCATTTGAAGCTGGGCCGGATGTTGCGCACCTGCTTGAGCTCGTCCCAGACCCAGCTTTTGCGAATATCCTCGCCATAAGCGGCGATCTCGCCTGGCGCTGCGTCGCCCTGGGCCAGCGCCGCGTGCACAGCCTCGGCGGCGACCATGCCGGATTTCATGGCGGTGTGGGTGCCCTTGATCTTCGGCACGTTCAGGAATCCGGCGCCGCAGCCGATCAGCATGCCGCCGGGAAAGGTCAGTTTTGGGATCGACTGGAACCCGCCCTCGTTCAGCGCCCGCGCGCCGTAGGCGATGCGCCGCCCGCCCTCCAGGATTGGCCGGATCGCCGGATGATGCTTGAAGCGCTGGAACTCCATGTAGGGCGACAGGTGCGGATTGGTGTAGTCCAGCCCGATCACGAACCCGATCGAAACCTGGTTGCCCTGCAGGTGGTAGAGAAACGAACCGCCGTAGGCGGACGAATCCAGCGGCCAGCCGGTGGTGTGGACAATGGTGCCGGGTTTGGAATTCTCCGGCTCGACCTCCCACAGCTCCTTGATGCCGATCGCATAGGTCTGGTCCTGGCAGTCGGCGCGCAGGTCGAACCGGTCGAACAGCGTCTTGGTCAGGGACCCGCGGCAGCCTTCAGCGAACAGGGTCTGGCGACCGTGCAGTTCTATGCCCGGCTGGTAGTTGGGGCCGCGCTCGCCGGATTTGGTGATGCCCATGTCGCCGGTCGCGATGCCCTTGACGCTGCCGTCGTCGCGATACAGCACTTCCGCCGCGGCGAAGCCGGGATAGATCTCCGCCCCCAGGGCCTCGGCCTGTTCGGCCAGCCAGCGGCACACGTTGCCCAGGCTGACGATGTAGTTGCCGTGGTTCTTCATCTGCGGCGGCGTCGGCATTCGAAACGAACCGGTCTCTGTGAGGAACAGGAACGAGTCCTTGCCGGCCGGTGTGTCCAGCGGCGCGCCCTTCTCCTTCCAGTCCGGGATCAGCTCGTCCAACGCGCGGGTTTCCAGCGCCGCGCCAGACAGGATGTGCGCGCCCACCTCCGAACCCTTCTCGATGACACAGACCGAGACGTCCTGGCCGGTTTGCTGGGCAAGCTGGCGCAGGCGGATCGCGGCGGACAGGCCGGCCGGGCCGGCGCCGACGATCACCACGTCGAATTCCATCGCTTCGCGTTCGGTCTGGCCTTCGGTCATTGGGGGTCGTCCTGGTTCGGTGTTTTGACGATCAAGCAGCTTCCGCTATCGTCTATAACACAGTTGCAACGGAGCCAACGCCGCCGCGCGCTTTTGCCCGGCAGCCGCATCGACAAGACGTCACAGCCATGACAGGGAACACTGACAGCAAGCAGGCCGTCGACGCATTGGGCTGGCAGGTGGCGATGGGCGCCGACGAGGCCATCGGCGACGCACCGGTCAATGCCTATGCGGAGTCCGCGGCGCTGACGCCGCCGCGCCGGCCCGCCCGCGACACCGAGCGTCCGGCGCCGCCCGCGGCCGCGCCCGGCGGCGGCGACAGGGCGGCGCTGGCCGGCGGCGCCGCACCGCTGGCGCCGGCGCAGGGTGCCGAGGACGGCCGGCGCCTCGCCCAGGCCTGCAACAGCCTGGAAGAGCTGCGCGCGGCGCTTGAGAAGTTCGAGGGCTGTGCGCTGAAGGCGACCGCAACCAACCTTGTCTTCGCGGACGGCAATCCCGAGGCCCGGATCATGATGGTCGGCGAGGCCCCCGGTGCCGACGAGGACCGGCAGGGTCTGCCGTTCGTGGGCGTCAGCGGCCGCATGCTGGACCGGATGCTGGCCCATGTGGGGCTGGACCGCCAGACGGTCTATATCGCCAACGTGCTGTATTGGCGCCCGCCCGGCAATCGCACGCCGACCGACCAGGAGGTGGCGGCCTGCCTGCCCTTCATCACCCGCCAGATCGAGCTGGTCGCGCCGGAAATACTGGTGCTGGTCGGCGGCAAGGCGGCAGCGACCCTGCTGGGCGAGCGGCAAGGCATCACCCGCCTGCGCGGCCGCTGGCTCACCTATTCCAGTCCGGGCCTGGCGGCACCGGTCCCCGCGCTGCCGACCTTTCACCCGGCCTATCTGTTGCGGAACCCCGCCAACAAGCGGTTGTCCTGGCGCGACATGATCGCGCTGAAACTGAAGGCCATCGAGGCCGGTCTGCTATCCACCTGAAATCACATGCGCTTTACGGTTCATTCATGGTTAACCCGCAGAATCTTCGGACGGCCGCGGTTGCGGTCGGCGGTGGAATCGGATAGTTAAGGCGGCTTGCCGTTGGGTGCGCGTGTGCATCCTGGGATTGGGAAAAAGACTATGCGGCTGAAGGGGTTAGGTCTAACCGCGGCATTTTTGCTGCTGGTCGTTTGCGGCTTTGCCGGCACAGGCGCGCCTGCCCTGGCCCAGGCGCAGCCGGGCATCAACACCGCGACCTTGCCGCCGGCGGGCCCGCGCCTTGGCAACCGGTCGGACCTGCCGCGCCTCCTCGGCGACGCCGACGCCCGCCTCTACGCGGAGATCTTCGCACTGCAGGAAACCGGCCGCTGGGACCAGGCCGATGCCTTGATCCGACAGATTGACGACCCCGTGCTGATGGGGCACGTCAAATTCCAGCGCTACATGCACCCGACGAAGTACCGCTCCTCCTACAAGGAGCTCAAGCGCTGGATGGATGCCTATGCCGACCATCCCGGCGCCGCCCGGGTCTACCGTCTGGCCAAGAAACGCCAGCCCAAGGGCTGGAAGTCCCCGAAACGGGCGACCGGCGTCTCGCTTGGCGCGGCCAGGGGCGAACACGCGCCCAAGACCTTCGCACAGCGGCGCGCCACCGACATCGCCCGCGCCAAGGCGAAGGCCGGCAAACGCAGCCGGGCCCAGCGCCGCGAGATCCGGCAGGTCCAACGCCAGATCCGTCACTGGGTCGCCAACGGCTACGTCACCCGCTCGCTGAAACACCTGCAGTCCAAGCGCAACACGCGCCTGTTCGACCCGATCAGCTTCGACGAGAGCCTGGCCAAGGTCGCCGCCGGCTATTTCTTCTGGGGCAAGGATCAGGACGCGTTGCGCGTGGCCGAGCGTGCCGCCGCCCGCTCCGGCGAGGTCGTGCCGATCGCCCATTGGTGGGCGGGGCTCGCGGCCTGGCGGTTGCATCAATACGACACCGCCGCGGCGCATTTCCACGCCCTGGCCGCGTCTAAGACCGCGTCGGCCTGGTCGGTGACGGCGGGCGGCTATTGGGCCAGCCGCGCCTATCTGGTGGGCGGACGGCCCGAGCGCGTGAACGAGGTGCTGCGCATTGCTGCCCGCTACCTGCGCACGTTCTACGGCCTGATGGCGGTCAACGCCCTGGGGCTGGAACCGCCGCTGGAATGGGAACTGCCGGCCCTGAACACGGCCGACCGCCAGATCCTGTTGCGCATGCCGGCGGCACGCCGGGCGCTGGCCCTGATCCAGATCGGCCAGCAGCACAGGGCCGAAACGGAACTGCGCAGGTTCGCCGGAAGCATCTCGCCGCAGTTCGCCCGCATCATGATGGCGCTGGCGGCCGAAGCCGGCCTGGCCGACGTTTCCTACCGCACCGCCGAGGCGGTCGAGCGGCGCACCGGCCGCCCGGTCGACGCGGCGCTCTACCCGATGCCGGTATGGACGCCGGAAGGCGGATTCAACCTGGACCGGGCCTTCGTCTATGCGGTGATGCGCCAGGAATCGAAGTTCCGGGCCTCGGCCAAGAGCCCGCGCGGCGCGCGCGGGCTGATGCAGTTGATGCCGGCCACCGCCGGGCTGATGGCGCGCACCCGGTTCCGCGGCGCCCGCCGCAACGAGCTGTTGGACCCGGTGCTGAACGTCACCTTGGGCGAACGCTACCTGACACACCTGCTGGGCCATAACGGCATCGATGGAAACCTTTTCTATGCCATGACGGCCTACAACGGCGGCCCGGGCAACCTGAAGAAATGGCGCCGCAAGGCCGACTATCGCGGCGACCCCCTGCTGTACATCGAAAGCATCCCCAGCCGCGAAACGCGCATCTTCATCGAACGGGTGCTGACGAACCTGTGGATCTACCGCTATCGCATGGACCAGGAACCGCCGTCGCTGGAGGCGGTGGTCTCCGGCGACTGGCCGGTCTATGTACCGCTGGACAGATCCTCGCTGGCGCTTGCAGCCCATGGCAATTGACACGTCCAAACCGTTCAAGCCGGTCAACATCGCCGTCCTGACCGTTTCCGATACCCGCACCCTGTCGGACGACCGATCGGGCGACACGCTGGCCGACCGGATCGAAACCGACGGCCATCACCTGGCGGCCCGGACGATCCTGCGCGACGAGGTCTCCGCCATTGCCGCCCAGCTCGAGCAATGGATCGACGACCCCGCCATCGACGTGGTGATCACCACGGGCGGCACCGGCGTGACCGGGCGCGACGTGACGCCCGAGGCCTTCGCGCAGGTGTGCGAGAAGGACATCCCCGGGTTCGGCGAACTATTTCGCTGGATCAGCTATCAGAAGATCGCCACATCGACGGTCCAGAGCCGCGCGACCGCCGGGGTGGCGCGCGGCACCTACCTGTTCGCCCTGCCCGGTTCGCCCGGCGCGTGCAGGGACGGATGGGACGAGATCCTTCACTACCAGCTCGACCACCGCCACAAGCCTTGCAATTTTGCGGAACTGATGCCCCGGCTGCAGGAATAGCCGGAGTCCCCGGTCGTTCCCGCAACCGCGCCGAAGAACAGATGCCGTTCCCATACGATCTGTCGGCGTTGCACCGTGCCCTGGCCGCAACGCCCGATTCGCCCGCGCCGGCCTTCGACAGCCTGGAACCGCTGCCCCCGGACGGCCTGGACAACGACCATGTCCGGCTGCACGGCACCGGTCTGGTGGCGCGCGTGCCGCGCTGGCCGCTGGATGGCCTCGCCCCTGCCGATGCGCTGGCGCTGAGGGCCGCGCGCTTCCGCCGGTCCGCTGCCAGCGGGCACACGCCGGCGCTGCACGCCGTCCTGCAGCCGGCCGACGGCCTTGCCAACGGCGCGCTGTTGGTCGACGACATCGCCGGGCGCCCGGCCCGCGTGCCCGGCGACATGGACGCGGTGGCCGGGGCCCTGGCTGCCCTGCATGCCGTAGGCGTCCCACCGGCACCGACGCGCTTGCCCCTGCCCGACACGCCCGACCCGGCCGCGGCCCTGGTCGACCTTATCGAACGGCAAGGCGCGGCGCTTGCGGCAGCCGGTGCCGGGGATGCCGTCCAGCGCCTGGTGGCGGCGGAAATCGACGCCGCACGGCACCATGCGGCGCGCTGGCGCGCGCGGCAACAGCCGGTCTGCCTGGTCGGCGCGGACACCCATCCCGGCAACTTCCTGGTCACGCCCCAGGGGCGCGCGATCCTGGTCGACCTGGACAAGGCGATGTACGGCGCGCCCGCCGTCGACCTGGCCCATGCCAGCCTCGCCACCTCGATCTTCTGGGCGACCGGCGACTGGCAGGCGCTCCCCGCCGCTGCACGGCGGCAGTTCGTCGAACGTTACTTCGCGACGCTGCCCCCGGATCTGGCCGCGGCGATCGGGCCCTGGCTGGCGCCGATGGCCCGCCTTACCTGGCTGCGAACGACGACCTGGGCCGCGACCTGGCGGACCGCGCGGTTGCCGGTGCTGGAAAGGGTCCCCGGACTGAAGGAACTGGTCGCCCGCGCCGACACGCGCACCGCCGCGCTGCTGGCGGCCGACAATGTGGAGCGCGAGGCCGCCGCCTTGCCCGCCTGGGACGCGGAGGAACCGGCGTGAACGGCGAAGTCGACATCACCGACGTCACGATCGTCGCCGTCGCGGCGACGCTGTGCGGCCTGTTCATGACCCGAATGCGGCAGCCCGCCATCGTCGGCTACATCATGGCCGGCGTGATCCTGGGTCCCAGCGGCCTCGGCCTGGTGACCAACCGGCCGGCCATCGCCCTGTTGGCGGAACTGGGCGTGATCATGCTGCTCTATTTCGTCGGTATGGAGCTTTCGCTGCGCAGCTTCCGCCACATCTGGCGGCTGTCGATCGTCACCACCCTGGCGCAGATCGCCGCTGCGGTGGGCCTGATGTTCATCGTCGCCGGCCTGCTGAGCTGGCCGACCTCCTATGCGGTTCTGTTCGGTTTCGTTTTGGCCCTGTCCTCCACCGCGGTCGCCATCAAGCTGTTGGAGGACATCGACGAGCTGCGCACCCGGGTCGGTCGCATCGCCGTCGGCGTTCTGATCGCCCAGGATCTGGCGGTGGCGCCGATGCTGTTGGTGATCGCCGGTTTCACCGGCGGCGATTTCGAGCCGATGGCGGTCATCCAGGTGGCGATCGCCATCATTATCCTGATCGCGGTGATCCTGTTCCTGACCCGCCGTGAGAAATTCTCGCTGCCGTTCGCGGCATACTATCTGGGCCGGCCCGACCTCGCCCCGCTTGCCGCGCTGACGCTGTGTTTCGGCTTCGCCGCCGGCGCCGGCCTGATCGGCATGTCGCCGGCCTTCGGCGCCTTCCTGGCCGGTCTGGTGGTGGGCAACAGCGCCCAGCGCCAGGACGTGCATGCCAGCGCCGGGCCCGTCCAGACGGCGCTGCTGATGATCTTCTTCCTGACCGTCGGCCTGTTGGTGGACCTGCGGTTCATGTGGGAGAATCTGGGTCTTGTGCTGCTGTTGTGGCTGTTCGTCACCGTCTTCAAGACCGCCTTCAACAGCGTGATCCTCAACCTGCAGGGCGAGGGCTGGCGAACCGCCTTTCTGTCCAGCCTGATCCTGTCGCAGCTTGGCGAGTTTTCCTTCGTGCTGGGCGCCGCGGCGATCGACCACACCGTCATCGACAGCTCGATCTACCGCATGATCGTCGCGGTCACGGTGCTATCGCTGGTAACCAGTCCGCTGTGGCTCAACGCCGCGCGCACCCTGACCGACCGGCGCGCCAAGCGGGTCAAGACCGCGCAGGGTCTGTTGCGTTTCGTCTATCTGCGCGAGCTCGAGCTGACCAGGCGGACCTATACGCGGTTCTGGGAGACCGCCTTCAAGCTGGCGACCTGGGTGCAGATCCGGCTGGACCGGCGCAAGAAGCTGCGCAAGGCGCGTGGGCGCGATGCCTGATTTCGCGCTGGAAGACGCCCTGGACGGCGCGGTCGCCGGAATCGACGAGGCCGGCCGCGGCCCCTGGGCGGGCCCGGTCGTCGCCTGCGCCGTGGTGCTGCACCGCAACCGGCTGCCGCCAGACCTGGCGGCGGCGTTGGACGATTCCAAGAAGCTGAACCCGGCCCGCCGCGAGGCCCTGTTCGAGCCCTTGCTGGCCTGCGCAGACCACGGCCTGGGCCAGGCCAGCGTCGACGAAATCGACCGGCTGAACATCCTGCAGGCCTCGATGCTGGCGATGCGGCGCGCCTTCGACAGGCTGCCGGCGGCAGCCGACGCGGCGCTGGTCGACGGCAACCGGGCGCCGGCGCTGCCCTGCCCGGTGGAGACGGTGGTCAAGGGCGATTCCCGGTCGCTGTCGATTGCCGCGGCCTCGATCATCGCCAAGGTCATGCGCGACCGGCTGATGCAGGGACTGGCCCGGGCCTTCCCGTTCTACGGTTGGGAAACCAATGCCGGCTACGGCACGGCCGCACACCGCGCCGGCATCGAACGCCACGGCATCACCGAACATCACCGGCGCTCCTTCGCACCCATCGCAAGATATGCCAAGTAAAGCGGCAAAAGAATCCCACATATAGTATTCAATAATTCTTTGTCCTCGGCGGTATTGACGCCGAGTCCAAGGTGAATCATGATTCGGCCCAAGCACTGGCAAAGCACAAATTCGGGTCGAAATTCATGGGGGAGCTTCCGCGCAACCGGATCCTGGTCGGCGACTGCGTCGACCTGATGGAGGCGCTGCCGGCGTCTTCGGTGGACATGGTGTTCGCCGATCCGCCCTATTTCCTGCAGCTGAACGGCGAATTGCACCGTCCCAACAACAGCCGCGTCGACGGGGTCGAGGACGACTGGGACAAGTTCGCGGGCTTCGCGGACTACGACCGCTTCACGAGAGGCTGGCTGAAGGCCGCGCGCCGGGTGCTGAAGCCCGATGGAACGCTGTGGGTGATCGGCACCTATCACAACATCTTCCGGGTCGGCTCGGCGCTGCAGGACCTGGGCTTCTGGATGCTGAACGACATCGCCTGGGTCAAGACCAACCCGATGCCCAATTTCCGAGGCAAACGCTTCACCAACGCCCACGAAACGCTGATCTGGTGCGCGCGGTCGCAACGCTCGAAATACACCTTCAATTACGAGGCGATGAAGGCCCTGAACGAGGACCTGCAGATGCGGTCCGACTGGCTGCTGCCGATCTGCACCGGCCACGAGCGGCTGAAGGACGAAAACGGCTGCAAGAAGCACCCGACCCAGAAGCCGGAGTCCCTGCTGCACAGGGTGGTGCTGGCGGCAACAAACCCCGGCGACGTGGTTCTGGACCCGTTCATGGGCTCGGGCACCACTGGCGCGGTCTGCCGGCGGCTTCGGCGCGACTATGTGGGGCTGGAACGCGACGAGGACTACGCCGACGCGGCCCGAACGCGCATCGCGGCAGTGGAGCCGGTCGAGGACGCAAGCCTGGTGGCCACGCCGTCGAAACGCAAGGAGCCGCGCATTCCCTTCGGCTGGCTGGTCGAGCGCGGCCTGTTGACCGCGGGCGACATGCTGGTCAGTCCGTGCCGGCGTCACACCGCGCGGGTGCGCGCGGACGGGACGATCATCTCGGCCGACCACCGCGGCTCGATCCACCAGGTCGGCGCCGCGGTCCAGGGTGCGCCAAGCTGCAACGGCTGGACCTACTGGTCGACGGTGATCGAGGGCAGAAGCGTCCCCATCGACGTGATGCGCCAGCAGTTGCGGGCGGGTCTGCACTAGCGAGGCGTTCGATTTCGATGAGGCGGCGGTGCAGCGGCAGCCATACCCTTCGAGACGCACCCTGACGGGCGCTTCTAAGGGTGAGGGGATAGGATTGCCGCGGAAATTGCCCCTTCCTTCACCCTGAGGAGCGGCGCGAAGCGACGCGTCTCGAAGGGCATGGCTGCCACAGGCGCAGTCCCGCACCGAAAAAAGTCCGGCGGCGGAGGCACAAAAAGAAAGGGCCCGTTGGGTGAGCCACGGGCCCTTCGCCTTTCAGGCTGGATCGGCGACTATTGCAGATAGTCGTACTGGCCGTCCTTCCATTCGTAGAACACGTAACCCGGCAGGGTGACGTCGCCCTTGTCGTCGAAGCTGAGGATGCCGAGCACGGTGGAGAACTTCTTGTCGTTCAGCACCGGCAGGAGCTTGTTGAGGTCGGTGGACCCCGCCGCCTCGGCTGCCATCGCGAAGATCTGCACCGCCGCGTAGGTGTACATCACATAGCCTTCCGGCTCGATGCCGGAATCGCGGAACTTCTGCACGATCGGCGCGGCGTCCACGTTCTTGCGCGGATCGGGGCTGAAGGTCATCAGCGTGCCCTGGCCGGCGTCGCCGGTGATCGACCAGTACTCGTCCGTCACCAGCGCGTCACCGGAGACCAGCACCGTGTTCATGCCCTGGTCGCGCATCTGGCGCACCATCAGGCCGGCTTCGGTGTGGTAGCCGCCGACATACAAGACGTCGATCGCACTGTCCTTCAGCTTGGACACCAGCGCGGTGTAGTCCTTCTCACCGGCCGTGTATGCCTCATAGAGGGTTTCCTGCTTGCCAGCCGCATTCATCGCCGCCCTGGTCTCGTCCGCCAGGCCTTTGCCGTAGGCCGTCTTGTCGTGGACGATGGCGATGTTCTTGCTGCCGAAGTTCTTGGCCAGGAAGCCGCCAGCCACGAGACCCTGCTGGTCGTCACGGCCGCACACGCGGAATACGTTCGCGCCGCCCTCGTCCGTGAATTTAGGATTGGTCGAGGCAGGCGAGATCTGGAGGATGTCCTCTTCGGTATAGACCGCCGACGCCGGGATCGACGAGCCCGAGCAGAAGTGACCGGCCATGAACACCACGCCATTGCCAACCATTTCGTTGGCAACCGCCACGGCCTGCTTGGGGTCGCAGGCATCGTCGCCGATGCTGAGAACCAGTTTCTGGCCAAGGACGCCGCCGGCCGCGTTGATGTCGGCCACCGCCATCTCGGCGCCCGCCTTCATCTGCTGACCGAAGCTTGCATACTGACCGGTCATCGGACCGGCCGTCGCAATGTTGATGTCGGCCTGCGCCGCTGTTGCCGTCAGGGCAACGCCCGCCAGGGCCGCGGTGAGGACCGTTGTGATCGATTTCATCTAATTCGCCTCCCAAAGTGAAAAACCGCGTGGATCAAACGCGTTAACGCCTTTCTCAGCCCGCGGCAAGGCTGACCGGAACATTAGCACCGAAGCGTCTTCCGCGCAACGCCCGCCAGCCGACGCGGCGGCTAATCGCCGCCGTCGATGGCCTCCCACCCGAACAGACCCGACCGTTTGTACAACCACGGATACTGGTTAACCATGTTGCGTGCCCGCGATATCCGAAATGCCAGGGACGCGAGCGCCATGACGGTCACGGTATGGATGACAAAACCGCTGAGCGACAGCAGGGTGCCTTCGAACAAGGCGAAAACCAGGAACCGGTCGGCCAGACCCAGCAGGATCGAATAGATGATCACCTGCCAGAACGGCCGCCAGGTCACGGCGACTGCCTGGCCCATCATGGCCGCGGCGCCGCCGGTGATGACAACGGTCAGGCCGAGAAAGACCAAGATCGACGTTCCCAACAGCGATTCCATTTCTATGCCTTACTGCCTCCGGTTCTCTGGAGCCCGTTCAGTGTCCGCCTTCAAGATAGGCTGCGCGCACCTCCGGCCTCGCCAGCAGCTCGTCACCCGCACCCGACATGGTGATCTCGCCGTTCACCATGACGTAACCCCGGTGCGCAAGCCTCAGCGCGTGAAATGCATTCTGCTCGACCAGGAAGATCGTCGTCCCCGACTCCTCGTTGATGGTACGGATCGCGTCGAAGATCTGCCGCACGACCAGCGGCGCCAATCCCAGCGAGGGTTCGTCCAGCAGCAACAGCTTCGGCCGCGCCATCAAGGCGCGCGCGATCGCCAGCATCTGCTGTTCGCCGCCCGAAAGCGTGCCGCCGCGCTGACCCTGACGCTTCTCCAGGCGCGGAAACAGGGCGAACACCTGGGCCAGGTTCTCGTCGATATCCTCGTGGTCCGCGGACTCCGCCCCCATGACCAGGTTTTCGTAAACGGTCATGCGCGGAAAGATCCGCCGGCCTTCGGGCGCGTGGGCGATGCCACGGCGAATGATCTCAAATGTCGGCCGGCTTGTAATGTCCTCGCCGTCAAGCATTACCTGGCCGCTGCTGGCATGCGGGTTGCCGCAGATCGTCATCAGAAGCGTGGACTTGCCGGCGCCGTTCGCCCCGATCAGCGTGACGATCTCGCCGCGCTGGACGGTCACATCGACGCCCCGCAGCGCCTGGATGTTGCCGTAGAAGGTCTCGACACCGCTGACCGACAACATCTCGTTCATGCCCGAGGCTCCTCGCCCGGACCCCTGTCCGCAGACAGGTCGGCCGCGACCTCGGGCGGCAACTCCTCGTCCTCCTCCTCGCCCAGATAGGCGCGGATCACGTTGGGGTCGTTGCGCACCGCCTCCGGCGTGCCGTCCGAGATCTTGCGGCCGTAGTCCAGCACCACGATGTGGTCGGAGATCCCCATCACCACGCTCATGTCGTGCTCGATCAACAGGATCCCGATCTGGTGCTCGTCACGGATATACAGCAACAGCTCGTTCAGCTCGTGCGATTCGCGCGGGTTCAGGCCGGCCGCGGGCTCGTCCAGGCAAAGCAAGACCGGCTCGGTGCACATCGCCCGCGCGATCTCCAGCCGCCGCTGGTCCCCGTAAGGCAGCGCACCGGCGTTGTCGTCGGCGCGCGCGGTCAAACCCACGTGGTCCAGCCAGTAGCGGGCAAGCTCGACTGCGTCCTGCTCCGCCTGCCGGTAGCCCGGCCAGCCGAACAGACCAAGCATGGTATAGCCCGACACCCGCATCAGCTTGTTGTGCTGGGCGGCGACCAGGTTCTCCAGGACCGACATCGCCGGGAACAGACGGATGTTCTGGAACGTGCGCGCAATCCGCGCTTCCTGGGCAATGCGGAACCCTTCCATCCTTTCCAACAGGATGTCGCCGTCAGGATGGTGCAGCCCCAGGCGTCCGATCGTCGGCTTGTAGAATCCGGTCAGGCAGTTGAACACCGTCGTCTTGCCTGCGCCGTTCGGGCCGATGATCGCGGTGATCTCGCTGTGGCCAGCCACCATCGACAAGTCGTCGATCGCGATCAGGCCGCCGAACTGCATGGTCAGATGATCGACGGTCAGCAGGGGTGCCGCGCCCGACGGTACCGTTGCCGGCAGCGAAACGCGCTCGATCATGGACCGCCCCCTGTCCGCCGGCCCAGCAGTTTGATCGTCGGCTCCCTGTGAGCCAACAGGCCGCGCGGCTTCCAGATCATGATCAGGACCATCGCGCCGCCAAAGGCCAGCATCCGGTACTCCTCCAACTCGCGGAACAGCTCGGTGCCGCCGATCAACAGAACCGACGCGATCACCACGCCGACCTGGCTGCCCATGCCGCCCAGGACGACGATAGCCAGGATCACCGCCGATTCGATGAAGGTGAAGCTTTCCGGGCTGATGAAGCCCTGCCGCGTTGCGAAGAACGAACCGGCAAAGCCGCCGAACATGGCGCCGATGGCAAAGGCGGTCAGTTTCGTGTTGGTCGGGTTGATCCCAAGCGAGCGGCAGGCAATCTCGTCTTCGCGCAGGGCCTCCCAGGCACGCCCCACCGGCAGCTTGCGAATCCGCAAGGTGAAGAAATTGGTGATCAGCGCCAGGGCCAGGATCACGTAATAGAGAAAAATGATCCGTTGCAGCGAGGAGTATTCCAGGCCGAAGAAGGTATGGAAGGACTCGATACCCTCGCCGGGGCTTCGTTTGAACGGCAACCCAAAGAAGCTCGGTCGCGGAATTCGTGACACCCCGTCTGGGCCGTTGGTCAGGTCGTACCAGTTCAACAGGATGACGCGGATGATCTCGCCGAATCCAAGCGTCACGATCGCCAGATAATCGCCGCGCAGCCGCAGCACCGGGAAACCCAGAAGAACGCCGAACATGGCCGCGAACGCGCCGGCCAGCGGCAGGCAGGCCCAGAAGGAAAGGTCGAAGTTCGTGGCGATCAGGGCGAAGGAATAGGCCCCGACTGCGTAGAAGGCGACATATCCAAGGTCCAGCAGCCCGGCCAGGCCGACCACGATGTTGAGGCCCCATCCAAGCATCACGTACATCACCACCAGGATCGCCACATCCAGGATATAGCGGTCGGCGAACGGCAGCCACGGCATGACCAAGGCGAATGCGACGGTGACCGGCACGCCGACCTTGATGACGGTGGCGAAGATCCGCTTGAAATCCAGACCGGCCGTCGCCGCGGCGGTCGCAGTTTCAACCTGCCTGCGGCGCGCCCACCAGATGTTCAAGGCCAGGCGGCCGAAGAACGCCGCGACCACCGCGCCCACCACGCCGACGACGTTGAAATCCAGCGACAATCCGGCTTTCGCCGTCACCGTGCGCATGCCGATGATCGGCAAAGCCAACGCGAACACCACCACGGAGGTGAGGAAGCTGTCCTTGATCATCGCCGGCAACTGAACGCCAGCGACGGCGGTTCCGCTCGCGCTCTGCACCGCCATGGCCCTACACCTTCTCCACGTCGGGCTTGCCCAACAGGCCGGTGGGCCGGAAGATCAGCACCAGGATCAGGATGCCGAAGGCGGCCACGTCCTTGTATTCGATGGTAAAATAGGCCGACCAGAAGGTCTCGATCAGCCCGATCAGGAGGCCGCCCAACATCGCGCCCGGCAGCGACCCGATCCCGCCCAGGACGGCGGCCGTGAAGGCCTTAATGCCGGCCAGGAACCCGATATAGAAATCGATCACCCCGTAATACAGCAGGAACATAATGCCGGCGACGGCGGCCAGCGCCGCCCCCATCACGAAGGTCAGCGAGATGGTGCGGTCCACGTTGATGCCCAGCAGCGCCGCCATGGTCCGGTCCTGCTCGCAGGCGCGCTGGGCCCGCCCCAGCGACGTGCGCGCGATCAACAGCGAGAAGCCCGTCATCAGCGCCAGCGTCACAACCACGATGATGATCTGCAAATAGCTCAGCGAGACGATGAAACGTTCTGCCTCCATGATTTTCAGGCCGCCCTGGATCACCGGCTGCAGCGGCTTGACCCGCGCGCCCTGCGCGATCTGGACGTAGTTCTGCAGAAAAACTGACATGCCGATCGCGGAGATCAGGGGCGCCAGACGGAAGGATCCCCTGAGCGGCCGGTAAGCAGCCCGTTCGACCGTCCAGCCATAGGCCGCGGTCAGGATCATCGCCACGATGAGGACGATCAGCAGAGCCAACGGCACCCAGGTCAGCCCGATCATCCCCAGGATCAAAAGCGAGATCAGCGCGATGAAAGCGCCGATCATGAAGATGTCGCCGTGGGCGAAGTTGATCATGCCGATGATGCCGTAGACCATCGTGTATCCGATGGCGATCAGGCCGTAGATCGCGCCCAGCGTGACACCGTTGATCAGCTGCTGAACGAAGTACTCCATGCAATCCCTGTCCGGCTTTTTCGTTCTTATTCTTCGGTCGATTTAGACCGGCGGACCTTAGCTGCGCGCGTGCATGGCCGCAAATGGTTTGTCCGCCGACCCTTCTCTTCCGTGCCGCCGGCGGTCATGCGGAGCCGGCCGCAACCGGTCTTTCCATATAGACGATCGTCCGGTCGGACCGCTCCTCGCGGGCCACTTCGGCAAAACCGTGGGCCGCGTACCAGGCCTGGTTCTCGGCCATCTTTTCATTGGATTAGAGCCTCAGCGCCCGGTATCCCCCTTGCGCCGCCAGCGCCAGGGCCCTGTCCAGCAACAGATTGCCCAGGCCGCGGCCCCGATGGGCGGGGTCGACGGCGACATTGTCCAGCAACAGCTTCGGCGGCTCGTCGATCAGCACCAGGACGCCGATCACCCCCCCGTCGAACGGAACGACCCAGACGTCGTGCTCGTGCACGGCGGCGGCATAATCCATCACCACCGGATAGGGTTCGTAGCCCAGCACGGCGACCCATTTGGCGTAGGCGGCCGCGGCGCAGGCGCGGATGGCCGGCACGTCGGACGGCGCGGCCCGCCGGATTTCGAACGGGTCCACCTCAGTAGGGTATCTTGTCGGCCTTCTCGATCCACTCGGCGAACACCGCGCGGGCCGACGGCAGATCCAGGCGTTCGGCCGACACCTTGCGGTCGGCCGGGTGCATCGGGATTTCGCGGTAGATCATATCGTCGTCGAAGCCGATCGCCGCCGCGTCCTCGCGCGCATTGGCGTAAAAGATACGCTCCAGCCGGGCCCACATGATGGCAGACAGGCACATCGGACAGGGCTCGCAACTGGTGTAGATCTCGCAGCCTTCCAGCGAGAAGCTGTTCAGCCGGCGGCAGGCATCGCGGATCGCCGTCACTTCCGCATGGGCGGTGGGATCGTTGTCGGACGTGACCCGGTTCCAGCCCTCACCGACGATCCTGCCGTCCTTGACGATGACCGCGCCGAACGGCCCGCCCGTATTGGACTCCATGGTCCGGCGGCTCAGTGCCACCGCCGCCTCCATGTACGCCGCGTCGGTCTTGTTCATGGTCCCGTTTCCTCCGTCAGGCCCTTCAGCGCATGGGTGACGATCTTGCGCATCACGCTGGGCAGGGCTTGCGCCCCAAGCCGGTCCACGCGGCACCAGATACAGTCTTCGGGCGCCGCCGGCCACCCCGCCACCTTACCGGCCCGCACGGAAACCTCCAGATGGAAATGGGTGAAGGTGTGCCGGACCAAACCCGGCATCTCGCGCCAGATTTCCGCTTCGAGCGGAGGCGGCTGTTCCGCCGCGCCCTTTTCGGTCCAGCCCGAGCCCGGCACCTCCATCATGCCGCCCAACAGGCCGCGGTCCGGGCGCCGCCGCAACAGGATTGCCCCGTCGTCGCGCGCCAGCCAGTAGGCACGGCCCGACCGCACCGGTTTATCAGTCTTGCGGTTCTTGCGCGGCAGATCTTCGGCAACATCCCGCCCCCGACAATGCTCGGAAAGCGGGCACAGCAGGCACTTGGGCTTGCGCGGGGTGCAGATGGTTGCGCCCAGGTCCATCACCGCCTGGGCATAGTCGCCGGGGCGGTGTTCCGGCGTCAGCGCATCCGCCCGTTCGTAGAACAAGGGCTTCGCGCCCGGCAGCGGTTCGGCGATCCGGAACTGCCGGGCCATCACCCGCTCCACATTGCCGTCTACCACGACCGCCCGCCGGTCGAACGCGATTACGGCAACTGCGGCGGCGGTGTAGCGCCCGATCCCCGGCAATTGCCGCAGTTCCTGTTCGGTGTCGGGAAAACGGCCGCCCAGCTCGCGGGCCACCACACGCGCGCACTTGTGCAGGTTGCGGGCGCGCGCGTAATAACCGAGACCGGCCCAGGCGTGCAGCACGTCGTCCATCGGCGCCGCGACCAGGTCCATGACCGTCGGCCAGCGTTCCAGAAAGGCATCGAAATAGCCGCGCACCACCTGAACCGTGGTCTGCTGCAGCATGATCTCGCTCAGCCAGACGCGGTAGGGATCGCCGGGCATGCCCGGCGGCCGGCGCCAAGGCAGGTCGCGCCGGTGCGCGTCGTACCAGGCCAGCAGGCGTGCCGCGATCGCGTCGCCGGGGGTCACTTGCATATCCATCACGCCAGGACTATAGCCTTGGATCGGTCTTGAGAAAGGGGTGCCGGTGCGCCAGGCGGAGAAACCCACAAAAAAGGAAACGCGCCGCAGCGGCAAGGGACCGCGCCCAGTCGCAGCCATCCTGCCGAAGGTCACCCGCAAGGCGCTGGGCAAGCAGGGTTTCGCGCACGCTGCCCTGATCACCGACTGGAAGGACGTTGTCGGCCCGGAGCTATCCCGGGTCTCCCAGCCCGAACGTCTGTCGTTCCGCCAGGGCGAACGCCGCAACGGCACCCTTCATGTGCGGGTTCTGGGCGCTGTCGCGACCGAGATGCAGCATCTGGCGCCGATCGTGATCGAGCGGGTGAACCGCTATTTCGGGTTCCGCGCCGTCTCCCAGCTCAAGCTTCGCCATGCCGCCAGAATCGTCGCCGCGGCGAAACCATCACCGCCGCGCCGGGACGCGCTGCGGCCGCGCGAAGAGGCGGCGCAACGGTTCGCGCCGCTGCTGGCCGCCGTCGGGGACAGCGAGCTGGAGGAGATCCTGCTGCGCCTCGCCCAAGGGGTGCTTGGCCGCGATTCCGCCACAATCGAGCGGCACAGGGACGCCTAGGCCCAGGCGGCCGCGGCCGTGATTGTTCCCGCCGACCGGGGTGCCCTATACTCCGCCGCCTTGGTTTTCCGCCACTGGAAGGACGCGTTGATGCGAAAGATCGCCACCCTGGTGTTGATTGCCCTGTGCGCCGCCGGCCCCGCGGCATGGTCGGCCCCGCTTTCGACCGAGGAAGCCCTGAAGGACCGCATCCTCGGCGATCCGAATGCAGGGGTCACCATCATCGAGTATGCGTCGATGACCTGCCCGCATTGCGCGACTTTCCATACCGACACCCTGCCCGAGCTGAAGCGGAAATACATCGATTCGGGCAAGGTGAACCTCATCATGCGCGATTTTCCGTTCGACCGGGTCGGGCTGGCCGCCGCAATGATGGCGCGTTGCGCGCCGGCGGAACGCTACCACCGGTTCCTGGACGTCCTGTTCGAGACCCAGGAGCAATGGGCCAGCGCGTCGGATCCCGTGAGCGAGCTCAAGCGAATCGGACAGCTCGGCGGTCTCGCGCCGGCCGATTTCGACGCCTGCCTGGGCAACGAGGAGCTGATGAACGGAATCATCCAGGGCCGTTTGGATGCCGTTAACGAATTCGACATAAATTCAACGCCTACCTTCATAATTGGCGATCGCGTCATCAATGGCGCACAGCCGTTCGAGGCGTTCGACGAAGTGCTGCAGGGCATGACGGACTAAAATCTGCTTTCCAGTCACGGCATGCTGTATTAGGGCTTGGATCGAACGAGGGATTAACAGTCGCGGCAAGGCCCCCTTTGCATCTGTCCAAAATCCGGCTGTCCGGGTTCAAGTCGTTCTTAGAACCCACCGATCTCTTCATCGAGCCCGGCATCACGGGAATTGTCGGGCCGAACGGCTGCGGGAAATCGAACATCATCGAGTCGCTTCGCTGGGTCATGGGCGAGACCTCGTCCAAGCAGATGCGCGGCCGCGAGATGGACGACGTCATCTTCGGCGGCACGGCGGGACGGCCGTCCAGGAACCTGGCCGAGGTGTCCTTGCATCTGGACAATGCCGACCGCAAGGCGCCCGCCGCCTATAACGAACTCGAAGAAATCGTCATCACCCGCCACATCGACCGCGGGCAGGGGTCGACCTACAAGATCAACGGCCGCGAGGTCCGTGCCCGCGACGTCCAGCTGTTGTTCGCGGACCTGTCCACCGGCGCCCACTCCACCGCCATCGTCGGCCAGGGCCGGATCAGCGCGCTGATCGGCGCCAAGCCGACCGAACGGCGGATACTGTTGGAGGAGGCCGCCGGAATTCGCGGCCTGCATTCGCGCCGCCACGAGGCGGAACTGCGGCTGAAGGGCGCGGAGACCAATCTGGAGCGGCTGGACGACGTGATCGGCGCGCTGGAAGGACAGTTCCAGGGCCTGCAGCGCCAAGCCCGCCAGGCGGCCCGCTATCGCCGGATTTCCGAGCAGCTGCGCACCCAGGATGCCATCCTGCTGCATCTGAAATGGATCGAGGCCTCGGCAACCCTGGACGCCGCCCGCGAACGGCTGGACGAGGCCGAGCGCATGGTTGCCCGCCGCACCGAAGCCGCGGCCTCGGCGGCCAGGGCCCAGGCGGACAAGACGACCATCCTGCCCGACCTGCGCCAAAGCGAGGCCGAGGCCGCGGCCGAACTGCAGCGCCTGCTGGTGGCCCAACGCGAGTTGGAGAACGAAGAGGCGCGGGTGGAAAAGGCGCGCGCCGAGATCGCCGAGCGGCTGGAACAGATCGCCACCGACATCGGGCGCGAGCAAAGCCTGGCCGGCGACGCAGCCGAGGCGCTGGCCCGGCTGGAGACGGAAGCGCAGGAGATTACAGCCGCGCGCGAAGGCGAGGCGGAAGCCATCGAGGCGGCGCGCACGGCCTATGCCGCGGTGACGGCGGAGGTCGAGGACCGCGAAGGCCGGCTGACGACGATGACCGAGAAGGTCGCCGCCATCGTGGCCGAACGCAGCGCGCTGCATCATCGCATCGCGGGCGCGCGCAACCGCACCGAACGTCTGGACAACCAGCTCGGCGAACTGTCGCGGCGCAAGGAGACGCTTTCGGGCGAGGAAGTGAACGACGCGGAACTGAGCAAGGCGCGCGCCGAGGCCGAGGCCGCCGAAACGGCGGTGGAGACCACCCGGCGGGCGCTGGAGGACTCCGAGGCCGCAAGCCTGGTTGCCCGCGAAAGTGAGGCCGAGGCCCGGGAAAAGGCGGAGTCGGCCCGCTCGAAATGCACCAAGGGCGGGGCCGAGGCGGAAGCCCTTGCACAGGTTCTGGAGCCGACCGAAGGCGACCTGTTCGCCCCGCTGATCGATTCGGTGCGGGTGGATCCCGGCTACGAGGCAGCGCTGGGTATCGCCCTTGGCGAGGATCTGGAGGCGTCGCTGGACCTGAACGCGCCGCGGCACTGGGTCGAGCTGTCGCCCTTTTCAGGGACCCACGAACTGCCTTCGGGCGTGCGGCCGCTGTCGGACTTCGTGAAGGCCCCGGCATCGTTGGATCGCGCCCTGTCGCATGTGGGCGTCGTCGACACAGCGGCCGATGCCCGCATGCTGCGCCAAATGCTGTCGCCGGGCCAAAGCCTGGTCAGCCGCGACGGCGGGCTGTGCCGCTGGGACGGTTATTCGGTCGCCCCCGACGCGCCGACCGCAGCGACCACGCGGCTGGGCCAGCGCAATCGCCTGCGCGAGCTGCGTAACGAGTTGGAGGCCCTGACACAAACGGCCGAGGCGGCGGATGCCGCCCACGCGACCGCCCGCCATGCGGCCGCCGACGCGGCCGAGAACGAACGGGTCGCGCGCTGGAACAACCAGGCGGCCTTTGCGCGCCTGAACGAGGCGCGCGATGCGCTCGGACGCCTGTCGGGCCAGGCCGAGGCCGGGCGGACGAAGCGGGCCGCGGTGGACGAAAACCTTGAACGACTGGTCGCCGACCTGAACGAAGCCAGGGCCGATCTGTCGGAAGCCGAGGCCGGTCTGGCCGGACTGGCCGACGTTGCGGAGGAACGCGAGCATATCAACCGCATCCGCGCCGAATTGTCGGAACTGCGCAGCGTTCAGGTGGAACGCCGCACGGCCTACGACGGCCTGGCCCGCGAGGGCGAGATGCGGTCCCAACGGATGACCGCGATCGAAGGCGAGGTCCGGTCCTGGAAGGAACGGGTCGCGGGCGCGGAAAGCCGCATGGCCGATCTGCGCGCCCGGGAGGAATCCGCCCGGGAAGAGCGCACCCGGCTGGAAGCGCGGCCGGCCGAGATCGAGGGCGCCCGCAGCCGTCTGCTGGAGGCGATCGCGCAGGCCGAAGACGGTCGGCGCAAGGCCGCCGATACGCTGGCCGGCGCCGAGCAGGAACAGACCAGCGCCGATCGCTCGCTGAAGGAATGCGAAGCCAACCTGGCCGAGGCCCGCGAGACCCGGGTGCGATGCGAGGCGGAACTGGAGCATGCGGGCCAGCAGGTGACCGATGCTGCCGAGCGGATTCGCGAGAAGCTGGACTGCACGCCGGAGCAGGTTCTTGAGCGGGCCGGCCTGGAGGCGGGCGACGAGTTCCCGCCACGCGAGGAGGTGGAGACCAAGCTGGAGCGCCTGACCCGCGAGCGCGACAACATGGGCCCGGTCAACCTGCGCGCCGAGCAGGAGTCCGCCGAGCTGCAAGAACAGATCAATTCCATGGTCTCCGAACGCGAGGACCTGATCGCCGCGATCAACCGGCTGCGGCAGGGCATCAATGCGCTGAACCGCGAGGGCCGCGAGCGCCTGCTGGCGGCGTTCGAAGAGGTCAACACCCACTTCGAGGAACTGTTCGTGCGCCTGTTCGGCGGCGGGCGGGCGCATCTGACGCTGACGGAGTCCGACGACCCGCTGGAGGCGGGGCTGGAGATCATGGCCAGCCCGCCGGGCAAACGCATGCAGGTGATGTCGCTGTTGTCCGGCGGCGAGCAGGCGCTGACGGCCCTGTCGCTGTTGTTCGCCGTCTTCCTGACCAATCCCGCCCCGATCTGCGTCCTGGACGAGGTCGATGCGCCGCTGGACGACGCCAATGTCGACCGGTTCTGCACCCTGTTGGACGAGATTGCCCATGCCGGCACGACCCGCTTCCTGGTGGTCACCCATCACCGCATGACGATGGCCCGCGTGGACCGTCTTTATGGCGTGACGATGGCCGAGCGCGGCGTCAGCCAGCTCGTTTCGGTCGACCTGCGCCAGGCTCAGGAGCTGCGCCAGACGGCGTGACCCAGTCCGCGAATTAGCCTTGGAATTCAGCGCCTGACGCCGGTTCTGCACCCTGCTTGCTGCTTGACTTGCCAGGGGGCCGTTACTATTGTGCCGACGCTTTTTGCGGGGCAGCAAATCGTGCCCGGGGGCACAAGATCAAACGCCGCGATCGTGATCGGAAAGCGCCGGTTGCATGCAAGAGAACGGCAAGTCCCCTTCCCTTAAAGACCTCGACGCTAGGCTGAAGGCTGCACTTGCGCGCCGCGCCGGGCCAACGAAGTCAAAACAGGGACCGGCGGATGCGTCGGGCGTGGCGGTTGGCCTGCGGGTCTTGGTCGATCTGCTTGCGGGTGTTGTGGTTGGCATCCTGATCGGTTATTGGCTGGACCGATGGCTTGGAACGCGACCGTGGTTGCTGATCGTGTTCCTATTCTTGGGTTGCGCTGCAGGCCTGTTGAATGTAATTCGCACGGCTAAGCAGATCGAAGAGCGCGCCGCGCGCGAAAAGAAAGAGGCGGGTTCGGGTTCGGACGTTCGTCCACCCGGTCAAGACGGGGATACAGACTGAGGGGGTTGCAAGTGGCCGCAGATCCACTTGAGCAGTTTGAGATCACGCCGATCATTCCGATCCATATCGGCGGTTTGGATATCTCTTTCACGAATTCCGCGCTTTGGATGGTCGTTACGGTCGTCTTTGCAACAGGCTTTCTGACCTGGGCGATGCGCCGGCGCGCCCTGGTGCCGAGCGGTTGGCAACTGGTCGCGGAGGTTCTCTACCAGACCGTCGCGAACATGGTGCGAGACAACGTCGGCAGCGGCGGCAGGCGGTACTTCCCCTTCATTTTCACTTTGTTCATGTTCGTGTTGTTCGGCAATGTGATCGGACTGCTGCCGGGCAGCTTCACTTATACAAGCCACATCATCGTGACGTTCGGGTTGGCATTCTTCATCTTTGTCGGCGTCACGCTGATCGGGATCTTCAAGCACGGCTTTAAGTTTCTCAGTCTGTTTTTCCCGCACGGTGCGCCTCTGTGGACCGCGGTGATCCTGATTCCGATCGAGACTGTGTCTTACCTGTCCCGCCCCGTCAGCCTGTCGGTGCGCCTGTTCGCGAACATGGTGGTCGGTCACGTTCTGCTGAAGGTGATCGCCGGTTTTGTCATCATGATGGGCCTGGCGGGCATCGTCCCCTGGCTTGCGCTGGTTGCCATCACGGCGCTGGAAGTGCTGGTCGCCGTCATTCAGGCCTACGTCTTCACCATCCTGACCTGCATCTATTTGCATGACTCGCTTGAGCTGCACTGAGCGGATCGGGACCAAACACCTCAACGGACAAACGTCACTACCTACAAGAGAGGGTTGCAGATATGGACGCGGAAGCAGCTAGACTGGTCGGAGCCGGCCTTGCCGCCATCGGAATGATCGGCGCCGGTATCGGCGTCGGAAACGTGTGGGCCAGCTACATCACGGCAATTGCCCGGAACCCCGCCTCGAAGGGCGAGATCGGCGCGAACATCTGGATCGGCTTTGCGGTGACCGAAGCCATCGCGCTGTTCGCCCTGATTGTCTCGCTGATCGCCCTCTTTGGCTGATCTGTGCCGCGTACCGCCCGGTCGTGCCGGGCGGGTAGGCGATTTGGGAAGACCGGACCATGCCGCAGTTTGATGTGACGACGTTCCCCAGCCAGCTTTTCTGGCTGACGGTGCTGTTCGTGGTCTTGATGATCCTCCTGACCAAGGTCGTGATGCCGCGCATCGAAAGCGTCCTGGAATCGCGAGAAAGCAAGATCGCAGGGGACCTCAAGCGGGCTTCCGAGGCCAAGAGCGAGGCCGAGGGGGCGTTGGCCGACTATGAGAAGTCGCTAGCCGAGGCCCGGAAGGAAGCGCAGGACGTCATCCGGGCCGGCCTGGACAAGCTCGCCACGGCCAATGCCAAGCGTGATGCGAAGTTCAGCGAAGGTCTCGACGCGAAGGTCACCGAGGCCGAAGGGCGCATTGCGGTCGCCCGCGAACAGGCCCTGAAGAACGTGCGCGAGGTCGCCGTGGACGTCACCAAGGCCGCAGTCGAAAAACTGTCGGGTGCATCGCCGGACGATGCAACGGCCGGTAACGCAGTCGATGCGGCCGGCCAAGGCAAGGTCTGATCGTCATGGACGAGCATGTACTGATCCTGATCTATCTGTGGACCGCGCTTGCGGCATTGGCCGCGCTGGTGGTCTGGAAGGGGCGCTCGGCGGTCAAGCAGGCGATTCAGTCCAAGATCGCGCAGATCGCCTACGACCTCGAGGAAGCGGAGCGCCTGAAGGAAGAGGCCCAGCAGACGCTGGCCGAGTACAAGCGCAAGCAGCGCGAAGCGCTGGCCCAGGCCGAAGAGATCGTCGATCACGCCAAGCAGGAAGCCGAACGCCTGCAGGAACTGGGCCGCGAAAAGCTGGAGGCGGCTTTGGCCCGGCGCGAAGCGCAGGCGATGGACAAGATCGCCCAGGCCGAGGAGGCCGCGATGCGCGAGGTTCGTCACACCGCCGTGGAGATCGCGACGACCGCGACCGCCGAGATCCTCAAGCAACGGATGAGCGGCGCCGAAGGCGACAAGATGGTCGACGAAGCGATCAAGGACCTGGGCGGCAAGCTGCACTGACTTCGTTCCCTTCTCCCCGCGGGGATAAGGTGGCCCGAAGGGCCGGATGAGGGGGTTAGGGTGCCGGCAGCGGTAACACCCTCACCCCAACCCCTCTCCCTCCAGGGAGAGGGGCTTTTGTTCCTCAAACTGACCGATCATCGGCCCGGCATGCCCGAAACGCGCGGCAATCGCCCGAAGTTTTGCATCGAGTCCGCGATTGCCCAGCGTGTGCCATTGATGCTGTCTCAGCGACCAATAAAGGCGCCGGCTGAGCGGCAGGTGTGCCAGCTCCCGCATGCCGATCCAATGCTCGCGGTCGGTCAGGAACTCGTACGGGTGCAGGTAGACGACCGGGATGAATCCCTTGGCGACGCCCTCGTCCAGGTAACGCAGCGCCAGGCCGATCGGCAGCAGTCTCAGATAGGTTCCGCCGATGACTTTCACGTTCGCGCCGCGCACAAACGGACGCCGGTACAAGGGCAGTTCGTGCAGCCGGTCCTCGCCGAATTCGAACAGGTCGGTCTCGCGTGTCGGATCGTCCCGCCGCTCGGTCACCACGCTTGAATCGTAGACGAACACACGGGCCAGCTCCTCGTAGGCCCACGGCACCGCCGGGGTAATCGAAAAGCTGGGCGCGCGAAAGCCCCGCACCGGCTGGCCCGACGCCTGCGACAGAACGTCGATCGCCTTTGCCAGATTTTCGCGGAAGGTCCGTCGGTCCTGGGTGAAGATGTCGTCGTGCTCGTAGTAGTGGCAGGCCACCTCGTGGCCGTCCGCGGCGATGCGCCGGACCAGGTCGGGATTGTCCCGCGCCACCTGGCCGGTGGTAAAGAAGGTCAGCCGGGGCACCGCAAGGTGTTCCGTCGCGAAGGTGTGGATACGCCGATAGGCAAGCTCCAGGGCCTCCGGTGTCCTGCGCGGCTCTCGGACCCCCAGGCGCCGTTGCAGGTCGTGCGTGAAATCCTCGAAGTCGATCGAGAAGTAACACTTGCTCATGCGGCCATGGCCCCGTTCTGCCGGCGCCAGGCGTCGTCGCACAGGAACGACCCGATCGCCGGCCTGTCGTCGCCGCTTGCCAGGAAGGTCCTGATCGCCTCGGCCGGCGTATTGACGATGGGTTCCTGGATGTTGAACGAGGTGTTCAGCAGCACGCCGACCCCGGTCAGGCCCTCGAACCGGTCGATCAGGTCCCAATAGCGCGGGTTCACCGCGCGCGACACCGTATGGACCCGCGCCGTGCCGTCGATATGGGTCACCTCCGGAATCACCGCCTTTTGGTCGTCCCTGACCCTGGAGACGATGTTCATGAAGGGGCTCGGCTGGTGGATCTCGAAGAAACGCTCGGCTGCCTCCTCCTTCACCGACGGCGCGAAGGGCCGAAACGGTTCGCGCTTTTTAATCTTCGCGTTCAGGGTCTCGCGCATCGCATCGCTGCGCGGATCGGCCAGGAATGACCTCGCGCCCAGCGCCCGCGGACCGAATTCGGACCCGCCCTGGAACCAGGCAACGACCTGGCCGTCGGCCAGCGCCTGCGCGCATTCGTCGACCAATGCTGCGGCATCCAGTCGGCGCGGCACTTCCAGGCCCGGCGCGGCGAAGGCCGCAGCGATCTGATCGTCGTCGAATTCGCTGCCGAGATAGGGATGGTCCATGCGCGCAAAGCCGCGATCGGGCTCCAGCTCGGTGGCTCCCAGCAGCGCGGCGCCCACCGCGCAGCCGGCGTCGTGCGGCGCCGGCGGCACGAAGATCCCGTCGAACAGCCCGGCCTCGCGCAGCCGCCCGTTGGCGGTCACGTTCAGGCCGCAGCCGCCGCTGACGCAAAGACTGCGCACCTCGGGGTGTCGCGCCGCGGCCCATTGCATCATGTGCAACAGCACCGCCTCGAAGGCGGCCTGCACGCTGGTCGCCAGGTCGTGATGCGTTTCGTTGATCGGGCCGTCCAGCGGACGCGGCGGGCACAGCAGTTCCGCGACGGCGGGTGCAAAGCGACCCTCCAGGGCCTCGTGATAGTTGGCGAGCCGGCTGTTGAAGCGGTATTCGCCGTCGGGCTGCAGGGTCAGGATGTCCGCCAGGATGCGGTCCTTGAAGCGCGGCGTCCCGTAGGGGGCGAGCCCCATCATCTTGTACTCGCCCTCCAGCATCCGGAAGCCCAGATAACCGGTGAAATAACTGTAGAAATGACCCAGCGAGTTCGGCCATTCGACCCGCTTGAGGATCTCCGTGCGCCGGCCGTCCAGATAGGCCAGCACGGTCGAATGTTCTTCGCCGCCGCCGTCGTAGCTGAGGCTGAGGGCCCGTTCGAAGCCCGAGATCTGATAGGCGCTGGCGCGGTGGCAGGCATGATGGTCGTAATAGTGAACCCGGGCCCGAAACGGGCCGAACGCCCGCCTCAGGATCGTCTTGACCCGGAACAGGTCCGACCTAGCGTCCGGTCATCTCCGGATGCGTGGGCGGCGCCCCGGCACCGCCGAAGAGGTTGGCCACGCGCCGGAACTGCGACGCGGCCCGGCCGCGGTCGCCCAGCGCCTCGCGCAGCGTGGCGCGCGCCCGGGTGCTGATCCGCCAGGGTTGCCAATAGACGCAGACGTGGTCCAACTCCGCGAAGGACAGGCCGGCCTTTTCCAGGCAGGCCGCGATCGCTGCATGGGGAAAACCGCCGTCGTTCTTGACGCGGGACAGGCGCTCTTCCTCGATCGCCGCGACGACGACGCCATCGACCACCAGCGCCGCGGCGCTGCTGCCCATCGTCGAAAGCCCAAGGATCTTCAAACCGCGCCTCTTGCCAAACCGCCCGCCGGATTGCGGCCCCGGCGGCATACCTTATTCAGGCGCAGCCGTCGAGGCGCAGCACCGGCGTCTCATTCCGCCGCATCAAGATAGGCCTCCATCGGCGGACAGGTGCACACGACATTGCGGTCGCCGTAGACATTGTCCACCCGGCCGACCGGCGGCCAGTATTTGTCCTCCCTGACATGCGGCAGCGGGTAGGCGGCGCGGTCACGCGAATAGGGCTTCTGCCACGTGTCCTGCAGCAACAGGTCCGCGGTGTGCGGCGCATTGCGCAAGAGGTTGTCATTCGGATCGGCCTCGCCGCGCTCGACCTCCGCGATCTCCTCGCGGATCGCGATCATGGCGTCGCAGAACCGGTCCAGCTCCGCCTTCGACTCGCTCTCGGTGGGTTCGATCATCATGGTGTCTGCAACCGGGAAGGACATGGTCGGCGCGTGAAAGCCGTAATCCACCAGGCGCTTGGCCGCATCCTCCACCGTGATCCCGCACGACGCCTTGATCGGGCGCAGATCGATGATGCACTCGTGCGCGACCAGGCCCGCCCGGCCGGTGTAAAGAACCTCGTAATGGCCGCTCAGCCGTTCCGCGACGTAGTTGGCGTTCAGGATGGCGATCTCGGTGGCGCGTTTCAGGCCGTCGCGTCCCATCAGGGCGATGTAGGCCCAGGTGATCGGCAGGATGCTTGCCGATCCCCAAGGCGCGGCGGAGATGGCGCCGATCGTCCCGTCCTCGGCGGCCAGCGGGTTGACGCCGTCGACCACCGGATGATCGGGCAGGAAGGGCGCCAGGTGGGCCCGGACGCCGATCGGACCCATTCCGGGCCCGCCGCCGCCATGGGGAATACAGAATGTCTTGTGCAGGTTCATGTGCGACACGTCGGCGCCAAAATCCGCCGGCTTGGCCAACCCCACCAGCGCATTGAGGTTGGCGCCGTCCATGTAGACCTGCCCGCCATTGGCATGGATGATCTCGCAGATCTCGCGGATCGCCTCCTCGAACACACCGTGGGTAGAAGGATAGGTGATCATCAGCGCGGCCAGGCGCTCGCCATGCTGCGCCGCCTTCGACCGCAGATCCTCAACGTCGACATTGCCGTTGGCGTCGCAGCCCACGACCACCACGTCCATCCCGGCCAAAACCGCGCTGGCCGGGTTGGTGCCGTGGGCGGAAGACGGAATGAGGCACACCGTGCGCTGGGCCTCGCCGCGGGATTCGTGGTACCGCTTGATCGTAAGCAGGCCGGAATACTCGCCCTGCGAGCCGGCATTCGGCTGCAACGACACAGCATCGAAGCCGGTAACCGCGCACAGCATTTGCTCCAGATCCCTGAACATGCGGTGGTAGCCTTCGGCCTGGTTCAACGGCGCGAACGGATGCATATGCGCGAACGGGCGCCAGGTGATCGGCATCATCTCGGTCACGGCGTTCAGTTTCATCGTGCAAGAACCCAGCGCGATCATCGACCGGTCCAGGGCAACGTCCTTTGCCGCAAGCCGGCGCAAGTACCGCATCATCGACGTTTCCGACCGGTGCATGCTGAAAACCGGATGGGTCATGAACGGTGTCGTCCGCCGCAGGTCCGCCGGAATGCAGTCGCCGATTTCGGCATCGATGGCGTCCAGGTCCAGCCCGTGCTCGGCGCTGCCGGCCACAACGCTCCAGACACGCTCGACCAGTGCGCGGTCCGAAACCTCGTCCAAGGACAGACCGAAATGGTCGGCGTCGACCGGACGCAGATTGATCGCGGCCGCACTGGCCTGGGCCAGAATGTCCGGCGCCCGCCCGGGCACCCGGACCGTCAGCGTGTCGAAGAAGCTGTCGTTGACGGGCGAGGCGCCAAGCCGGCGCAACCCCTCGGCCAGCACCGCGGTCAGGCGATGCACCCTGCCGGCAATCCGTTTGATGCCGTCCGGTCCGTGATAGACGGCGTACATCGCCGCCATCACCGCCAGCAGAACCTGGGCCGTGCAGATGTTGCTGGTTGCCTTCTCGCGGCGGATATGCTGCTCGCGCGTCTGCAGCGCCATGCGCAGGGCCGGTTTGCCGGCTGAATCCACCGACACGCCGATGATGCGGCCTGGCACGGCGCGCTTGTAGCTTTCCCGCGTGGCGAAGAAGGCCGCATGCGGCCCGCCATAGCCCATCGGCACGCCGAAACGCTGGGCGCTGCCCACGACCACGTCCGCACCCCAACTGCCCGGCGCCTGCAACACGGCCAGCGCCAAAAGGTCCCCGGCAACGATCATCAGGCCACCGGCCTCGTGCAGCTTTTCCGTGACGGCCATGAAGTCGCGCACCGTACCGCCGGAACCGGGATACTGCACCAGGGCAGCGAACGGCGACAGGCCGTCCAGATCGCCCGCCGGATCACCGACCACCACGTCCAGTCCCAGGCCGCGCGCGCGCGTCCGAACGACGGCGATGGTTTGCGGATGACAGTCTGCATCGACGAAGAACACGTCGGATTTGGCCTTCGCCAGCCGGCGGGCCATCGCCATGGCTTCCGCCGCCGCCGTCGCTTCGTCCAGCAACGAGGCATTGGCCAGATCCATGCCGGTCAGGTCGCACACCATCTGCTGGAAGGTCAGCAGCGCCTCCAGCCGGCCTTGGCTGACCTCGGACTGATAAGGCGTATAGGCCGTGTACCAGGAGGGGTTCTCCATGATGTTTCGCTGCAGGACGGGCGGCGTCACAGTGCCGTAGTAGCCGGTTCCGATCAGCGACGAATTGACCGTGTTCTCAAGCGCGAAGAAACGCAGGGCGGTGACCGTGTCCCGCTCGCTCAACCCCTTGGGAAGGTCCAACGGCGCATCGGAACGGATCGTCGCCGGGACCGCCAGGTCGATCAGTTCCTCGACCGATACTCGGCCAAGGGTGTCCAGCATGGCCTCGATCTCGGCCTCGGCCGGTCCGATGTGCCGCGGCACGAACGGATCGTCCGATTCCCATTGCGCCAGTCCGGCTTTCTTGGCCTGCATGCATCAACTCCGCTTCGGGATGCGCTGTTTTCCGACCGACGGTTCGAACGGCTCTCCCGACCGGGTCAGTCTGCTTCCGCGGTCTGCGCCTTGTAGGCGTCGGCGTTCAACATCCCGTCGAGTTCGCTGGGATCGCTGAGCTTGATCTTGAAGAACCAGGCCCGTCCCTCCGGATCCTCGTTGACCAGGCCCGGTTGGCCTTCCAATTCCGCGTGCGATTCGACGATCTCGCCCGAGACCGGCGTCTGGATCTCGCTTGCCGCCTTGACCGATTCGACCACCGCCACTTCGTCGCCTTTCTGGACCGTACGGCCGACGTCGGGGGTCTCCACAAACACCACTTCCCCAAGCTGTTCCTGGGCGAAATTCGTGATCCCGACCGTTCCCACATCTCCGTCGACGGAGATCCAGTCATGATCCTCGGTGTATTTCACAGTCGCCATGACATCCCTTCCTTCCTTGGTTGCCCGCCGCGGTCGTTCAGCCGCGGTGGTAGCGCTGCTCGACAAACGGCATGGCCGAGACGGCAGCCGGGTGATCCTTGCCGCGCACCCTGACCTGGACCGGCGTGCCGGGCTCGGCCGCCGACGCGGTCACGTAACCCATCGCGACCGGCGCCTGCAGGGTGGACGAGAAGCCGCCGCTGGTGACGCGGCCGATCTCGGTACCGCCGGCATCCAGGATTTCCGCGCCCTCGCGGGCAATCGTCCGGCCCTCCGGCCTGATTCCCACCCGTTTGCGCGGCGGACCGTCCTTGATCTGGCCCAAGACCACCGAGGCGCCGGGGAACCCGGCCTCTTCGCGGCGGCGCTTGCCGATCGAAAAGCCAAGGTCGGCCTCGATGGGGGTGGTCCCGGTGTCGATGTCGTGGCCATAAAGGCACAACCCGGCCTCCAGCCTCAGGGAGTCCCGTGCGCCAAGCCCGGCCGGCCCGACCTCTGGCTGGTCCAGCAACGCGCGGGCCAGTGCCTCGGCACGGTCCGCCGCGACGGAAATCTCGAAGCCGTTCTCGCCGGTATAGCCGCAGCGGCTGACATAGGCGTCGACCCCTGCCACCGGCACCCAGCGGCCCGCCATGAACTTCAGATCGCCGATATCCGGGCAAAGACGCTCCAGGGCGGTTGCCGCCGCGGGGCCCTGAACCGCCAGCAGCGCACGGTCGTCCAGCCGGCGGAGATCACCTCCGGCACCCGCCAGCGCCGCCTCGATGACGGCAAGATCGGAGTCCTTGCGGGCGGCATTGACCACCAGGAACAGATGGTCGTCCATCTCCGCCAGGTTGGTCACCATCAGGTCGTCGAGAATGCCGCCTTGATCGTTGAGCAACTGGGTGTAGCGGATGCGGCCGGGCTTCAGGTCCTTGATATTGCCCGGCATCAGCGTTTCCAGCACGGCCGGACCCTGCGCGCCGATCGCGAAGGCCTGCCCCATATGCGACACGTCGAACAGGGCGGCCGCGGCGCGGCACTGCAGGTGTTCCTTGACGATGCCGTCTGCGAACTGCACGGGCATTTCGTACCCGGCAAACGGAACCATCCGGCCGCCAAGGGACAGATGCAGCGCGTGCAACGGCGTTTTTTTCAGTTCGGCTTTGGGATCGTGTTCCATCTCGGTCAATCGTCAGTTGGCATTGACGGGCGAAACAAGTGCCGCGCCGAATGCCCCCTCTGTCGATGGACCTGAGAGTGTCGCCGCGACGCCCTGCGGCGGACGCGGTTTCCCCCGTCGGTGAGGCGCCGATGTCGGCCTTGACCCGGCGCCTGCTTTCCAGAGCGCTCTTACCCCACGGTCCTTTTGCCTGAGAGATTCCGGGGCGGTTGCTCCTTCGGCGTCGGCCACCCGACCGTCAACCGACGGCGGTGCCACTCTCTCCCATGGGGATCCAAGAGACGTATCGGACGCTGAAGTTAAAGCAGTGGCCGGATGAGTCAACCGGCAATGCCCGGGGCCCTAGCGGGTCTCCTGCTCGCGATTGAACTGCAACTCTTCACGCGTCAGGACAAATCCCAGATAGACGGTATAGTCGCCGGCGTACGCCCCGGCCGGCAGTGGAATCCGGCCCTCGAACTCGTCCGAATAGACCACGCGGGTCTGGTTGCCGTCGAACGGGATCTGGATTTCCAACGCCTCGCGGGACAGGATCTTGAGATCGGGATCCTGGACCGCCATGAAGATGCTCATGGCGGCGCGCTTCTCGATGTCGGCGGGGCCTCTTTGCGCGGTGATCTGGACGGAAAAATCAATCGCAACGTCGGTTTCTTCGACCACACAATCGCCGGCAACGCCGGTGAACTCTGCCTGGAACAGGATATCGGTGATGTCGCGGCCGTTGCCCGGTTGGAAGCGGGTCAGCGTTCCGGGATCCTGCAGCACGCGCACAGCGGGGCAATCGACCGGCGGCGGCGGCTCGACGCAGCCGGCCAGGATCAACAGCGTCCCGTAGCCAAAGAGAAGCCGGCGCAGGGTCGCCACGGTCCGGTCTGTGGCGGGGGAGATCAAAGCGAATTATGGGTGCCGTCGCACATCGGCTGTGAGCCGGTATGCTTGCAGCCGCAAAAATAGACGGTCTTGGTGGCATCGGCCCTGAACTGGACCGGCGAGAACGTCGTGACCTTGTGGCTGCCGTCGCAAAAGGGCTGTCTGTTCGAGCGCCCGCAGGCGCACCAGAAATAGGTCTTTCCCTCGACCACATCGACGGGAAAAGGCCCCTTCTGTGCCACCATCGCTTCGGCCATCGCGCTCTTCCTTGTCAGTCCAGCTTCGGCTATCAATGCCCTGGTTTAGCCCATAGGGCGGGCGGCATCAATTGCGCTGCGGCGAACTAAGACGGCATTGGACGAAATTGGCCGACATCAAATGACGAACAGCCTGTCAATCATTCTTGCAGGCCCGCGGGGTTTCTGCGCCGGGGTCGACCGGGCAATCCTGATCGTCGAGAAGGCGCTGGAGAAATTCGGGCCGCCGGTCTATGTGCGCCATGAGATCGTCCATAACCGGTTCGTCGTCGACAGCCTGCGGCACAAGGGCGCGGTCCTTGTAGACGAACTGGACGAGGTCCCGGGCGACCGCCCCGTCGTCTTTTCCGCGCACGGGGCGCCCAAATCGGTGCCGTCGGAGGCCCAGCGGCGCAACCTGATCTATGTCGATGCGACCTGCCCGCTGGTCAGCAAGGTCCACCGCGAGGCCGGACGCCATCACCGCAACGGCTGCCATGTCGTATTGATCGGCCATGCCGGCCACCCCGAGGTCATCGGAACCACCGGTCAGTTGCCTGACGGCGCAATGACTTTGGTCGAGACGGTGGACGACGTCGCGCGGCTTGACTTTCAGTCGGATGCCCGGCTGGCCTTTGTCACCCAGACAACCCTGTCCGTAGATGAAACGTCCGATATCATCGCCGCTCTGCAGGCCAGGTTCAGCGACATCGAGGCGCCCAAGAAAGAGGACATCTGCTACGCAACGACAAACCGCCAGGAGGCGGTGAAGTCGATCGCGCCTGCGTGCAACCTGTTCCTGGTGATCGGCGCCCCAAACTCCTCCAACTCAAAGCGCTTGGTCGAGGTGGCGCGGCGAAACGGTTGCGCCAATGCTCATATGATCCAGCGTGCGCACGATATCGATTGGGGCTGGTTCGACGGGGTCGCGCGCCTGGGTCTGACTGCCGGCGCATCGGCGCCGGAGATACTGGTGGAAGAAGTGATCGAAGCCTGCCATGCGCGGTTCGACGCCTCCGTTGAAGAACGCGTGACCACCGAGGAAACGGTCGAGTTCAAGCTGCCACGGGCGCTGTTGCCCGGCGCGGCGGCCTGACGGGTCACTTGCGAGCAGACCGTGGCAGTCTACACGGAAGTCAGCGACGAAGATCTGCAGGACTTCGTATCCAACTACGACATTGGCGCGGTGGTTTCCTACAAGGGCATTGCCGAGGGCGTGGAGAACAGCAACTACATCCTGCAGACAAAGCAGGGCTCGTTCATTCTCACGCTCTACGAGAAACGCGTCGACCCCAGCGACCTGCCGTTCTTTCTGTACCTGATGGAACACCTTGCGGAACGGGATATCCCCTGCCCCACGGTGATCCACGGCAGGGACGGCAAGGCGTTGCGGTCGCTGTGCGGCCGCCCTGCCGCCATCGTGACCTTCCTGGAGGGAATGTGGCCGCGCCGCATCCGGCCGTTCCACTGCGCTGGCGTCGGCGACGCCCTGGCGCGGCTGCATCTTGCCGGCGTGGACTACACCGGCCGACGCGCGAACGCGCTGGGGCTGAAGGACTGGCGGCCGCTGTTTCAGCAATCGTCGGCGCGGGCCGACGAAGTGAAGCCAGGCCTGGCGGATCTGCTGGAGTCCGAACTGACGCTGCTGGAGGCGAACTGGCCAGACAATCTGCCGTCGGGCGTCTGCCACGCCGATCTTTTCCCCGACAACGTCTTCTTTCTCGGCGAGGAGCTCTCCGGCCTGATCGACTTCTATTTCGCCTGCAGCGACTATCTCGTCTACGACCTTGGTATCTGCATCAACGCCTGGTGCTTCGAACGCGACCACAGCTTCAACATCACCAAAGCCCGCAGCATGCTGGCCGCCTATTCGAAGATCCGGTCCTTCTCCGACGCGGAGATGCAGGCGCTGCCTTTGATGTGCCGCGGCAGTGCCATCCGCTTTCTGCTGACCCGCCTTTACGACTGGCTGCACCAGCAGAAGGGAGCCCTGGTGCGGCCGAAGGATCCGCTGGAATACCTGACGATCCTGAAGTTCCACCAGCATGTGAAAGATGTCGGCGCCTACGGGCTGGAGTGACGGCGTAATGAGTTCCGAACCACAGCGCGGTGCGGTCGAGATCTTCACCGACGGTGCCTGCAGCGGCAATCCCGGGCCCGGCGGCTGGGGCGCCATCCTGCGCTTCGGGTCGGCAGAGAAGGAACTGTCCGGCGGCGAGGCCGAAACAACGAACAACCGTATGGAAATGATGGCTGCGATCCGGGCGCTGGAGGCCCTGACCCGTCCGGTCAAGGTCGAGCTGTTCACCGACAGCACCTATCTCAGGGACGGCATCACCAGGTGGATCAAGGCCTGGCGCCTGAACGGCTGGAAGACGGCGGCGAAGAGGCCGGTGAAGAACGTCGACCTGTGGCAACGCCTCGAACAGGCGCTGGCGCCGCATGACGTCTCGTGGCGCTGGGTGAAGGGCCATGCCGGCCATCCGGAGAACGAGCGGGCCGACGAACTGGCGCGCCAGGAGATCGGCCGTATCGGCCGAGGCGGCTAGGCGATCCGGCGGGGCCGGCCGGCCCCGCCTTCGCAATCAGCGCCTCAAAGCGCCGCCAGGACCTTTTCCGCCGACGACACGTCCAGGCCGGGGCCCTCTTCGACCGCAAGATGCGTGACCTTGCCGTCTTCGGCGACCAGGGCGAACCGCTGCGAACGCATGCCCAGACCCATACCGACGAGGTCCAGCGACAGGCCGATCGCCTCGGTGAATTTGCCGCTGCCGTCGGCCAGCATCATCACGTTGTCGCCAACGCTCTGGTCCTTGCCCCAGGCATCCATGACGAAAACGTCGTTGACCGCCATGCAGGCGATGGTGTCGACGCCCTTGGCCTTGAGGTCGGCCGCATGCTGAACAAAGCCTGGCAGATGCTTGGCCGAGCAGGTCGGCGTGAACGCCCCCGGCACCGAGAACAGCACGACCTTCTTGCCCTTGAAGATGTCGTCCGCGCTGATCGGTGCGGGACCGTCCGCCCCCATGATGGTGAATTCGATGTTCGGAATGCTATCGCCCACTGCGATCGTCATGGCTCTAACCCCTTCGCCTTCCCTAGTGCCTTGGAAAACCCGTGCGCGCAGACCATGCGGCACGGCACTCTGCGCCAATAGATAGCCGGACGCGGCGGATTGTCCAGTGGCCTGTCCGGGTGGCCCATGGCGGGCGCCTATTTGGTGGCCAGATTGCCCTCGCCTCCGGCGCGCCGCGCCGCATCGTGGACGGCCTCTCGGGTCAGCAACTCAGGCAGGGCGACGCCGCCCGGGCTTGCCGGTCCGTAGACCACATTGAACGGAATGCCATAACGCCCGAACCGTGCGAGGTAGCGCGAAATGGCGGGGTCCGGCGAGGTCCAGTCCGCCTTCATCGCCACCACGTCCCCGCTTGCCAGCCATGCCGCGACATCGCCGGCGTTCAGGACCGTCTGCTTGTTGAACTGGCAGGTGATGCACCAGTCCGCGGTCACGTCGACGAAGACGACCTTGTTCGCCGCCACCAGAGCCGGGATCGCCGCCTCGTCGAAGGGCTGCCACAAGGCGTCATCCAGCGGCGCGCGCGGCGCGGTTGGCCCGCCCCGAACCGCCGGCACGATCGCCATGGCAACGACCAGAACCGCCGCGATCTTGCCCGCGTGGCGACCCAGGCGCGACCCTTCCAGGCGCCGCGTCGCCAGAACCGCGGCGATCAGGCAGCCGAACGCTGCGACCGCGATTGCCGTCTCCCCGCCCGCCTGGACATAAAGGACGGAGACCAGCCAAACGGCGGTCGCGACCAGCGCGGCCGCCAGGACCCATTTCAACTTCACCATCCACGGACCCGGGCGCGGCAGAGCGGTCGCCAGCCGCGGGACCAGCGCCACCACCAGATACGGCGTGGCCAGTCCCAGTCCAAGGGCGACGAAGATCATGACGGTGTTGGCGGCGGAGCCGCTGAGCGCGAAACCCACTGCGGTGCCCAGGAAAGGCGCCGAACAGGGCGTGGCCAACAGCGTTGCGAACATGCCGGTCAGAAAGTGCCCGGCCAGGCCCTTGGCATCGCTGCCGCGCACCGCTGCCTCGCTGAGAAAGCCCGGCAGATGGATTTCGAACAAGCCGACCAGGTTGCAGGCGAACAGGACCAGGATCGCAGTCATCGCAGCCAGGAACACCGGTTGCTGGAACTGGATCCCCCATCCGACCGACTGGCCGGCCGACCGCAACGCAATCAGGATCAGCGCCAGGATCACGAAAGAGGTCAGGATGCCCGCCGCCGAGGCCAGAAAGCCGGCCCGGACCCGGGACGTCGCCGCGCCGCCGTATTTCACCGCGCTCAACAGTTTGAGCGACAGCACCGGCAACACGCAGGGCATCAGGTTGAGAATCAGACCCCCGATCAGCGCCAGTCCCAGCGCCGCCCAAAGCCCGAGTGCGCCCGCGCCGCCCGCCGGCGCGAACGGTGCCTGACGCCTGTCTTCGACGGCGCGCGCGCCGTCGACCAGGGTGAAGGTCAGCGGCTGCGCAGCGAACTCGGACGCGTCCAGGCCGCCACCCCGGACGGTGAAACGCACCGTGCGCCCATCAGGCTGCAGCGCCACCTCCGGCGCACCGAAATAGCTTCCCTCGGGCCCCTCGACGAAAAGGTCGGGCGATGTAAAGACGTCCGGCGCGCGTGCGGCGACCTGGATCACCACACCCTCTTCCACAGTCTGCAGGGTCGCGTCGACGACTTCGACACCGGCCGCCGTCGCGGGGCCGGGGACGCGGGCGGAGAACCGGTCGATCAAGTGCGCCTCCGGCCCCGGATCGCCCGCACCGGCCGGCACCGTCAGATCCAGCGACACGTCGTAGGGGACGCAGATGTCGTTGCAGGTAAGATAGCGGACCAGGCCCGCGAGGCGGGTCTCCGACATGTCGTCGGCGGGGACCACCGTCAGCGGCAGCACCACCTCGTCCTTGTAGCCGATCGTTTCCAGGCCAAGGACCTGGAACCGCTCGGGCGCCGGCCAGTCCATCCGCACGTCGGCGACATTGCGCGAGCCGCTCCAATCCGGGATCGGCGGAAAGCCGGCATCGCCCGGCGAACGCCAATAGATCTTCCAGCCCGGCTTCATCTGGAACTGCAGACCCAGCGGAATGTCCATCCCGGGCGCCGCCGTTTCGACGGCGGAAATCAGCCGGACCCTGCCATGGTCGTTCTCGACCCAGTCGCCGGTCACCGCATGCGCCGCCGTGGCGACGAACACCGCCGCCGCCATCGCGATCTTCAGAAAGGCCCTGTTAACCATGCACCGAAACATCACCAGTCCTTACCGCGCCGATGCCATCGGCACCGGCCCGCCACATTCCAATATAGTCCGCAAATCCCTGGAATCCGGTCACGAAATCGTGGGTTCGAAACCATGCAACAGATTGTGTTGAAAAAGAAAACCCGATGTTAACGGCACATGATATACTGACGTTTCGGACGGGATGCGAGGAACTTGCGGTCCCGATTTTTTGCGAGTTGGGTTCGGAAATGGACGACAGATTCGACAGTGGTTACCTGACCGGACAATTGATCGTCGCAATGCCGACGATGACCGGCCCGCGGTTCGCGCGGACCGTGATCTATATGTGCGTCCACAACGCCGACGGCGCGATGGGCCTGGTGATCAACAAGCCTTTCGAATCCCTCAGCTTCTCGCAGCTTTTGCAGCAGTTGGACCTGGAAATGGTCTCGTCGTCCGACGACATCCGGGTGCATTTCGGCGGGCCGGTCGAGTCCGGTCGCGGTTTCGTGCTGCACTCGGCCGAATACGAGCAGTCCGGAACGATCGTGGTCGACCACGGCGTCGGGCTGACGGCCACTGTCGATATCCTGCGTGACATCGCCGATGGCGCCGGGCCGCGCCAGAGTCTCCTGGCCCTGGGCTACGCAGGCTGGGGCGCCGGCCAACTCGATGGCGAGATCCAGCAGAACGCCTGGCTTCACGTCGCCGCAGACGAGGCGCTGGTGTTCGACGAAAACCTGGAAACCAAGTGGGAACGCTCGATCAACAAGATCGGCGTCGACCCTTCCCTGCTTTCGGGCGAAGCCGGCCACGCCTGATGTCGGCAGGCTGGCCGCTAAACCTCGTATGTCACCCGCACGCTGGGTCGCGGATCGTTGCGCAGCACCCCGAAGGTGACATGGTCCTGCCAGCGCCCCGCGATACAGAGATATTCGCGTGCCAGGCCTTCCTGCCTAAACCCAGCCTTCAGCAGCAGCTTCCTGCTGGCTTCGTTCGACGGCAAGCAGGCCGCCTCCAGCCGGTGCAGGTCCAGGTGGCTGAAGGCGAAGTCCATGGTCAGTTGCAATGCCTCCGCCATGTATCCCTGGCGCGCATACGGCTTGCCGATCCAATAGCCGACGCTTGCCGACTGCGACACGCCACGCCGCACATTGGACAGGGTGATGCCGCCGACAAGCCGGTCTTCGGCGTTCTCGAAGACGAAGAAGGCGTGGCCGTGGCCGGTCTCCCAATCGCCGGTGAAGCGCCGCAAACGGCGGCGAAATCCGGTGGGGCTGGTGGCATCCGTCGGCCAGGTCGGCTCCCAGGGTTCGAGGAACGCGCGGCTGTCGCGCCGGATTTCGATCCAGGCGTCCTGATCGCCGCGCATCGGCGGGCGGATATGGACCCGGGGGCCGATGATGCGCGTGGCGGGCGGGCGGCGTCCGATCAATCCCAGCATCGCTACGCAGCCAACCGTGCGACCACGGAGCCGTAGTCCTCCAGATGTCCCAACGGGCCGATCGCGGCCAAGGTCGGCCTGCCGGCGAAGATCTCCGTCGCGACACGGGCCGCCGTCGCCGTATCGACCGCATCGATCCGGGCAACCTGTTCCGCGATCGGGATCGGCCGTCCGTAGATCAACAGCTGCTGGGCCAACTGCTCGACCCGGGCGCTGGTGCTTTCCAGCGCCATCAGCGTTGCCGCCTTGAGCTGAGCGCGGGCATCGGCCACTTCCTGGTCCCGCAGCGACCTTTCCAGGACGGCAAGCTCCTCGCACAGGACCGGAACCAGTTCCGCGACCTCCTGTTCGCCGGTGCCCGCATAGACGCCCAGCACGCCGCAATCGGCATAGGACGAGGCGAAGCTGTAGATCGAATAGACCAGACCGCGCTTCTCGCGGATCTCCTGGAACAGCCGCGACGACATGCCGCCGCCCAGAAGCGTCGAAAGGACCGACGCGGCGTGCAGGTCGTCGTGGTGAAGACCAACGCTGGGAAAACCCATCACCAGGTGCACCTGCTCCAGCGGCCGTTCCTCGCGGTATTCGCCACCGGTATAGCTCGCTGCGTCTTCGTCGACCCGGGCGGCCGGCACGATCCCGCCCAACAGCCGCTCCGCCTCGCCGCAGAACCATTCGTGATCCACGTTTCCCGAGGCGGCCACGACCAGGCGGTCCGCCGCATAGTTCTGGCTCAAATAACCGACGATGGCATCCCGGTCGATCGCATTCACCGTGTCCGGCGTTCCCAGCACCGGCTTGCCGAACGCCTGGTCGCGATAGGCCATGGCCTGGAAGTGATCGAAGACGATGTCGTCGGGCGTGTCGTGCGATTGCCCGATCTCCTGCAGGATCACCGAACGCTCCCGCGCCAGCTCCTGCTCCTCGAACAGCGAGTTCTGCAGGATGTCGGCCAGGATGTCCAATGCCAGACCGGTGTCTTCCTTCAGCACCTTGGCGTAGAAGGCGGTGTTCTCGCGGCTGGTATAGGCGTTGAGATGACCGCCGACGGCTTCGATCTGATGCGCGATCTCGAGCGCCGAACGCCGGCTGGTTCCCTTGAACGCCATGTGCTCCAGAAAGTGTGCGATGCCGTTCACGGCCGCGGGCTCGTTTCGGGTCCCCACGCCGACCCACAGGCCGAGCGAAACGGATTCCACGGACGTCACCGTGTCGGTCGCTACCCTGAGACCGTTCGACAGCGTTTCAACTCGGATCGTCACGCGGCCCCCTTCAATCGGACATGATCACGGATATAGTTCCGAACCGTTGCCAAATCGTTTGGCAGCGAGACAAAACGCTCCTCCCGCTCGTACAGGTCCGCCAGGCGCGCTGGCAGGGCGGGCGCCTCGCCCACGGCCTGGGTGACGGCGTCGGGGAACTTGGCGGGATGGGCCGTGCCCAAGGCCACCATCGGCACCGTCAGGTCGCGTCGCCGCGCGGCGGCGGCCACCAGGCCGATCGCGGTGTGCGGATCGACGACCTCGCCGGTCGCGCGCGCGAAGGCGGCGATCGCACTCAGGGTCTCCGCATCGTCCAACGAATGGGCGTCGAAGGTCTCGCCGGCGATCGCCCAGACGTTGTGGCCGATATCCAACCGCCCGGTCTGCCGGAAATCGCGCATCAGCGCCGCCACCCGGCCGCCGTCCCGGTCGCACAGTTCGAACAGCAGCCTTTCGAAATTGCTGGATATCTGGATGTCCATGCTGGGCGACAAGGAAGGGACAACCTCGCGAATCGACATGTCGGCCGACGCAAAGAACCGGGTCAGGATGTCGTTGACGTTCGACCCGACGACCAGCTGGTCCACCGGCAGGCCCATCTGCATGGCCGCATAGCCGGCGAACACGTTGCCGAAATTGCCGGTGGGAACGGAAAAGCTGATCCGCCGGTCGGGCGCGCCCAGCGAGACCGCCGCGTGGAAGTAATAGACGATCTGCGCCATCACACGGCACCAGTTGATCGAGTTCACCGCCGACAGGCTCATCTCGTCGCGGAACGGCAGATCGTTGAACAGGGCTTTGACCAGATCCTGGCAATCGTCGAACGTCCCGTCGATCGCCAGGGTGTGGACGTTGGGGTCGTTCACGGTCGTCATCTGGCGGCGTTGGACTTCCGACACACGGCCCTGGGGGAACAGGATGAAGATGTCCAGGGCCTCTCTGCCCCGGCAGGCCTCAATCGCGGCCGATCCGGTGTCGCCCGACGTCGCGCCGACGATCGTTGCCCGTTCGCCGCGTTGCCGCAGGACATGGTCGAACAGCCGGCCCAAAAGCTGCATCGCGAAGTCCTTGAAGGCCAGAGTTGGACCGTGAAACAGCTCCATCAGCCACAAGGACGAATCCAATTGCTTCAGGGGCGCGATCGCATCGTGATCGAACGCGTCATAGGCATCGGCCACCAGACCGGCAAACTCCTCGGCGTCGATGTTGTCGCCAAGGTAAGGACGCATCACGAACACCGCGAGGTCGGCATAGGAAAGGCCGCGCATCCCGCGTAAATCGTCCTTGGTGAAGCGCGGCCAGCTGGCGGGCACGTAAAGGCCGCCGTCGCGTGCCAGGCCGGCAAGCAACACTTCGTCGAAATCCAGTTCCGGTGCTTCTCCCCGGGTGGAAACGTAGCGCACGAGCGCCCTTTCAGCGTGTTTACAACGGAGCGGTAACGTAACGGTCCGGCCAACCCGCCGCAAGACGGCGCGAATGCCGGGATTACAGGGTCCAGACGGCCTTCCCCGGCCCGACCTGCGCCTGGCGCCGGCCGCGCCTCACTGGGTCGGCGCCGGCGAAGGCTGTGCCGCGGCGACGCCGTACAAGTGGACGTCGCGCTGCGGAAACGGGATCGACATGCCAGCGTCCTGGACGGCCTTCTTCGCCGCTTCGATCAGGTGGAACCGGAAGGCCCAATAATCTGAATTGGCTACCCAGCAACGCAGGTTGACCACGACGGCACTGTCGCCAAGCTCGGTCACCATGACCTCCGGCGCCGGCTCGGACAGGACGCGCACGTCCTGCAGCAGCCCCATCAGGGCGGCTTTCGCGCCCTCCACGTCGTCGTAGGCGATGCCCACGGGCACGTCGAGGCGGCGGGTGCTGTTGCGCGAATAGTTGACGATGCGCGCGTTCCAGATCTTGCTGTAGGGGCAGGACACGAAGACGCCGTCGAACGTGGTGAACAGCGTCGTAAACAGCCCGATCTCCACAACCGTGCCGGCGGCGCCTTCCGCGTCGATATAGTCGCCTACCTTGAAGGGCCGCAGGAACAACAGCATGATTCCCGCCGCAATATTCTGAAGCGTTCCCTGCAAGGCCAACCCGACCGCAAGACCGGCGGCGCCCAGCACGGCGATGATGCTGGCGATCTGAACGCCGAATTCCGAAAGCACGGCAACGACCGTGATGATCAGAATGACGTAGCGCACGATAGACCCAAGAAGCGGCTTCAGGGTCACGTCCAGGCGTTCAATCCGGCCCAGCCCGCGCATGGTCCAGGAATGGGCCATGGCGGCGGCCCACCACCCCAGGATCAGGATGATCAGGGCACCGAGTGAATTGAGGCCGTAGTCAAGCGCGACCAGACCCAGTTCTCCGGACAACTCGTGTGCACTTTCGAGAAACTCTTCCATGTTCCGTCTCCCCTATGCGTCGTCTCGACCGTTCAGGTAGCGGTCCGCCAGATGCGCCTTGAAGGCCGACGGGTCCAGGGGCCGTCCGGTTGCCTGTTCCAGGACTTCGGCGGTCGTATGGCGGGATGCCTTGTCGTGCACGTTGGGCCTCAGCCAGGCCATCAGCGGCCGGAAATCGCCGCGGGCAAGGGCCGAAGGGATCTCCGGATCGGCCGCCACCGCCGTCTGGAAGAACTGCGCCGCCGCCATGGCGCCCAGCGTATAGGTGGGGAAATACCCCCAGGCGCCATCGTACCATTGGATGTCCTGCAGGCACCCCAGGCGGTCGTCCGGCGGGCGGATGCCCAACAGGGACTCCAGGCCTTCGTTCCAGGCGCCAGGAAGGTCCGCAACCGACAGTTCGCCCGCCAGCATCGCCTGCTCCAGCCGGTAGCGAAGGATCACGTGCGCGGGATAGGTAACCTCGTCGGCATCGACGCGGATGAAGTCCGGGGCGACCCGGATGCAGAGGCGGTAAAGATTGTCAGCCTGCCACGCAGGCCCTTCGCCGGCGAACGCCTGACACAGTTGCGGCGCAACGAACCGCATGAAGTGCAGGCTGCGGCCGGCCTGCATCTCCACGATCAGCGACTGGCTTTCATGCAGGGCCATGCCGCGCGATTCTCCGACCGGCTGGTGGCGCCAGTCCGACGGCAGGTTGGCCTCGTACATAGCGTGGCCGGTCTCGTGCAGCACCGCCATCAGCGCCGTCATGAAGTCGCCTTCGTCGTAGCGGGTGGTGATCCGGCTGTCCCCGGCATAACCGGACGAGAACGGGTGGCGGCTGCGATCCAGCCGGCCGGCTTCGAAGTCCAGACCGACCCGCGCCGCCATCCGGCGGCACAGCTCTTCCTGAGCATCGATGTCGAAGGGTCCGGCCGGCATGGTCGGTGCCGGCTGCGCATTCTGCGCGGTGAGGACCCGCTCCAGGAAATCCGGCAGGAAGGCGGCATAATCGTCGAACACCGGGTCGATAGCCGCGGCCCGTCCGCCGGGCTCGTATTCGTCCAGAAGCGCGTCGTAGAGGCTGAGGCCCATCGCGTCGGCTTTCGCCGCGCCGGCCTCACGGCTCAAAGACAGGACCGTCTGCAGGGCATCCGCCACCATCGCGAAGTCCGCGGCCGGACGCGCGTCCCGCCACAGCATCTCGCAGGTCATTGCGGCCTTGGTGCGCGCTTCCACAAGATCCGCCGGTACTGCGGTCGCGTGGCGCCACTGCCGCCTCATTTCCCGCAGGTTGGCAACCTGCCATGGGTCAAGGCCGTCTTCCGCCCGCTCCGCCTCTTCCAGCCGATCCGCCGTGGCGGGATCTGTCATCAGGGCATGGGCGGCCACCTGCAGGACCGACATTTGCTCGGCGCGGGCCTCGCTGCCTTTGCGCGGCATCATCACCGACATGTCCCAGTGCAGGACGCCGACCGCCTCGCCAATCGCGGCATGGCGTCGAAACACGTCCTCCAGGTCGCCGTATGCCGTTTGCACGCTCACGCTTCTCTCCTTCGGCGGTGATAGATCACATAGATCACCGCCAGGGCGACGGCCAGGGCGTACCAGGTAATGGCGTATTGCAGGTGGTTGTTGGGCAGGTTGACGCGCCACTGCTGACCGACCGGCCAGCCGCCGGGTACCTCCCGATCGGACGCCACGATGTAATGGTCCGGAAGCGGGCCCAGCCCTGCGGCCGCCGCCATCGCCGGTGGATCGACCCAAAACCAGACGTTCTCCTCCGACCTGTTGCCATCGACAAAGCCAGGATCGCGATCCGCGAACCTGACGATGCCCTCGACCGTGACGCGGCCCTGCACCTGTCCGGCGGCCCGGGTCGCCGGGTCGCGCAATTCGAACGGGATCCAGCCCCGGTTCACCAGCACCGCGCCTTGTCCGTCGGCTGCAATCAAGGGAGTCAGCACGTTGAGGCCGGGCCGGCCGTTCCGGGCCCGTTTCCAAAGATAGAACTCGTGGGCGTGGTCGAACTCTCCGGCGACCGCGACCCGCTGGAATTCCATTTCGTCGCGGGACAAGGGACCGTCGGTCAATGGAACCGCCGCAGCCGTCGAACGCGACTGCAACCGTTCGATCAGGTCTTGCCTCCACTGCAGCCGCTGCACCTGCCAGGTGCCAAGCCCGATCAGGACGATCAGCAGCGGAACCGTGACGATTGTCGGCAATAATTGAGGTCTGAAGGCCATTGTTTCACTCAGCCGCCGCTTCCGGACAACCCGCCGGAAACGGCACTCCTGTCGGCTGGAATTCGGCCGGATGCGAGCTCGGCGCGGCGGCTCAGCCCATCATGCCGCCACGATCGACGATCATCATGGCGAACAGGCCGAACAGATAGAAGATGGAGTAGCCGAACATCCGCCTGGCGCTGCGGTCGGTATCGTCGAACCAGACCTTGACCGCGGAGGCGATGAAAAGAGCGCCCATTACGATGGCCGAAATCCCGTAGGCAGGCCCGACTGTGCCCAGGTACCAGGGCAACAGCGCAATCGGGAATAGAAGCACGGTGTACAGCAGCATCTGTCGCTTGGTTTCCCGCCGCCCGGCGATCACCGGCAGCATCGGCACGCCGGCCTTCTCGTAGTCCCCCAGCCGGTACAGCGCCAGGGCCCAAAAATGCGGCGGCGTCCAGAAGAAGATCAGCAGAAACAGGGCGATCGCCTCCAGCCCGACGGAGCCCGTGGCCACGGCCCAGCCGATCATCGGCGGGAAGGCCCCCGCAGCACCGCCGATGACGATGTTCTGCGGTGTCCTGCGCTTGAGCCAGACCGTGTAGACAAAGACATAGAAAAGGATGGTCAGAGCAAGCAACGCGGCGGCAACCCAGTTCACCGCCAGTCCCATCAGCGCAACCGAGCCACCCGCCAGGACGATGCCGAAACTCAGGGCCTCGGCCGGCTCCATCCGCCCCATCGGCAAGGGCCGCCCCGAGGTGCGCGCCATCAGGCGGTCGATATCGCGGTCGTACCACATGTTGATCGCGCCGGACGCGCCCGCGCCCACGGCGATGCAGAGGATGGAAACCGCGGCAATCATCGGATGGACGTCGCCGGGCGCAAGGTAAAGCCCGGTAAAGCCGGAAAACACGACCAACGACATGACGCGCGGCTTCAGCAGGGCGACATAGTCGCTGACCCGCGAATCGGTGGTGGTTGAAACGCTTTCCGTGGCTTCGGAAGTCTCGGACGACATGGTTCTGAAACACTCCAGATTTCGGCGAAACTATCAACACTGCCGCTTTCAGAGAACACATAAAACGATTCCATCTTTTCCGCCAGCCACCAGTCCGGCCTCTTCCGCGGGCGCTGCGATGCGGGCCCATGCCTGCCAAGGAGACGAAAAAGCCCGGAAATCGGGGCTTCTCCCAGGCACAAGGCCGCGGTGCCGGGGCACCGCCGCCAGCCCGCCCAAGGCCGGCGGTGCGCGCCCGGGTCCGCCGAACCGCCCGGATCTGCGTCTTGTTGACGTGCGGCAAAGCGCCTTCTTGAACCGTCATTTCCTACGTCTTGTCGCGCTTCCCGCAACAGGCTAAGGTTTTCCGGGGTCAGCGCAATCGGGCCGGGCAACAATGTTCCGCCTTGGGCCGGTTGGCACAGTCTGCGGCGTGGGAGTGGGATTGCAGTCTCGACAATTCGACACAGTTCGAAACGGTCCGAGCGGCTCGCCACGCCGCGGTTCTTGGCGTTTCCCGGGCCGTTCCGGCCCGGTCGCAAGGGTGGATGAAACGGTATGCATGTAGCAATCATTCTGATTTTGGTCGCCCTCGGTTCGGTCGCGTTCCACATCTGGAGTCCCTTCTGGTGGACCGAGATCGCGTCGAACTGGGGATATGTCGACGGAACGATCATCCTGACGTTCTGGATCACCGGCCTGGTCTTTGTGGCGGTCCTGCTGTTCACCGCCTATTGCGTGATCCGATTCCGGCATCGTGAAGGACGCAAGGCCGAGTACGAGCCGGAAAACTCCAAACTCGAATGGTGGCTGACCATCCTGACCACGGTCGGCGTCGCCGGCATGCTGGCGCCCGGCCTGTTCGTCTGGCATCAGTTCATCTCGGTTCCGGAGGGTGCCGACGAAGTCGAGGCGATGGGCTACCAATGGGGCTGGGGCTTCCGTTTCCCGGGCAAGGACGGCGTGCTGGGCAAGACCGATGCCCGCAACATCACTGCCGACAACACGTTCGGCTTGAACCCGGACGATCCCAACGGCCAGGACGACATCATCGTCGACGACACCGATGTGCAGCTCCCGCTCGGCCGGCCGGTCAAGATGCTGCTGCGCTCGATCGACGTGCTGCACGATTTCTACGTGCCCCAGTTCCGGGCCAAGATGGACATGATCCCCGGGTCGGTGACCTATTTCTGGGTCGAACCAACCAGGACCGGGACTTTCGACATCCTGTGTTTCGAGCTGTGCGGCACCGGGCACTATGCCATGCGCGGCCAGGTCACGGTGGCCGAGGAAGCCGACTTCCAGGCATGGCTGGACGAACAGCCGACCTTCGGCGAGATCATGGCCGAGGCCAGACGGAACGCCGAGCAGGAAAGCGATGTCGCCATGCAGGCGCGCGAGACTGCGCCAGCCAAGTAACCGAAACGCGATCACCGGCCGGCGCCGATCGCGCCAGGTGAAAGAAAGCCGAAGAGGGTGAATTGATGGCCTATTTCATTCCGACGAAACCAGAAGACGTCCCGCCGCAAGAAGTCGAGGAAGTCGAGCTTTATCACGGCACCACCTGGATCACGAAGTACGTCTTCTGTCAGGACGCCAAGGTCATCGCCATCCAGTATTCCTGTACGGCGATCGCGATCGGGCTGTTGGGCCTGGTCCTGTCGTGGCTGATGCGCCTGCAGCTCGGCTTCCCCGAGCTGTTCGATTTCATCAGCCCCGAGCTCTATTACCAGTTCATCACCATGCACGGGATGATCATGGTGATCTACCTGCTGACCGCGCTGTTCCTGGGCGGGTTCGGCAATTACCTGATCCCCCTGATGTGCGGCGCGCGGGACATGGTGTTCCCGTTCGTCAATATGCTCAGCTACTGGGTCTATCTGCTGGCCGTCCTGGTCCTGGTCGCCAGCTACTTCGTGCCCGGCGGCCCCACTGGCGCCGGTTGGACCCTGTATCCGCCGCAGGCGATTCTTTCCGGCACGCCGGGCGCCGACGGCGGCATCATCCTGATGCTGATCTCGCTGGCCCTGTTCATCGTCGGCTTCACGATGGGCGGCCTGAACTACGTCGTCACGGTCCTGCAGGCACGGACCCGGGGCATGACCCTGATGCGTCTGCCGCTGACGATCTGGGGCATCTTCGTGGCGACGGTCCTGGCGCTGTTCGCCTTCCCGGCTCTCTTCGTCGGCGCGATCATGATGTCGCTGGACCGCCTGTTGGGCACCAGCTTCTTCATGCCGCACATCGTGGAACTGGGCGAACAGCTCAGCTACGGCGGCGGCAGCCCGATCCTGTTCCAGCACCTGTTCTGGTTCTTCGGGCATCCGGAGGTCTATATCGTCGCCCTGCCGGCCTTCGGCATCGTCTCCGACCTGATCGCCACCCATGCGCGCCGCAACATCTTCGGCTACCGCATGATGGTCTGGGCGATCGTCATCATCGGCGGGCTCAGCTTTATCGTCTGGGCGCACCACATGTATGTCAGCGGCATGAACCCCTATTTCGGGTTCTTCTTCGCCACCACCACGCTGATCATCGCCGTGCCGACGGCCTTGAAGGTCTATAACTGGGTCCTGACCCTGTGGCGCGGCGACATTCACCTGACCTTGCCGATGCTGTTCGCCATCGGTTTCATCGTCACCTTCGTGAACGGCGGCATCACCGGCCTGTTCCTGGGCAACGCGGTGATCGACGTGCCGCTGTCCGACACCATGTTCGTGGTCGCCCACTTCCACATGGTGATGGGCGTGGCGCCGATCCTGGTCATCTTCGGCGCGATTTACCACTGGTATCCGAAGATCACCGGCCGGATGCTGAACGAAGGCATGGGTCAGATCCACTTCTGGGTCACCTTCATCGGGTCCTATGCCATCTACTTCCCGATGCACTATCTGGGCTTCATTGGCGTGCCGCGCCGCTATTTCGACATCTCCGGAACCAGTTTCATTCCCGACTCGGTGACGACCCTGAACGAGTTCATCACCATCGCGGCGCTGATCGTCGGCGCGGCACAGGTGCTGTTCATGTTCAACCTGGCCTGGAGCCTGCGGCACGGAAAGGTCGCCGGCGGCAACCCCTGGCGGGCGACGACGCTGGAATGGCAGACGCCGGAAACGCCGCCGGGACACGGCAATTTCGGGCCGAAACTGCCGGTGGTCTATCGCTGGGCCTATGACTTCAACGTTCCCGGGGCGAAGGAGGACTTCCTGCCGCAGAACGCGCCGCCCGAGCCGGAACATGTGCACGAACCGCATGGCCACCGCCCGGCGGCCCAACCGGCGGAATAGGGACGCGTCGTGAACCTGCTGCGCGAGCTGTTCGAGAAACCCTGGGTCTCGCCCCAGGGGCCGCGCGGCGACGTGGTCACCCTGCCGTCGGCGACAATCGGGCTGCGCCTGTTCCTGGGCGTCGTCACCGTGCTGTTCTCGCTGCTGACGGTCGCCTATGGCGAGCGTATGTCCTACGAGGAATGGCGGCCGCTGCCCGATTCCTGGCTGATGTGGCTGAACGTGGCGGTGCTGGTCGGCGCCAGCGCGGCGCTGCAATGGGCGCGGGTCAGCGCCCGGCGCGGCGACCTGCATGGCGTGCGGCAAGGCCTGACGGCCGGCGGGTTCTTCACCTTCGCCTTCCTCGGTGGCCAGGTCTGGGCCTGGCAGCAGCTTGCGGCCTACGACTTCATCGCCACCACCAGCCCGGCGAACGCCTTCTTCTATCTAATCACGACGCTGCACGGCCTGCACCTTCTGGGCGGCCTGGTCGCCTGGGGCGTCACCACCGAGCGGGTGTTCCGCGGCGCACCGCTGGCGAAAATCCGCCTCAGCATTAACCTGTGCGCCGTTTACTGGCATTACCTTTTGGGTGTCTGGCTTGCCCTGTTCGTCCTGCTGTTCCTGCCGGGCGGGGCGCTTCCGATCGTCTGCCGGGCGTTTACGCCCTGATCGCCGTTTGTTTGTGTAACGAGGACTGAAAGCACATGGCGCATTCTTCGTCGAGTACAGAAGCCCTACAGAGCGGCCTCAGCGGTCTTGCCGCCGACTGGTCGTCCGACCAGAGGGCGTTCAAAAACATCCACTGGGGCAAGGCCTTCATGTGGATCTTCCTGGTCAGCGACACGTTCATCTTCAGCTGTTTCCTGTTGTCCTACATGACCGTGCGCATGTCGACGACGGTGCCCTGGCCGAACCCCAGCGAGGTCTTCGCCCTGAGTTTCGGCGGCGATCCGATCCCGCTGATCCTGATCGCGATCATGACCTTTGTCCTGATCACCAGCAGCGGCACCATGGCCCTGGCGGTCAACATGGGCTACCGCCGCGACCGGGCCAAGACTGCCGCCTTGTTGTTCGCGACGGCCGGTTTCGGTGCCCTGTTCGTCGGTATGCAGGCCTTCGAATGGACCAAGCTGATTGAGGACGGGGTCCGTCCCTGGGCCAACCCGATGGGTGCCTCGCAGTTCGGCGCTGCTTTCTTCATGATCACTGGCTTCCACGGGTTCCACGTGACTTGCGGCGTCATCGCCTTGGTGCTTTTGGCCTTCAAGGTCATGCGCGGCGACCTGGACGAGGAAAGACCCGGCGCCTTAACTCACCGGAAATGGAATTACGAGATCGTCGAGATCGTCGGGCTCTACTGGCATTTCGTTGACCTGGTGTGGGTCTTCATCTTCGCACTCTTCTATCTTTGGTAAGGGATCGTTATGGCTGCCACCGTCGGACAATCACACCCGCTCAGCGTCTATTTCAAGGTATGGGGCTGGCTGTTCGTGCTCAGCGCCATGTCCTATGCCGTCGACTATTACCATCTGGAAGGCGGCCTCAGATGGTCGCTGATCCTGATCTTCATGATGCTGAAGGCCGGTCTGATCGTTGCCGTCTTCATGCACGTGATCTGGGAAAGGCTGGCTCTGACCTACGCCATCCTGGTGCCGCCCCTGGTGCTGTTGGTGTTCGTCGCCCTGATGGCGATGGAATCCGACTACACCTTCTTCAGCCGCGAGTACTTCTTCGCCACCGCGGCCTGACGCTGCCAGGCGCTTAAGAACAGCGAACGCCCGCCCCGACCGGGGCGGGCGTTTTCTATTGGTAAGGCGATGCCGCGCGCGACGCCCGCTTCAGTACTGCACGACCTTGCGGTATACGTGCCAGCTTGCGTGACCCAGCACTGGCAGCACCACCGCCAGACCTACGAAGAACGGAAGCGAACCCAGCAGCATGCTGACCGCGATGATGATGGCCCACAGGCCCATCGTCATCGGGTTGGCCGCAACCGCGCGGACCGAGGTCTGCACCGCGGCCGCCAGGTGGACGTCCTTGTCCAGCAGCATCGGGAATGAAATCACGCCCAGCGTGAACACCACCACCGCGAACAGGAAGCCGATGCTGCTGCCCACCGCGATCAGCGTCCAGCCCGAACCGGTGGTCAGGATCTCCGCAACGAAATCGCCGACCGATTCCGGCGCGGTCGTGCTGAAGTTCATTTCGTAGATCGTCTGGGCCGCGGCCAGCCAGCCGAAATAGACCCCCATCAGGACCAGGCCCAGCAGAATGATCGAGACGATCGAGGGCGAGCGCAGCACTTCGAAGGAATGCCATCTGGAGGTATCGAGGCCCAGTTCCCGCCGCCGGCTGAGCTCGTACACTCCCAGCGCAACCAGCGGGCCGATCAGCGTGTATCCGGCCAGCAATGGAAAGACCAACGGAAGGACGTCGTAGCCTGCATAGCTTCGGGCGAGTACCAGCATGACGACGGGATAGACGATGCACAGAAAGATCAGATGCGTCGGCATCGCCTTGAAGTCGTCATAGCCCTTGGCCAGCGCGTCCTTGAGGTCCGGCCAGCCGACGTTGCGGATGGTCGGCTGAACCGACGTTTGGGGACCGGAACTGGCCATATGCTCCTGACTGATCATGGTTGCTTCTCCCAATCCGCGGAACCGGTCGGCCGTGACCCGGAGGCCGTCCTGGTCAACCGCCGGAGCGCGGGGCGTCAACCGCCGCATCGCAAGACATTCGGGAGTATAAGCCCCGATTCGGGACCAAAGCCATAGTCGGAAGGAGCGGCGCCGTCCGGGCGGCCTTCAGGTAGTAAACCGGTTAACGCCGGCCGACGCAATCGCGCGGTTCAGGCCTCGCTGTCGTCCCGGAACGTGTTCATGCCCGTGTCGCCCGCCCGGTGCCGATACTGGAGCGCGATCAGCACCGCCTTGAATGGCGGCAACAGCGCCATGGTGCCGCCGACGACGACCACGCAGACCGCAAGAATGGAAACCAGCATCGGCGCGCGGATCACGAACTCCATGACGACCACCAGCAGGGCCGCGATGAAGCCGACAACGAAGATCACGAACACCGCCGGGCCGTCGCCGCTGTCCTCGGCGCTGAGGTCCAGCCCGCAGACCTCGCAGGCGTCCGCGACTTTCAGATAGGACTTGAACAGCCGCCCTTGCCCGCAACGCGGACAGCGCAGGGCAAGGCCCGCGCTCAGCGCGGATACGGGCGGGTGATCTGCCACGGCCGGCCCCTCAGAGAATCGGGCCGCGGCCCCACCAATAGATGCAGACGAACAGGAACAGCCAGACGACGTCGACGAAATGCCAGTACCAGGCCGCCGCCTCGAACCCGAAATGATGGTCGGGCGTGAACTGGTCGCGCCGGGCCCGGAACCAGCACACCAGCAGGAAGGTCGTGCCGATGATCACGTGGGCGCCGTGGAAGCCCGTCGCCATGTAGAAGGTCGACGAATAGATCCCGTCGGAGAACCCAAAGGCGGCGTGGCTGTACTCGTAAGCCTGAAGCGCGGTGAACAGGACGCCCAGGACGACGGTCAAACCCAGCCCCAGCACCATCTGATCCTTGCGCCCCTCGCGCAGCGCATGGTGCGCCCAGGTGACCGTGCAGCCCGACAACAGCAGGATCAGCGTGTTGATGAAGGGAATGTCGAACGGATCGAAAGTCTCCACCCCTTCCGGCGGCCAGACCCCGCCCGGCACGTTGTAGGGCAGTTCCTTCGGATTGAGGCTGGCGTCGAAATAGGCCCAGAAGAAGGCGGCAAAAAACATCACCTCCGACGCGATGAACAAGGCCATGCCGTAGCGCAGCCCAAGCTGCACCACCGGGGAGTGATGGCCTTCGAAGGTGGCCTCGCGAATGACGTCGCGCCACCAGTACCACATGGTCGCGATGATCAGGATGACGCCCGGGAAGATCTTGGCGATGCCTAGACCCTCGACGAACGCCTGGCTGTCGGCCCCGAAGATCCCCGGGTGCAGATAGACGACGATCCCGAAGGCCAGACAAAACGCCCCCAGCGCGCCGACCACCGGCCATGGACTGGGATCGACCAGGTGATAGTCGTGTTGCGGTCCGTGGTGCGTATCAGCGCTCATCGCGTATGTTCCTCAACTCTTCTTATCATCGTCACCGGCGGCGGCTCGGCCTGTTTCGGCCTACCTGCCCGCCGCAAGCTGTTCCGGTTCGTCGTCGGTCCTGGCCCGGAAGAACGTGTAGGACAGCGTGATCGTGTTCACGTCGTCCATGTAGGGGTCGTCGGCAAATTCCGGGTCCACGTAAAACGCGACCGGCATCTCCATCGCCTGTCCGGGCGCAAGAGTTTGCTCGGTAAAGCAGAAGCACTCGACCTTGGTGAAATAGACGCCCGCCTTCTGCGGCGTCACGTTGAAGGTCGCCGTCCCGACGACCGGCTCGTCGGACAGGTTGCGCGCCCGATAGAATGCCAGCGCGTTCTCTCCCGCCTGCAGGTTCATCTCCGCCTGGACCGGCGCGAACGCCCAGGGCAGGTCGCCGTTGACCGATGCATCGAAACGAATCGTCAGCTTGCGGTCGACCGTCCGTCGGCTGGCTTCGACCGCCTCCTGCGTCGTGCCGCCATAACCCGTCACCCGGCAGAACATGTCGTACAGCGGCACCGCGGCGAAGGACAGCCCGACCATTCCGGCAACCAGGCCGGCCATGGCGAACGCGGTCCGCCGCTTGGCCCTGTCGGTCTGCGACGCCATCGCTCAGGCGCCCATTATCTTGATCACGCCGATCAGGTACAGCAACGCGCCGACGCCGACCAGTACCAGCAGGATCGCCAGGTTCTTGAAGAATTTCCGGCGATGCGCCTCGGTCGGATGAAACCCCTTGCGGGGCCGGCCGTCGGTGCTGTCTTTTCCCATTGCTGCGTCCATTGGCGTCGATCCGGGCCCTTCGATGCTACTTGACCTGCGGCAGCACGTCGAAGGTATGGAATGGCGGTGGCGAGGACACCGTCCATTCCAGCGTCGTCGCGCCTTCGCCCCAGTAGTTCTCGCCGACCCGCTTGCCGTACTTCATGCTCCACACGATGACCACGAAGAAGAACACCGTGGAAGCCGCAGTGATATAGGACCCGATCGACGAGACGTAGTTCCAGCCCGCCAGGCCGTCGGCATAGTCGATATAGCGGCGCGGCATTCCGGAAAGCCCCAGAAAATGCTGCGGGAAGAAGGTCATGTTGACGCCGACAAACGTGGTCCAGAAATGGAACTTACCGGCCCATTCCGGATATTGGCGGCCGGTCATCTTGCCGAACCAGTAATACATGCCGGCAATGATCGCGTAGACCGCGCCCAGGCTCAGCACGTAGTGGAAGTGCGCGACAACGTAGTAGGTGTCATGCAGTTGCAGGTCCATTCCCGCATTCGACAGCACAACGCCGGTCACCCCGCCCATCACGAACAGGAAGATGAACCCGACCGCCCACAGCATGGGCGTGTCCATCCGGATCGACCCGCCCCACATCGTCGCGATCCAGGAGAAGATCTTGATGCCCGTTGGCACCGCGATCACCATCGTCGCCAGCGTGAAATAGGCCCGGGTATCGGCGGAAAAACCGACCGTGTACATGTGGTGCGCCCACACGATGAAGCCGATGAAGCCGATCGCGATCATGGCATAGGCCATGCCCAGATAGCCGAAGACGGGCTTGCGCGAGAAGGTCGACACGATGTGGCTGATGATCCCGAAGGCCGGCAGGATCATGATGTAGACCTCGGGATGCCCGAAGAACCAGAACAGGTGCTGGAACAGCACAGGATCGCCGCCGCCTTCCGGCACGAAGAACGCAGTTCCGAAGTTGCGGTCGGTCAACAGCATGGTGATGGCGCCGCCCAGGACCGGCAGGGACAGCAGCAACAGGAAGGCCGTGACCAGGATTGACCAGGCGAACAGCGGCATCTTGTGCAGGGTCATGCCCGGCGCGCGCATGTTGAAGATCGTGGTGATGAAGTTGATCGCACCCAGGATCGAAGACGCACCCGCGATGTGCAGGGCGAAGATCGCCATGTCGACCGCCGGGCCGGGATGGCCCAGGGCGGACGACAGCGGCGGATAGACGGTCCAGCCGGTGCCGGCGCCGCCGCCGATCACCGCCGACAGCACAAGCAGAGTGATTGCCGGGACCAGAAGCCAGAAGCTGATGTTGTTCATGCGCGGGAACGCCATATCCGGCGCGCCGATCATCAGCGGCACGAACCAGTTGCCGAACCCACCGATCAGTGCCGGCATGACCACGAAGAACACCATGATCAGGCCGTGCGCCGTGATCACGACATTCCAGAAATGTCCGTCCGGATCGCCCGCGGCATCGGTCATCCACTGGACGCCGGGATCCTGCAGCTCCATGCGCATGTAGACCGAGGCCGCGCCGCCGATGATGGCCGCGATGACCGAGAACACCAGGTACATGGTCCCGATGTCCTTGTGGTTGGTCGAATAGAGATACCGCTTCAGCCCGGTCGGATGATGATCGTGATGCTCCTGGGCGGTGGCGTGTTCGGCCATTACCGGCTCTCCTTTAAGGCCGCCGATGCGACCGCTTGTTGACTGTCATCCGGCGCCGACTTCGGCTCTGCCAGCGCGGTGTCCGCCGCAAGCTGCGCCGGTGGCGTGTCGGGCGAATCGACCCTGGCGTGAGTCTGCTGCGCTTCCTTGACCCAGGCCTGGAAATCGTCCTTGGAGACCACGCGAACCATGATCGGCATGTAGGCGTGATTGACGCCGCACAGTTCCGAGCAGAAACCGTAATAGGTGCCCGTCTGGTTGACCTCGACCCAGGTCTCGTTCAGGCGCCCGGGAACCGTGTCCATGCGAACGCCGAAGTCGGAGATCGCCCAGTTGTGCAGAACGTCCGCCGAAGTCATCTGCAACCGGACCTTGGTATCGACCGACAGCACCACCGGGTTGTCCGTCTCCATCAGGCGCTTCTGACCGGGCTGCAGCTCGTCTTCCGGAACCAGATTCGCATCGAACGTGAAGTTGCCATGGTCGGGATACTCGTAGGACCAGTACCACTGGTGCCCGACGATCTTCAGGGTCATCTCGGCATCCTCGAACCTTTCGGTCGCATACAGCAGCCGCAGCGACGGGAAGGCGATGACCACCAGGATGATGATCGGCACCGCGGTCCACAGGATCTCCAGGACGGTGTTGTGGGTGGTCTTCGACGGCGTCGGATTGCGCGACTCCCGGAACCGGAAGACAACGAACAACAGCAGGACCAGGACCAGAACGACGATGCCTGTGATGATCGGCATCAGCCAGAGATTGTGGAATTCCGCCATCTGCCGCGCCAGCGGCGTCACAGGTTCGGGAAGGCCGAGCTGCCAGGGCTGCGGTTCCGCCGCCATGGCCGTTCCTGCCGCCAGCATCGCGGTCCCCGACGATGCAAATGCCAATAAGCGTTTCACGCGTTCAAACTCCTGTCGTCACGCCGTCTTGCCGCCGGGCTTGCCACCGTTCGGCGCCGCCCGGTCAAATCAGATTGGGTTTCCCCACCACGACCTCTAAGGCACGGCGTCATATAGCCCATTTGCATTAATACCGGCATCCGGCGCGACACTGTGCCGCGAGGCGCAAACCGGTCGAACCCCGGCGCAATCGAGCCCTGCGGATGCCGCCGCGCAACAGCGCCGCCGCACGAATTGATGTCGTCAAACGGGCTGGAAGGCTCATATTAACATCAGGCGGTCAGGAATGGTTCGATCGCACCGCCTATGCTGCCGAACGCGTCGCAACGCCGGCGCGCCGCCGCTGACCAGGAGACCGTTACCGATGACCAACCTCGCCGTGACCGACGACCTGTTCTTCAACCGGGCGGGCATGGACCGCGCCAAGGTCGAAACCATCACTTCGGAGACCCTGGAGGGCGCCGACGACGGCGAGCTCTATCTGGAGTTCTCCCAGTCGGAAAGCATCAGCTTCGAGGACGGCCGGGTGAAGGCGGCCAGTTTCGATACCGGGCAGGGTTTCGGCCTTCGCGCGGTGGCCGGCGAGGCGACCGGCTATGCCCATGCCTCCGACCTTTCCGAAGACGCGATCAAACGGGCCGCCGGCACGGTGAAGGCCGTGCGCGCCGGCCATGCCGGCACCTTCGCCGCCCCGCCGATCGGCACCAACAGGGTGCTCTATACCGACGAGGATCCGCTGGGCACGGTGTCGTTCGAGGACAAGGTCAAGCTGCTGGCCGAGATGGACGCCTATGCGCGAGCCAGCGACAGCCGGGTGCAGCAGGTCATGGCCTCGATCGCAGGGTCGTGGGACGCAGTGCAGATCATCCGCCCCGACGGCTGCCGTGTCGCCGACGTCCGGCCGCTGGTGCGCATCAACGTCACCGTCGTCGCGGCCGAAGGCGACCGCATGGAAACCGGCTCCTATGGGGCGGGTGGCCGGACCGGCTTCGCCTTCTACGTGGATCCCGACAACTGGAAGCCCTATGTGGACGAGGCGCTGCGCCAGGCGGTGACCAACCTGGCGGCCGTGCCGGCGCCGGCCGGCGAAATGCCGGTGGTCCTCGGCCCCGGCTGGCCCGGCGTGATGCTGCACGAGGCCGTGGGCCACGGGCTGGAAGGCGACTTCAACCGCAAGAAGATCTCGGCCTTCGCAGGGCTGATGGGCGAGCGGGTCGCGTCGCCCGGCGTCACCGTCATCGACGACGGCACCATCGACGACCGCCGCGGTTCCCTGACCGTTGACGACGAAGGAACGCCCACTGCCTGCACCACTCTGATCGAGGACGGCGTGCTGGTCGGCTATATCCAGGATCGCCTGAACGCCCGCCTGATGGGCATGAAGCCCACCGGCAACGGCCGGCGCCAGTCCTTCGCCCACGTCCCGATCCCGCGCATGACAAATACCTACATGCTGGGCGGCGACAAGGACCCGGCGGAGATCATCGCCTCGGTCGACAGGGGCGTCTACATGGTCAATTTCGGCGGCGGCCAGGTCGACATCACCAACGGCAAGTTCGTCTTCACATGTACCGAGGGGTACCTGATCGAAGACGGCAAGCTGGGCGCACCGGTCAAGGGCGCAACCCTGATCGGGAACGGCCCCGACGCGCTGACCAAGGTGTCGATGATCGGCAACGACATGAAACTGGATTCCGGCATCGGCACCTGCGGCAAGGACGGCCAGGGCGTGCCCGTCGGCGTCGGCCAGCCGACCATGCGCATCGACGGCCTGACCGTGGGTGGCACCCAGGCGGCTTAGCAGCGACCGTAACGCCCTCACCCCAACCCCTCTCCCTCCAGGGAGAGGGGCTTATTTTCTCTTCTCCCCCGGGGGGAGAAGGTGGCCCGAAGGGCCGGATGAGGGGGTTACGATTCCCCAAAAATAGGCGACACTGCCCCGATCACAGCAGGGACAGTAAATGCGCCGGACTCTCGATCTCAAAACGTTTCCTCTCGACGATCTGGACAGCGAGCGCGGTCAGGCCTTCCTGGCGTCGTGCCGGTCAGCCCTCGCGCGCGAGGGCATGGTCGATCTGGCCTGTCTTGTCCGTCCACGGGCCCTTGCACAGTGCGTGTCGGAGGTGGCGCCGTTGTTTCCGGCATCGGCGTTCCGGCACAAACGAAGCCACAACATCTATTTCGACGACCACATCCCGGGACTGGCCGCCGACCACCCGGCATTGCGGCACGTGGAGACTGCGAACTACACCGTCTGCGGCGATCAGATCCCCGACAGTGTTCTCAGCCGGATCTACGAATGGCCGCCCCTGGCGGCGTTTCTCGCCGCGGCCATGGAAAAGCCACGCCTGTTTCCGATGGACGATCCGCTGGCCCGCATCAATGTAATGGCGTACCCCGCCGGCGAGGGTCTGAACTGGCACTTCGACCGTTCCGAATTCACCGTCACGCTCCTGTTGCAGGCGCCGGTGTCCGGCGGGCTGTTCCAGTATCGCACCGGTCTCAGGTCCGATAGCGATCCCAACTATCGCGGGGTCGCGCGCCTGCTGGACAACCGGGACGCCGCCGTCAAAGCTCGGCCCCTGACCGCCGGGACACTGTCCCTGTTCAAGGGCAAGAACACCGCCCATCGGGTAACGCCGGTCGAAGGCGACCGGCCACGACTCGTCGCCGTCTTCTCCTTCTATGAGAACCCGGGCGTCCGGTTTTCTGCAGCCGAGCGTCGCGGCTTCTATGGGCGTGCATCAGCACAGGAGTCGCTTGCATGAGAGAGGAACCCGCCGCCTGTGTCGCCGGTGTCCTTCCACCGGTGGACGTGCCCCAACTCAGGCGCGAACGCCTGGCGCGGCTGCGCGCGGTGATGGCCGAGGCCGACGTCGCCGCCGCTGTCTTCTACGACCCGATCAACATCCGCTACGCCACCGACGTCACCAACATGCAGGTCTGGTGCCTGCACAACCCCACCCGCTATGCCTTCGTGGCCGCGCAAGGCCCGGTCGTGATGTTCGACTTCCACACCTGCGAGATCCTCTCCGAAGGCGTGGAGACGGTGGACGAGGTGCGGCCATCGGTTTCCTGGACCTATTTCATGGCTGGCCCCGGCGCCGAGGCCGCGGCGGCGGCGTGGGCGGCGGAGATCGCCGACCTGGTCGAGGTCCATGGCGGCGGCAACTGCCGGCTTGCGGTGGACCGGCTGGAATGGACCGGCTATCTGGCGCTGCAGCGGCTGGGGATCGAGGTTGTCGACGGGCAGGGCCTGGCCGAGCAGGCCCGGATCCTCAAGACGCCCCAGGAAATGAACGCCATGCGCGACTGCATCGCCGCCTGCGAGGACGGCGCGCTGGCCACCATGGCGGCCAGCGCGCCCGGCATGACGGAGAACTAGGTCTGGTCGGTCCTGCACCAACACAACATCGCCTCGGGCGGGGAATGGATCGAAACCCGCCTGTTGTCGTCGGGCCCGCGGACCAACCCCTGGTATCAGGAATCGTCGGACCGGGTGATCGAGCCGGGCGACCTGATCGGCCTGGATACCGACCTGATCGGGCGCCACGGCTATTGCTGCGACATCTCCCGGATCTGGCGCGTTGGCGGCGGCATGGCGAACGATGTACAGCGGCGCACCTACGCCCGGGCTCACGGTTTCCTGATGGGCCTGCTGAACCGCGTCGGCCCCGGCGTGACCATGACGGAAATCTCCGAACAGGTCGGTCCGCCGCCCGAGGACTGCAACGTCTATACCTGCCTGATCCATGGCGTCGGCCTGTGTGACGAATACCCCGTGGGATCCTGGGTCACGCAAAGCCGCGGCTACGACGTCACGCTCAGACCCGGCATGACGATTTGCGTGGAGAGCTATCTCGGCCCCGCCGACGCTCACGAAGGCGTCAAGCTGGAGGAACAGGTGCTGATCACCGAGACCGGGATCGAGAAACTGAGCACCCTGCCGCTGGAGGAAAGCTGGCTCTAGCGAACTCGCTCAGAAAGTCTCCGGCGGCCCGCGCCTATCAGTTGCGTGGGACCGCAATTTCGAGAAGAACCCGCGTCGTCAAGCGGGAGCGGTCGACGATACCCATAAAGCTGCCGTCGTCGTCCACCACAGGCAAGAGATCGGCGCGAAGGTCATTCATCTTGGCCAGCACCTCCAGGCTGTTGTCGTTTCGCGAGACCGCCTCGCCAGCCGGCCGGAACGAAGGCAGGGTCTGCAAGCGCTCGAGGGCGCCGTCTCTCAGCAATTCCGCGAACTGGCTCCATTGCGGCACCTCATCCTCTTGCGGAAGGTTGTAGTAGTCCTGGCCGCGGCGTTCCCGAAGTTCGACAGTATTGGCGGGATCCAGATATGCAGCAAGCGTCGCGGCATCGAGGATGCCCACAAGCTCATCGCCACCCTCCGATACAATCAGGACGTAGCGGAACTGCGGCAGTGTCCTCAGAACGTCGAAATAAAGCCAGATAGCGGGGCCGTAATAGAATCCGCCCAGCCGAAAACTCAAGGAATCAACGCCCTCATCCCGCATCCTGAGGAGCTTATCAACCCCCCCCCCTTTTTTTTCACCGAGGCCTCGCTCAGACCGATCTCCGCGCCGATGAGATCCTCGGGCTGCAAAGGAACGGAGCTCTCGACCGTCTGTTCCTGCGCACCCTGGAAGGACGCCTGGAGTTGACCCAGTCGCTCTGACGCCTTGGCGCTTTGCTCGCCCAGCTTGGTGATCTGATTGTCGAGAACGGTGAGCTTTTCCTTCGCGCTTTTGATCTGATGATCGAGTTCAACTCTCATCGGGTCGATGCGATCGTTCACTTCGACACCGACGCGATCGTGGACCGTCTTCTCCGTCACCTCGTTGATCATCTCTTGGGTTTCCAGCGATGCCACTTTTTCGGTAACGACGAGGCGAACCTCCTGGCGTGCGGATTCGGTGATGTCCGCCGCTGCGGTCTCGATTCTGATTTTCGCATTTTCTGAGATCCGGTTGGCCGTGTTCGTGATGCTGCGGTCGGTGGCATAGCCAAAGAACAACGCCGCACCCAGTGCGGCCGCAGCGATGATGCCGCCGGCCGTCTGGATCCGCTTGAGCATCGTCTCGATAAGGCCGCGGTGCTCCTTGAGGTCGTCGCGCAGCTCGTCCCGGATTTCCCGTCGCAGCGCCTCGCGGGGGTCCGGCTCCGGGATTTCGTCCAGCCAGGATCCGCAATGGCGGCATCTCTTTGCGCCATCGGGGAGGTCCGTTCCTAAACAGAATGGACAGGTCTGTGCCATGTCGCGAGCGACCTCCAGGTTGACCCTTGGCTCGGGACAACTGCAACCCCAGACATGAAGGTAGCAAACCGGCGCCGCGCGAGCAAATCAGGCAGCCGCCGACACTCACGAAAGCGTCAAGCTGGAGGAAAGCTGACTTTAGGAGAAAGCCCCTCTCCCTGTAGGGAGACGGGTTGGGGTGAGGGTGTTACCGGCACCGGAACTCCCTCATCCGGCCCTTCGGGCCACCTTCTCCCCCCAGGGGAGAAGGGACTCAATACGAATACAGCTCGTAAAGCTTCGTCAGGTCGCCGTCCCAGGCGGTCTCGTAGGCAGCCACCATCTCGTCGGAAAGGGTCCGGCCGGACTCGGCGATGTCGCGCAGGTCGTTGAGGTACTGCCGCTCGTCGCCGCCCAGCGAATCCAGCCGGTTGCGCCGCTGCAGACCGCCGCGGGCGATCTCCACCAGGTGCCGGGCCACGTCCTGGACGGTGCCGTCGCGGAACGGCGTTTTCAGTGCCGCCACCGGCACCGCGTCGCGTAGCGCGGCCATTTCCGTGACGGTCCAGTCGGAAATCAGCGCTTCGACTTCGTTCAGGGCCTGCTCGTCGTAGAGCAGACCGACCCAAAACGCCGGCAAGGCGCACAACCGTTTCCAGGGCCCGCCGTCGGCCCCGCGCATCTCGATGAACTGCTTCAGGCGCACCTCCGGGAAGACCGTGGTCATGTGGTCCTGCCAGTCGCCCATCGTCGGGGTCTTGCCTTCGAAGCCTTCCAGTTTGCCCGCCATGAATTCGCGGAACGACTTGCCAGACACGTCAACATATGCGCCGTCGCGGTAGACGAAATACATCGGCACATCCAGGATGTAGTCGACCCAGCGCTCGAAGCCGAAATCGGCGTCGAACACGAAGGGCAACATGCCGCAACGGTCGGGATCGGTGTCGGTCCAGGTGTGGGAACGATAGCTGCGATAGCCGCTGGGTTTGCCTTCCACGAAGGGCGAGCTGGCGAACAGCGCGGTCGCCACCGGCTGCAGCGCCACGCCGGCGCGCATCTTGCGGATCATGTCCCGCTCGGACGAGAAATCCAGGTTCACCTGAACCGTGCAGCTGCGCAGCATCATGTCCAGACCCATAGATCCCTTGGTCGGCATGTAGGCGCGCATGATCTTGTAGCGGCCCTTGGGCATCCAGGGCATGTCGTCCCGGCTCCAAAGGGGGCTGAAGCCCATGCCTAGCACCCCGGCGCCGATCTGCTGGCAAACCTGCTTGACCTGATCCAGGTGAGTGTTCACCTCCGAGCAGATCCTGTGAATGCTTTCCAGCAGCGCGCCCGAGAGCTCGAGCTGGCCGCCCGGTTCCAAGGTCACTGAACAGCCGTCCGTGTGCTTCAGTGCGATGACGTTTTCGCCCTCAAGAATGGGCTCCCAGCCGAACTGCTCCAGGTCCCGCAGCAAAACACCGATGCCCGGGCTGCCGTCATAGGCGAGTGGCCTGAGATCGCTCTGCCGGTAGGCGAATTTTTCGTGTTCGGTGCCGATCCGCCAGTCCGCCGACGGCTTGCAGCCCGCCTCAAGATAGGCGACCAGCTGTGCCTTCGACTCGATCGGCGTCGTGTCGACCTTCGCCGGTGCCGCCATCGCTTCCCCCTTAGATCGTCCCGGCCAAGCCGGGCGGTCGGTTGTGCCAGTCCCCATGGACCGACTGCCAGCACGCAAGCGCCGCCAGCGCCGCCGTTTCGGCCCGCAGAATTCGCGGACCCAGGCTGATTGGGGTTATTAAGGCATTGTTCCGCAGGGCATCAAGCTCCGATGGGGAAAAGCCGCCCTCCGGCCCGGTGATGAATGCGATGGGATGGGCCGACGACAACGGCGCAAGGGCTTCGGCGATGGGATTCGCTTCGCCCGATTCCGCGCACCATAATACCGCTGTCCCGTCCGCCAGTCCGGCCAGCACCGCATCCAGCGACGCCGGCGCGATCACGTCCGGCACGGTGAGGCGCCCGCACTGTTCCGCGGCCTCACGGGCATTGGCCCACAGCCGGTCCAGGTTGACCCGGGAAACGTTGGTGCGCTGGGTCATGACCGGATGCAGCGCCGAAACGCCCAGCTCAACCGCCTTCTGGACCAGGAAATCCATCGGCCCCTTCTTGATCGGTGCAAACAACAGCGACGGGCCCGTAACCTCGGCCTGTGGCCGGGCCTGTTCCATGAGCTCCAGCGTGGCCGCGCCCTTTCCCGTCCCGGCGACCGCGGCCAGCCATTCGCCGTCCCGTCCGTTGAACAGCAGCACCCGCGCGCCCGCCTGCAGGCGCAGCACGGCGCGCAGATAGTGGGCCTGGTCGCGGCCCAGGGTCACCGTCCCGCCGCCGCCGAGGTCCGTCTCCACGTGAAGCCGTGTCGTCGCAGGCCGTTCCATTGCCGCCCACATCCCTGCTACAAGCCCAGGGTCGCCGCATGGCGCGGCGGCGCGGCGCGAGACTAACCCATGAGCGGCAGGCCACAAACAGATCACGCCAGCGACATCCCCCGGGAACACTGGGTGGACAGCCTGGCGCCGGCCTGGACCCGGCCTTATCTGAGGCTCGCCCGCATCGACCGGCCGATCGGCACCTGGCTGTTGCTGCTGCCCTGCTGGTGGGGCCTCGGCCTGGCGACCGCCGGGCATCCCGCACTGCCCGTGCCGTCCATCTGGTACGTCCTGCTGTTCGCCCTGGGCGCCATCGTGATGCGCGGGTCCGGCTGTACCTGGAACGACATCACCGACCGGCATTTCGACGCCAAGGTCGCCCGCACCGCCACCCGCCCGATCCCCAGCGGCCAGGTCACCGTCACCCAGGCGCTGGTCTTCATGGCGCTGCAGATGCTGGTCGGCCTTGCGGTTCTGCTGCAGTTCAACGACGCCGCGCGCATGGTCGGCGTGGCGTCGCTGGTGCTGGTCTTCACCTATCCCTTCATGAAACGCATCACCTACTGGCCACAGGCCTTCCTGGGCCTCACCTTCAACTGGGGCGCGCTGGTCGGCTGGGCGGCGATGCAACAGGGCCTGCACGCGCCTGCGCTGGTCCTCTATGCGGCGGGAATCGCCTGGACCCTGGGCTACGACACCATCTACGCCCACCAGGACAAGGAGGACGACGCGCTGATCGGGGTGAAATCGACGGCGCTGAAGCTGGGGGCCGCCAGCAGACGGTGGCTGGTCCTGTTCTACGTCCTGACCATCGCCCTCATCGCCGCAGCCGGCGCGCTGGCTGGCCTGGGCTGGGCCTTCTATCTGCTGCTGGTCCCGGCCGCGTTGCAACTGACCTGGCAGGTCCGCGACGTCGACCTGGACGACCCGGCGGACTGCCTGGCCAAGTTCAAGTCGAACAGGCTGTTCGGCCTGATCGTCTTCGCCGCCATCGTCGCGGGCGGCTTCGGCTGGTGATGGCGCCCGACGGGACTTATTGCGCGGTCGGCGCCATCAGCGGAACCTCGATGGACGGGATCGACGTCTCTTGGATCAAGAGCGACGGCGACACCGTGGCCGAGACCGGTCCGGGCCGCACCTATACCTACGACCCCAACCTCAGGGCCCGGCTGGCGGCCGTGGCGGCTGACCCCGACAAGGCGCTCACCGATCCCCTCACCGATCTGGAGCGCGACGTCACCGACGCGCACACCGATGCGGTCCGCCGGTTCATCAAAGAGGAGGGCCTGGAAAAGGAGCGGATCGATTTCGTCGGCCTGCACGGCCAGACCGTCTGCCACCGCCCGGAAAAACGGTTCACCCGCCAGCTCTGCGACGCCGCGCGGGCCGCCGCCGCGTTGGGCATCGACGTGGTCGCGGATTTCCGACAGGCGGACGTGGCCGCCGGCGGCCAGGGCGCGCCGCTGGCGCCGCTCTATCACCGGGCCCTCGTGGCGGGGCGGACGATGCCGGTCGTGGTGCTCAACTGGGGCGGCGTCGGCAACGTCACCTATATCGACGGCGAGACCATCCTCGCCTTCGACACGGGCCCTGCCTCTGCCCTGATCGACGATTTCGTCGCCCGCCGGACCGGTTCAGCCTTCGACGCGAACGGGCGCCTGGCGGCGTCGGGTGCCGCAGACGATGCGATGGTGGCGTCGTTGATGGCCGATCCCTTCTTTGCCGAGGCACCGCCGAAATCGCTGGACCGGAACCACTTTCACGCACGCGCGCAGGCCGTCGACGCCCTGTCCGACGCCGACGGCGCGGCAACCCTGGCGGCCTTCACCATCGCCGCGACGCTCGCCGCGCAGGACCATTTCCCGAGGCCGCCGCGCGAGTGGCAGGTCGCCGGCGGTGGCCGGCACAACGGGTTCCTGATGGCGCGGCTGCAAGCAGGCGCCGGCGTCCCGGTCCGGCCGGTCGAAGAGGCCGGCCTGGACGGCGATTTCCTGGAAGCCCAGTGCTTCGCATACCTCGCCATCCGCTCCCACCTGGGGTTGCCGCTCAGCTTGCCGACGACGACCGGTGTACCAGAACCGATGCCCGGCGGCCGCACGGTGAGGGTCAGGTAGCGAAAAGCCCCTCTCCCTGGAGGGAGAGGGGTTGGGGTGAGGGTGTTACAGGATCCGGAAGACCTGAACCCCCTCATCCGGCCCTTCGGGCCACCTTCTCCCCGCCGGGAGACCTCTGCGGAATCGCCGCGAGGGGTTGGTCGAAGGTGCTGTTGAAGGTTGGTCGGGCTGGCAGTCTTTGGATTTGGGCGTTTCTTTCGCCATTTTGGTCGGTTTGTGAGTGTTCCGGGCAGACTCCGTCTATGGGGCGAGGAGCGTT